>Ga0302299_10000007_pt1 | contig 67569 bp, 68 predicted proteins | sample III_Fen_N3_4_FD_198795 | JGI IMG/M metagenome (GOLD analysis project Ga0302299, IMG submission 198795) | Peat permafrost microbial communities from Stordalen Mire near Abisko, Sweden - III_Fen_N3_4 | ecosystem: Environmental > Terrestrial > Soil > Wetlands > Permafrost | place: Sweden: Abisko...
GTTGGTGAGCTTCTTCTCCTTGGTGGGGTTGACGTCCATGTCGTCGGACCGGGAGTTCTCGCCGATGATCATGCCCTCGTAGACCTCGGTGCCCGGGCCGACGAACAGCGTCCCGCGCTCCTGGAGGTTGGCGAGGGCGAAGCCGGTGGTGGGGCCGCGGCGGTCGGCCACGAGCGAGCCGGTGGGGCGGGTGCGCAGCTCGCCGTGCCACGGCTCGTACTTGTGGAAGACGTGGTGCAGCAGGCCCGTGCCGCGCGTCTCGGTGAGGAACTCGGTGCGGAAGCCGATGAGCCCGCGCGCCGGGACGACGTACTCCATCCGCACCCAGCCGGTGCCGTGGTTGACCATCTGCTCCATGCGGCCCTTGCGCAGGGCCATGAGCTGGGTCACAACGCCGAGGTAGTCCTCGGGGATGTCGACCGTGAGGTGCTCCATCGGCTCGTGCTTCTTGCCGTCGATCATCTTGGTGACGACCTGAGGCTTGCCCACGGTGAGCTCGAAGCCCTCGCGGCGCATGATCTCGACGAGGATCGCGAGCTGGAGCTCGCCGCGGCCCTGCACCTCCCAGGTGTCGGGGCGCTCGGTGTTCTGCACGCGGATCGACACGTTGCCGACGAGCTCGGCGTCGAGGCGGTTCTTGACCAGGCGCGCGGTGAGCTTGCTGCCGCTCTGGCCGGCCAGCGGCGAGGTGTTGATGCCGATGGTCATCGAGATCGACGGCTCGTCGACCGTGATCAGCGGCAGAGGGCGGGGGTCGTCGAGGTCGGTGAGCGTCTCGCCGATCGTGATGTCCTCGATGCCCGCGATGGCGACGATCTCGCCGGGGCCGGCCGACTCGGCGGGCACGCGCTCGAGGGCCTGGGTGACCAGGAGCTCGGCCACCTTCGCGCGCTCGATCGTGCCGTCGTGCCGCGCCCACGCGACCTGCTGGCCCTTGCGCAACGTGCCGTTGTGCACGCGGAGCAGGGCGAGGCGGCCCAGGTAGGGAGAGGAGTCGAGGTTGGTGACGTGCGCCTGCAGCGGCATCTCGGGGTCGTAGTGCGGCGCGGGCACGGTGTCGAGGAGGGTGTGGAACAGCGGGACCAGGTTCTCGCTGTCGGGCATGCCGCCGTCCTCGGGACGGTTGAGCGACGCGCGGCCGGCCTTCGCCGAGGCGTAGACGATGGGGAACTCGATCTGGTGCTCGTCGGCGTCGAGGTCGAAGAACAGCTCGTAGGTCTCGTCGACGACCTCGGCGATGCGGGCGTCGGGGCGGTCGACCTTGTTGATGACGAGGATCACCGGGAGGCGCTTCTGCAGCGCCTTGCGCAGCACGAAGCGGGTCTGGGGCAGGGGACCCTCGCTGGCGTCGACGAGCAGCAGCACGGCGTCGACCATCTCGAGCCCGCGCTCGACCTCGCCACCGAAGTCGGCGTGGCCGGGGGTGTCGATGATGTTGATGAGCACGCCGCCCTCGGGCGCACCCTCGCCGTTGTAGCGGACTGTGGTGTTCTTCGCGAGGATCGTGATGCCCTTCTCGCGCTCGAGGTCCATCGAGTCCATGACCCGCTCCTGGACCGAGCCCTCGTCGGCCTGGTGGGCGGTGAAGGCGCCGGACTGCCACAGCATGGCGTCCACCAGCGTGGTCTTGCCGTGGTCGACGTGCGCGATGATCGCGACGTTGCGCAGGTCGGAACGAACGGCCGGGCCGGGGGTGGACATGCGGGTACCTCGGGATCGGGAAGGAAAGGCGCAGGCGACAGCCAGCACCCCAGTCTAGAGCGTCGTAACACCACCCCCGACCGCCGCGATTCCACCGCTGAGGTCACGAAACGCAGCCGGGGTGCAACTTCGCGTCCACAACGACGCAATTCGTCCCCCCAACCGTCCGCGCGGGCGGTTGCCGCGAGGAGCACGCTGAGGGCGTTTGTTGCGGTCACGACATGGCACTCCAGCTGCGTTTCGTGACCTAAGCGGACGAATCGTGCGCTGGGGGCGGTGGTCAGGCGACTGTGGTGAACGCCTCGAAACCGGTGTCGGTGGGGGCGTAGCGCACCGTGACGCGGCCCAGGGCGCCGAGGTCCGGCACGTGCGTGCCGCCGCACGGGATCACAGCGGGGCCGCCCGGGACGTCGCAGTGCCACGAGCGTCGGGCGCAGAGGGTCGGGTCGTCGCCGGTGTCGACACGGGACGACGCCCCCGAGGCGATCCACGAGACGAGCAGGGCGTCGGCGTCGGCCGCGACCACGTCGCGCTCGTCGAGGAACGCCGCGGCGTCGAAGCCGGCCTTGCGCAGGGACCTGCCGCAGCGGTAGGCGTCGTAGGCGCCGTCCGGGAGCACCCGGGACTCCTGGATGGCGAGCTGGTCGAGGAACGGGAACCCGCGCGAGTCACGTCGCGGCGCCTCCTTCGACCAGAACCGGGCGGCGGCCTCGTTGAGGGCGAGCGCCGCGAGATGGCAGGCGGAGTGCCCGCGCGAGAGGGCGGCCCGGCGGACGGCGTCGACCTCGAGGCGCACCCGCTCCCCCGGCTGCGGGGGCGCCCCCTCGAGCAGATGGAGCACGACCCACGTGTACGCCGGGTCGCCGCGGCGGACGTCGATCTCGCCGGGCCGGCGGAGCACGCCGTCGTCGCCGATCGCCCCGGTGAGGCAGTCGACGACGCGGACCCCGCCGAGCGTGCCGGTGTCGCCGGGCTGGTCGGGCCAGCCGGGGTCGAGCGGGTGGAAGGGCGTGCGGTCGGTGACCACGGCGACCGCGCCGTCGCCGTGCGCCTCGACCCGGCGTACGACGCCATCGCCCTCGACCGCGCCGCTGGCGAAGTCGACCCAGGTGTCGAGCCGCTCGAGCGCGGCCCGAGCCGGCTCGACGTCGGACGGCAGCCAGGCGACGGCGCCGAGCTCGCGCCCAGACAGCCAGCGCACCTCGTCGTGAGCGACGGCCGGGCTCGGCTCGCCCCGCTCCAGGCGCGCGCGCAGCACCCGCAGCACGGAGCCGTCGTCGAGCGGCCAGTCGCCGTCGAGCGGGCCAGGGACGCCACCCACGACCACGGCGTCGACGGCGAGCTCCTCGCGCAGCTCGCGCACGAGGGCGTGCTCGGCACTCTCGCCCGGCTCGACCTTGCCCCCCGGCAGCTCCCAGCCGCCGGCGAGCGACGCCGGGCGCGTGCGCCGCGCCGCGAGCAGACGCCCCCGCTGCTCGACGGCGCCGGCCACGACCACGCGCCGACCGTCGCTCGTGAGGTGGGTCGCGGCGTCCATGCGGCGACTCTGCCAGAGGCCTCGGGTTGCCGACGCGTGGGATCCTGGGGGTGTGCGGAGGCTTCTCGACGCCGAGGAGGTCGCCCGTCAGGTCGCCGACCTGCCGGGCTGGACGGGCACGACCAGGTCGCTTCGGCGCACCTACGAGTTCGACGCCTTCCCCACGCTGGTGACCGCGGTCGACGGCATCGCCGTCGAGGCCGAGGAGCTCGACCACCACCCCGACCTCGACATCCGGTGGCGCACCCTGCACGTGACCTGCTGGACGCACGACCGCAGCGGGGTCACTCAGCTCGACGTCGAGCTCGCGCACCGCGTGGACGACGTCGCCACCGGGCTCGGCGCGTCATGAGCACCCTGTTCGCGATGACCCTGCCGGCGCTGGTCGTGATCCTCATCGTGGCGGGCGTGATCGACGTCCTCGCCACCCGTCGTCGGCGTCGCCGCGGCGCGGCGGCCGCGAAGCCGAAGGTCGCCACGGCAGCCATCGACGTCCTCGGCCTCGCCTTCTCCCCGGGATCTCGCCACAAGCTCGAGCACGACCAGTTCATGGAGCTCGACCGCGACGAGGAGGGCGACGCCGCGCCTCCGCGGTCCCGCGTCGACCTCGACGCCGGCACGGCGCGCATCGTGATCCCGCCGACGGCCTCGACCGCGCCAACGACGACTGCGACCCCGGCCGATGACGATGCCGCCGACCGGCCGGGGTCCTCCGAGCGTCAGTAGCCGCGCGAGCTGTCGTCGGACGCCGAGCCGCCGAGGGCCGCGCCGAACTCCGCCGCCGTCATCGGCTTGGAGAACATCGGGTAGTCGTAGGTGATGGCGTTCTTGTGCTCGGCCTCGCTCGTCGCACCGACGCAGTCGGTGAGCGTGACGACCTCGAAGCCCTTCTCGTACGCCGACCTCATCGTCGACTCGACGCAGCAGTTGGTGAGGAATCCGCTGATCGCCACGGTCTCGATCCCCTTGCTGCGGAGAATGAAGTCGAGGTTCGTGCTCGCGAAGGCATCCAGACCGCGCTTGCCCTCGAGAACGATGTCGCCGGGCTCGGGCGCCACGTCGGCGACGATCTCGGCACCCCAGCTGCCCTTGACGAAGGCGTTGGTGTCGACGACCCCTTTGAGGATCCCGTACGGGTGAGACGTGATCTCGCCGTATCCCTCGGCGAACTGGATCGGCGAGTGGATGATGACGGCGCCCGCCTCGCGCGCCGCAGCGAGAGCGGACTGCGTGTTGGCGAGCATCCCGGTGGACTCCATGACCTCCGCCACGGCGCCGTGGAGCGCGCCGCCCTCGCTGGTGAAGTCGTTCTGGTACTCCACGAGCACGATCGCGGTCTTCTTCGGGTCCATGCGTTCCTCCTGATGTGTGAGTAACTGCGACATCCCTGCAACGTCAACGCTCCCGCCTGCGCCGGCCGGGGCCGGCCAGCCCGGGGGCACCGCCTCGGTGCCCGGTCTCAGGCGCCCTCGTGGCCTCCCATCGCCTCGTCGAGAAGCTCGGCCAGGTGCAGCACCCGCACAGCGGACCTGCGGCGGGCCAGTCCTCCGCGCACCTGCAGCTGGCAGCCAGGGTTGATGACCACGAGCACGTCGACACCGCTCGACTCGATCTCGTCGAGCTTGGGGTCCAGGACACGACGCGAGTCGGCCCGTCGGAGGTAGGAGTAGGTGCCAGCGGACCCGCAGCACGTCGACGCGGACGGCAGCTCGACGTAGTCGGCCACCCGCGAGATCAGCTCGCGCGGCGTGGCGACGACGCCGAGCGCGTTTCTTGCGTGGCACGAGTCCTGCAACGCCACCCGCATCGGTCTGCCGTCGACCGTGAGACGGCGTAGAGGCGGGGCGCCGGTCCCGTCGGACCAGACCTCGCACAGGTGCTCGGACAGCTCGCGGACCCGGTCCCGTCCGAGCACGTGCGCCAGATGAGCCGCGCATCCGCCGGCCGTGGTGAGGATGGTGCCGGGGAAGGTCTCACCGAGATCGCTCGCCAGGTCGGCGCCGACGGCGCTCGCGCCGTTGTGTGCGTGCAGCGCCCCGCAACAGCCCTGCCCCGCCGGGACGTCGATGCCCGGGAGAAGGCGCGTGACGGCGCGGGACACGCCGGGGAGCATCGCCCGTTCCGCGCAGCCGAGCATGAGTGCGATGCCGTCGCCGGAGGCGCGGCCGGTCGGCCGCGCCGCTCCGCGAAGCCGCCCCGCGAGACCGAGAGCAGGACGCACCCGCACAGCCGCGCGGAGGGCACCGGCGACCGGAGGCGTCCGCGTCCCTGACCACGTGACGTCGCGCCACTGCTCGAGGAGCGCTCCGTACTGCACGCCGGCCGGGCACACCGGCTCGCAGGCACGACAGCCGAGGCAGAACGACGCCTGCTCCTGCGCGCCGGGGTCGTCGAGCGACACCCGACCCTCGTCGATCGCGCGCATGAGCGTGATACGGCCGCGGGGGCTGGAGCGCTCGTCGAGCGTCAGCGCGTAGGTCGGGCACGCGGGCAGGCAGAACCCGCACGAGATGCAGGCCGACAGGAGCTCCGCGTCGAACACGGCAGGGGTCGAACGGTCGACGTCGGCGCCCGCGGCGCGCGCGCCCAGATCGGGCGACTTCATGAGCCGAGCTTCCCGGGATTGAGGATCCCCGCCGGGTCGAAGGCGGTCTTGATCCGGCGCAGAAGGGCCATCTGGTCGGGGCCGAGCCGGCGCACGAGCCAGGGGCGTTTCGCCGCGCCCACGCCGTGCTCGCCGGTGATCGTGCCGCCCAGCTCGAGGGCGCGGACGAAGATGCGGTCGAACGCCGACTCTGCGCGCACGCGGGCGTCGTCGTCTCCGGCGTCGAACACGATCGTCGGGTGCAGGTTGCCATCGCCGGCATGGCCGAACGTCGCGCACGTGACGTCGAGCTCGACCGCGATCGATGCGATGTCGTCCACCATGCGCGCGAGCGCAGGCCGCGGCACGGTGACGTCCTCGAGCATCGTCACCGAGCCCAGGCGCGCCAGCGCCGGCAGCGAGCACCTGCGAGCGGCGAGCAGGTGCTCGGACTCGGCGACGTCGGCCGCGAGCTCCACGCGCCGGGCACCTGCCGTCGCGCAGATGCCGGCCATGGTGTCCAGCGAGCGCTCGACGGACTCGGTGCGCCCGTCGTCGCCGAAGAGCAGCAGCGCGCCGGCGTCGCGGTCGAGTCCGAGCCGTGCGTAGTCCTCGACCGCGTTGATGCACGCGTGGTCGAGGAACTCCAACGTGGCCGGAAGCGTGCCGGCCGCGATGATGGCGGACACGGCGCGACCCGCCTCCGCGAGGGAGTCGAAGTAGGCGAGCCCGGTGCGAGAGGTCTCGGGCGCCGGGAGGAGCGCAGCCGTCACCTCGGTGATGACGGCGAGGGTGCCCTCCGAGCCGGTGAGCAAGCGGGTCAGGTCGTAGCCGGCGACGTCCTTCCAGAGCCGACCGCCCGTACGGATCACCTCGCCCGTGGGCAGGACCGCTTCGCAGCCGAGCACGTAGTTGCGCGTGACCCCGTACTTGAGACCGCGAAGCCCGCCGGCGCAGGTCGCGACGTTGCCCCCGATCGTCGAGACGGTGCGGCTGCCCGGGTCGGGAGGGAACAGCAGCCCGACGGCGGTGGCCGCGTCAGCCACCGCGGCGGTGGTGGCGCCTGCCTGGGCGACGACGAGCAGCTCGTCGACGCTCACCTCGAGCACGCGGTCGAGTGACGTGAGCACGAGGACGATCCCCCCGCGCTCGGGGACGGTCGCCGCGGCGAGGTTGCTGCCCGCACCTCGAGGCGTCACGGGCACGCCGGTGCGGGTGGCCAGGCGTAGCACCGCCGCCACCTCGTCGGTCGTGCGGGGCAGGACGACGTAGTCGGGCCGCGACCGGAACAGCGGTGTGGCGTCGCGCGAGAACGGCTCGACGTCGGCGTCGCCGGTGAGCACGCGCTCGCGTCCCACGACGGCAGCGAGCTCGGCCAGCACCCGCGGGTCGATCCGTCCGCGCACGAAGGGAAGCACGCCCGAGGCGACGGGGACGGACACGCGGCTGCTCCTCGGGGCGGCGTCCGAGCGACGTCGCGGTTCGGTCGAGCGGTGTGGTCTGACCACACTAGGATCGCGTCGCGGCACACGCAAGAGCCTGCGACATCCGTGGAGCGGAGGGTCCATGCCGGTGAACGGGTCCCGGTCCGACGAGGTCGGCGCACCCCGCGCACCCCGCGCCTACGACGTCGTGCTCGACTGGCTCGAGGACGCCCTGCGGGACGGTGACCTCCACGCCGGCGACCAGCTCCCCGGCGAGCGGGAGCTGTCGGCGCGCCTGGGCGTGAGCCGGGCCGCGGTGCGCGAGGCGCTGCGAGTGCTCGAGGCGCTGGGCGCGGTGGTGCAACGCACCGGATCTGGGCCGTCGGCGGGCACCACCCTCGTCGCGGCTCCCGCCGACGCCCTCACCCGGTTCCTGCGGCTGCACGTGCAGCTCGCGAGCATCGACCTGCCCGACGTGATCCGGGCCCGCATCGCGCTGGAGCGCGAGTCGGCACGCCTGGCCGCTGTGCACGCCGACGCGGCCGACCTCGACGAGCTCGACTCCCTCGTGCGGGCGATGGGCGCGAGCGACGTCGCCGCCGACGCCTTCAACGAGCTCGACACCGCGTTCCACATCGCGATCGCGCGGGCCACCGCGAGCCCACTGGTCTCCGAGCTCACCATCGCCCTCCGCGCGGCCATGCGCCCGAACCTGCTGGCGGCGCTGGCCGGCGAGCCCGATCTCGGAGGCGTCGAGCGACGGCTGCACGAGGAGCACGCGGGGATCCGCGACGCCATCCGCGCCCGCGACCCCGACCGGGCCGCCGTCCTCGTCGACGAGCACATCGCAGGCTTCTACGGCGACGTGCTGAGGAGTACCGCAGGTGGGCGGCGGACCTGACCGACAGGCGGGACGCGACCTCAATCACGTTCCGCTGGAGCGATCGCACCACTACGTTCGGACCAGCCGGTCGATCCCCGTCCGGCAGGCCGTCACCGGCGCGAGGACCGCGACCGGACGCTGTGGAGGGAACGAGATGGACGACACCGTCCGCCGGCACAAGTACCTGCTCGACGAGGACGAGACGCCGACCACCTGGTACAACATCGTCCCCGACCTGCCGGCCCCTCCGCCGCCGGCGCTTCACCCCGGCACGCTCGAGCCCGCGGGCCCCGACGACTTCGCGCCGCTGTTCCCGATGGAGCTGATCCTCCAGGAGGTCTCGCAGGACCGGTACGTCGAGATCCCGGGCGGCGTCCTCGACGTCTACCACCAGTGGCGCACCACGCCGCTGTACCGCGCGCACAACCTCGAGAAGGCGCTCGGCACACCGGCCCGCATCTACTACAAGTACGAGGGCACCTCGCCCGCCGGCTCGCACAAGCCGAACACCGCCGTCCCGCAGGCCTACTACAACAAGAAGGCCGGGGTGAAGAAGCTCACGACCGAGACCGGTGCGGGCCAGTGGGGCACTGCGCTCGCCTTCGCCTGCGCCCTCTACGGCCTCGAGTGCGAGGTGTGGCAGGTCGGCTCGTCGTACGACAGCAAGCCGTTCCGTCGGCTGATGATCGAGACGTTCGGCGCGACCGTGCACCGCTCTCCGTCCAACCTCACCGAGGCGGGGCGCAAGCTCGGCGCCGACCCGAACAACTGGACCGGCTCGCTGGGCATCGCCATCTCCGAGGCCGTCGAGGCCGCCGTGATGGACCCCGACGTGCGGTACTCGCTGGGCTCGGTGCTCAACCACGTGCTCATGCACCAGACGGTGATCGGCGAGGAGGCGCTGCTGCAGATGGCGAAGGCGGGCGACACCCCGACCCACATCGTCGGCTGCACGGGCGGCGGCTCCAACTTCGCCGGCCTCACCTTCCCGTTCCTGCGCGAGAAGATGGCCAGCGGCAGCGGGCCGGAGATCATCGCGGTCGAGCCGGCCTCCTGCCCGTCGCTCACGCACGGCGTCTACGCCTACGACTTCGGCGACACCGCCGGCATGACGCCCCTCATGAAGATGCACACGCTGGGGCACGAGTTCATCCCGGACCCGATCCACGCGGGGGGCCTGCGCTACCACGGCATGGCGCCGCTGGTGTCGCACGTGTACGACCAGGGCCTCATCTCCGCCGAGGCGGTGCCGCAGACCGAGTGCTTCGCCGCAGCGATCACGTTCGCACGCACGGAGGGCATCGTCCCGGCGCCCGAGTCGTCGCACGCGATCGCGTCGGCGGTGCGCCTGGCCAACAAGGCCAAGGAGACCGGCGAGGAGACCGCGGTGCTCATCGCGCTCTCGGGCCACGGCCACTTCGACCTCGCGGCGTACGACGACTACCTCAACGGCCGCATGGTCGACGAGGTCACCAGCGAGGAGCGCTTCGCCGCCGGCCTCGTGACACTGCCGAACGTCCCCGCCTGACGCACATCACGTAGGAGGGCCCGCAGCGTCTGCACGCTGCGGGCCCTCCTACGCCTGCGGTCAGGTTCCTCGTGTGCGGCGCCGCTCGTGCCACTGCTCGACGACGGCGTCGACGTCGACCTTGCGGGCCACGACCGGGCTGCTCGGGCCCACGCGCGGGCGCATCCAGTCGGCCTTCACCCGCTCGTTGAAGTCCTCGAGCACGGCGCGGACGGCGTCCTCCGTCGGGAGGTCGAGCAGCGACTCGGGGAACGAGTCGGCCTCGCGTCGCAGCGACACCGTGAGGTCCGGCGAGATCTGCTCGCGCTCGACGAGGTCCTTGAGCCACCAGTCGGGATCGCCGACGCGGCGCAGGTTGAGCGGCTTGCCGGCCCCGGGCAGGTCGTCGAACTCCCCCCGCTCGGTCGCCTCGCGGATCGCCTTGTCGAGCGGCGACTCGTAGCGCTCCATGGCGAGGGTCAGCCCCGACCGCCGCGCAGACCCTTGACCTCGTCGGACGAGAGCTTTGCGACGACGGCCGCACGGCTCACCGGGTCGAGCCCGTCGAGCTGCGACTGGACGTTGGACACCGTCTCGTCGACGACGACCTTCTTCTCCTGCGCCTTGCGGAACAGGAAGTAGCCGCCGACGGCCAGTCCGGCCACGACCGCCACGCCCACCAGTGCCTTCGTGCCCCTGCTCATGACGTCGTCCTCCCGATCGGTGGCTCGATCCTAGGACGACGGCGACGGGCGCGCGGGCCGGACCGCCGCAAGCACCCCGTTGACCCGGCAATACTTAACTGGTTAACTATATGTGTGACCGGCTACGACCTCCTGGCACAGGACCTGCACGCGCTCGTCGGCGGGCTCGACGCCGCCGCTGAGCGCCTGCTGCAGTCGGAGTTCGGCGTCACGCACAGCCAGCTGGCGTTCCTCATGCCGCTGCTGCAGAGCGCCGAGCTCGACGTGTCCGCGCTCGCCGCGGCCACCGGTGTCTCGGTGCCGGCCGTGAGCAAGCGGGTGACCTGGTTCACCGCGCGTGGTCTCGTGCGGGCGCGGCACCCGCACGACAGCGCCAAGCGCGTCGTGCTCTCGCTGACACCGAAGGGACGCCGGCTCGCCTCCGCCGCCTCGGCGCGCCTCGGGCAACGGCTCGACGAGCTGCTCGCGGCCTGGCCCGCCGAGCGGCGCGACCGGTTCCACGAGCTGGTGCTCGAGGTCACCGACCTCGTCGCCCGGATCGACGGCGTCGAGGACGAGGAGTCGGCATGAAGGACAGGCGGATCCAGGCCGCGCTCGTGGTGGTGGGTGCGGTCGTCGTGCTCGGACACCTCGTGGCCCTCGCGATCGCGGGCATGACCGTGAGCAGCTGGCTCAGCGGCACGGTCATCGGCCTGCTGCTCGCCGTGATCGGAGGCGCCCATCTCCTCCTGGGCTCGGGATCGTCGCCGACGGGTCGCTCGTCGTGGCAGCAGGTCGGCTTCGGCGTCGTCGCCCTGGCGCTCGGTGTGGTCGAGGGCTTCGCCGGTGCACGGCTCCCGGACGCGGGTCCGTGGCGGCTGCTGCTGTGGATCGTCACGGCTCTGGCGATCGGGATGCTGCTCGACGGTCCTCCTCGGGAGAAGGCGGCACGCCTCGCGGCGTTCGGCTTCAGCTCGGTGCTGGTCTTCGTCACCGTCGGGGCGCAGCCGTCAGGTGCCGCCGAGGTCCTCCTGGCGCTCGTGTGGGGCCTCGTCGGCGCCGCTGGCGCGGTCGCGGTCGGCGCCACGGCGCACCTGGCCGTGACACGGGTGCACGCGCGATCGTGAGACCGCCGCGTCGTCCGTTCAGGCCGGGGCCTCGACCACCGGTTCGTGGATGAGCCGGGGAAGCCGGATCGCGATCGCCGCGGCAGAGCCCAGGACGCCGGCCGCACCGATGACGGCCACAGACGGCACCACCTCGCCGAGGGCTCCCCACACCGCGAAGCCGAGACCCTGCACGGTCATCAAGCCTGTCGAGAGCAGCGTGAACATCCGGGTGAGCACCGGGGCGGGGGTCGCGTCGAGCAGGTACTGGTCGAGCCCGAGCCCGTAGACGGACAGCAGCCCGCACAGGAGCAGCAGCAGCCACGCGACTGCGACGGGCGGGCGCAGCAGGATCAGGGCGAGCAGTGCCGGCTCGGCGATCGCGAACGGTCGCAGCCACCGACGCCGCGCGTGGGCGTCGAGCACCCAGACGCCGAGGAGCGCGCCGACGAGAGTGCCGAGCGGCATGGCGACGAACCAGGCTCCGACCGCGGCCGACGGCAGGCCCTGCTGGCTGATGTAGGGCGCGCCGAGCGCCTCGGGCGCCACGATCGCGAACGGCACGGCCCACGCCAGCAGCAGCCCAGCGCGGACGGGGCGCACCGATAAGACCTCGCCGATGCCGCGCCACGAGTCCCGCAGGAGCCCGGGCCGCTCCGCGTCGCCTTCCGACGCGGGGTCGTCGGCCTCCGTCCCCGAGCGCAGGCGTGCCGCGATGAGCAGCGCCGCGCCGAGGTAGCCGGCCGCGTCGGCGAGCAGCACTCCGGTCGGCGACAGCACCACGAGGAGCACGCCCCCGACAGCCGCGCCGAACACCTGGGCGCCCTGGGCGATCACGCGCATGACGGCGCGCCCGGGGACGTACGCCGTCGGCGGCAGCACGCGAGCCACGAGAGTGTTGCTGGCTCCGGCGGTGATCGGCGAGATGACACCGAGCACGGTCAGGAGCCCGAGCCGCGCCCCGACCGGTGCCACCGGCAGCGACATCACGGCGATGGTCGCCGCGCTCAGGAGATTCCCGAGGACGAGCAGACGACGCTTGGGCCACCGGTCGGCCACCGACGAGAACAGCGTCCCGGAGACGAGGTAGGGCAGGAACATCGCCGTGAACGTCAACGACGCCAGGAGCGACGAGCCGGTCGACTCGAACACGAGGACGGTCATCGCCAGAGATGCCACGGCCCCGCCGAGCATCGTCACGAGGAACGCGGTGGCGAGGACGCGGAAGTCGCCGAACGCCCACGCATCGCGCAGCCGCCCGCTGCCGCCGTCGGATGTCACGAGACCAGGGTTCCCACCGACGCGCTCCAGGCTGCATGATGAGCGTGCAGGACAATCCTCGGGAGGCGTGCCCGTGCGCAGCTTCGTGGTGGGTCCTGACGACCCGGGCCGCTTCCGCTTCAGCGCCTCGGCGTTGTGGGAGGTGCTGCAGGCGGTGCGCACGCTGCGCGACCGGGCTCAGCAGCGCTACCACCGGCCGTGGCTCGAGGGCGTCGGCGTTCCGGCAGTGCTCGCGCGGCTGCCCACGCTGACCACGCTCTCGCCGGTTCACGGTTACACGCCCGACTTCCTGACCCCACCGCCCGACGAGCGTCGGCGCCCTGACCCGGTGCGCGAGCTCGCGCGCCTGCGCGCGACGAGCGCGGAGGTCGTGACGACGGCTCTGGTGGAGGCGGTCGCACGAGCCGCGACCCGTCCGGCACGTGACGCCGTGGTCGCCCTGTCCGCCGATCCGGAGCGGACGCTCGCCCTGGCCGCCGACGAGCTGGAGGTCGCGTGGCAGCTGCTCGTCGCCCCCTGGTGGTCGACGATCGAGCGCCTGCTCGAGGCCGACGTCGCCTACCGCGGGACGCAGATCCTCTCGGACGGGCTCGAGGCCGCGGTCAACGACCTCGACCCACGCGTCCGCTGGCACGGCGATCGCGTGCGCATCAGTGGCGGTGACGGCCACGAGACGAGCCTCGACGGCCAGGGGCTCCTGCTCATCCCGAGCGCCTTCGGCTGGCCGCGCGTCATCTCCCCCGACCCGCCCTGGCCACCGGCGATCGCCTACCCCGCGCGTGGGATCGGCGCGCTATGGTCGCAGTCCTCGCGTCCGCCCGACTCCCTCGGCCGGCTTCTCGGCCCGCATCGAGCGCGGGTGCTCGCAGGGCTCGACCTACCTACGACCACCACCGACCTCGCTCTGCAGCTCGGCCTCGCCGCACCCTCGGTCTCACGCCATCTGGCCGTGCTCGTTGACGCCGGCCTCGTCACCAAGCAGCGCGACGGACGCCGCGTGCCCTACCGCCGTACCGCTCTCGGCGACTCCCTGGTCACCGCGTCCGGGCCTTGAGCGAACGCGTGGCCGGACCGGGGAAGCCGCGCGCTCAGGGTCGTCGGCCGGCGGTGAGACCCGACGTGGTCAGACGTTGAACCTGAACTCGACCACGTCGCCGTCCTGCATGACGTAGTCCTTGCCCTCCATGCGGGCCTTGCCCTTCGAGCGGGCCTCGGCCACCGAGCCGCAGGCGACGAGGTCGGCGAACGAGATGACCTCCGCCTTGATGAAGCCCTTCTGGAAGTCGGTGTGGATCACGCCGGCCGCCACCGGGGCGGTGTCGCCCTTGTGGATCGTCCAGGCGCGCGACTCCTTGGGACCCGCGGTGAGGTAGGTCTGCAGCCCGAGGGTGTCGAAGGCGACGCGGGCCAGCGTGGTGAGGCCCGACTCCTCCATGCCGATGGACTGGAGCAGCTCGAGCGCCTCGTCGTCGTCGAGCTCGATGAGGTCGGCCTCGGTCTTCGCGTCGAGGAACACGGCCTCGGCGGGCGCGACGAGCGCGCGCAGCTCGTCCTTCAGCCCGTCGTTGGCCAGCTCGTCGGCGTCGACGTTGAAGACGTAGAGGAACGGCTTGGCGGTGAGCAGGAACAGCTCGCGCAGCGGCTCGCGATCGAGGCCCGACGCGAAGATCGTCGTGCCGGCGGAGAGGACCTCGTACGCCTTCTTCGCGGCATCCAGGACGACCACGCGCTCCTTGTTGAGCCGCGCCTCCTTCTCCAGCCGCGGCAGGGCCTTCTCGACCGTCTGCAGGTCGGCGAGGATCAGCTCGGTGTTGATCGTCTCCATGTCGGAGGAGGGATCCACCTTGCCCTCGACGTGCACGACGTTCTCGTCGGTGAACACGCGGATCACCTGGCAGATCGCGTCGCTCTCGCGGATGTTGGCGAGGAACTTGTTGCCCAGGCCCTCGCCCTCGCTCGCACCCTTGACGATGCCCGCGATGTCGACGAACGACACGGTGGCGGGGAGGATCCGCTCGCTGCCGAAGATGCCCGCGAGCACCTTCAACCGGTCGTCCGGGACGCCGACCACGCCGACGTTCGGCTCGATCGTCGCGAACGGGTAGTTCGCCGCGAGCACGTCGTTCTTGGTGAGGGCGTTGAAGAGCGTCGACTTTCCGACGTTGGGGAGACCGACGATGCCGATGGTGAGAGCCACGGGGCAGGAGTCTATGGGGCGCAGCGCCATGCTCCCGACCGCGCTGCCGGGCTACGCGACGAGCTCCTCGCACTCGGCGCGCGCCTCGCGCCAGGCCCACCACGCGAGTGCGGCCGTGACGACGCAGTAGGGCGTCCAGATCGCCCGCTCGAGGCCCGACGGCGAGGCAGCGTTCGCGAGGATCCCGAACGTCGAGTACGCCGCCACCACCAGCAGCACCCGCCGGCGCCCCGTGGGGCCTAGCGAGCGTCGTACGACGACGAGCAGCACCCACAGCCACAGGAGCCCGCCGACCCCGCTCGCCACCCGGAACCCCGCCGGCAGCGGGCCCGAGTGGCCACCACCCCAGGCCGCGTCGCCCCAGGGCGCGCCCAGGGCGAGGGCCGTCTGGAACAGCACCTGGACGCCGAGCAGCACTGCGAGCGCGACGTCGACCGGGGCGAGGCGGCCGGAGCTGTCGGACGTGGTTGCCATGGAAGATATCTAGCAGATATGTTCCTCCTGTGTCGAGGTCGTCGAGCACGGAGATCGCGGTGCTGGGAGCCCTGTCGGTCGAGCCGATGTCGGGCTATGCCATCCGGCAGGCGATCACCGAGACCCTGGGCCACTTCTGGAGCGAGAGCTTCGGCCAGATCTACCCGACGCTGGCACGCCTCGAGGCCGAGGGGCTGGTGCGTCGCGACGCCGCGGGCCAGACCTCGGGGAGCACGTTCCGCCTCACCGCCGCCGGCCGCCGGCGGCTCGTCCACCTGCTGCGCGAGCCGATCCCCGCGGCCCCCCCGCGCAACGGCACGCTGCTGCGCCTGTTCTTCGGCGGGCTGCTCGGGCCGAAGGAGTGCACCGAGGTCGTGCATGAGGTGCGGGACGCCGCGCGCCGACGTCTCGACCAGCTCACGGCGATCCACGCCGAGGTCGCCGCCGAGGCGCGCGACGACGTCGGGGCCCGCTACCGGCTCATGACCGTGTCGTCCGGCCTGCACGCGGCCCGCGCCTCGCTGGCGTGGGCCGAGGAGACGCTCGACGCGCTGCGCGAGATGGACGCGGTCGACCGGTAGACGGCCTGAGAACGACCTCGGCGCCCCTCCTCCAGGAAGGGGCACCGAGGGGCACCGAGGGGCACCGTGCAGGCGTCCGTCAGTAGCGGAACACACCCACCAGGCTGCCGAGGTTCGACGCCATCTGAGCGAGCGCGCCCGCAGTCTGCTCTCGGCACGGTGTCGGCGGTCATCCTCGGCGTGGATCCTCGGCTACGGGCGCGGCAGCACGGGTCTCGTGCCGGTCACCCATCGGCCGCGCCAAGTCGGACCTGAGTGGTTGTCCGAGGCGATACGGCCCCCTCGTGGCGACCGGGCGGCGGTCGCCACGAAGGGCCGTGAGCGTCAGGTGAGGCTGCTGATCGCGTACGCCGCCATCGCGTCGCGCACGTACTCGGCCAGGCCCGGACGGACGGCGTCGTAGCGGGACCTGAAGTCGGGGTGGTCGACGTAGAGGTCGCCGAGGCCGGCGAACTCCTCGGCTCCCGGCGTCCAGAACTGCGACACCCAGCGGTGGTGCTCCGCGGTGACCGCCTGCGTGCGCGGGTCGTCGGGAGCGACCCCGGCGTCGAGGAGGGCGGCGTACTCCTGGTCGCGTGCCGCGAGGTCGGCCTGGATGCGCGCCGCGTCGTCCTTGCTCATGCGGCCCACGCGTCGCCACGACTCGTCGATGTGCGCCTGCGCGCCGGGACCGTAGCGGTCGACGAGCTCGGCCTCGTACTCCTTCTGCTTCTCGGCGTCGAAGCCGTCGAACAGCTCTGCGGGGTCCACGGGGGTTCCTCCCTCTCTCTCGTCGATGGCGCGACCGACCGCCCTCACGAGGCGCTCGAGGCGGTCGCGCTCGCCCTCCAGCGCCTGCTGGTGCCGGCGCAGGATCTCGATGCGGTCTCCTGGGCCGTCGAGCACCAGGCCGATCGCGTCGAGCGGCAGCCCGAGCTCGCGCAGCACGAGCACCTCCTGGAGGCGGTGCAGCTGCGCGCGTCGGTAGTAGCGGTAGCCGTTGGCGCCGACGTACGCCGGAGCGACGAGCCCGACGTCGTCGTAGTGGCGCAGGGTCCGCGAGGTGACCCCGGCGATGCGGGCCACCTCCACGATCGACCACGACTCCTGCGTCGCGGTGCGGTGCGTCTGCGTGCTCATGACCCCGACGGTAGAGGTTGACGTAGCGTCAAGGTCAAGCCGGTGAGCGCTGGGTTGAGGGCGCTTCCGTCGCGCCTATCGGAGTGAAGGGCACCTTCATCCCCGCACTCGTGGGGGGTGGGGGGCGGCTGGGTTGCGTCTGACGCACGGAAGGGCAGCTTCACGGCAGATCGGCGGGGGGCGGGGGGGTGTGCGGCGGGGTCGGTGTCGGAGGTGGGCGGGACGGTGGGGGGATGAGCGACCTCCTTCCCCTGGTCCTGTCCCTTCTCGTCGCGCTGCTCGTGGGCGCGGCCCTCGGTGCCGGCGGCGCTGTCGCGGTGCTGCGCTCGTCGGGCGCGGCCGGGCGCTCGTCGTCGCTGGCCGCCGAGCGGGCCGCGGTCGACGCACTGGTGCGACCGGTGAACGACACCCTGCGCCAGGTCTCGGTCGACCTCGCGCGCGCCGAGCGCGAGCGCGCGGCCTCGCACGCCGCCCTGCAGGAGCAGCTGCGGCTCACCGCGCTGGGCACCGACTCACTGCGCGACACGACCGGCCGGCTGGCCACCGCGCTGCGCCGCTCGGAGGTGCGCGGCCGATGGGGCGAGGTGCAGTTGCGCCGCCTCGTCGAGGCGTCCGGTCTGCTCCCCCACGTCCACTTCGACGAGCAGGCGAGCACCCGCGACGACTCCGGCGACCTGCTCCGCCCGGACATGGTCGTCCACCTCGCCGACGGCAAGGACGTCGTCGTCGACGCCAAGGTCCCGCTGTCGGCCTATCTCGACGCGGTCGAGGCGCCCGACGACCCTGCGGCGCGCCTGGCGCTCGCCCGGCATGCGGCCGCCGTCGTCGCCCACGTCGACCAGCTCTCCGCCAAGGAGTACTGGCGCCGTCACGGGTCCCCCGAGTTCGTCGTGCTGTTCCTGCCCGCCGACCCGTTCCTGTCCGCCGCCCTCGAGGTGCGCCCCGACCTGCTCGAGTACGCCTTCGCCAAGGACGTCGTCATCGCGACGCCCAGCACGCTGCTCGCGCTGCTGCGCACCGTGGCCCACACGTGGCGCCAGGAGTCGGCCGCGCGCAACGTCCGCGAGGTGCACCGGCTGGCCCGCGACCTGCACGCCCGCCTGTCCACGCTCGGAAGCCACCTGGCCCGCCTGGGGTCCTCGCTCGACGCTGCCGTCGGCAGCTACAACGCCACCGTCGGGTCGCTCGAGTCGCGCGTGCTCGTCACCGCGCGCACCCTCGCCACGATGGGCGTCGTCGACGCCGTCGACGACGAGGATGCCGGTCTGACTCCCCCCCGGCCGGTCACGACGGTTCGCCGCGGGCTCGCCGCACCCGAGCTCCAGGCGTCCGCCCGAGGAACGCTCAGCGACATCACAGCCGTGCCGGAGTACGAGACGGAGGCTGCCGTCACGTACCGTGGTTCCCCGTGAGCAGCAGCACCGGTAGCGGGACGCCGTCCTTCGGCGACCTCTTCGACGACCCCGACGGCTCGGAGCACCCCGCCGCGCCGGTCGTGGACCCGGTCGCCGAGGTCTCCCGCCCCGTGACCGTGCCCGGCGTCTCCCACGACACGGCCGACCACGCTCCGGTCATCGCCGCAGCCGAGCCCGAGGCGCAGCCGCACCGCGAACCTCACGTGCAGGTCGAGCCTGTCGAGGCCGCCGGCGCCTACCGTGCCGAGCACGATCTCGACCACGAATCGTCCGAGGCCTCGCACCTCGTCGCCGGCTTCGAGCACGACGAGCCCGAGGAGCCGCGCCCCGGCTCGGTCGCCGTGGCCGCTGCCGGCGCCGCCGCGGTCGGCACCGCCTCCGCGCGGCGAGAGCCGTGGGACGGCGTCCCCGACCCGGCTGCCGCCGCCGTGCCCGCCGGACGCGTCGACACCGGCCGGCTCTACCGCTCCTCCGGCGCGGAGGGCCCCGCGACGCTCGACGCCATCCCCGCGATCGACCCGGGACGCGCCCCGGCCGCCGCGGTCGCCACCGCCGACGCCGCCCGCCCGGCGGCCAAGGCGGCGAAGACGGCCTCCGTCGCGCGTGGCGCCGGGCTCACCTACTCCGGCGTCGTGGTCGTCGTCGTGGCCGCCACCGTCGTGGCCGCCTTCGTCGAGGCGCTGCTGCGCCACCAGATCGGATGGCTCACCGGGCTCGCGCTCCTGGTGTCGAGCGTCTACTGCGCCGTCGTCGTGCGCCGGCCCGACATCTGGGCCGCCGTCGTCGTACCGCCGCTGGCGTTCCTGGTCGCGTCGCTCACGGCCGGGCAGCTCACCCTCGACCAGACCGGCAGCCTGCTGATCCGTGAGGGCTACGGCCTGTTCCGCAACCTGGCCGTCAACGCCCCGTGGATCCTGGGCACCACGCTGATCTGCCTGGTGATCGTGCTCGTCCGGCGCAAGCGCGGCTGACCCGCCACCTCGGAGGCGGTCTGCGCCTACGGTGTTGCGGCCGACTTCATGTCGCGGCGCAGCTCGGGCGGCAGCGAGAACACGAGCTTCTCCTCGGCCGCCGAGACCTCCTCGACGTCGACGAAGCCCCGCGACGACAACCAGTCGAGCACCTCGTGCACGAGGTCGTCGGGCACCGAGGCCCCACTGGTGACGCCCACCGTCGTGGCGCCCTCGAACCAGGGCTCCTCGAGCTCTGAGGCGTAGTCGACGCGGTAGGACGCACGCGCCCCGGCGTCGAGCGCCACCTCGACGAGGCGGACCGAGTTCGACGAGTTTCCGCTGCCGACCACGACGACCACGTCGCAGTCGGCGGCGATCGACTTCACCGCGGACTGACGGTTCTGCGTGGCATAGCAGATGTCGTCGCTGGGCGGGTCCATGAGCAGGGGCAGCCGCAGACGCAGACGGTCGACCGTCTCGATGGTCTCGTCGACCGAGAGCGTGGTCTGCGAGAGCCACACGACCTTGTCGTCGGGGCCGAGCTCGACCTTGTCGGCGTGCTCGGGCCCGTCGACGAGGGTGATGGCGTCGGGCGCCTCGCCCATCGTGCCGACGACCTCCTCGTGGCCCTCGTGGCCGATGAGCAGGATCTGGTAGCCCTCGGCCGAGAAGCGCTTGGCCTCGGCGTGCACCTTCGACACGAGCGGGCACGTGGCGTCGATCGTGCGCAGGTTGCGCGCGGCCGCCTCGTCGTGCACCGACGGCGCGACGCCGTGCGCGCTGAACACGACCACCGACCCCTCGGGGACCTCGTCGGTCTCCTCCACGAAGATCGCACCGCGCTCCTCGAGCGTGGAGACGACGTGGCGGTTGTGCACGATCTCCTTGCGGACGTAGACGGGGGCGCCGTAGAGGTCGAGGGCCTTCTCGACGGTCTCGACCGCCCGGTCGACGCCGGCGCAGTAGCCGCGCGGCCAGGCCAGCAGCACCCGCTTGTGCGGGAGCGCCGTCGAACCGGGGTCAGCAGCCTGGGTGTCGGTCACCTGCCCATCGTAGGTGCGCGCGACCGACCCGGCCTCCGCACGCCCTACGCTCCGGGCATGGCACTGGAGACCTCGCCGGAGAAGCCGGCAGCGGTCCGCACGGTGGCGCGCCTCGTCGACGCGTACATCGCGCGGCTCGGCGCGGTGTGGATCGAGGGGCAGGTCGCCCAGCTCTCCCGGCGTCCCGGTGCCGGCCTGGTGTTCCTCACCCTGCGCGACACCGAGGCCGACATGTCGGTGAGCGTGACCGTGCTGCCGCGCGTGCTCGACGCGTGCGTGCCGCCTCTCGCCGAGGGGCAGCGCGTGCTCGTGCACGCCAAGGCCGAGTACTACACCGGGCGCGGCACCCTCGCCTTCCGCGCCGCCGAGATCCGGCCGGTCGGGCTCGGCGAGCTGCTGGCCGCGCTCGAGGCGCGCAAGAACCTGCTCGCGGCCGAAGGCCTGTTCGCCGCCGAGCGCAAGCGCCCGTTGCCCTTCCTGCCTCGTGTCGTCGGGCTGGTGTGCGGCCGCGGCAGCGACGCCGAGCGCGACGTCGTCGAGAACGCGCGCCGGCGCTGGCCCGGCGTGGCGTTCGAGATCCGCGAGGTCGCCGTCCAGGGCGTGCGCGCCGTCACGGAGGTCACCGCAGCCGTGCGCGAGCTCGACGCCGTCCCTCTCGTGGACGTGATCGTGGTGACGCGAGGCGGCGGGTCGGTCGAGGACCTGCTGCCCTTCTCCGACGAGGGTCTCGTGCGGGCGGTCGCCGCCTGCCGCACGCCGGTGGTCTCGGCCATCGGGCACGAGAAGGACGCACCCCTGCTCGACCTCGTCGCCGACGTGCGTGCCTCGACACCGACGGACGCCGCCCGCAAGGTGGTGCCCGACATGGTCGAGCAGCTGCGCCTGGTGGCCGAGCTGCGCACTCGCGCCACCCGTGCCGTGATCGCGCGGATCGACCGCGAGCAGGGCGTTCTCGACGCCGCGCTGGCCCGTCCCTCCCTCGTCGACCCGACGTCGTTGGTCGAGGCCCGTCGCGAGCAGGTCGACGCTCTCGTCGCGCGGACGCGCCGCGCCTTCGGGCACCTGCTCGACCGGGCGTCCGACGACGTCTCCCACACGCGGGCTCGCGTGCGGGCGCTGTCGCCCGCCGCCACGCTCGAACGCGGCTACGCGGTCGTCCAGGACGACGACGGCGCCGTGGTGCGCGACGCCGTCACGGTGCCCAGCGGTGCGGGCCTGCGCGTGCGCGTGGCCCACGGCGAGCTGCACGCCACCCGCGACTGACTACGTGAGTCGGTACCGACGCAGCAGCGGGTCGTGCGAGGGCTCGAACCCGAGGGACCGGTAGAGATCCCTGCCGTCCCGGCTCGCCGTGAGCTCGATCCGGTCGATCCCGCGGGCGTCCAGCACGTCGAGCAGGTGCGTGACCACGGCGCGACCGAGCCCGCGGCGCCGGAGATCCGGGCGCGTGGCCACGCCGAACACGTACCCACGGCTGCCGTCGTCGTCGACGCCCGGCGGCATGCGCCACAGGCGCGCCATCCCGCCGCTCGCGATCCGGCCGTCGACCTCCGCGACGGCTCCGAGCATCGAGCCCGCGGCGAGCTGGGCCTGCAGCTCGACGAGCGCGGCTGCGTCGTCCGGCGTCGCGTCCCGCACCGTCGTCATGCCGTTGACCCTAGGCTGACGCACGTGACCGAGGCAGCAGGGAATCCGACCTTCGAGCAGGCCCGCGACGAGCTGGCCGACGTGGTGCGCCGGCTCGAGGCGGGCGGGACGACGCTCGAGGAGTCGCTCGCGCTGTGGGAGCGGGGCGAGGCCCTCGCCGCGATCTGCCAGCGCTGGCTCGACGCCGCCCGCACCCGGCTCGACACCGCGCGAGGCGTTGCGGCACCGGCGGCCGACGACGCCTGAGTCGTCGCGGCGGAAGACTCTCAGCCCGGGCGGAGCGAGGTCGCGAACTTGTCGATGACGTCCCACGGCGCCGTACCGACCACGACGTAGGTGGCGCCGTCAGCGGTGCGCACCAGCGACCGGTGCGTCCCGTCGTCGCTCTGGTACGTCGCCCAGGTCGTGCCGCCGACGTCGCGCGAGCCGGTCTGACGACCGCTCACGGTCGCATCGGTGACGAACGCGAGCGCCTTGGTCGCCGACTGCTCGAGGCCCACGTAGAGGTTGTCGGGCGTGAGGTAGCCGAGGTGCACGACGTCCTGGCCGTCGAGCGCCGTGTCGACGCGTGCGCTGGTGCACCGCCACGTCGCCGGGAGCCCGACGGGAGCCAGCACCGGCCAGGTCTCGGTGGCCCTCGCGCCGACGATCACCGACGTCGGGTCGACGGTCTTCACCGGGTCGGGCGTGCTGCGGTGGAACGGGAGCCACAGCACGAGCACGCCGGCCGCCACGACGAGCATCGACAGGATCATGTCGCGCGCGGTCTGGCGCAGACGCCTGCGCGCCCGCTCCTCGCGCTGGGCAGCGATGAGCGCCGGGTCCTCGCCCTGCGGCTGCTGAGGGGCCGGCGCCGCGGCCTCGGCCGGCTGCTCCGCGGGCTCGCCGGACGCGTCGGGCGCGATGCCGCCCTCGGCCTCGGTGTCGGCGTCCATCCGGTCATTGTGGGCGACGCCGACCCGGCCCGCGACGGCGGGTCAGCGCGTCGGGCGGGTGACCTCGACGACCACGTTGGTCGACTTCACCGACGCCACGGCGAGCACGCCCGGCTCGAGGCCGAGCTCGTCTGCGGCCTCACGGCTCATGAGGCTCACGAGCCGGAACGGCCCTGCCTGCATCTCGACCTGGGCCATCACGCCGTCGCGCTCCACGCGCGTGACCAGCCCGGTCATGCGGTTGCGAGCGGAGGACGCCGTGGTGCCGACGACGGCCGGCGGGTGCGCGTTGTCGCGCGCGAACTCGGCGAGGTCGCGTCCTGCGACCAGCCAGCGCCCGGCGCTGTCGCGCACGGCGGACAGGCGCCCCGCATCGATCCAGCGGCGCACGGTGTCGTCGCTCACGCCCAGGAGGGCGGCGGCCTCGGTGACCCGGAACTGCGTCATGCACCGACGTTACGGCACGGCGCCGTGACCCGCCCCACATCCGCGCTGCGGAACTCGGCGCCCGAACTCACGTCAGCGCTCGGTACTGTGCGGCCAGGACCGCGAGCGTTCAGGAGACCGCGATGAGCAACGACGCACCAGTCAGCACCGAGACTCCCGACCGCAACCTGGCCCTCGAGCTGGTGCGCGTGACCGAGGCCGCCGCGATGGCCGCCGCGCGCTGGGTCGGGTTCGGCGACAAGAACGGGGCCGACGGCGCCGCCGTGAACGCGATGCGGGCGCTGGTTCAGTCGGTCTCGATGACCGGCGTCGTCGTGATCGGCGAGGGCGAGAAGGACGACGCCCCGATGCTGTTCAACGGCGAGTCGGTCGGCGACGGCACCGGTGCCGAGGTCGACGTCGCGGTCGACCCGATCGACGGCACGACGCTGTGCGCCAAGGGGATGCCCAACGCGCTGTCGGTCCTCGCGGTCTCCGAGCGCGGCACCATGTACGACCCGTCTGCCGTGTTCTACATGGAGAAGCTCGTGACGGGCCCGGCCGCGGCCGACGTCGTCGACATCAACGCCCCGCTCGCCGACAACCTCGCGAAGATCGCGCGCGCCAAGTCCGAGCACGTGAAGGACCTCACGGTGATCATCCTCGACCGGCCGCGCCACGAGGGGCTCGTGCGCGAGATCCGCGAGGCCGGCGCGCGCATCAAGTTCATCACCGACGGCGACGTCGCCGGGGCAGTCATGGCCGCGCGCGACGGCACCGGCATCGACCTGCTCGTCGGCGTCGGCGGCACCCCCGAGGGCGTCATCACCGCCTGCGCGATGAAGTGCCTCGGCGGCGTCATCCAGGGACGCCTCTGGCCCAAGGACGACGAGGAGCGCCGCCGCGCCCTCGACGCCGGCCACGACCTCGACCGGGTTCTGTTCACCGACGACCTCGTCACCGGCAACAACGTCTTCTTCGTGGCCACGGGCGTGACCGACGGCGAGATGCTCGAGGGCGTCCGCTTCCGTGGCGGCACGGCGACGACGCACTCGATCGTCATGCGCAGCAAGAGCGGCACGATCCGCGAGGTCAAGAGCGAGCAGGGCCTCGCCAAGCTCAAGGGCTACGCCGCCGTCGACTTCGGCGGCTGATCGTCCCCCAGACGTGATCACGTCTCGCACGGGCTGAGCCGCGCGCTGGGGCTCCGCTGGGTCAGCCCTCGATCGACGGTGTCCGGCCGTCCCTGAGCTTCTTGCCCTGGGGAAGGTGCACGTCGACCCCGCCGAGGATGGCCGCGCCCTGGAACCGCAGGCTAGGAGCACCAGCAGGCACGTCGCCCGAGGGGCTGGTGCTGCCGCCCAGGATGCCGATGGTGTCCTGGCGCACCGAGACCCCGTCAGGCACGGTGACGTCGACGCCGCCGAACATCGCGAACACCTGGATCGTGGTGTACTGCGACGTGAACACAGCCTCCGAGAAGTCGATCTCGATACCTCCGAAGATCGCCACGCAGACGAACGACTCGGGCACCACCCAGCGGCCCTTGCGCTCCACCCCGCTGAAGATCGCGACGGCGGGGCCGTGGGCCTGTGCCGCCCGCGACGGGTCGACCACGACGGTGCCAGGCGTGGTGCGCGCCACCGGGGCCGGCTGCACCAGCGAGACGGCGTTCGCGACGCCCGGGACGGTGAACGCGCCCGGAGGCACCGGCAGGTCGTGGAGCACCGGGACGAGCTCGCCGTAGGTCTGCGCCCGGTAGACCTGCGAGAGGCGCTCGTCGTGCTCCACAGGCGAGAGCCGACCCTCGGCGAAGGCGTCGCGCAACAGGCCGGCCACCTTCTCGCGGTCGGCGTCCGACGCGCGCAGGCGCAGCGCCGCGGTCACCGGGTCGGCCGGTGCCGGCGGCTGCGCCTCGGCGCGCTTCTCGGGCAGTGCGTCGCTCACACGGCGAGGCTATCCCGGTTGGGCGCGTCGTTACGGTGACCGGGTGACCTTGCCCGCCGAGACCTCCACCACGACCGCCGCACTCTCCCTTCGCGGTGTGGTCAAGCAGTTCGACGAGGTACGTGCCGTCGACGGCCTCGACCTCGACGTCCCGGCGGGCATCTGCATGGGGCTGCTCGGGCCGAACGGCGCCGGCAAGTCCACGACGATGCGGATGCTCACCGGGCAGGCGGTGCCCACGGCCGGCACCATCGAGGTGCTCGGCCACGAGATCCCCCGGCAGTCCAAGCAGGCGCGGGCACGCATGGGCGTGGTGCCGCAGCGCGAGAACCTCGACGACGACCTCACGGTGCGCCAGAACGTCACGATGTGGGCCACCTTGCTGCGCGTCCCGCGGCGCACACGCGACGACGCGGTCGATCGTGCCCTCGGCGCCGCACAGCTCACCGACCGTTCCGGCTCGCGTGCGTCGACCCTCTCGGGCGGCATGCGACGACGGCTGCTCATCGCACGCGCGCTGGTGCACGAACCCTCGCTCGTGCTGCTCGACGAGCCCACCGTGGGGCTCGATCCGCAGGTGCGCGGCGACATCTGGGCGCTGATCGACCGGCTCCGCGCGAGCGGCGTCACGGTGCTGATGTCGACGCACTACATCGAGGAGGCCGAGCGGCTCTGCGACGACGTGGCCGTCATGGCGCACGGTCGCGTGATCGCGCGCGGCGCTCCGGCCACCCTGGTCGCCCAGCACGCGGGCGTCGAGGCGCTCGAGGTCTACGGGTCACCCGGGCGCCTGGAGCAGGTCGAGGGCCTCGTGGCCCCGCACGGGTTCCCGACACGCCGTACGGGCCCGTCGGTCTCGGTGCTGCGTGCCGAGGCCCTGCCCCTGTCGCTCGTGGACGCCATCGGCGACGCCGTACGCCGACCCGCCAACCTGGAGGACGTGTTCGTGCTGCTCACCGGCGAGAGGCTGGAGGACTGATGGCCGACATCACGGCGTCCGACCGCGTGCGCGCGGTCGAGCCCACCGCGTTCGCCGGCGTCCTGACGCGCGAGATCACGATCTTCAGCCGCTTCTGGATGTCGACGACGTTCGGCAGCATCGTCGAGCCCACGATCAACCTCGTCGCGTTCGGCTTCGGCTTCGGCGCGCTCGTCTCCACGGTGCAGGGCATCCCCTACGTCCAGTTCATCGGCACGGGCATCGTCGCCCTGGCCGTGCTGTTCTCCTCCGCCTTCGCCGGGATGTACGACACGTACGTCAAGCGCTACTACATGAAGACCTACGACGGCATCCTCGCGACTCCGGTCGACGTGCCCGAGCTGTTCCTCGCCGAGGCGACGTGGATCGCGCTCAAGGCCGGCGTGTTCGGCTGCGTCCCGTTGCTCGTCGCGATGGCGTTCGGGCTGCCCCCGTCCTGGGGGATGCTCGCCGTGCCTTTCATCGGCTTCATCACCGGTTTCGGCTTCGCGCTGCTGGGCATGTGGTTCTCCGCGATCGTCCCGAGCATGGACTCGTTCACCTACGTCCAGAGCGCCCTGCTGACCCCGCTCCTGCTGCTGTCGGGCGTCTACTTCCCCATCACCAGCTTCCCTTCGTGGGTGCAGACCCTCGCGCAGGTCAACCCGCTCTACCACTGCGTGAACCTCGTGCGCGACGCCGTGTTCGGTTGGCAGTGGCCGCAAGCGATCTACGACGTCGCCGTGATCGTGGCGTTCGCCGTGATCATGGGATTCCTCGCCATCAGCGCGCTGCGACGGCGCCTCATCGACTGACGACGGCGTCCCTGTCAGGCCTGCGGCGACGCGAACAGGCACAACGGGTGCCCGGCGGGATCGAGCAGAACGCGCACGTCGTCCTGCGGCTGGTGGTCAGCGAGCGAGGCACCGAGGGCGACCGCGCGGGCGACGCCCGCCACGAGATCGTTCACGCCGATGTCGAGATGCGCCTGCATCTGCTGGTCGCCCGGGCCGCCCGGCCACACCGGCGCCACGTGCTGCGCCTCGAGCTGGAACGACAGGCCCGGTCCTCCGGCGGCCGGTCGCAGCATCACCCAGTCGGGCTCGTCGGCGACCGTCTCCCACCCGAGCAGGTCCCGGTAGAACGCGGCGAGCCCCCTCGGGTCGGGCGTGCCGAGCACGGTCGCGCTGAGGCGTAACGTCGTCATCCGCGCTGCTCCAGCCAGGCCTTCGCGGCACGCTTGGGCGCCACCGCGAGCCACGACTCCTGCACCAGCTCCTCCAGGTCGTCGACGTCGATCTCCTCGAGGAGAACAAGCACGCCGGTGAACCTCGCGAAGTGCGGGATGTCGAAGCAGGCGTCGATCTCGGCGAGGAGCTGCTGCTTGGTCTCCATGTCGGGCACGCGCACCGCGATGCTCTCGCCGGTCGGCGCGGCGTCGCCGAGGTCGCGGAGGTCGGGGGCCCGCATCGGTCGCTCCCAGACCACTCCTCGCCCCTTGGCGCCGGTGATCTTCCAGGTCCGCCAGCCGTCGAACCCGTTCACCGACTCCTCGACGAGCGGCAGCCCCAGCGCGATGCGCTCCACGTCCTCCCAGGTCGCCATTCGCTGACCGTACGACGGTCAGGCCACACGCTCCAGCAATCCGGGAAAGGTGACGACATCTGCGGAAGACTGCGGACGGCAGCAGAGGGGGCGCAATGGGTGCACCGACCGTGGCGTGGACCGAGATCGACGGGGTCAACGTCGTCCACGGCGACGAGCTCGGACCCCTTCGCGCCAGCCTGGTGTTCCGGATCGGCAAGACCGACGAGTACCTGCACGCCAACGGGCTGACGCATCTCGCCGAGCACCTAGCACTCTTCGCTCTCGGGCAGCCTCCCCACTACCAGAACGGTGCTGTGCGCACATGCGTCACCTCGTTCGACACGATCGGCGACCCCGAGCAAGTCGTGACCTTCGTGCGCGGCGTGTGCGAATCGCTGGGTCGGCTCGACGGGGAGCGCCTCGAAGCGGAGACGCGGGTGCTCGAGGTAGAGGCACAGCAGCGCGGCCGCGGCTTGTCGTCCGTCATGTTCCTGTGGCGCTATGGCGCTGGCGGCCCGGGGCTGTGGGGTTTCGATGAGTACGCGGTGCGCACCGCGACGGCCGAGTCCGTGCAGATGTGGGCAGATCACGTCTTCCGCGCTGGCAACGCAGCGCTCGTGCTGAGCGGTCCGCCACCCGCCGGTCTGCGGATGCCTCTGGCGGCAGGGCAGCGCCTGCACGTTCCAGCGCTCGAGCCCCTCCTTCCGCGCACGCCCGCCCAGTTCCGCGTCGATCGACCGCAGGTGGGCGGGCTGGCTGCAGTCCGCCGCAGCGTCGCGGCCTCGATGTACTCGGACCTGCTCCGGCGCAGGCTCGTCGAACGGCTCCGTCGGGATCTCGCGGTGTCGTACAGCCCCACGGCCGAGTACGACCGCTACGACGCGGAGACCGCCCACGTGCTGGTCGAGGCAGACGTCCACCCGGATCACCTCGCGGCGGCCGCCGAGGCTCTCCACGGAGTCGTCGACGAGATGGCCGACGACGGCGTCGCCGAGGCCGAGATCACGGCATCTCTCGACGAGGCGAGGCGGAGCCGCGAGCTGGCGGACTCCGGCACCAGGGCCTACGTCGAGGCGCTCGGATGGCTGCTGTCAGGCGAGCGCACGTCGTGGGACGCCTTCTGGGACGAGACGCAGGCCTTGACCCCCGACCAGCTGCTGGCCCCAGCGCAGCAGGCCCGAGACGACATGCTCTACGCCGTCCCGTCCGGGTCCGAGCTCGACGTGGACCAGGTCGCCTTAGCGCCCCGGTCCTCGCTCGAGCCCGAGCTCGGCGGCGACTTCCTCACGCCGACGCAGGAGGCCCCAGCAGGCTCGCGGCTGGCTGCGAGTGCGGAAGGCGTCGAACGGATCTGGCCCGACGGCACACGCTCCACGGTGCGCTACGACAACTGCCGCGCTGCCCTCGCCTGGCCGTCGGGTGCGCGGATACTGATCGGCCCAGACGCAACCGCCGTCGGCGTCGAGCCGCGAGCCTGGATGGAGGCGCTAGACCTGATCACCGAGATCGATCGACGCACCGAACGCGTAGCGGTCGTGATGCACGAGCCGGCCACGGCGTCGGCGCAGCCCTCGCGCCCAGCACCCGAGGGGATCGGATGGCAGGCAGCGATGCTCATCGCCCTCGTGTGCCTCGGCGGCTCTGTCGCAGCCACGGGCATGGGCCTCGTCCTTGCGCGGGAAGATCCTGCGAGCGGCTTCTTGGTCATCGCACTGGCGCTCGTCACAGTCGGAGTCTTCGGTGCCTGGCTGCTGCGATACGCCGTTCGCGAGCGCAACCGGCAGCGGTCACCCCCGGAGTAGGACGTGCCGCCGTGCGGGAGGTCACGCGGGCACGGCGTGCCCCTCGTCGAGGGCCGGTCGTAGGCTCGGCTCATGCCTGACTTCGAGTACGGGGACCTGCTGCCGCTGGGGAACGACGAGACGCCCTACCGCCTGCTCACGACCGAGGGGGTGTCGACGGTCGAGGCGGCCGGGCGCACGTTCCTCACCGTGGAGCCCGAGGTGCTCTCCTCGCTCACCGAGACGGCGATCCGCGACATCCAGCACCTGCTGCGGCCCGGGCACCTGCAGCAGCTGCGGAACATCCTCGACGACCCTGAGGCGTCCCCCAACGACCGCTTCGTCGCGCTCGACCTGCTCAAGAACGCCAACATCTCCGCGGGCTTCGTGCTCCCGATGTGCCAGGACACGGGCACCGCGATCGTCATGGGCAAGCGCGGCCAGCACGTGCTCACCGCCGGCGACGACGAGCGCTGGATCAGCCGAGGTGTCTACGACGCCTACCAGAAGCTCAACCTGCGCTACTCGCAGATGGCACCGCTCACGCTGTGGGAGGAGAAGAACACCGGCACGAACCTCCCCGCGCAGATCGAGATCTACTCCGACACCGCGGCCGGGCACGAGACGGCGTACAAGCTCTTCTTCATGGCCAAGGGCGGCGGCTCGGCCAACAAGTCGCTGCTGTTCCAGGAGACCAAGGCCGTCCTGAACCCGGCGTCGATGCGCACGTTCCTCGACGAGAAGCTGCGCGGCCTCGGCACCGCGGCCTGCCCGCCCTACCACCTCGCGATCGTCATCGGCGGCACGAGCGCGGAGTTCGCGGTCAAGACCGCCAAGTACGCGAGCGCGCGCTACTACGACGGCCTGCCGACCGCGGGATCGGCCACGGGACACGCGTTCCGCGACGTCGCGATGGAGGCCGAGGTGCTGCAGATGACGCGCGACTTCGGCATCGGCGCGCAGTTCGGCGGCAAGTACTTCTGCCACGACGTCCGCGTGATCCGGCTGCCGCGCCACGGCGCGTCGTGCCCGGTCGCCATCGCCGTGTCGTGCTCCGCCGACCGCCAGGCGCTGGCGAAGATCACGCCCGACGGCGTCTTCCTCGAGCAGCTCGAGACCGACCCGGCGCGCTTCCTCCCCGAGGTGACCGACGAGCACCTCGAGGACGACACCGTCGTGCACATCGACCTCAACCGACCGATGGACGAGATCCGCGCCGAGCTCACGAAGTACCCGGTGAAGACGCGCCTGTCGCTCTCCGGGCCGCTCGTCGTCGCACGCGACATCGCGCACGCCCGCATCAAGGACATGCTCGACAAGGGCGAGCCGATGCCCGACTACCTCAAGCACCACGCCGTCTACTACGCCGGACCCGCGAAGACGCCGACCGGCTACGCGTCGGGTTCGTTCGGGCCGACGACGGCTGGTCGCATGGACGCCTACGTCGACCAGTTCCAGAAGGCGGGTGGCTCGTTCGTCATGCTGGCCAAGGGAAACCGGAGCAAGGGCGTCACCGACGCGTGCCGCGCCAACGGCGGCTTCTACCTCGGATCGATCGGCGGTCCGGCCGCACGCCTGGCGCAGGACTGCATCAAGCACGTCGAGGTGCTGGACTTCCCGGAGAACGGCATGGAGGCCGTCTGGAAGATCGAGGTCGAGGACTTCCCGGCGTTCGTCGTGGTCGACGACAAGGGCAACGACTTCTTCGCCGAGACCTTGCGCCCGATCGCCACGCGCATCCCGGTGGGCCCGCCTTCCTAGGCGCAACGACGACGGCCCGCCGGTATCCGGCGGGCCGTCGTCATGTCATGCGTCCGTGCTGGCGCGCGTCAGTACCAACCGTGCGCCTGCGAGTGGCTCCAGGCACCGCACGGCGTTCCGTACACGTGCTTGATATAGCCCAGGCCCCAACGGATCTGGGTCACGGCGTTGGTGCGCCAGTCGGCGCCGGCCGACCGCATCTTCGAGCCCGGAGTCGCCTGCGGGATCCCGGTGGCGCCCGAGCCGCGGTTGTACGCCGACGAGAGCCAGTTGCTCTCGCGCTGCCAGAGCTTCACGACGCACTGGTACTGCGTGGGCGAGGTCCAGTGGAACCGGCTGGCCATGATGCGCCGCGCCCACCACTTGGCGTACTCCGGTGTGCCCGCGCGGTAGGGCGCGACAGCAGCCGCCGTGACGGAGGTCTTCGTCGTCGCGGCGGGCTTGCGCACCGTGGCCGCCTTCGGCGTCGCCGGCAGCGGCGCGGTCAGGGCGACGACGGGCGCCGACGCGGTAGCGGGCACGGTGATCGGCGCAGCCTCGCTCTCGACGGGAGCCAGGGTGCTCACGACGATCACGGCGAGGGCGGCGGCTGCGACGCCGGCCAGGCGTCGCTGCTCGGTGCGGCGGGTCACGGGGACGGTCCTTCAGGGGGCTGAGGGCGACGCCGCTGTCTGCGATGTGCGGCGGCGTGCTCTTCGACCCTGCCGAGCACGGCGAGGCGGCGTCGACCTCAACCCCATCTGCTCATGTCGAGGTCGAGGCTTTGTCCACAGCGACACGCGGGTGAAGACGGACATATCCGACGCCTAGTGTGACCGGCGCCACACCTCTGCGCAGCCTCAGGCGCGCTCTCGGGAGCGTCCGTTCCCGCGTCGCCGGCCTCCCACGAGGTCTGCTCCCCGGCCCTGCGGCCCGCCGGCCCCGCGGGGCGAGCCGGAGCAGCCCGGCGTCGCCCCACGGGGGGCGATTCCTGCCGGAACGCCGTAATCGCTTGTGCAACACCAACTCTCAGCGATCCACCACTGGCAGGTGGTCCATATGGTGGGCCAAGCGCCGAGAACCCTTGCGAATCATAGGTTATCGGCGTACGCCCGAGAATCGGTGGGCTGCAAGGGTTCTCGGCGCCACCTCCGATGTCGCTCATGAGGCGCACGACGACGCGCGTACCGACGACGCCCCGTTCAAACCTCGAGATCGCCTGCGCTGCAACCGGTCTCGCCCGGACGGCGAGACCCTAGAGGGTGAGGTCCTCGAGCATCTCGGTGACGAGAGCGGCGATCGGCGAGCGCTCGCTGCGGGTCAGCGTGACGTGGGCGAACAGCGGGTGCCCCTTGAGCTTCTCGGTGACCGCGACGATGCCGTCGTGGCGGCCGACCCGCAGGTTGTCGCGCTGGGCCACGTCGTGGGTGAGCACCACGCGGGAGTCGCGCCCGATGCGCGAGAGCACCGTGAGCAGCACGTTGCGCTCGAGCGACTGAGCCTCGTCGACGATGACGAACGCGTCGTGCAGCGACCGGCCACGGATGTGCGTGAGCGGCAGCACCTCGAGCATCCCGCGGTCGGTGATCTCCTCGACGACCTCCTGGGTCGTGAGGGCGCCGAGGGTGTCGTAGACGGCCTGGCCCCAGGGCGACATCTTCTCGCTCTCGCTGCCCGGCAGGTAGCCGAGCTCCTGGCCGCCGACGGCGTAGAGCGGGCGGAACACGATGACCTTGCGGTGCTGGCGACGCTCGAGCACCGCCTCGAGACCGGCGCACAGGGCGAGCGCCGACTTGCCCGTGCCGGCGCGACCGCCGAGGGACACGATGCCGACCTCTGGGTCGAGGAGAAGGTCGAGCGCCACACGCTGCTCGGCGCTGCGGCCGTGCAGCCCGAACGCCTCGCGGTCGCCGCGTACCAGGCGGATCTGCTTGTCGGGCGTGACGCGCGCGAGCGCCGACCCGCGCTCGGAGACGAGCACCAGTCCCGTGTGGCAGGGCAGCTCGCGAGCGACCTCGAGGTCGATCCGCTCCTCCTCGTAGAGCTGGTCGACCACGGTGCCGGGCACGTCGAGCTCGGTCATGCCGGTCCAGCCGCTCTCGACCACGAGCTCGGCGCGGTACTCCTCGGCCGTGAGTCCCACCGACGACGCCTTGACGCGCATCGGGAGGTCCTTGCTCACGAGGACGACGTCGTTGCCCTCAGCGGCGAGATTGCGTGCCACCGCGAGGATCCGGGTGTCGTTGTCGCCGAGCTGGAACCCGGTGGGCAGCACCGAGGTGTCGGTGTGGTTGAGCTCGACGCGCAGCGTGCCGCCGACGTCACCGATGGGCATGGGGTGGTCGAGGCGGCCGTGCAGCACGCGCAGGTCGTCGAGGAAGCGCAGGGCCTCGCGGGCGAAGTAGCCCAGCTCGGGGTGCGAGCGTTTGGCCTCGAGCTCGACCACCACGACGACGGGGATCACGACCTCGTGCTCGTCGAAGCGCAGCAACGCGTGCGGGTCGGACAGCAGCACCGAGGTGTCGAGCACGTAGGTGCGCACCTCGGACGAGCGGCTGGCAGTCGTACGGCGGCGCGCAGCGGGCACAAGGGCCTCCCCAGATGTGGGCCGGCCGGGCGCCGGCCCGAATGTCTTCGACCGTAGGCGGCCACGACGACGATCCCGGGACGCCACGCCGCGTGACCCTTGAGATGGAGATGAACGGATCGGGTACGCCGGGCATCGCGTCACGAACGGTCACCGGGCCGAGGGCGTGGCGTCCTGAACCGGGCACGGGGGCAGGTGCCGCACGAGCGCCGACGCCACCTCAGGCGAGATCGATCCCGCTGCTGTCGGCGCGGTGCACGAGCACGGCCGCGATCACGGTCAGGGCGAGGGCCAGCACCAGCGCGAGATGCACCCCGGCGCGCACGGCGAGGGCGCCCGCCGCCGCGCCCAGGGCGTAGCCGGCGGGAGTGGCGGCGGCGAGCAGCAGGACCTGACGACGTGCGGGGTCGCGACGTCGTTGCGGGTCGGCAGCCGCCTCGACCGACCCGACGAGAGCGTCGGTGAGAGAACCGGTCACGGCGACCGTGCGCACCCCTCGACCGAGAAGCCGCGTCACCAGGATGGCTTGCGCCCCTTGAGATGCGGCCAGCAGTGCGATCGGCGCGAGGAGCCCCAGACCGTGCTCGCCGGGACGCGTCGCGACGAGCACGGCCGCCAGCAGCAGCACCACCGACTCGGCACCGAGCAGCCAGAGTCGCGCAACACCGGCACCGGACCGCGACGCGATCGCGCGACGCCCGTACGCGCCGGCGACGACAGCCACTGTGAAGGACGCGAGAGCGGTGACGGCGAGCACCACGCGGTCGGAGCTCGACAGCGACGCCGCCGCGACCACCACGAGGTTGCCCGTCTGGTTCGCGACGAAGACGCCGGCGTAGACGAGGGCGACGACGTCGACGCAGCCGGCGACGCCGGCGAGCAGTGAAGTGAGCCCGACGGCGAGGTGCAGGTCGCTGCCCGGTCGGCCGTGGGGCGGAGCGGTCACGCGCCGAAGCGGCGACCGCGTGCGGCGTACGCACGCAGCGCACGCAGGAAGTCGACCTTGCGGAAGTCGGGCCAGTAGGCCTCGCAGAAGTAGAACTCCGAGTGCGCCGACTGCCACAGCAGGAAGCCGGAGAGCCGCTGCTCGCCCGAGGTGCGGATCACGAGGTCGGGGTCGGGCTGCCCGGCGGTGTAGAGGTGCTCGGCGATGTGGTCGACGTCGACGACGGACGCGAGGTCATCGAGCGAGGTGCCCTTGCTCGCGGCGTCGGCGAGCAGGGCGCGCACGGCGTCGACCACCTCACGACGCCCGCCGTAGCCGACGGCCACGTTGACGAGCAGGCCGTCGTAGCCGGCGGTGTCGGCCTCGGCCTTCTTGAGGGTCTCGGCGGTCTGCGCGGGCAGGAGGTCGAGAGCGCCCACCGGATGCACGCGCCAGTGCCCCTGCGTGGCCAGCGACCGCACGGTCGACTCGATGATCCCGAGCAGCGGGTCGAGCTCACCCGCGGGTCGCGCCAGGTTGTCGGTGGAGAGCAGCCACAGGGTGGCCACCTCGACGCCGGCCTCCTCGCACCACCCGAGGAACTCGATGATCTTGTCGGCACCGGCCCGGTGCCCCTGCGCCGTGGAACCGCCCTGCAGCGCGGCCCACCGGCGGTTGCCGTCGAGGATGACGCCGACGTGCCGCGGGATGCGGCTGCGGTCGAGCGAGGCCATGAGCCGACGCTCGTACGGGCCGTAGAGCAGGTTGCTCAGACCCACGTCGAGGCTCCTCCCGGTGCAGGCGCCCTGCGCGCCGCGTCGAGAGTACCGACCCTCTCGTGGCGCTGTCTGTCACCTGCGCGGCACGTCGCCGGGACGGGTGCGTGAGCGTCACCGCAGGTCAGGCTACGGGCTCGTAACTTACGTTTGCGTAGGTTAGACTCGGGTCATGAGCGAGACGACCCGGAAACCGGCCGATCAGGCGACCCCGGAGGCACCTCCCGCGGAGTCGAAGGTCGACGCGCTGCTCGCCCCGGTGAAGCCGCACCTGCGCGGCTGGCTGCACGCCGGCATGGCGCCGATCGCGCTCGTGCTGGGCATCGTGCTCGTGGCGCTCTCGCCGCCGCAGTACCGCTGGGCGGCCGCGCTCTACAGCCTCACCGCGATCATGCTGTTCGGCACCAGCGCGGTCTACCACCGCTTCGACTGGAAGCCGCGCACCAAGGTCCTGCTCAAGCGCCTGGACCACTCGAACATCTTCCTGATCATCGCCGGGTCGTACACACCGTTCGCGGTCGTGCTGCTGCCGGCGCAGCAGGAGCGCACGCTGCTGATCCTGGTGTGGACCGGTGCCTTGGCGGGCGTGCTCTTCCGCGTGTTCTGGGTCGGTGCACCGCGGTGGCTCTACACGCCCATCTACATCGCGCTGGGCTGGGTGGCGGTCTTCTACCTGCCCGCGTTCTGGTCGGCCGGCGGCCCTGGGGTCGTCATCCTGCTGGCGCTCGGCGGGCTCGCCTACTCGGCCGGTGGCGTCGTCTACGCCCTCAAACGCCCCAACCCCTCGCCCACCTGGTTCGGGTTCCACGAGGTCTTCCATGCCTTGACCCTGCTGGGTTTCCTGCTGCAGTACGTCGCGGTCTCGCTCGTCCTCTACGGCGCCCGCTGACCCAGCCCTTCCCACACACCCGTCAGACCGCCCACACACCACCTACGTGGGTACCACAGCGCCCCTACTTCCGGATCCGGGGCCGTGGCGGGCTTCCAGCGCGGGATCTGCGCGCATGAACGTGGAGGGCGGGCACCTACTCCCGGGCGTCTTCTCTGCCCATAGGGAGGAGGTGCCCGCCCTCCACGGCGACCGAGTCAGCCACGGCCAACGATGGCACCGCGGTGAGCTGCGTCAGGCGTCGGGGCCGGCGGCGCGGACCCGCTCGACCTCGGTCATGGCCTCGCGCAGCTGGCCGAGCCACTCGTCGCTGTGGCGGCCGACCAGGCGCACGCACCACGCGAGCGCGTCGCTGCGCGACTTCGCGACTCCGGAGTCGACGAGAGTGTCGAGCACCGAGCGCTCCGGCTGACGCAGCCGGGTCATCACCGGCACGGACAGCGTCGTGAACAGCGCGCGGTCGTCGCCGACGCGCACGCCCCACGCCACCTTCTTGCCGGTGCGGTGCTCGAGCTCGCGCGCGATCTCGATGCGCGCGTCGCGGGTGTCCTCGCGGAAGCCCTTCACGCGTCCGCGGACGGCGGCGGCGCGCTCGGCGTCCGAGACGCCTTCGGGTAGGTCGGGCACGGCCAGCGCGCCGACGACGGTGATCTCCTCGCGGTCGACGGTCACCTCGGGGGCGCCGTCGAACCATCCTTGCGGCAGCCGGCCGGTCAGCCAGCCGCGGATCTCTTCGGTCGTTGTCATGACGACAATGATTACACCGTTACGACGTAATGCAAGACCGTCCGCTCAGGGCGTACGCGACGCCAGGGCGACCGCGAGCACGGCCGGGTCGGTGGTCGGGGCGTCGCACACCAGGTGGCGGCACACGTAGGCGGCCTCCTGGCCCCCCACGAGCCCGCGCCCGGCCAGGAGCGGGTGTTCGGAGCCGGGTGTGCCGCCCACCACCACGGCGCCCGGGGCGGTGGCCAGGAGGGCGGTGGCGAGCAGGGGGCGGTCGTGCCAGGGCGTGGTGACGTCGGCGTCGTCGAGGATCACGGCCACCTCGCGCGGCCCGTCGAGCCAGGCCTCGAGCGCGGCCGCCGCGGTGCCGGCGAAGCGGCCGTGCTCACCGACCAGCGGGACCAGGGACGCGAGCGCCTCCTCCGCCGCGAGGCGGTGCCGCTCGGAACCGGTGAGGGCGGCGTAGGTGAGCAGCGCCGAGGTCACCGACGACCAGCCCGAGGGTGTGGGGTTGTCGGCCGGGTCCTGCGGGCGAAGCACGAGCTGTTCGGCGTCGTGCGCGGTGTCGAAGAACCCGCCGGTGCCCGGGTCGCGGAACCGGTCGAGAGCCTCGTCGAGGAGCGCCCTCGCCTTGTCGAGCCACTCGAGCGAGCCGGTCACCTGGGCCCGCGCGAGGAACGCCTCGGCCACGCACCCGAGGTCGTCGAGCACCGCGGCGTGCGGGCCGTTGACCGCGTCGCGCGAGACCCGTACCAGCCGGCCGAACGCGTCGCGCTGGGCGATGTCGAGGTTGCCGGCCGCGACGTAGGCCGCGTGGTCCCACTCGACCTCGCGCAGGAGGGTGCCCGCCTCGGTGAGCGCCGTGATGGCCATCCCGTTCCACGCGGCCACGACCTTGTCGTCGCGCCCGGGCTGCGGTCGCTCGTCGCGCGCGGCGAGCAGGCGCCGGCGTACGTCGTCCCACCGCTGCGGGTCGTCCGGGTCGCGTCGCAGCTGCAGCGTGGACATCCCGTGCTCGAAGGTGCCGGCGTCGGTCACCTCAAGGAGCTCCGCGGCCCAGCGGCCGGCGTCGCCGCCGAGGACGTCGACGAGCTGCTGCGGCGTCCAGGCGTAGGTGAGACCCTCGACGCCATCGGTGTCGGCGTCGAGCGCGGAGATGAACGAGCCGGACGGCGCACGCATCCGCGTGACGAGGAAGTCGGCGGTGGAGCGCACGATCCTTTCTGCCAGAGGCGATCCCGTCGCGCGCCACAGGTGCGTGTAGACGCGCAGGAGCAACGCGTTGTCGTAGAGCATCTTCTCGAAGTGCGGCACCACCCAGTCGGCGTCGACGGCGTAGCGCGCGAAGCCGCCCGCGAGCTGGTCGTGCATGCCGCCGCGCGCCATCGCCTCGCAGGTGCGCTCGACCATGTGCAGCGCGCGCTCGTCGCCGGTGCGGGCGTGATGGCGCAGCAGCCATTCCAGCGTGGTCGACGGCGGGAACTTCGGCGCGCGGCCGAAACCGCCTCGCGCCTCGTCGAACTGGCCGACGAGCCCTTCGACGCCGCGTGCCAGCGCCGCCTCGACGACGTCCCGGTCGAGAGGGTCGGCGGGCTCGGCTCCGCGCCTCTCGGCGAGGGTGCTCGTGATGCGCGTGGCGGCGTCGTCGAGCCGCGCGCGATCGTTCGTCCAGGTGTCGTGCACCGCTTCGAGCAGCTGGCGGAACGAGGGCATGCCGTGCCGCGGCTCGGGCGGGAAGTAGGTGCCGGCGTAGAACGGTCGGCGGTCGGGTGTGAGGAAGGCCGTCATCGGCCAGCCGCCCGAGCCGGTGAGCGCCTGCGTGGCAGCCATGTAGACGGCGTCGACGTCGGGCCGCTCCTCGCGGTCGACCTTCACGGCGACGAACCGGTCGTTGAGGTACGCCGCGACGTCGGCGTCCTCGAAAGACTCGTGCGCCATGACGTGGCACCAGTGGCAGGCGGCGTAGCCGACGGAGAGCAGCACCGGCACGTCGCGCTCCCGCGCCTCGGCGAACGCCGCCTCGCCCCACTCCTGCCAGTCGACGGGGTTCTCGGCGTGCTGGAGGAGGTACGGCGAGGTCGACGCAGCAAGACGGTTCGGCATGCCCCCATCCTCACCCGCGGGGCCGCGTCCCACGACCGGGACGGGTCGACGTACCCAGCCCCACCAGGTTCACGAATCCGGGTGCTCAGGAGCGAGGAAGGTGCCCTTGATCTCCCCTGAGCCGGGCCCCCGCTGGCGCGCAGCGCCAGTAGGGGAGATCGAGGGCGCTCTCGGGCGTGCTCTGCTTCGAGGTCAGGCGCGCAGGGCCTCGGCGAGGTCGCGGAACTCCTCGACGAGGACGTTCATGTCGGACTCGGTGTGCGCGAACGACACGAGCCACTGCTCGTCGAGCCCGGGAGGCGTGAGGACGCCGCGGTTGACGCCCCACAGCCACGACAGCTCGGCGGCGCCGAAGTCGGTGCGCTTGTAGTCGCGGTAGTTGCGCACCGGCGTGGGCGACCACGTGACCGCGCCCTTCACGCCGAAGCCCACCGTGTGCGCCGGCAGCGCGTGCGCCTCGATCGTCTTCTCCATCGCCTGCATGGCACCGACGTTGAGCGCTTCTGCCGCAGCGAGCGCCTCGGGCGTCGCGATCTCGTCGATGGCCACCGCGGCGGCCATCACGAGCGGGTTGCCGTTGTAGGTGCCGAAGTGCGGCATGCGCTGGTCGGTGATGCACTCCATGACCTCGGACTTGCCGCCGAAGGCCGCGAGCGGCAGGCCGCCACCGATGCTCTTGGCGAGCGCCACGAGATCCGGGGTGACGCCGAGGCGCTGCGAGGCACCGGCGTAGCCGGCGGTGAGGCCGGTCTTCACCTCGTCGAACACGAGCAGCGCGCCGTGCTGGTCGCACAGCTCGCGCACCCCGGCGAGGTAGCCCGCGTCGGGGACGACGATGCCGATGTTCTCGAGCACCGGCTCCATGAACACGCAGGCGACGTCCTTGCCGTACTGGTCGAACAGCTGCGCGAGGCGCTCAAGGTCGTTGTAGGGGACGACGTGGACGGTGCCGGCCTCGACCTCGAACGGCGTCACCGGGGTCGGTGCCTCCCCCGGGCCGGCCTCGGCGACCGCCGGCTTCACCGAGACCTGCAGCGCGTCGTAGCCGCCGTGGTAGCCGCCCTCGATCTTGATGATCGCCTTGCGGTTGGTGAACGCGCGCGCCGTGCGCAGCGCGTACATCGTGGCCTCGGTGCCCGAGTTCGCGAAGCGCAGCTGGCCGAGGCCGAACCGGCGCTGGAACCGCTCGGCGGCGTCGGTGGCGCCGGGCGACGGCGTCACGAACAGGGTGCCGGTCTCGAGCGCCTTGGTGACGGCAGCCACGACCGCGGGGTTGAGGTGGCCGACGAGCATCGCGCCGAAGCCCATCGACAGGTCGAGCAGCTTGCGGCCGTCGACGTCGGTGAGCCACGCGCCGTTCGCGGACTCGATCGCGACGGGGTAGGGGTCCCAGTGCTGGAACGACGACGGGACGCCGAGCGGGAGGGGCTTCAGCGCGCGGGCGTGGTGCGCCGCCGAGGCCGGCGTCTGCTTCTCGAACCGCTCCCACTCGGCGTCGAGCATCGACTGCACCCGCGCCGAGTCGAGCGGGGCCGACTGCGACGGAACGTTGCGGTAGGTCGCGGGGTCGTTGGGCGGCCAGGTCACCGGGGTCGGAACTGTCGCGATCGAGTCGGTCATGAGGGAGCCTCCGAGTCACCGGGCGCACCGTTGCGCTCCTGAGGATCGTAGTGGTGCCGTCAGGACGACCCGGGCCGAGCCCGTGAACCCGCACCAGCGCGGGCCGCTAGTGCTGCAGGAGGCGGGTGCTGCGGGCGAACCGCAGCAGGTTCGTGGGCTTCTCCCCCACGAGCCAGATCAGCCAGGGGTACCACTCGGGGCCGTAGGCCAGATAGTCGCGCACGCGCTCGCCCTCGGCCACGAGCTCGCGCTGCAGCGGTTCGCGGACGCCGAGCTGCATCTGGATCTCGTAGTCGTCGGGGGTGCGCCCGGCGCGGATCGCGAGAGCCCGCGCGATGGCGATCAGGCGATGGTCGTGCGTCGCGACCATCGGGTAGCCGTCGCCTTCGAGCAGTGCGCGCAGGCAGCGGACGTACGACTTGTCGACCTCTGCCTTGCTCGGGAACGCCGTCCCCGGAGTCGGGTGCAGGCCGCCCTTGACCAGGCGGACACGTGCACCCGCCGCCGCGAGGGCGCGGCAGTCGTCCTCGGTGCGGAACAGCTGCGCCTGGACGGCGACACCGAGGTCGCTGTGCGTGCGACGGACCTCGGCGACGACGTCGAAGGTGGTCTGCACCTCGTCGTACCACTGCATGTCGACCGTGACGAGCACGCCGGCCGCACCGGCCCCGGCGGTCACCCGCTGCAGGTTGTCGGTCGCCAGAGCACGTCCGCCCACGGCGTTGAGGCCCAGCTGCTCGAGCTTGACCGACACCTCGCTCCCGGTCGCGAGGCCCGCGCACGACAGCGCCTCGGCGAGGGACAGATAGCCCGCGACGTAGTCCTCGGCGCCGTCGGCGTCGTGGACCGGGGGAAGCCGCAGGTGAACGGTCGGGAGGATGCCGCTGTCGCGCAGCCGCGCGACAGCGCGCACCGCGTCGTCCTGCGTCTCGCCACCGAGGAACTGGTCGACCAGCGTCCCGACCACAGAGCTCCCGACGACGGCGTCGCGCACGACAGGGGTCTCACCGACGCGGCGCACGACCCGACGGCGGAGGTCGGCGATCCCCGCGATCCGCCGGAACGGCAGCCGGCTGGACGGCGACTCCGCGCCCTGGGCCAAAGGCTCGGGGCGCCCGAGCGCGGCACGCCCGACCGAGGCACCCGTGCGCACGACGTGCGCGCCGGACGCGGACACGATCCGGACCACGCGCACGGGGGCGGCCGTCGGCGGGTTGATGCGGATCGTACGGCGCACCTGTGCGTCGACCTCCTCGAGCATCGCCACGTCGTCACCTCGGAACGAGGCCATCCACGGCACGGTCATCATGTCGAGGGTCGGGTGGACGAGGCGGCCGAGCTGCGGACGCTCGTGCCACTGCAGGAACTCGGGAAGCGCCTCGACCTCGTCGAGCCCGTCGACGTGCACGACCCGCTCGCGCCGCGTGTGCACGCCGAACAGCGTGCGGATGCTCGTCGCGTCGTACGACTCCCAGTCCGGGGCCTGCGGTCGCCGCGGCGGCAGCCCGAGGTAGTGGGAGAGCGCGAGCTCGAAGGGATCGAGCGCGCCGCCGTGCGCGACGGCCATGTCGAACCCCATGCCGCCGCCGGTCATGCGCGCTCCGACCTCGACGAGGCAGGGACCGCGGTCGTCCACGATCAGCTCCATGTGGAACGGCGTGCGCCGCGCGCCGGAGGCCTCCATCAGTGCCGCGGCGTACGTCGCCGTGCTCCTGAACTCGCCGGTGTCGCTGCGCAGGCTCTGGAACGCCGACGCCAGCTGCGGACGGCCGTTGGCCGAGACGTGCTCGGTGCGGAACACCGCCTCGATGAGGGCGCTGCCGTCCTCGTCGAGCTGCCCGTTGACGCAGTACTCGGTGCCGTCGAGGAACTCCTCCATGAGCTGGGCAGGCTTGCCCTCCAGGAACCGCTCGATCTGCTCGTCCGACGTCGACTCGTCGAAGAACCCGATGCCGTGGTTGCAGAAGCCGTCGTTGGGCTTGATGACGTAGCGGGAGTACTCCCCGCTGCAGCGAGCCTTCCGCACGTCGTCGACGCTGCGCACCATCGCGGTGGCGTTGATGCGCGGGACCGACGGCTGCTGGCGGAGGAAGTCCTTGAGGCTGCCCTTGTCGCGGAAGCGGGCCGCGACCTCGGGCGAGATCCAGTCGATGCCGAGCAGCTCGTTCAGCTCGGCGGCGCGCACCACCTGGGCCTCGTCCTGCGGCACGACGCCGACGACGTCCCACCGGTAGCGGAGCGCTGCGGCGAGGTGCGGCAGAGGGACGCCTGCGGCGTCGTAGGCGGCCGCGGCAGCCTCACGCGGCAGCCACGGGGAACGCGCGCCGCGGAGCGAACGACCGCGTACGTCGGTGTAGACCGCGACGGTGCGCAATCCCCACACCGACAGCGCCAGCTCCGCGTAGCGGGTGGCCCGGGCATCGAAAGGGTCGCAGAGCACGACGACTTGCTCGCGTGGCACGACCAGCACCTCTTCGACCCAGGGAGAACGTCCTGATTCGAGGCTAGCGACGGTGTGTAGCCGGCGGCATGGTCCATTCGGGCGACTGGGGGCGACGCCCGGTCACGGTAGCCTAGCGAGAGCGGCCCACCCGACGCGCGGCAGCGGTCGCCGCGGCGGCCGTCGATCGCGCGGCGAGCATGGCGGCGTAGCGGGGGCCGGTGACCTCGGCGGCCGCACGGATCGCACGCAGCGATCGTCGCCACTCCGCGCCGACCACGCCCACGCCGCCCGGTCCGGGCCGCAGGCGGATCCGGTCGTCGAGCTCGCGACCTGGTTCGAGCAGGGCGAGGCCCGGCTCGGGAGCCATGCCGAACAGCGACAGGTAGGCGCCCACGATGTCGAGCCCGGCGATCTGCAGCGCCAGCCACCCGCCGAAGGCTCGGGAGTTCACGTCGACCATGCCCCACCGGCCGTCGTCGGTCATGACGTAGTCGACGCAGAAGACGCCGGTGTACTCGAGCGCGCCCAGGAGCGCGGCGAGCTCGTCGTGCAGCCCGGGCAGGTCGAGGATCTCGAGCACCTCGGGAGGACCGAGCGGGTCGTCGGGTGCCGGCTTGGCGAGGTAGACGGCGGACACGATGAGACGACCGTCGCGCGCGACGCCGCCGGCATTCACCACCGCCGCGGTGAACGGCTCCTGGTAGAACAGCGCGTCGTCGTGCTCGGGATCGAGCTCGCGGCGAGCCGCCTCGAGCTCGGCCTGGTCGTTGACGACACGGACCCCGCCACCCGCCGACCCGTTCTTGCGCTTGACGACGAAGGGGAACGTGCCGTCGTGCGCGGCGGTCGTGCGCGGCACCGCGAGGTCGAGGCCCACCGCGAACTCCGTCATCGCGAGCTTGTCGCCCAGCAGGTGCCACAGCTGGGCCGGTACACGGCCGAGCGGACCGCCGGACGGGAGCGTCGTCACGGCGCCGATGGCGGGCAGCAGGTCTTCGGAGCAGTGCACGTCGACCGTCGGCGGCGCGAGCAGCTCGTCCATGAGCGCCCTCGTGATGGCGACCGGGGTGTCGAGGTGGACCGGCGGAGACCCGAGCAGCCAGCGGTCGCGCAGCCGGTAGGCGGCGCCCAGGACGCCTCGCCCGCTGTCGGCGACGCGGAGCACCTGCAGACCGCGGTGGTGCAGGGCGGCGCCCCAGGTCGCGAACGAGCCCCAGCCCGCCGGATCGATGAGCACGACGCGCGCGTCGGCCAGGCGGTTGCGCCCAGCACGAGAGACGCGACCGTTGTCGCGGTCGAGCATGGTCACAATCCGCCCCGAACGTCAGCCTCCGGACCCCCACAGGCCCCGTTCAGCGTATCGACAGGGACACGGGCCAGGAGTAGTCCCAACGGCCCTATTCCTCGGGCGAGACGTCGATGACGACACGGCTGCGCTGCGCCCACACGACGCACGCGATGACCGCGAACGCCGCAGCGACCGTGCCCGCGGTGACGGGCTCGCCGAGCAGCAGGGCCGACCACAGCAGGGTGAGCAGCGCCTGCAGCTGCTGCACCTGGCTGCCGTAGGCGACGCCGGCCATCGACAGGCCGCGGTACCAGGCGAAGAAACCGAGGTACATCGAGGAGAGCCCCAGTCCGAGCAACGCCGCCCACTGCACGGCGGTCGTGTCGTAGCTTCCCGACGTGAGCACCCAGATCACGATCGACGCCGGCACCGTCACCGGCAGCGCCAGCACGACCACCCACGAGATGACCTGCCAGCCCGGCATCGCGCGCGTGACCTCGGCGCCGAGGACGTAGCAGGTCGAGGAGAACAGGACGGCACCGACCACGAGCAGGTCGGCGACGAGATCGCCGCCCTCGGCGCCTCCGCGCGAGAGCGCGAACGCGACGAGAGCCGCCGTGCCGAGCCCCGCCGCCCACCAGAACTGCCGAGCCACACGCTCGCCGCTGCGCAGGACGGCGATGAGCGCCGTCGTGAGCGGCATGAACGCGGCGATGACGGCGGCGTGCGCCGACGTCGTGCGCTGCAGCGCGAGCCCCAGCAGGATCGGCCAGCCGAACACGGCGCCGATCGTGGTGAACAGGATCGGCTTGAGGTGCTCGCGCGCCGGGAACGGGACACGGCGTACGACGAGGAGCACGAGAGCGAGGGCGCCGGCGATCACCGCCCGGCCCATCGCGGTGAAGAACGGGTCGAAGCCCCCGATCGCCACCTTCGTCATGGGCAGCGAGAACGAGAACAGCAGGACGCCGACGAAGGCCCACGCGAGCCCCACGCGCACGGTGCGGTGCGCCGTCGCCTCGTCGGTCGTCGTCACGCGCGTCACCGTAGTGGCGTCGACCGTCCCGGGCTCCGCCTTTCCGGGGCGCTGCGGCGCGTCAGGCGGAAGGCGGTGCAGGCGAGGCAGGCGAGGCGTCGGACACCTCGGCGCGCACCCACTGCACGGCCTTGTGCTCCATCACGAACGACAGGAACGGGATCATGCCGGCGACCACCATCAGGGCCAGGCGGCCGAGCGACCAGCGCATGCGCAGCCCGAGGTCGAGCGACACGATCGCGTAGATCATGAACAGGAAGCCGTGCAGCTGGGCGACGATCTGGTCGTCACCGCGGTCGAGCACGTACTTCGCGAAGATGAAGCCGCAGAAGACGAGGAGCGTGACACCGACCACGAAGGCCATCACGCGGTAGCGCAGCAGTGCGCCGTGGATCGACTGGGCGGTGGGGGCGGCCACGGGTACCTCTCGAACGGACGTCGGGACTTCAGTAGACCTCACGCACGGGCTCGGTCGCCTGCGGGGGTGCCTGATGGTCCTCGTCGGCGAGGTCGTCACGCAGCGCGCGCCACCAGACGAAGAGCGCGAATCCCGCGAAGACCAGCCACTGCAGGGCGTACGAGAGATTCTGGAGCCGCAGCGGGGCGCCGGTCGACGGGCCGAACGACGGCGTCACCGGCGTGGCCGCCACCGTGGGCGGGGGCTGCTGCGCGGTGAGCGACACCCAGCCGCCGGCAACGTCGTAGGGGAGGCCGAGCGCGGCCACCGTGAGCCGGTCGGACTGCCCGGCGGGCAGCGTCGAGGGTGTGCCGGGGTCGCCGTCGAACGGCTCGGCGAAGCCGGTGACCGTCACGGTCCCGGCGGTGACGTCCTTCACGACCGCGTCGTCCGGGCTCGCGACCGTGGCGCGCGCGACCGGCACGGCCTCGCCCGACGTCGACCGCAGCGGCGTCACGACCCAGAAGCTCGAGCCACGCTGCACCAGCAGCTGGTGGGCGGCGTCGTACGTGCCCCGCAGCGTCACCGGCGTGCCGTACGAGGTGGTTGCCAGCGGGGCGCCGGGGGTGAAGACGTCGGACGCCGGCACAGGTGCGGCCTCGTCGCGGTCGCGCTGCGCGCGCTGCCACTGCCACACCGAGAGCGCGCCGAACGCGAGGATGGCCACGACGAGGAGGATCGTGAGCGCGATCCACTTCCCGGTCGCCAGCATCCGGAGCACGTGACCACGGTAACGGGGACGACGCGCTCGTCGTCCGGCCGGTCCGACGGCATGCTGGAGCCATGCCCGGCGACCTGCACGTCCGCGGCTCGGTCGTCATCCCCGAGGCCGAGCTCGAGTGGCGCTTCTCGCGCTCGTCGGGGCCGGGCGGCCAGAGCGTCAACACGTCCGACTCGCGGGTCGAGCTGCGCTTCGACGTCGCCGGATCGGCGGCGCTCCCCCCCACTCTGCGCGAGCGGGCCCTCGAGCGGCTCAGCGACAGGCTCGTCGACGGCGTGCTCGCGGTGACGGCGTCCGAGCAGCGCAGCCAGTACCAGAACCGCCTCGCGGCCGAGCGCAAGCTGGTGGACCTCATGTCGGCGGCCGTCGCGCCCCCGCCGCGGCCGCGCGTGGCGACCAAGCCGAGCCGCGCGGCGCGGGCGCGGCGAGTCGATGCGAAGAAGCGCCGCGGCGAGACCAAGCGGCTGCGCAAGGCCGATCCCCGCGCCGACTGACGGGCCGGAGAGCCGTCAGGTCGCGGGAGTCGACCCGTCGGCCTCGGAGGGCGCCGGGTCGGCAGCCTCGGTCGACCCCAGGTCGACTCCGTCGGCCGGCGCCGGGACGGGCTCGCCGAGCATCTCCGCGGTGGCGGCGTCCTCGTCGAACGTCACGCGCTTGAGCTGCTTGTTGAGGCCGCGGCCGACGAAGTAGACGGCCACGATGAGGAACAGGAACGACAGGAACCCCAGCAGGCCGGGCGACACGAGGTCGGGGTTCGGTCCGGTCGAGGTGCTCGGCGACGGCGAGGGCGTGCTCGCCCCCGGAAGGGCGAGCGACACGAGGACGTGGTGCACGGCGGCTCTCATGCGGACAAGGACTCGTCGACGTCGCCCTCGTCGGCGTCACGGAGCCCGGCGAACAGGTCGTCCTCGTACTCGCCGTCACGCTCGTCGGGCACGAGCGTGCGGGCGAGCTGGAAGTCGTCGGTGGGCCACGCCCGGCGCTGGGTGTCGGTCGACAGGTGGAACCAGCGGCCGTCGGGGTCGATCTGCGTGGCGTGCGCCTTGAGCGCGGCGTCGCGCACCTCGAAGTAGTCGCCGCAGGGCACGCGCGTGGTGAGGCGCGCTGCGTCCTCGGGCTTGTCCTCCCAGTTGGCCAGCCAGTCGGTGTAGGGCGACTCCACGCCCTCGTCGATGCAGGCCTGGTCGAGAGCCTGGAGGCGCTGCTTGTGGAACGTCAGGTTGTAGTAGAGCTTCGCCGGCTGCCACGCCTCGCCGGTGCCGGGGAACTGTGCCGGGTCGCCGGTCGCCTCGAAGGCGCGCATCGCGACCTCGTGGGTGCGGATGTGGTCGGCGTGCGGGTAGCCGCCGTTCTCGTCGTACGTGGTCATCACGTGCGGTCGGAAGTCGCGCACGAGGCGCACGAGCGGGGCGGAGACCTCGTCGAGCGGCAGCACCCCGAAGCAGCCCTCGGGCAGCGGCGGCGTGACGCCGTCCTCGTCGGGCTCGGGGAACCCGGAGTCCTCGAAGCCGAGCCACGCGTGCTTGACGCCGAGGATCCGCGCCGCCTCGGCCATCTCGCGCCGGCGCACCTCGCGCAGGTTGCCCAGCACGTCGTCGTCGTGGGCCAGCGCGGGGTTGAGCACGTCGCCGCGCTCGCCTCCCGTGCAGGTGACGACGAGCACCTCGACGCCCTCGCTCACGTACTTGGCCATCGCGGCGGCGCCCTTGCTCGACTCGTCGTCGGGGTGGGCGTGCACGCACATGAGGCGCAGCGGCTCACCGGGGACCGGCAGGTCGGGCGTCAGATCACGGGTCACGAGCGCTCCTGGACGGGGTGCGAGAATGCCATCAGTCTCCCAGACGCCGCGCCCCGCGGCACCCGCCACCCCGCGGCACCGGCCACCCCGTCATCCAGGAGCACCGTGACCACGACGCCGAGCGCCACGCTGGCGGCGCGCTACGGCGAGGACCGCTCGCGGCGAGGCACGTACGTGCTCGTGGCCGCGGTGGTGGCCGTGTTCCTCGGCCTCGTGGCCCTCGTGACCTACTGGCTGTCGGCGTCGTCGGTCTCGAGCCAGCTGATCCGGTTCACGGTCGTGAGCGACCAGCGCGTCGACATCAACTTCGAGGTGAGCCGCGACGCCGATGCCACCACCACGTGCGCGCTGCGCGCGCAGGACGTCCACCACCAGGACGTCGGCTACGCCACCGTCACGATCCCGCCGGGCCGGGCCTACCTCCAGGCGACGTACCCGCTGGCCACGACGGGGCGCGCCGCCACCGCCGAGGTGCTCGGGTGCGCCGACGGGAAGGCCCCGCGGGTGCAGTCGCCGAACTTCGCGCCCGGAGTGGTGAACCCGTCGCAGCAGCCCACGATCGACGGCGCGTAGCGGGAGATCCGCCCCGCGCCCGTACGCTGGTGACCTGGCCGCGACGACGGCCGACCCGACCTGTTCATCCGTACCACCCGCGAGGACGACGTGACCGACCCGAACGAGATCTTCTGGTTCACCCAGGACGCGTACGACCGGCTCCAGGAGGAGCTGGCCGAGCGTTCGGGTCCGCGACGCGAGTCGATCGTCAAGCGCATCGAGGCCGCGCGCGAGGAGGGCGACCTCAAGGAGAACGGCGGCTACCACGCGGCCAAGGAGGAACAGGGCAAGAACGAGGCCCGCGTGAAGGTGCTGCGCCACATGCTCGAGCACGCGAAGATCGGCGCCCCTGAGTCGACCGACGGCGAGGTCGTGCACGGCATGGTCGTCACCGTGCGCCTCGTGGAGTTCGACGAGGAGGAGACCTTCCTGCTCGGCAGCCGCGAGGAGGCCGCGACCGCGAACGTCTCGGTGTACTCGACGAGCTCGCCGCTCGGCGCGGCCGTGAACGGTGCCAAGGTCGGCGACACCGTGGGCTACACCGCCCCCAACGGCAAGCAGTTCACGGTCGACATCCTCAAGGCCGAGCCGAACCTCGGCTGACCCGTGGACGACCGCTCGGTCGCCGGGCTGAGCCCGGTGCTCGCGGTCACCTCGAGCACGCGCGTGCGCAGGAGTCGCCACTCGATCGCGGGCTGCTGCTGCGCAACCTGTCGATGGAGGTCTTCGACGCGGGCGCGTTCGACCTCGCACTCGACTGCGTCGACGAGCGTCGTCGCAGCCCTCACGGCGACACGCGGCCACCTCGTCGCCGGCGATGACGTCCGCCTGCGTGGTCAGGCGCGGTCGGCACCAGGTCGCTCGGGCTGAGACCCGGGGTCGGGTCCCGCGGATCTCCGCGCGTCACTGTCGCTATCGACTATCTCGCTCGGCGTGTCTTGTCGACGGGGACAGCTACGCGCGTCAGTCGTCGGTGAGGAGTGCTTCGGCCTCGTCGACCGAGAGGCGACCGGCGGCGAGGTCGGCGAGCACCTTGTCGCGGTCGGCCTTGCGCGCAGCGGCGGCCGGGTCCTCGAAACCGAGCGCGGCGAGCAGGTCGGCGAAGCGCTGGCGCGTCGTCGGGTAGGAGACGCCGAGGTGCTTCTCGAGCTCGCGCATGTTGCCGCGGCTCACGAGGAACACGCGCAGCATCTCGAGCTCGTCGTCGGAAAGCGCGCAGTAGGAGCACATGCGGAACGCACCGCTGATGCCCGTGCCGCACTCCGGGCAGCCGCAGCCGGTGACCACGAGGTCGTTCGAGCAGACCGGGCACGCGCGCGGCGGGCGATGCTCGGGGAGGGGCACGGCCGGGAACGACGGCGTCATGACGCCACCGCCACCGCCACCGACGCCGAGCCGAGACGTACCGCGAGCGTGAAGGGATGGGCGCCGGTTCCGACGACGAGCGTCTGGCGCGACGTCGACGTCTCCCTGGTCACCTGACCGGGGCCCGACACCTTCACCTCGCCGAGCTCGGAGGTCGCCGTGATCGTCACGTCGGAGCGCGCGCTGAGGCGGACGTCGAGGCTGCCGAGCTCGCAGGTGAGGTCGCTCGGCGCATCGACGGTGCCGACGACCGCGAGCGAGCCCATCGCCATGCTGCCGTGCAGCGCGCCCTCGTGGTCGCGCACCTTCACCGACGACGCGCTGCCGCCGAGGGTGAGCGCGGCGCGGAGCCCGGTGATCTCGACCGAGCAGGCGGTGGCCTCCACGGTGAGGGCGATGCTCGGGTTCACGCGCACGTGAACGCGCTCGCCTCGCCCGCCGGTCCAGACCGAGGGCACCCAGCCGAGGAAGCGCGGCGGCGGCGTGGTCTTCCAGCCGCCCTCGCCGGGGGCCTCGAGCACGAGAGCCGAGCCCTCGCGACGCAGCGCGTGCGGGCCGTCGACGACGACCGTGTCGACGGAGGGGTCGGCGACGACGGTGAGCTTGACGCCGCCCGCGTGGATGGTGAGCGACGAGACCGCGCCGTCGAGGGACGAGGGAGCGGCGATCGCGTCGACCGTGCGGGCGGCCGGGTCGTCGTCGAGGAGGCGGGCGGCCTCCGCGGGGTCGACGTCGCCCGCGGCGACGCGGTCGAGCAGGTCGCGCAGCGACGCGTGCGGATTGTCGGGGGCGGACGCGCCTTCGGCCGGGGAAGCGCCGGGGGCGTCGCTCGCGGACGCGCCGCCGCGGGCGGCGTCGTCGGAGGTGCTGTCGGGAGTCGTGCTGCTGGGGAAGGGGTTCTCCGTACTCATGCCGTCAGAGTAGATCGTCACTTGCGTATCTGGCAAGTCCCGCTTTCTATTTTCACAGATTCAGTGACGAGACCGTCAACGAGTAGCCCTGGCCGGTGAGGGCGTCGACGAGCGCCTCGCGGTGCGCGGCGCCACGGGTCTCGACCTCGACGTCGATCTGCACCTCGTGCAGCGAGAGGAACGGGTCGGTGCGTGCGTGCCATACGTCGACCACGTTCGCATCGGCGCCGGCGATGGCGGCGAGCAGCGCGGCCAACGACCCGGGGCGGTCGGGCATCCGCACCGAGAGGGTGCAGTAGCGGCCCGCGGCGGCCAGCCCGTGGCGCACGACGCGCATGAGCAGCATGGGGTCGATGTTGCCGCCCGACACCACGCACACGACGGGCGGCTCGAACGCCGTCGGGTCGTCGAGCACCGCCGCGATCGCCGCCGCACCCGCCGGCTCCACCACGAGCTTGGCGCGCTCGAGCGCGAGCACGAGGGCCCGGGCGATGACGGCGTCGTCGACGGTGCGGATCTCGTCGACGTAGCCCTGCACCAGCCCGAACGGCACGTCGCCGGGGCGTCCGACCGCGATGCCGTCGGCCATCGTCGTCATCGACGGCAGCTGCACGGGGTGCCCCTCGGCGAGCGACAGCGGGTACGCCGCGGCGCCGGCCGCCTGCACCCCGATCACGCGGACGTCGGGCCGCAGAGCCTTGACCACCACGGAGATCCCGGCGAGGAGCCCTCCCCCGCCGGTGCACACCACGATGGTCTTCACGTCGGGCCGCTGCTCGAGGATCTCGAGGCCGACGGTGCCCTGCCCGGCCACGATGTCGACGTGGTCGAACGGGTGGATGAGCACGGCGCCGGTCTCCGCCTCGAAGGCGCGCGCCGCGACGAGGCAGTCGTCGATGGTGGTTCCGACGAACTGGATCTCGGCGCCGTAGCCGCGGGTCGCGGCCACCTTCGGCAGGGGCGCCCCGTTGGGCATGAACACCGTGGCCTTCACGCCGAGCATCTGCGACGCGAGGGCGACGCCCTGCGCGTGGTTGCCGGCGCTCGCTGCGACCACGCCGCGGGCCCGCTCCTCGTCGGAGAGCCGCGAGATCCGCGTGTAGGCACCGCGGATCTTGAACGACCCCGCGCGCTGGAGGTTCTCGCACTTGAGCTCCACGGGGCCGCCGACCATGTCGCGCAGCCACCGCGCCGGGCGCATCGGCGTCTCCCGGGCCACGCCGCGGATCAGCTCGCGGGCGGCCTCGATGTCCTGCAGGGTCACGACGGGCGCAGCGGTCACGGCGCGCACTCTCCCACGCCCGACCCTCGCGCGTCCGCACTCTGCCCCCACCCCGCCCCCACCACCCCCGACGTTCCACAACCCGGGACACCACTCCGTTGGATTGCCATGAAGGTGCCCTTCCTCGCGTCAGACGCACGTCAGCCACCCCAGTCCTGGTCCCGTCGGGGTAGGCGCGCCGGCCGGCGACAGTCCAGCGGTCCTGCCTGGCGGGGGGGCGAAGGGGCGGCGTAGAACTGCTTCATGAGCAGCACGCGCGAGGCGGCGGCCCGGGCGGCCGCGCGACGACGCCCCCCGGCCGACGCGCCGGTGCCCGCGCCGTCGTCGCTCGAGCACGTCCAGCGTCCCGACGGACCAGCGAGCCTGTCGACCGTGCTCACCCTGCTCACGCAGCGCGAGCAGCCCAACGCCGTGTTCGAGGCGGCGGCGCGCGCGCACGGACCCGTGACCCACGTGCGGATGGCCGGCGAGCACGTCTACATCGTGAGCGACCCCGCGCTCATCACCGAGGTGTTCCTGACCCGGGCGCGCGAGGTCATGAAGGGCCGCGGGCTCCAGGCTGCACGTGCCCTCCTCGGCAACGGCCTGCTCACCAGCGAGGGCGAGTTCCACCTGCGCCAGCGGCGTCTCGCGCAGCCGGCGTTCCACCGCGGACGCATCGCCGAGTACGCCGCCACCATGGTGTCGGAGGCACAGCGCCACGAGGCGGCGTGGGCCGACGGCGAGCACGTCGACATGGTCGAGCAGATGTCGTCGTTGACCTTCGCGATCGTCGGGCGCACGTTGTTCGGCACCGACCTCACCGGCGACGCGCGCGCCTTCGGCGACACGCTCAACACTCTCATCGACGGGTTCGGCCGCCTGTCCAACATCGGCAACGAGCGGCTCGTGCGCACGCTGCCGCAGGGCCGACGGCTGCTCGCGATGACCGAGGACCTCGACGTCGTCGTGCAGCGCATCATCGACGAGCACCGCGAAGCGATCTCCTACGGCGAGAAGAGCGACGACCTGCTCACCTGGCTGATCGAGGCGCGCGACGACGAGAGCGCAGCGGCGTACGGCACGGCGATGACCGACGAGCAGCTGCGCGACGAGGTCATGACGTTCGTGCTCGCCGGCCACGAGACGACAGCGATGGCGCTGTCGTGGGCGTGGTGGCTGCTCTCGTGCCATCCGCTCGTCGCCGAGCGCATGGTGGCCGAGCACCGCGATGTGCTCGGCGACGCCGACGGTACGGTGCGCGCCCCGGCGTACGACGACGTGGCGCGGCTGCCGTACACGAACGCCGTCGTCGCCGAGACGATCCGCCTCTACCCGCCCGCATGGATCATGGGACGCCGCCTGCTCACCGACATGACGATCGGCGAGTGGGACGTGCCGTCGGGGTCGATCGTGCTCGGGTCGCCGTGGATCCTGCACCGCGACCCCGCGCTGTGGGACCGCGCCACGTCCTTCGTGCCCGAGCGCTGGCTCGACGCCGAGGGTCGTTACGACGACGCCGCCCCGGGCCAGCCCCGCGGCGCGTGGATCCCCTTCGGGTTCGGCAACCGCCGCTGCATCGGAGAGCAGTTCGCCTGGACCGAGGCGGTGCTGCTGCTCGCGACGCTGGCTCCCCGCTGGCGCCCCGAGCTCGTGCCCGGATCGATCGTGGAGACCCGCGCCGCGGTCACCCTCCGCCCGCGCCACGGCCTCCCCATGACCCTCAACGCCCGCCTTTCGTCCGCTTAGGTCACGAAGCGAAGTTCAACTGGCATGAAGCGTCCGCAACTCCCGTCGGTGCGGCCGCCACCTGCCCGGCTCGGTCGCCACGGCACGCTGCCCCGAGGCACACGTTGTGGACGCGGACGTGCAGTCCAGCTTCGTCTCGTGACCTCAGCGGACGACACGTCGCGGTCAGGGGGCGTCGAGGGCGAGGGCGGCTGCGCCGGCGAGGCCGGCGTGCGGGCCGAGGCGGGCCGGGACGATCGCGCAGCGCCGGACGAAGGCGAGCGCGGCGTGCTCCGCGAACGCGGCATGCAGCGGCTCCCAGAAGGCGTCGCCCGACTGCGAGACGCCGCCCCCGATCACGACGACGTCGAGGTCGAGCAGGGCCGCGGCGCTCGTGACACCGATGCCCACCGCGCGGCCGGCGCGCGCGAGAGCGGCGAGGCACGCGCCGTCGCCTGCGCGCGCACCCTCGGCCACGGCCACGCCCGTCGCCTCTCCGGCCCAGCCGAGCTCGACGGCGTACGCCGCGATCGCAGGACCGCGCGCGATGGCCTCGAGGCAGCCGCGTCCGCCGCAGCCGCATGCCGGGCCCTCGGGATCGACGACGACGTGCCCCACGTGACCGGCGTTGCCGGTGGCGCCGTCGATCCGACGGCCACCGAGGACGAGCCCGCCACCGACGCCGGTCGACACCACCATCCCGAGCACGTGGTCGTGCCCGGCGCCCGCACCCCAGCGCTGCTCGGCGACCGCGAGCGCCACGGCGTCGTTGTGGATCACCGCGGGCCGGTCTCCGGCGTACCGCTCGCTCACGCGGTCGAGCAGCGGGAACCCGCGCCAGCCGTGGATGTTGATGGGCGACACGTGGCCGTCGGGCCACGACATCGGCCCGCCGCACCCGATGCCGACCGCGTCGTACGCCCAGCCTCGCGACACGACGTCGTCGACGAGCCCGGTCAGCGCGCGCCACAGGGTCTCGGCGTCGCCGCCGGGCGGGGTCGGGGCGCGCTCGGCGACCAGCACGTCACCGTCGTCGGCCACCAGGCCGGCCGCCAGCTTCGTCCCACCGATGTCGAGCGCCAGCACCGTCGTCACACGGCCATCCGACCACACCGGTTCCGCACGACGGACGAGTTGAGGGCGTTTTCGTCGCGCCTGTCGGAGTGAAGGACACCTTCATCCCCGACGGGGGACGGCGGCAGGGGTCAGGCGCCGAAGGCGAGGACGGTCGCGGCGTGGCCGTGGAGGCGGTTGTGGCCGCCGAGCGGGCCGATCTCGCCCGCGGTGAAGAAGCCGGCGACGTTCTCGAGGCCGAGGCCGCCGCGGACGGCGGTGACGTCGTGGTCGGGCGTAGGGAACATGGCACGTCCGCGCGAGCTGCAGGAGAACACCAGGGCGCCCGCGAGCCCCTCGAGCGGCACGCTGCGACGGAACGCGCCGAGCACCTCGGCCAGGTCGGAGTGCGCGGCGGTGGCGTCGCGCAGCATGAACTGCACGGTGGTGCCCACGGGGATCTCGCCGCCGACCGAGACGGCGCCCGATGCGTGGTCGGCAGCCAGGATCTGGCGGACGTCGAAGTCGGTGTGCGTGTCGGCGTACTCGTCCTCGGCGATCCCGAGCGTGAGGCCGCGCACCGCGCGCACCTGCTCGTGATTGTGGAGCGTGCTGATCGCGGCCTTCGCCTGCTCGAACGCCGGACGGCCGGCGAGCGCGAGCACCGCGTCGCCCTCCGACGCCGTGACCGTCATCGGGTGGCCGAGCGGACGGCAGCCCTGCGACACGATCGTGTGCACCGCGAGGTCGCCACCGAGCACCACTCCGACGGCGCCGCGCGAGCGGACCTGTCCGTCGACGAGCAGGCAGGTGTCGCCGGGGCCGGCTGCGCCGCTCGCCAGACCGCCGACCAGAGGAAGGTGCCCGAGCGGGGTGTCGGCCTCGGCCACGAAACCGTCGGCGGGGAACGACCACGGGTCGGCGAGCAGGACGCCGACGACGTCGTCCTCACGGCGCTGCGGCATGCCCAGCACGGCGACGGTCTCGTCGGTGCGCAGCACCTCGAGGTGGAAAGGCGCGCACGGAGACCGAGGGGAGCACCGCGACCCACACGCTGACGCCGCCGGTCGCCTCGATGCCCTTGCCGGCCGCCATGACGCCGTGCGCGCCGCAGCCCACCGTGGTGCGGGCGCCGGTGAGCTCGGCGGCGCGCAGGAGTGCCGCCTTGGTCTTCTCGGGGGTGCCGCCCGACACGAACACGCAGGCCAGGTCGGGCGTCTCGCCCACGACAGGCGCCAACGCCGAGGCGACCGCCTGCTGGGCCGCGACGAGAAGGTCGTCGCCCAGCGCCAGTCCGTCGCCGATCAGGGTCTGCGGCCTCATGTCTCCATGCTGGGGCCACGATTGCCCCGCGTCCGGCGTTTCCTCGCCCGGACGGGTGGCCGAGCGCCCCGATCCTGAGCACCGCAAGAGCGCCCGCGAACCACCCGTGAGGATCGTTCGACGAAGAACAGGGATCGCGCGCCCACCGATCCCGACGTACGGTCGAGCGGTGACCTCCCACCTCACCCCCGACGCCCCTGCCGACCTGCCCCGCACGCTGGGCGCGCTGCGCGCCTCGGGCCACGAGCACCGCACCGTCAAGGACGAGCTGCGGGAGAACCTCCTCGCCGCTCTGCGCGACGGGCGCGACCCCTTCCCCGGCGTCGTCGGGATCGAGGACACCGTCCGGCCGCAGCTCGAGCGCGCGATCCTCGCCGGCCACGACCTCGTCCTGCTCGGCGAGCGCGGGCAGGGCAAGACCCGCCTGCTGCGCACCCTCGTCGGCCTGCTCGACGAGTGGACGCCGGTGATCGAGGGCAGCGAGCTGCACGAGCACCCCTACGAGCCGGTCACGGTGTGGGCCCGCCGCACCGTCGCGCAGCACGGCGAGGCGACTCCGGTCGCGTGGCGGCACCGCAGCGAGAGGTACGGCGAGAAGCTGGCGACGCCCGACACGAGCGTCGGCGACCTCGTCGGCGACGTCGACCCGGTGAAGGTGGCCGAGGGTCGCACGCTCGGCGACCCGGAGACCGTGCACTACGGGCTCGTGCCGCGCACCAACCGCGGCATCTTCGCCATCAACGAGCTCCCCGACCTCGCCGAGCGCATCCAGGTGTCGCTGCTCAACGTCCTCGAGGAGCGCGACATCCAGGTGCGCGGCTACTCGCTGCGCCTGCCGCTCGACCTGCTCCTCGTCGCGAGCGCCAACCCCGAGGACTACACGAACCGTGGCCGCATCATCACCCCGCTCAAGGACCGCTTCGGCGCCGAGATCCGCACGCACTACCCGCTGCGGCTGGCCGACGAGATCGGGCTGGTGCGCCAGGAGGCCGACCTGCGCGCGCTCGTCCCGCTGCACCTGCTCGAGACGGTCGCCCGTTTCACGCGGCTGGTGCGCGAGTCGCCCGCGGTCGACGCGCGCTCCGGGGTCTCCGCCCGGTTCGCTGTCGCAGCGGCGGAATCCCTTGCGGCGTCGGCACTCCGTCGCTCGGCCATCACCGGCGAGACGGCTGCGGTCGCGCGCGTGGGCGACCTTCCGGCCGTCGTCCCGACGCTGCGCGGCAAGGTCGAGTTCGAGGTGAGCGAGGAGGGCCGCGAGGACGACGTCCTGCAGCACCTGCTCAAGCGCGCGGTGGCCGAGACGTTCCGCGCACGGCTCGGCGGCGTCGACCTCGCGCCGCTGGTCGAGCGGCTCGACGAGGGCAGCACGATCGTGGTCGGCGACCTCGTCACCAGCGAGGAGGTGCTGCGCAGCGTCGGCCCGCTCGAGGGGCTCGGCCGGCTCGTCTCGGCGCTCGAGGGCGACGACGGCGCGGCGGAGTCGCCCGGCGTCGTCGCGTCGTGCGTGGAGACCGCGCTCGAGGGCCTCTACCTCACGCGGCGCATCTCCAAGGACGAGGTGCCCGGAGGCTCGCGCTCCGTCTACGGCGGTGCGTGAGTGCCCCCCACGCACCGGGCACGTCCGCGAGCGGGCGCCCGGTCAGTCGAGCTTCTCGACGGTCACTGCCGTGCCGTAGGCCGCGACCTCGTTCATGATGTCGGCGATCTCGCCGGTGTCGAACCGCATCGCGAGGACGGCGTTGCCGCCCACCTGCGCGCACGCGTAGCGCAGCCGCTCGACCGCCTCGAGACGCGAGTCGGACAGCATCTGCGTGTAGCCCTTGACCTCTCCGCCGAACATCGTGCGGAAGCTCGCACCGACGTTGGCGAAGGCGTTGCGGGCGCGCACCGTGATGCCGAAGACCTCGCCGTGCACCTGCAGCACGCGGAAGCCGGGCAGGTCGTTCGTGGTGGCCACGATGATCGGCGGCCCGTTGTAGATCGCCGGCCCGCCACCGATCGCGGCGTCGGCCTGCTCGGAGATCGAGGCCTGCACCTGGTCGGTCCACTGGGTGCCGTCCCACCAGCGCAGCTGCGTGGGGTTCTCGGGGTTGGGGTACCAGCCTGCGGGAGTCGTCGCCATGCAGCCAGCCTAGGAGCGAGGGGCGCGCGGTGAGCGGATATCGCTACGGCCGGTATGTCGAGGGCCCCGACCCCCTGGCACCGCCCTACGACGCAGGCGCCGCCGTCGACGAGCTCGGCGAGCGGGTGCTCGACGGGTCGGGGGTGCGTGACGCCCTGCGCGACCTCCTGCAGCGCGGCGCCGACGGCGACCGGGGTCTCGACGACCTGCTGCGCCAGGTGCAGAAGCGCCGCCGCTCGCTCGAGCGGTCCGGGCGGATGGACGGCATGGTCGAGCGGGCCCGCGACCTCCTCGACCAGGCGGTCGACGCCGAGCGCACGGCGCTGTTCCCGGACCCGTCCGACGACGCCCGCTTCCGCGAGGCTCAGCTCGATGCGCTGCCCAGCCAGACGGCGCCCGCCGTGCGGGAGCTCGCCGACTACGACTGGCGCTCGCCCGAGGCGCGGGCGACGTACGACGAGCTGCGAGACCTGCTGCGCCGCGAGGTGCTCGACCAGCAGTTCCGCGGGATGAAGCAGGCGCTGCAGGACCCCGCCGACGGCGAGTCGCGCCAGCGCATCAAGGACATGATGAGCGACCTCAACGAGCTGCTCGAGAAGCGGCAGCGCGGCGAGGACACCGAGCAGGACTTCGCCGACTTCATGAGCAAGCACGGCGAGCTGTTCCCCGACGACCCGGAGAACCTCGACGAGCTGCTCGACTCGCTCGCGCGCCAGGCCGCCGCGATGCAGCGGATGCTCGACTCGATGACGCCCGAGCAGCGCGACGAGCTGCAGCAGCTCATGGCCGAGGCGCTCGGCGACCTCGACCTGGCCTCGGAGATGGGACGGCTCGGCGACAACCTGCGCGCGATGCGCCCCGACCTCGCGTGGAGCGGACGCCGTCCGCTGCGCGGCGACGAGCCGCTGTCGCTCGGCGACGCGACCGAGGCGCTCGCCGACCTCGCCGACCTCGACGAGCTCGCCGAGACCCTGTCGCAGGGCTACGCCGGCGCCTCCCTCGAGGACGTCGACGAGGAGGCGGTGGCGCGGGCTCTCGGACGTCAGGCCGTCGACGACCTCCGGCGTCTCCGCGAGCTCGAGCGCGAGCTGGAGCGGCAGGGCTACCTCACCCGGTCCGGCGGCGAGATCGAGCTGACCGCGAAGGCGATCCGGCGCATCGGCCAGACGGCGCTGCGTCGGGTGTTCGCGTCGCTCGAGAGCAGCGGCCGTGGCGACCACGACGTGCACGACGCCGGCGCCGCGGGCGAGCTCACCGGCACCACGCGCGAGTGGCGCTTCGGCGACGAGCAGCCGCTCGACGTCGTCCGCACGGTGTCCAACGCGGTACGGCGTCGCATGATCGACCCGGAGGGGTCGCTGCTGCGCCCCGAGGACTTCGAGATCCGCGAGACCGAGCGCCGCACGCGCGCGGCCGTGGCGCTGCTCGTCGACCAGTCGTTCTCGATGGTCATGAACGACACGTGGCGCACCGCCAAGACCACGGCGATGGCGCTGCACGCGCTCGCCACCAGCCAGTTCCCGCTCGACGCCGTCGAGATCATCGCGTTCGCGAACCTCGCCCGTCGGATCAAGCCGCACGAGCTGCCCGACCTCGACGTCAACGAGGTGCAGGGCACCAACCTGCAGCACGCGCTCATGCTCGCCGGGCGCTTCCTCGACAAGCACCCCGACGCCGAGCCGATCGTTCTCGTCGTCACCGACGGCGAGCCCACCGCGCACCTCGACCGCGACGGCGAGTGGTGGTTCTCCTGGCCGCCCGGCCCCGAGACGATCGAGCTCACGCTGGCCGAGGTCGACCGCATGACGCGGCGCGGCGTCCCGATCTCGTTCTTCCGCCTCGGCGACGACCCGCGGCTCGCGCAGTTCCTCGACGACGTCGCGCGCCGCAACGGCGGACGCGTGCTCGCGCCGGAGGGCGGCCGCCTCGGCGACTACGTCGTGAGCGACTACATCGCCCGCCGTCGTGGCCGTCGCCGCGCCGGCTGAACGTCGTCCGTCCCGTGTCGCTCACCGGCTGCCCGGATCAGCCGCGTTTCCCGACGGCCGGGTGAGCGAGTCCGGGTGAGAGGATCGCCCGCGTGACCGACCCCGACGCCGACCCCGACGCAGACGACGCCGTCGTCGACGCCGGCGAGCAGCCCTCGGGCGCCCTGCACGGCTGGATCGGGCGCACGGCGCTTTTCGAGGGCATGCCGCGCGAGGTCTTCATCCTCTCGATCGTCTCGTTCTGCGTGGCGCTCGGCTTCGGCATCGTCGGCCCCGCGATCCCGATCTTCGCCGACGAGTTCGGCGTCTCGGCGCTGTGGGCCAGCGCGGTCGTGAGCGTCTTCGCCCTCATGCGCCTCGTGGGCGCGCTGCCCGCCGGGTGGCTCGTCGACCGCGTGGGCGAGCGCATCACGCTGGCCACCGGGCTCGTCATCGTGGCCGTGTCGTCGGCGCTCGCGGGCTTCTCGGGCAGCTACTCGCAGCTGCTCGTCCTGCGCGGCGTCGGCGGGCTGGGCTCGGCTATGTTCAGCGTGTCGTCCCTCGCTCTGCTGCTGCGCATCGTGGGCCCCGATCAGCGCGGTCGCGCGGCCAACGCGTACCAGAGCGGCTTCCTCATCGGCGGCGTCGTGAGCCCGGCGATCGGCGGGCTGGTGCTGGGCATCTCGATCCGGCTGCCGTTCTTCCTCTACGCCGTGACCCTGGGCGCGGCGTCGGTCGTCGTCATCGTGATGCTCGCGCATACCCGCCTGCACGAGCGGGTCAGCAAGAAGCCCGACGCGGTCCGGGCCGGGCGCGGCTCGTGGTCGTTGCTGCGTGAGGCTCTGCGCAACCGGTCGTACGTCACCGCACTCGCCGTCAACCTCGGCAACGGATTCGCGTCGTTCGGGCTGCGGTCGGCGATCATCCCGTTGTTCGTCGTGAACGGCCTCGGCCTCGACAAGGCGTGGGCCGGCTGGGGAGCGTTCGCGTCGGCGGTCATCCAGTTCCCCTTCCTCGTGCGGGCTGGGCGGCTGTCCGACACGCGCGGCCGACGCCTCGCCCTCATGATCGGCACCGGCGTCACCTTCGTGGGCCTCATCGTGCTGGCCCTGACGGGTGCTTGGTGGGGCTACCTCCTGGCGATGGGCGTGCTCGGGGCGGCCGCCGCCTTCCTCGGCGCGGGCCCGTCGGCGGTCGTCGGCGACGTCACCGAGGGGCGCCGTGAAGGGCCTGTGGTCGCGACGTTCCAGATGATGAGCGACGTCGGAGCCGTGGCCGGTCCGCTGGTGGCGGGCGCGATCGTGGCCTCGACCGGCTCGTACAGCATCGGGTTCCTCGTGGGTGCCGCGGTGCTCGCGCTCACCTTCGTGATGTCCGCGACGATGCCGGAGACGCTGCGCCACGCCGAGGAGGTCGAGCTCGGAACTCCGGCGACGGGCGAGGGCCCCGACGGGCAGACTGCCGTCACATGAGCACCGACGAGGAGTACGCCGGCAACCTGGACTTCTGGGAGAAGGCGGCCACGGTCCACGGCACCCACGACAGCAGCAAGCACTACCGGTTCGACGTGATCGTCGCCGGCGGGTCGTTGATGACCCGCATGGAAGAGGCTGCGATCGCCTCGGCGACCGGCGGGGACGACGAGGAGCCGCTCGCCGGAGTCCGCGGGCTCGACGTCCTCTACCTGCAGAGCCACCTCGGCGCCGACGGCGTCGTCATGGCGCGGGCCGGTGCGCGGGTCACGTGCGCCGACTTCTCCGCGACGGCCCTGCGCCGCGCCCGCGAGCTCGCGGACCGAGTGGGGGTCGAGATCGAGACCGTCGAGACCGATGCGCGCGCCCTGCCCGCGTCGCTGCACGGCCGCTTCGACCTCGTCTACGTCACCGTCGGGGCGATCTGCTGGATCGACGACCTCGACCTCTGGATGCGGCAGGTGTCGCTCGCTCTGCGACCCGGCGGCCGGTTGGTGCTCGTCGACATCCATCCCCTCTACCAGATGGTCTACGACGTCGAGCCCGAGCTCGTCGTCGACTTCCCCTACGGCGGGGGAGCCGGCGACACCGACACCGAGTCCGGTTCGTACGACGCACCTGAGGCCGACTTCGTCTCCACGACGACGTGCTACGCGCACTCGATCGGCGACATCGTCACGGGCGCGGTGCGCGCGGGGCTGCGGGTCGACGTCCTCGACGAGCACGTGAGCATGGCCATCAACCCGCGCGGCGACTCGTCGGTGAAGCAGGGCGACGACGGCCTCTACCGCCTGCTCATCGGTCGCGGTCGCGCCGAGGGCTCCGCGCCCGAGCCGATGCCCGTGTTCTTCACCTTCCTCGCCACGAAGGTGTGACCCGTGACCACGCTGATCAGCGAGCCGTCGTACCGGCTCGCGTCAGGAGCTCGGCGATGAACGACGTCCCGCTGGAGATCGAGCGCAAGCTGCTCGTCGAGGTGCACGACCTCGACTCGCTCGTCGCGGCCTCGACGTCGGTCTCGAGCATCACGCAGACCTACCTGGTCAACGACGACGGGCTGGCCGAGCGCGTTCGCCGCCGCGAGGTGCGCGACGCCCGCGGTGAGCACCTGCAGCTCACGCACACGGCCAAGCGCGCCGTGTCGGCCGGCGTCGTCGAGGAGGACGAGCGCGAGGTCGATGAGGCGACGTACGCGGTGCTGCTCGAGCGCACCGACACCACGCGCGTGCCGATCCTGAAGACGCGCTACGTCGTGCCCTGGGCCGAGCGCGTGCTCGAGATCGACTCGTTCGCCTCGCCGCGCGCGTTCTGGATGCTCGAGGTCGAGCTGCCCGGCACCGACGACCTCACCGCGCCGCTCGACCTCCCGCCCTGGCTCGACGTCACCGAGGAAGTCACCGGCAACCCCTCCTACGCCAACTGGACCCTCGCCCTCCGCTGACAGTTGGGGATGAAGGTGCCCTTCACTCCGATAGGCGCAACGAAGACGCCTTCAACGATCCACAGACGCGCTTCATCCGCGAGGGAATGCGTCCCTCAGGCCAGCGACCAGTCGACGGGTGCGACGCCCTGACGCTCGAGCAGCGCGTTGACGCGCGAGAACGGGCGCGACCCGAAGAACCCGCCGGACGCCGACAGCGGCGACGGGTGCACGCTCGCGACGACGGGCGTGGCGCCGAGCATGGGGATGAGGCCCTGCGCGTCACGACCCCAGAGGATCGCCACCAGCGGCCGGCCGCGATCCACGAGAGCGCGGATCGCCTGCTCCGTCACGGCTTCCCAGCCCTTGCCGCGGTGCGACCCGGGCTTGCCCGGTGACACCGTGAGCACCCTGTTGAGCAGCAGCACGCCGCGGTCGGCCCACGGCGAGAGGTCGCCGTTCGCAGGCCGCTCGACGCCGAGGTCGCTCACCAGCTCGGTGTAGATGTTCTGCAGGCTGCGCGGAACCGGCCGCACGTCGGGCGCCACCGAGAACGACAGCCCGACCGGGTGGCCGGGTGTCGGGTAGGGGTCCTGGCCGACGATGAGCACGCGGACGTCGTCGAACGGACGCTGGAACGCGCGGAGCACGTGCTCGCCGGCCGGGAGGTAGCCGCGTCCGGCGGCCACCTCCGCGCGCAGGAACTCCCCCATCCGCGCGACGTCGCCCTCGACGGGCGCGAGCGCCTGCGCCCAGCCGGGGTCGATGATCTCGGACAGCGGTCGCGCGGGCACGGCGTCATCCTGCCGCAGGTGCGCTGGGACGGCTGCTGCGGATCGTTGAGGGCGCTTTCGTTGCGCCTATCGGAGTGAAGGGCACCTTCATCCCCAACGAGGGGGTCAGGAGTAGGCGGGGGCTGTTCTGGACCAGGGGCGGAGGCGCTCGATCGTGGCGGCGAGGGAGAGGAGCAGGGCCTCGCGGCCGGGGCGCGCGACCAGCTGCACCGCGAGCGGCGTCCCCGTCTCGGGGTGCACGCCGGCCGGCACCGACATCGCCGGGAACGACGCGACGTTCCACGGCGCCGCGAACGGCGCGTAGCGCACGTTGGCGACCACGGACGCGGCCCACGAGCCTTCGCCCCAGCGTTTCGCCGCGATCGGCGGCTGCGCGAGCACCGGGGTCATGAGCACGTCGTACGTCGTGAGCAGGTCGCCCGCCTTCTCCTTCCAGGCGGCGCGCGGCTTCTCCGACAGGAGATTGCGCCCGAGCACCTGGCGACCGATCGCGGCGTGCGTGCGGATCCGCGACTCGAGCAGCTCGGGGTCGAGGTGCTCGGCGTCGGACGCCGTGCCCGCGAACCAGCGCAGGATCCCCGCCGCGGCGGCCGAGGTCGGGTAGGTGGGGTCGAAGCGCTCGACGTCGTGCCCGGTGTGCAGCAGCGCGCCCGCCGTCTGGAAGAGCGCGCGAACGTGCTCGCGGTCGACCGGCACGCCCTGCACCGGGGGCCGCGCCGACACCGCGATGCGCAGCGGCGGCCCGTCGGAGGCGTCGGCCACCACGGCGAGCGACGGGTCGTCGGCGAGCACCGAGAGCATGAGCGCGGCGTCGGCGACCGTCGTGGCCATCGCGCCGTTCTCCGACAGCCCGTACCAGTCGGTCTCGCCGAGGTCGCACGGCACCACGCCGCCGCCCGGTTTGATGCCGACGACGCCGGCGCACGCGGCGGGGATGCGGATCGAGCCCATGCCGTCGTTGCCGTGCGCGATCGGGACCATCCCCGACGCGAGCGCGGCCGCGGACCCGCCCGACGACCCGCCCGGGGTGCGGTCGGGCGACCACGGGTTGCGCGTGACGCCGAACACCGAGTCGGTCGCGCCGAAGACGCACAGCTCGGGCACGCGCGTGGTGCCGACCACCACGGCGCCCGCCGCGCGCAGACGGCGTACGACCTCGTGGTTGGCCAGCTGAGGGTAGTCCTCGGTGGCCGCCGAGCCGACGCGCATCGGCTCGCCCTCGACCTGCACGTTGTCCTTGATGGCCACCGGGACGCCGGCCAGCGGGAGGTGCACGTCGTGGTGCACGGCGCCGTCGACGGCGCGCGCGTCGTGCAGCGCGCCCTCGCGGCGCACCACCTGGAACGCTCCGAGCGCGGGGTCCCGCGCCTCGATCCTCGCGATGGCCTCGCTGGCGGCGTCGACGGCGGAGACGTTGCCGGCGCGCACCGCTGCGGCGACCGAGGTCGCCGTCCACGTCGCGAGCGGGCCGGTCGTGGTATGGGGCTGCTGCGTGCTCACGCGTCGCATCCCACCACGTCCCGGCGCCCGGCGCACCGGGTCGGGTCGATCAGCCTGGTCAGGCGCGGTGCTCTGTCCAGGCCGAGCCGTCCCAGTAGCGCTGGCCGCCCGGGCGCTGCGCGTCGGGGTACCAGCCTGCGGGCGTCGTGGCCGCGGGTGCCGGGGCCGGTGTCGGGGGCACCACGGGCGGAGGCAGCGGAGCTGCGGGCGCCGGGGTCGGGGTCGGGGCGGTCGGAGCCACGTACGGCTGCGGCGCGGAGGCGCCGTAGCCCGGGCCGGCGTACCCGGCCGAACCGGCGTAGCCGGGCTGGGAGGCGGCGCGCTTGGACGACGACCGCCGCACGAGCCCCACGATGAGCAGGATGAGCCCGACCAGGCCCACGATGATCCCGAGCGGGATGAGGGCGACGGCCACGAACGACTTGCCGATCGCGGCCACGTCGGGCGCGACGAGCACCGAGGCGCCGGAGCCGCCGACCTTGATCGTGTACTGGCCCGTGGACGGCGGTGTGAAGGTCACGAGCGCGCCGTACGTCGACCCGTTGTTGTCGAGGGTCTGCGTGGTCGAGCCCGTCTCCTGGATCGGGACGGTGCCGCCGTCGGGGCCGGTGACGGAGATGTCGGAGGTGCCCACCTCGGAGGTGAACGGGTCGTCGGTGGTGCCGGTGCCCCCGCTCGCCTCGACGAACACGGCGTAGGTGGTGCCGCCGGTGAGCTGCTTGGTGATCGTCGCCGGCGTGGTCGACGCACCACCGAGCTCGGAGACCAGCTTGGCCGCGGCCGACACCGCGCCGATGATGCCGCCGATGACGAGCAGCACACCGACGAGCATGAGGAGGGCACCGGTGACGGTGAGCCCCTTGCCCTTGGGCTTGGGCGCGGGCGGCTGGGCCGGTGCGAGCGACCACTCCTGAGTCATGACGGTTCCCTCCTCGAGCACGTGCTCGTGCCCAGCGTCCCACGTGCCGGTGCCGCCTCGGGGGACATCACCGGCCGTTCACCCCCGAGCCCCTCGGCGGGACGCGAGATCACGGGATGTCGACGAGCGCCCCGTCGAGCAGGGCCGACGCCGCGTCGCCGTGGTCGTCGCCGAGCAGGCCCGCGGCAGCCATGACGTAGCGCTGGTCGACGGTGAGCCGAGGTGCCGCCGGCACCTTCCACCCACCGGCGTGGTCGGACGTCACCGGCGCGAGCATCTGGCGCAGCAGCGGCGGCTCGGC
>Ga0302299_10000008_pt1 | contig 63527 bp, 96 predicted proteins | sample III_Fen_N3_4_FD_198795 | JGI IMG/M metagenome (GOLD analysis project Ga0302299, IMG submission 198795) | Peat permafrost microbial communities from Stordalen Mire near Abisko, Sweden - III_Fen_N3_4 | ecosystem: Environmental > Terrestrial > Soil > Wetlands > Permafrost | place: Sweden: Abisko...
AATAACTCTGTTCCAAGATGACGCTACTGGCGTGTATATTATCCGCAGCACCTGCAATGGTAAAACATTGTGGTCTGAGTACGCCGATACGTTTGAAAAAGCTATAAAGCTGGCATATGATGCCCACTGGAGCGAATGATGGGTAAGTCTACGGTTAAAATTATTATTGACGCTTCTTACATAGCAAAGAAAGCCACAGAATTATCCTACAATTATGTTATCATCAGCGTAGCGAATACGGCGTCTGATGATAAGTATATCAAAATGTGGGGGCCTAATTGCTGCGGGTATCGGGGTCGTATCGAAACTGCGGGTGAATATTCACCGCGAACCGTTAATAACGCTCTTCATTATTTCAATGATGGCATCAACACTATCGCCGTCCCTATGCATGTAGTTAAACATCTTGCAGTACCCTCCGATCTCCATTTCTTTGATGAAGATGGCATAGGCCCCGGACATTGGCTTAAAAACGACGCTACTACTTGGCTTGCATTATTATGCAGTGTAGCCGCTATCAACAAAAACATCGAAAAATTACACTTCGACTTATCGGGGAAATGATGGCTATATTAAAACTTAACGCAGCTCAGATAAGGGCTGCTCTTCGTTCTCGCTACGTCCAGCCTGAATGGGCGCTTTTCTTCGAAGTGGCTGATGGTACAGGTGCCGCTCAACGCCGTTGGGCAGATGGGTTGGCGATGAATATGTACCCTAGCCGGGGTCTTTCTGTCCATGGCTTTGAAATAAAAGTGTCTCGCGGTGATTTGAAAAAAGAGCTGGCGTGTCCCGATAAAGCTGAAAGCGTTGCTCAATACTGCGACTACTGGTGGCTGGTCACTCCTACGGGCCTTGTTGATAACCCCGGCACTCTCCCGGATACTTGGGGGTTGATGGAAGTGGATGAAAAAGGCAGGTTGACAACGGTACTGCCCGCAGCTAAAACACTATCAATAACCATGGGCAAGCCCTTTGTAGCATCTCTGTTGCGTTCTGCGGCCAAGGCCGATGAAAAGGCCAATATGGAGATCATCAACAAAGCCATTGATAAAGAGAGGTCAATGATCGACGCTAACCTAAAGCGCCAAATCGACAGAATGCGCGAAAGCCAGTGTGACGCTCTTAATACATTGGTAAAAATAAAAGAAGCTACTGGAATTGACCTTACGTCATATAAATGGAACGCCGAAAAATTTTCGAGGGTCCTCAAAATAGCTGAGTCAGGAGCTTTGGACTCTTGGCAAGGGATTGATGACGTAGAGACGAGCCTAAAAGGTTCCCTTGCTCTGGTGCAAAAGATGTGTCTAGCGCTTAAGTGATTGCGCGGCGGTGTCTTTTGTGTTATAATGTTTTTTGCGTAATGGGCTGTCCATCGCCGGGCAGGTGGCCGTAACCACCTGAGATGCAAAGATGCAAATGACTCGTAGGCAGTGGACCATTTGGCGCTATATCGATTCTCAGGTGCGCCGTCAAGCCAACGCCGTGATGGGCGGCATCAAAAACTCCGAGCAAGTTTCTATTGTTGTTGATAGTGATGTTAAAATGATGCTGTCTATCGGTGTGATTAAGCAGGTTTGCAACCTTCCGGTAGAGCAGGGGTCTAGAATAACAGTGCGGTTCACTCCGCTGGGGAAAAAACCGCATGGACTATGTAGAGAACACGCTGCAGTGGTTAAACACAACAGCAAAAATCCAACTGTTTGAAATCATGGACTGGGCAATTAGAGGTTCGCTTCTAGGTGTCCCTCCATGTTTAGTAGTGGCGATGGCGCTTATCATTCTTGGCCTGTTGCTACCTGAAGATTGATCGGAGAATAGCTATGGCAATAAGTATAAGTAATTCCATGTTCGATGAGACAACAGTAGATGGCGTAACAGATTACATCAATTCCCTTCTGCGCATGGCGGCGATTAACATTATGTCGGATAAAGAAGCATTTGACCTATCGGTAAGCGCCCTAGCTAAATACGCCGGGGCGCTGGATATCACAACTGAGGGCATCTCCGTTCTGCGCAATGAAGTTGAGTGTGCGCCATTCTCGCTTGATAGCATCGCAAAGATGGTCCACTTTAGCCATTCTTACGTGGCTTGGGATAAGAATGGTTGTGTCAGGTCATTTAGCGAGATGCCTGTAAGAAATACCCTTAATGGTGTGTGGCGTCTAGAAAACAAAGAAGCTGATTCCCGTGTCGTAATGTCTTCTGTGTCGTCAGGGCTTTATGGTATGGGTTGTTGGGAATATAGCCTACATAAAGTTGTGGATATCACTAACGTTCCTCGTGCGGTTAAGTTAGTCCCTGTGTCCCATGCAGATATTGACAAAAACGCCGTGATGTGATAAAATATCAATTCAACTTGGAGGTTCAAATGCTCAATAAAATCGTGTCTGCGGTAAAAGATTTTTTGAAATCCCCCACCAAACGGTATATCCCCGGCGCACCGCGAGTAGGCGTGAACGTCGCTGAAGATGTGATGGACGTATATCCCGTCAGGGTCCGCATTATCTGCCAACCGTGTCAAATACCAATGCCTTATGTGCGAGATGCGGCTATGCCTAACTATTATATTCACAAATGCCCCAAATGCGGACGTGAACACTCATCGATGAACAAGTACCCTTTTGTAAAATATGAGGAGTTTTGAATGGAAAAGAATACCAACGTAGAAAATGTTGACTACGATCATTTGCCTAAATTTGTGATCGGCAAAGTCAACAAAAAACGCGGCGTTATCGACTTCGCTAAAACGATGTATGTCGAAGAGAACGGCGACATCGGCGCTTGGAGCCTGCCTTTGTTTAGCACCAAAGAGGCAGCAGCTGAAGCGCTTGGCTGCGAAGTTGAAAGCGGGAGGAGTGGGATGTTGGACGGGATGGCTGTGTGGCATCTTGACGATCTCCATCTCGAATTCGCCAAATTTATTGCATCAGGGGCGCAAAATGGCTGATAATCTGATCGGGCGCGTTGCAATGCCCAAATATAAGTGCCACAAAGAAGTTTCGGCATTGCAAATCAAAGTCATCACCCTGCAATTTAAACGTGTGAATAACGCAGTAGGCTGTCTTTCTGATGGTGCTGTTGTAACTCCTGCTGAAGAAGGTTATGTTCCTTTCTATGTGGAACAGGGGTGGCTGGACAAGCATCACCCGCAGGTAGGTGGTTACATAGTAACGTATGATGACGGTTATGTGTCATACTCCCCTGCCCATATTTTTGAACGCGGCTATACTTTAATTAAGTAATGCGACCACAAGGACGTGGTTGTCTGGAGAGATAAAATGAGTCATTTTGATGTCACAAGATTCCCTAAGCGCGTAGTAAGCTCTAACGCACAAAACGAAAATGTTTATGGGTATGAAATCCCGGATTGTACAGTAATACCCGCAGGCAGCGTCATTCCTGATGACACCAGATTCGGCGACAACTGCGCGTTCATGGATGGTGTCGTTTTCGGCACTAATTGTTCGTTCGGAGCATATTGCTCATTTGGTTCAAGATGCCGCATTGGTAGTTACGCGTCGTTTGGTATTGGTTGTTCTATCGGGTTCAGAAGCGTTATTGGGGGCTTTTGCGGTTTCAATGGTGTGGTCGTGGCTGATGATGTGTTTATCGGTTGTTCATGTCTGTTTCGCGGGCATACTACCATCGGTCAACGCTGCAATATCGGCGGCCATTCCAAATTCAATGCAATAGTGGTGGGGAGCCGCACTGTCATCGGAGAATGCGCTACTTTCTGGTTTGGGGGAGTTTTGGGGAGCAGATGTTATGTCGGGGCTAACTCCAGTTTCCACGGCAGTGCCAGAATAGGCCAAGACTCGGTTGTTGATGTTTTAGCTACGTTTGAGGCCCCCGTCCATTTGGAGACAGGTGTCACTATTGAGGACGGCTGGAAGGGAAGACATCCAGTAGTCCAGAGCAAATGCATCATTGGCAGCAGAGGTGATGAATGATCCCGCATGAAATAGTTCAAGACAAGCCCGAGGTGTGGCCTGCCGATAGCCATCAGCCCCGTAAGGGTCCCAACAGTTTTTATAAGGGTCGCAGTAAAAAGACATTGATTAAACTGTTTATGGAGAAAGGCCACAGCAAAGAGCGTTCTCGTCAGTTAGCTAAAGTGTGGCTCGGCCTTAAAGAAAGCGAACGCCAAGAGATCATGGCGTCACAAATCAAATAAACCTGCGCACTATTCCGGGGCGGCCAACGAGCTTTCCCCGGCTTTCTCCCTTTGTCTTTCTGACCTACATCCCCACAGATATACCTCAAAAATACAAAACGCCTTCCCGTGTCTCTCATTGATGCGATATATGATTGACAGCATTTCAAAAATGTGGTATAATGATTACATCAAACACACCGGAGAGTATAATGAAACTAGACCTTACGCCGAGCCAAATACTGACTGTTAAAATGGCTCTGATCAGCTTCCAAAATGAGTTGCTTCTGCAGCTTATGTGCGACCACAGCAACGAAGAAGCAGCCGCAAACGCCTCGATGTGCATCGACATAAATAAAATGCTTAGCAACATTTCCGAGGGCAAATAGATGTTCGACAAAAATCTTCGTGGCGGGTATATCGTTCCGCCGTTTACGATGGTGGGTGAAGACACCATTTTCCCTAACTATTCTGAGATAGGCCATCACTGCCACATCGGCAATAGATGCCGGTTTGGGGATGGTGTGTCGTTCGGCCACCACTCTTTAGTGGGCACTCATTGTGTGATCGGGAACCGGGCGAGAATCCAGAATGACGTATCGTTCGGGGCAGGGTGCTATTTCGGCCACCACACCTACACCCTAAAAGGGGCTATCTTCAATAATGGCTCATCATTCGGCAGTGAGTGTACGTTCGGGGATCGTTGCTCGTTTATGGGAAGCCACATCCGCATCGGGGACCAATCTTGGTTCGGTGATAGGCCCACATTCACGCGACCAGTTATTGTGGGGGTCGGGTCCATGTTTTTGTCAGGACGACCCGACTTAGCGGTTGACCCGCACCAAGATGTAATTCGTCGAGAAAAAGAATCACACAGGAGAACCAAATGAAGCTCAATATAGAACCTTTTAAAGAAAACCTGATCTATCATGTGGTGGCCGGTCTAGCCCTCAGCTTAAACCTTGATAAAGATATTCGCCTTGATGACCGAGTTGGCATCATAGTTGCCTCGGCTCTTGAAGCGAGAATCATCCTTTCAGAAGTAGCGCGGAAAGGGCCTCAAGCTTTTTCTGATTATGCTATTTCTGATGTTAGAAATGGGTGTATCATAGTTGCCGGGATGCTTGCGGTTGCTATGAACAAATATCTGGGCATATCTGAAGCCACCTCTAAAGAAGAATATGCCCGCAGATATGATGACCTAAGAGCAAAATCAGCGGAGATAGCTTTGTCAGGAAAGGTGAGACCATCTTGTTTTGAGATGTTGATGGCCATCAAGCACGGGCATTCTGACCACGACCCTTTTACCGGGGAATATAAAGAGACGTCGGCAGGTGTGTCGTCGGTTATCGCTGTTAGCATGCATTCTCGTAAATTAGGTCGATATTTTGAAACTCATGGCGATGAAGTGTGGAACAACAGCCAATCGTTAGGGGTTATGATATGCGCACATATGGCAGCGTATATTGACATTTGCAAAGCAGTGGGGGAAAATGAAGGACAGGCCATCATGTTTGATAGGGATGATATGGCCGCCACACAGCCCACAAAACCGATGTCTATTGACCCAACTGTTCACTGATAGACATACCTATCCGCTGGGCCATAATCACATCTAACCCACCTGAGGCCGCTACCGACGCGGCCTCAGCCATGTCTGGACTTTTTAGAGATATAGGTTAGGGGTCCGAGGATATTCGAACCAAGATAGTTCATGGTGATCCAGAGCCAGCGGCTTTGTCTCGGAGAATAATGGTCTTCTTCCAATCTCCGGACCCCTATCCTACCCTAACCCCTAACCTAAAAATAAATAAAAAGAAATAGAGGGAACCAAGAGGCCGCGCCGGACGGTGTTCTTGGTTCTAAGTTTTAAATTTGCTTCTTGGGACTTGTTGGCATTATATCTAACCCTCGGAGGGATGCCCTAACCCACATTGACTTCACAAGTTTTCTGTGGTATAATTGAAAAAATCACCCATGTCAGAGGAATATATGACAGCAATTCCGACAATGACCGACGCCATGGACTTTAAAGCGTTGGTGGAGAAACACAAAGATGAAGAGTGGATAAATCTACCTAACGACAAAAAGTTATTTGTGTGCTGGTACATACGGTCAGGGTATTCTACTCACAAAATGCTTGATGTGGGGATCAGCGACCAAGAAGTAAGCATGTACTTGTCTGATCCATTAACACAAGCGGCAATAGCGGACGTGGGTCAGCAATACTCAGAAGTTACCACATTTACTCGTGTGGGGCTTCAGGCAAGGCTATCCAGAGCGCTCGATATGGCGTTAGGTGAGATTGAAAGACCCGTATATGATAAAGAAGGTAATGTGTATCACCGTAGGGTGGTAGATCTGACATCTGCGGCTAGGTTGCTTGAAATGGCTGAAAAGTATGTCAATGATCCTAACGCAGATGATGAGGCTAAAACACCAGCTCCTTGGGAGGTTAGATAGTGTTTGATATCGACAAGGAACTAAAGCCATTTGATCCTGAAGAAGCCAAGGCAAGGCCGAACCCTTTTGTAGTGCTTGACCCAGTGAACGGGGAGATACGAAATTACCGCATCATAACCTTTGTAGGTGGTCGAGGGTCAGGGAAAACGTACAATGTAGCTGATGCGGTAACTCGGTACATGCACTCATCCCCGATGAAAGTACTGTGCGGGCGTGAGCTTCAAGTATCCATAGCGGACTCATCCAAAGCAGAGCTGGAGCTGGCTATAGCCCGTCAGGGTCGGGACCATATGTTCGACACCGCCCAGAAATACATTAAATCAAAGAAGACAGGATCGGTAGCAATATTTAAGGGTCTGAGGTCCAACATCGATTCCCTTAAATCTGTGGCGGGAATAAAGGTATTTTGGGGGGAAGAGGCTCAAGGTATTTCTAAAGAGACAATGGAAAAGCTGCTACCATCGATACGTACTACCGGGAACAGATTGCTGTTCACAATGAACCCCGAGGATGAAGATGCTTTTGTGTACCAAGAACTGGTGGCTAAAGCAGGACAGCCGGGGTATGAGGACAGATTAGCCGTTGTTGTGAACTATTACGACAACCCGTACTTCACTGAGTCACTGGAGTCAGACCGGTTAAACTCACTTCAAAGAATAATTGACGCCCCCACAGAGGATGCCAAAAACCAAGCTATTGCTGACTACTGCTGGATATGGCTCGGCCACACTAAGCACATCGTAGGTAATACAGTAATTAAACGTTCGGAAGAAAGAGAATTTGAGGCTCCTCCTTGGGGTAAACAGGAATTTCTGTTCGGGGCTGACTGGAGCAATGGCGGCGCTGATCCCACAGCAGGCGTACGTCTGTTCATAGCACTGAATGAGCGGGGGAAGGCTTGTTTATGGGTGGACTATGAGCTATACACAAATAATCATAGTCTAGACGAGCTACCTCCCCTATTTTCTTCTGAATTGCCGGGATTAGTTGTTAAGATGCATGGGGTGCCCCAGCCGACAATTCGAGCTGATTCATCTTTGCCGTTGGCTATAAACAAGATGAACGAATGTGGGATAGACTGTGAGCCAGCTAAGAAGGCGGCAGGGTCGGTTGAGAATGGACTGATGTTCATAAACAACTTCGATCGGATATACATCCACCCTAGATGCGCTAATCTAATAGTCGAGTCCAAAAAGTACCGTTGGAAAGTGGATGCTAGAACGGGGAAAATATTACCTACATTTGAAAAGGGAAATGACCATCTGTGGGATGCGATAAGATACGCAGTGGAGCATCTATCTACGCAAAAGCCAGATTCATTCTTTACTTTCACGGATAGCCTAGCTACTTGGCAGTGGTCAGAGGAAGACCAGAAATTCCACGAGATAAAAGACGCGTCACCGAGTTTTGGGGCGGGGTTTGGCTTCTATTGACTTTGGGGGCGTCGTCATGATATAATGTGGGCTAAACCACATCACAGGCGGCGCGACCGATGTTTAACAGAATTGCTCTTGCGATCAAGATCATCCTGCGAGGCGAACAAAAGCCGCCTACGCAGGACCCCTACCCCGAACGGTTAGATCCCCTAAGCCCATTTGCGCGCATCAGACGAAACGACTCTTTGGAAGACGGTCAAACTCCCGCTCTCCGATCTGCTTTGGATGATATCGCCCCCGAGGAGAAAGAATCCGCGAAAGGCATCGCCATGGACTCTGCTGTGGTCCACAAAGGATTTGTGGGTGATGATTCTACCGGGGCGTCCACTCTTAAGGGTGGCTCGATGGGTATGTATGGGGTCCCCGAGGGTATCACATCATGGTATATGAGCCAAGGGTTTATCGGATGGCAAACATGTGCTATTATGGCGCAACAATGGCTGATAAATAAGGCATGTGAACAATCTGGCCTAGATGCGGTCCGCCACGGGTGGGACTTAAATATCGCTGATGGTACTGATATCGACCCTGTGGTGTTGGAAGAAATAAACCAAATTGATGTGGAGTACGGGGTTAAAAACCATCTCTCCAATATGGTAAAATTCACAAATATCTTTGGCATTCGTATAGTAATTTTTGATGTCGACTACGAAGACGCCGACGCTTTAGAAATGCCATTCAATATCGACGCGGTCCGTAAGGGGTCATATAAAGGGATACGCCAGATTGACCCGTATTGGTGTTCTCCCCTTCTAGACACCAAAGCGGCCACCGACCCGGCCTCGATGCGATTTTACAAGCCCACTTGGTGGGTAGTCGGCGGGAAAAAGTACCACTGGACCCATTTGCATGTGGCGCTAGGGCCTGAAGTGGCCGATATCTTAAAACCCACCATATACTACGGCGGCCTCTCTTTGGTCCAGCGCATATATGAACGTGTCTATGCAGCAGAGCGCGTCGCCAATGAAGCGCCTTTACTGGCGATGTCCAAACGAACAACTGCACTACATGTCGACTTGAAAAAGGTAGCAGCGGATCAAAAAGGATTTGAGGGGAGACTAGAACAGTGGATAGCTTATCGGGATAACCACGCCATTAAAGTGCTGGGGATGGAAGAAGCTATGGAAGAGTCGGACACATCGCTGGCTGACTTCGACTCTCTCATAATGAGTCAATACCAATTAGTGGCAGCTATCGCAGAGACACCCGCTACTAAACTATTGGGCACGTCCCCTAAAGGATTTAACGCTACAGGCGAGTTCGAAGAAAAGAGTTACCATGAGAAGCTAGAGACCGTCCAGTCAGATGAATGTGATCCTCTTCTGAGTAGGCACTATGAGCTTATGGTTAAATCGAATGGGTGGGACTTCAAGGTAACAGTGGCTTGGAACCCTACGGACGCCAAAACAGCAGAGACCCAAGCAGATATCAATGATAAGAAATCAGCCACTGGTGAGCGATTGATTAACGCAGGGGTTATCAGCCCTGATGAAGAAAGAAAACGTGTGAGAGCCGACAAATTCTCCGGGTATTCCAACATCAAGGATGAGGAAGATGATGCAGAGGAAGAAGTGCTGGAGCCGGGGGAATTAGACCATCCGGGCAATGCGGAAAAAGGCGAGGCAGCATTGGAGGGAGCGCCAGAAAAACCACAGGAAGAAACAAAGGGTCCGGGCGAGGGAGACAGTGCCGAAGATGAAGGAGAAACCGACGAAAACGAGAAAATGTCGGAACTGGCCGGGCTTATAGACCAGTTGATGCCGTTTCTCAAAAAGTCAGCTCCGGCAAAAAGAATAACCCTCCCTAGTGTCAATGCATCTGTCCAAGCTAGTGTAATTCCTGAGATAGAGTCGGCGTTAAAGGGAGACATGCCTTCCATGTCAGAAAAAGACATGCCTAAAGTGGCGTGGAACGGCTACCAAGTCGCTATTGAAAACCCAGCTGGGACCTACCGAAGGGGCCAACTGGGCGATACAAAATGGTCTACCCGAATGCAGTATGATTATGGGTACTTAATGAACACACTAGGTGCTGATGGTGACGGCATGGATGTGTTTATGGGACGTATGCCTGACGCCCCTAATGTGTACATAGTAAACCAAAATGACCCCGATACGGGTGCCTTTGATGAGCATAAAGCGTTTATCGGGTTCAATAGCGTGGGCGACGCCGAAAACGCGTACCATGCTGCATATGGCTCTGGTTGGAATGGTTTCGGCGATATACAAGTAGCCACGGTTCCGGGATTTAAAGAATGGATGGGTAACGGCGACCACACGAAACCTTATACTATGGGCTGGAGAACAGAGGCCACCAATGAAGGAACTGCACAATGAACAAAGAAATGGGTAAAAAAATTGCTGATACTATAACGGCGCTGAGTGTTGCTATGGACGAAGTAAAACGGGACAACAGCGGCAAATTTTCATCAGGTGGCGGGGGGGCAACCGCTGCTAAAATGCCAGCAAATACCAGCAATCAAGCAGTGCGCCTCCAAAGTATTATTAAAAACGGACCTAGGACAAAAAGCGAGCACGCGATTATGGCATCTCATTTAACCAAACAAGCATCTGTAGCTAGACGAAGCGGGGACTTGAAAAAGGCTGCTAATTTAGAGACCAAGGCAAAAGGCCATAAACAGAAAGCAACAGCTGGGCAGTGGTAATGGTGTTTAAAGCATCCAAAAAACGCGGGCGTAAAATGGACAAAGTGATCAGGGGTAAGCCTCTGATCCCATCGGTAGCCATAGAGGAATGGTATGCCAACCAAATTAAGGAAATGCTGGACAGCATGGCCGCCGATTACAAATCTGAGATAATGGCCTTAATGTCCTTAGAGGGGACCAAAGAGCATTATGCTGCCGATGCAAAGCTGCCTATAAATAGATTTAAAGCCGCTTTTATGAAACTAGCGAAGCGGTGGCAGTCAAAAATAGCTAAATTGACCGGGAAAGTCCCTGAGTCATTTGCCATGCAGGTGGATAAACATTCATTTTCTTCTGTTGGGTCATCTCTTAAGTCGCTAGGCATAAAACAGCCTAAAAACATTCCCAAACCAGAGTGGGAAAGCTCCATGGAGCTGGCCGTCCAGCAAAACGTGGCGTTGATAAAAAGCGTAGGCCAAGAATTCCACGACAAGATAGAGAAATCGGTGTGGAATTCTTTGACGTCTCCACAAGGAACCGAACAGGGGGCATATGGTCTAAGCGCTTATCTAAAGGATACCCTTGGTGCGTCGAAAGAGCGTGCTGATTTTATAGCAATGGACCAGACCAAAAAGATATTTTGCGAATTAAATAACGCTCGCATGAACCAAAATGGGGTGGATGAGTTTGAGTGGGCACATAGTTCGGCAGGCAAAACGCCGAGACATACCCACATGGATTTGGACGGGAAAACATTCTCGACTAAAGGTCCGGGCAGCGAATTGTACTACCCGGACGGTACTAGAGTAGACCTACCTAAAAAAGATGACGGTAAGCCGGGCCATGCTATAGGGTGTAGATGCCGGGCGATACCAGTAATTAACATATCTGACGATTGAGGTGTCATGATGCCATTAGCTAAAGGGAAAAGTGATAAAACATTTGAAAAGAATGTATCTGAGATGATCAATGCGGGCTACCCGGAGAAACAAGCGGTAGCAGCGGCATACCAACAAAAACGATCGGCGAGTAAAGATTCCGGCGTTACCATATCTGACAAAGATCTTATATCCAAGCTGAAAAAGATGTTGAATATAACTGAATAGAAAGACTCCTGTCAAGAAAAACTAGCGCCGGTACTTGACGCGGATTTTTCTTTATGATAAAATACAAATGTGGAGTTAACCAAAGCTGGGGCAACAATGACGGACACGGCAAGCCATCGCTCGATAGACCAAAACGGGTTTTTGAATGTTCGGTCAACACCTGTGTCCAGCTACGGCATCTTTGAATACAGCGCCGCCCAAGTAGGGCTACCCGGCGATCCTGACCGCATCGTCAACGTATATCGTCCTGAGTCATCATTAACTGATCCCGACACTATCAAGTCATTTCAAACCCTTCCGGTGATTGATGACCACGATCTTTTGTCAGGCTTTGAAGAAGATGATGATATCATGTCCCCCGAGGAAAAGGGCGTTGATGGTGTGATGACCAATGTCTCCTATACAGCCCCTTGGTTGATCGCTGATGTTAAAGTATTCTCCCGCCGTATGCGCCGCGCTATTGATAGCGGCAAGTGCGACCTTAGTGCAGGTTATGCATGCGACTTCATCTTTCAAAAAGGTGTCTTCCGGGGCAAACCGTACGAAGTTGTACAAATCAACATGCGCGGCAATCATTTGGCTCTGGTGGATGCTGGTCGTGTCCCCGGTGCTAAAGTGCTGGATAGCAAGACATTGATTTATGACTGTCTTTCTTTCAATAAAATCAACCCGACCAAAGGAATCGATATGAAACCAAAACGTAAATCGGTTGCGATGGACAATGCAGTAGAGCAGCTTAAATCACTGATCCCAGCGCTCGAACAGTATTTGTCCGAAGAAGCATCCGAACCGGCGCACCAAGACGGCGAAGAGCCGGTTAATGAATCCGCAGGAGCTGAAGGCGGTGTCGGCGGAGCCACCGAGGGTGACGAAGGCGAAGAAGTTCCTGAGGGCGGTGAGGCTACTGAAAATGTAGAATCCGCTGAAGCACCGGAAGGAACTGACCCTGCGGCCATCCTATCTCAAATTGTTGCTTTGCTTAAAACTATGGGCACCGCAACCGACGAAGAGATGATCCAGGATGCCACAGAAGGGCTGCAAGAAGGCGGCGAGCATGCCATCGGCAACGATGAAGGTGAAGAGGGCGAAGAAAAACCAGCTGTTGCTAGTGACTGCGACAACAACGGCAAAGCTTCACCCGGTCCGGCGTCAGGCATCCATGCTACTGGCGATGCTGCTATCCGTAAGTCTATCTACAAAGACATGGCCAGCAAGCAAAAATTATATAACCGCGTCAAGCCGGTTATCGGCGCATTCGACCATTCGCTTATGACTTGCGAAGATATGGCCGCATATGCAGCTAAAAAGCTGAAAATCAATGTACCTAAGGGATCTGCCAGCATTGCGCTTGACAGTTTCTTGTCCGGTGCAGAACGCAGTAAAGTAGCTGCTAAACCGGTTACTCATGCAGGCGACGCCGCATTCGGTTCGTTTGACCCTATCGATAACTATTTGAAAGGTAACTGATCATGGGCTTTCAGAAAAGCGTATATCGCCAGTATGTTCAGGGCTTCGTAGGCGAGATCGCCGCTGATGGCCCTGTACGTGTTAAACCGGGCACCTTGACTGCGCCTGCTCTTTCCACCAACGTCAACCGTATCGGTCGTGCGTTCGGCTGGTCAACCGACCTTCCAGCTATGGGCGGCACCCCTCCGGTCAACTCAGTAACACCGGCTGTCGGCGCGGCTGTGATTGTGGGCGGTGCTAACTACTACGGTATCTTGGGCATCCCTAAAAGCTATGCTCTATTTGGCGGAAGTAACGGCCCTTTGTCCCCCACTGTCGATCTCCCTGCCGGTTTGGGGGCAGAACTGCTGGATATGGGCATCGTCACTTTGTCTGTGGCTAACGGCAATGATACTACACAAGATGTTGTGTACAGTGCCCAGCTTTACTACTGCATCGCAGCGGGTGCTGCAGCATCAGGCTACGCAGCTACGTCAGCCAGCGATGTTGGCCGACTGTACGTGTTTACTGATGCCTCCAACAAAACACCGTCCTCAACTAAATGGCTGCCAGTACCGGGCGGCATTGTAACAACGGTGGTCACGGGAGTAGCATCAGTAACTCCGAATGGCACCGACAACCTCGACGCGGGTAATGTTACCGTCCGTGCTCAACTGACCCGTTAACAGGAGATTTATAATGGCGAATGTAAGTAAAACGCATTCAGCTTTGCCCCCACGTTCCATTCGGGCGCTGGAGCTGGAGAAAAAACACATCGGCGACGCTGCAGTACGCAAGCTGAATCAGTTGGGCATTTTCATCGACCCACAATTCGTGCGTGACCAAGTCGCGGGGCTGTACCGAGGCGGCAATGGCAACGGTAACAATAGTTTGGCAATGGACGCCGCGTTTACCCCGCAGGCTACTGCTTCATCCATCCCAACCCCGCTTCAATTCCTGCAGTATTGGCTGCCGGGTTTTGTAAAAATCATCACTTCGGCCCGTAAGATCGATAAGATCATCGGCGTTAACACTGTCGGTTCTTGGGAAGATCAAGAAGTAGTTCAGGGTATCGTCGAAAGTTCAGCCACTGTGCAGGAATACGGCGACTACACCAACATCCCTCTGGCATCGTGGAATACCAACTTTGAACGCCGTACTATCGTGCGCGGCGAGTTAGGTATTCAGGTAGGTATGTTGGAAGAAGGCCGTTCCGCTGCGATGCGTCTGTCATCCGCTGAAGAAAAACGCCAAGCCTGTTCCATCTCTTTGGAAACTTTCCGAAACGCAGTGGGCTTCTATGGCTGGAACAACGGCAACAACCGTACGTTTGGTTTCCTTAACGATCCAAACCTCCCGGCTTGGGTGTCAGTATCAGGGTCTACTTGGAACACTAAGACGTTCCTGCAGATCACTGCCGATATCCGTGTTGCTGTGGCTGCGCTGCGCACCCAGTCCCAAGATATCATCGACCCAGAAACTACCGAACTAACTTTGGTTCTCCCTACCGCCAAGGTTGATTTCCTGACCGTAACGTCTGATTTCGGCATTTCAGTTCGTGATTGGCTGACTCAGACCTACAAAAAGATCACCATTATCTCAGCTCCAGAGCTTAATGGTGCAAATGGCGGCGCTGATGGTTTTGTGTTGTTTGCGGATAAGATCGACTCGTCCGAAGATGGCTCAAGTGACGGTGGTCAAACGTTTGTGCAGGTAGTTCCTAACAAATTGTATACTCTGGGCGTTGAAAAACGCATCAAAAGCTATGTCGAAGGTTTTTCCAACGCCACAGCTGGTGTAATGCTGAAACGTCCATGGGCGGTAATTCGCTACACGGGTATCTAAGCTAAGCAGTTTGAAATAAATTCTGAAAGCCTCCTAACCGGGGCTTTCAGCATATGTGCATATTGACACTAAACCCAACTTTGTGGTATAATAAGGGTGCATGAAATAAAGTAAAAATCCATTGGGCTGTGGGGGCTAATGGATAACATAAATAGGACCACAAAGGAATAAAAATGACTGTATATGTATTATCTACCATGACCGGCGACGTGGCGTACACGTTTTACAGTGGTGACGCTGGTAAAGGCGACCTTCCGAGTGAACGAAAACGCATCTATATCCGAGGCGGTGCAGGTCTTCCCAGTTTGACCAGCGGTGTCGGTGAAATGTCAAAAGATGACGCTGGTCACCCGCTGTGGACATCGGAAGGGGTTGTTACTCCGATCACAGATGCGGCTTACGCGGAATTAAAAGACCATCGAATTTTTAAACAGCATATTGACAACGGTCACATCAAAGTGCTGAATAGCGACATTGCGGATAGTGCGAAAGCGATCGCGAAAGAAGTACGCAACATGGAAGCCCGCGATGCTTCAGCCCAGCTAACAGAGGCTACGGTGGGCAATAAGATCAAGTCTAAAATGCCTAAAGTGTCAACTGGCAAGGGCGATGACGAAGAAATCAATTTCGCCGCAATGCCTAAAATCAAATAGAGGTACTGAATGTCAAACGCCATCACCTTTAATGAAGACCTGTTTAGAGCGCAATGCCCAGCGTTTGCTGACATAACGGCATACCCCACCGTAGTTCTACAGATGTACTGGGATGAAGTGGGGAGTTTTATTGTTGATGGCGGGACCTACGGCATGCTGCAGGGAGACAGCACAGTATTGGCTATGAACTATATGGTAGCTCATTTTCTAGAGCTGGCCAAGCTAAATAAAACTAAAGGAACCAGCAAGCAAGGCGGCTATAAAACGTCGGCAGGTATTGACAAAATAAGTGTTCAGTACTTAGCCCCGCCGAATAAAGATCAACTAAGCTGGTGGATGAACCAAACCAACTACGGGGCAGCCCTTTTGGCCCTACTTGAGATTAAGTCGGTGGGTGGGTTTTCTGTCGGTGGCTTGAATGAGCGCGGCGGTTTTCGAAAAGCTGGTGGTATATTCTGGTGAAGTCAAATCTATCCGGGTCAGAGCAACTGAAAAAGTCCATGGACGAAATGTCACGGAAAGTCGTGAAGGTAGGTTGGTTTGAGACAGCGCGCTACCCGGCTGATGAAAAACGTGGTAGGGCAGGAGGGGAGTACGTAGCAGCGGTGGCGTACTGGCTCAATAAGGGGACCCCCCACATGCCTGCAAGGCCGTTTGTAAGCGATGCTATCATGACAAACGAGCAAAATGTTAAGACATTGGCTAGAAAGTTGATGTCAAAGGTCCTCAACGGGGAGTTGTCAACAGATGAGGCCATGGGGCAGATAGGGCTTTACATCGAGGGGCTGATAATCAGAAATATTAAGTCCCAAAACTACGAGGCTCTATCTGAGGATTACAGAAGGTGGAAAATGAAATTTCACAACGAACCCCAAATACTGATAGACACTGGCCTGTTGTGGCAGACATTAACATCGAGGGTGGAAGAAAATGATCATTCCGGGCAGTAACCTTCTCTCTGATGCTATGGCTTTGCTTGACACTGTAGATATCAAGTATTACAAAGATGCTGGAAGAGATATCAACGATCAGGGTGTATGGGTCACATCGTACGAGCCAATGGTTATAGTTGAGGCCAGTGTTCAAGCCCCCGACCGAGACACCTATGTCCAGTATGGTCTGGACATGCAAAAGAACTATTTAAAGGTTTTTGTCTCCACTGACACTATCGACCTGTCTCGTGACCAATCAGGCGACCAATTTGTGATAGGGCTGCCGGGTAACGAATATCGATACCAGCTTGAATCTGAGGTCCCTTGGTACGATTTTGACGGGTGGGTGGAGTTGTATATCGTGCAGATAGGTAAGGAGCCACTAAGTGCTTGATGCTGACCTAATTCGGCTGTTCCGCTCGACGCTTATAAGCGGTCTGGCGATGGTGGGGTGGGACTACCCGGTAGTACAGAGAAGTCAATCAACGCAACAAGGCATACCTACAGAAAATGCTGTGTATTTTCAAAAACTGTTTGACAACAGATATGGCATGCCCTGCATGGTAACCACTGCAGGACCTTCACCAACACAGAACACAGAAACAACAACGCAGCACATGGAAACTACTTTTCAAGTGAGCGCTTTAGTTATCCTAACTCCATCGATGACGGTAAATCAAGTAACCGCCAGCGATATATCAAACTATTTGGCCAATATCCTTCAGCGAAGAGATACAATACGCAGGATGTTGGCCTCAAGTAACGTTAACGTGCTTAGAATCCAAAAAATAGACAACACTTATTTTGAAGATGACAGACATCGCAACGAAGCATGGCCTACTTTTGAAGTAGTTCTTACGCACCAAACCGTAACCAGTGTCGTAGTTGATAGCACTGATAAAGTGGTGCTGAATGTATATCAAGTGCCCGACTAGGAGAAACATGTATGTCAATCGACATCACTAAGTATATCAACATCACGTCCGGTGTGGGTGCCGGGGCTGGCGTGGCGACGCGCCAGCTAGTAGGCCGTTTCATCACTAAGTCAAGTTTTTTGTCTCGGGACACCATCTTCGAGGCAAAAAGCGCACCAGCGGTTCTGGCTAAATTCAACAATGATGTCTCGTCACCTGAATATCGCCGAGCATTGGCTTACTTTAAATTCGTAAACAAAGACGTCAAGTCACCGCCGATGATGTCTTTTGTGCGTTGGGACACGACTACGTTCATTCCGCCAGTGTTTACCGGTAATTCAACACCGAAAACACCGACTATTTTGAGCCAGATCCAAGCAATGTCTGCTAATGCTGGATTTCAAATTACATACGGCTCTGCATCTGCAGTCTCCGTTCGATTTGATGCCCGCCCAGCATCAAGCTTTCTTGATCTTGCCCCGATCATCCAAACAGCTATTCAAACAGCAGCGGCTGGCATCTCTGCCCTTGCGGGGGCCACGGTTGTTTACAACATCTCGTCCAACCGATTGATCATCACCGGGTCGACGGGTACGACTGCAGGGTCGATCATCATCACAGCAGCTGCGTCTAATGATGCGTCAGTCCTTTTGGGCTTTGCAGATGGCGATTTTACGTCTTCAGCAGGTCGTGTCGGCGATAATGCTGTGCAAACAATGGACCGAACCACCAACAAGAGCGATAATTTTGGCTCATTTGCCTTTATCGATGCGCTTGATGACTGGCAGTCCTCTGTAGTGGGCAACCGCCCGCAGGACGTGGCCTTGTGGAACGCTGCGTTTAACAACAAATTTATCTTCTCCCACTACGTGACCCGCTCACAGGCCACCCAAGCATGGTACGCTACTTTTATGGGTATTGGCGGCTGCGGGTTCACTTTGACCCAAGATAATGGTGGCTCTCCATCTACTGACTCAGAGCTGTTCCAAGCTCAGTCTCCTATGGAGATTTTGGCTGCGACTGACTACACGGCTACCAATGGTACTCAGGGCTATATGTACTATCAGTTCACCGACCGTAGCTTCACTGCTGACTCAGAAGGCAACTTGGTTGCTAATGCCGGGTCTGTGGGGGACACTGCAGTATCTGATGCCCTTGATGGGATCCGCGTGAACTACCAAGGCGTCACTATGACAGCCGGTCAGCAGATCGCCTTTTATCAACGTGGCGTTTTGATGGGCGGCGCTACCTCCGCCACCGACATGAACACCTACGCTAACGAGATGTGGCTGAAGGACGCATTTCTGTCCAACATCCTCAGTCTGTTGTTGGCTATGAAAGTATCTGCCAATGAAATCGGACGCGGCCAGTTGTTGCTTAATATGCAAAGCACCATCGATACCGCATTGACGAATGGTACTATTTCTGTGGGTAAGCCTTTAAATGCAACACAGAAAGCATATATCACGCAGATCACAGGGTCGGACAAGGCGTGGCACCAAGTGCAGGTCGCCGGGTACTGGATCAACGCCACCCTATCATCAACGGTTAATGCGCAGTCGTCATTGACTGAATGGCAGTTTAATTACACCTTGGTTTACTCCAAGGACGACGTCATCCGCCGTGTGGTTGGCTCTGATGTGCTGATCTAAGGAGATATAAATGCAAAACGTAAGTGCTTTTGGTTTTGTGGCCACAGTTAAGGCTAGCAATACCTTTCCGAATGGCTTCCCTCTGACTATGTTCGCAGATGATGCTGACCCTTTTGATGTGCCTAGCATCCAGATTGCTGACAAAGGGATGGGTATCAACGGTGACATGGTTCACTGGTCAAAGGCTAATCCCATCACCGTTAGTTTTAACGTCATCCCCGGTTCCGAGGACGACGAGAACATGCGTGTGCTGTTCGAAGCCAACCGACCGGGTAAAGGTAAGTCCATCGCCAGTGATGAAATAAGTATTTCTGTCATTTATCCGGGTGACGGGGCAAGATCTTACACTCTGTCCAAAGGTATTCTGACTGATGGCATGCCAACCAATGGCATCCAGCAGTCACAACGTCAGAAGTCAAAAACATATAACTTTGCATTTGAGGGCATCACCTCGGCTTGACAGAAAGTTGTGTGGATGGTATAATAAAGGACGGGAAACCGTCCTTTTCTTTAGGAGAAGAAAAATGACCACCGCCGCTACGGCAGTAAACCCATCGGACCATGAGTCGACACCATCGGCATTAAATAAAATGTTAAGAGATTATTTTCTTAACATCGACGACTGTTTACCGGCGGTGATTATGTCGTACGACAGGGTCAGTAACACTGCAACCGTGAAACCACTAGTAAGCCGGATCACGGTTGACAACCAAGTAGTACCAAGGAACCAAGTAGTAGGGCTGCAGGTTTTCTCGTTTGGCGGGGGTGGTTATCACCTAAACTTTCCTCTAGTGGCTGGCGACCTAGGCTGGATAAAGGCGTCTGATCGCGATCTAGACGCCTTTAAAATTAGCCTATCTGAAGGTGCTCCTAATACATGTAGAACACACACATTCTCGGATAGTTTATTTTTACCTGACGTGATGCGTCGATATGTGATTAGGGGAGAACATGCGGATGAAATGGTGCTGCAGAGTGTAGACGGGAATAATAGGGTGGCTATAGGTCAAGGTCGCGTAAAAATAGCTGCAGGCGAAACCTACGTCGAGTTAGTAAATGGTAAAATAACTCTAACCACTATGGGCCTTCTTGATGTGGTATCGGCAGATAGCCGCTTTTCCGGGAACGTCACCATAGCAGGGGCTACTGTTATGCAATCTGGCTTTACATCCAGCGGCGGTGCAGGCGGTTCATCTGTTGATAGTCTCACTGTGGCCGGTACGGCTGTAGGCGGCCACACTCACTCTAACCCTGAAGGTGGGCGCGTAGGCCCATTTGGATCGTAAATTATGGCTCAAGTAGGCTCTACATTAGGCGCTGCGTTAACAAACCGGAAAGCATACAAAATATATGATATGCTGTCACCTTCGTTATCAGAGGTGATAGGGCTTAAAATAAAAAGCGCACAGGCCACCCACCAAGCTGACACCCCACAGCACCCTACAGAAAATGGTGATTTTTTAACAGACCATAAGATCATCATGCCTAGGACGGTTCAGGTAGAAGGTTTCTGCATAGACCAAGATTCATACAGCAAAATGCAGCAACTATTTAATGACCGAAAAAATCTATATGGAATACAGATAAAAGAGATCATCGTAGAAAATTGCACGTTCGGAGAGTTTATTCCGGTCCGTGATTCTAAGGTTTTAAATGCGATTCCCGTTTCTTTTACTATGCATGAAATAACGCAGGCCGCGTCATCAACTACGATGACTCAGGACAAAGTAAAGTCCCCAAGTGATGCCAGCACAGTAAAACGCGGGCAGACTCAAACAGCAATGCCTCCCGCCGATCAAGCCAGAACTATGATGGCATCAGGCGTAGGTAAATAAGGAAAATCATGAAAGAATTGATACTCAACGGGAAAACTTACCGCATCAACAAATTCGGGGCTTTAGCAGGCAGGGCCATTGTGGCGCAATACCCACTAAGCATGATGCTGCACAGCAAAGAGTACGAGCGCAATGAAGAAGTTATGCTGCGTCTGATGACTCATGTTGAAGTGGTGTTATCAGACGGGACTGCCCAGCCATTGAGCACCCGTTCCTTGATTGACAACCACATCGCTGATTGGTCGGATTTGGTGGCTATTGAAATTGAGTCCCTAAAATATAACGCACCGCAGTTCTTCGACGGCACCGCCAAAGGGATCCTAGGAAAGGTAGAGTCGTGGATCACGGTACGGTTGACCAAAGTAATGGGCGACGCCATCGGTGAAAATCTACGTGATGTCCTTAATCAGGGCAAAGAGGATCAATAATGGATAATATCGGCGGTTTTGGCACTATTATCAGCCTAATTGCAACTAAAACCTTCCCGGTAGGATTGACGATATCTAAATTCTCGGATGATGTCTCCCCCATAGAGTTCAGTGAATCTCAGGTAGCAGATCATGAATTCTTGGTTGATGGTGACATCATATCATTTGAGACAGCATCGGCGGTCACTGTTAAAATAGGGGTTATAGCCGGTTCTGAAGATGACGATAACTTAACTATTATGCTAAGTAGTAACAAGTCAATCTTCAGAATAGGCGGTATTCCTGACTTGATGATCATGAGCATCCTGTTCCCTAACCAGCCCCCTATCGTGTTAGATAGGGGGTACATCAGAAGCGGCCCGTTAGGCACTTCGATGAGTGAAGCGGGCAGAGGAAAGGGTAAGCAATTCGAGTTCATATTTGCTGAGTGCACAACAGCCTCAGTAAAAGGTTTAATATCAGCTGCGGCCAACGCTGCTCTGTCTATATTCTAAGGCTTCGAGATGCTATTTGATGTATTCTATGTAAAGTACGAAGTAGACAAGGCTGATACCGAAAAAGCTATCGACGCAGTTACCAACAAAGCGGAAAAGGCTAGAAAAGCCACCGAAAGTGCTGGTGACAAAGGGATCAAAAGCGTAGAAGATGCCGCCAAGGGCGCGTCCGACTCCATGAATAGGGCGGGGGATTCAGCGGATAAATTCCATCAAAAACTTGAAAAAGTAAAAGATGGAGCGATAAAGGTAAAAGGGATTTTAGGCCAGATAGGCGATGTGGGATCCATGATCAGTAAGGGCGGGGTTCAAAAGGTCCTGTCAGCTGGCATGGAACACGCACAGTCTCTTATGAGAAAGCCAAGTGCCGCTTATGGCGCAGGAGGGGAAGAAGTGGGGGCCACAGCGGCGGAGGCTGCAGCTGGGTCAGGAGGTATGACGGCAGGTGGTCTCATGGCCCGGTCTCTGGCCCTTCTTGGCGGCCCCGTCGCCCTTATTGCTGCCGCTGTTGCCGCTGTAGCCGCTGCGGGCGCATGGGGTGTTAAGTCAGGTCATGTCATAGCAAAAGCGTCGGAAGAAAAATACGGAAGCACCAAAAAAGACGCTTGGGCAGCAGGTATGAACACCCAAGGGCTTCTAAAACACCAGATAGCTGGCGAGAACCTAGGTATAAGCCGTGAGGACAGTTTAAAAGGGCTATCAGGGCTTAATGAAAAGATAAAAGAGGTAGCTCTTCATCGCGCCCAGCCTATGGGCGGCATCGACATGAGGACAGGCATTGATACCAACCCTCTGTCTAGATTAATGCGGTCGAGAGGTATCAAAATACAGACTGGTAAGCATCTGGAAGGGATGGACCAGATCTGGAAAGTTATTGTTGACGACCTCAGAACAGCCGCTCAAAAGCAAGGTACAAACTACGCGCTGGCCAGAGCGACGCAGCAGTACGGACTTGACTTCAATCAAGCATCCAAAATAATAGAAGCAACGTCCGATCAAGTAAAGGACATGAACAAGGGGATTGAGCAGCAAGCCATACAAGAAACTATCTTGGCTCAATCAACAAGAAACTATACGGCAGAGCAAGCAAGCCTAAAGGTAGAACAAGAAAAAACAGAAACTATTATCAGGTCGAGAGTCGTTCCGGGCATGGTGGCGTGGTCCAAGGAGACAGTAGCTCTCGAAAAGAATATGCGCCCGGTGAATACTCTAATGTCTGTCCTTAAAAGGCTGATGATAGACATGTCGACTGGTGCTTTGCACATGCTCAATAGCTCCATAGAGGGCATTGTAAGTCTTGGTTCTAAATTAAAAGATCTCCCAGATATGCTGGACGGGTTGGGTGACCGCATGAGTCTTTCCTTAGAGAAGGGCATAAACCACATGATGGGTAAAATACCTGCGGCGCTGGGAGGGAAGACCCAAGAAGAAGTAGATGCTGCGGATAAGGAGATAGATGTAAAAGGGAAGGGATACGAGGACTTACGTAAAAAGGAAAAAGAAGCGCAAGCAAAACAAAAAGAGGCCGATTACCAAAAAAGTGCTACTGAGTCGTTCAATGAAAACATCGGGGAGTTCCAAAAACGCTACGGCAAAGTTGATGACAGCAAGATGGCCGAACTACGCAAGCAATTCGCCGACATGGCTCAGAAGGGAGATGTTAACCTTAACGATAATGAGCTTGTGATATCCGCATTGCAAACGTTAGTAGGGACATCGAAAGAAGGGCTGCAAGCCAATGACGCTCAATTCCAAGTGGAGAAAGAGAAATTAAGCCAGATCGTTACAAACACATCCGTTGGGCTTGAGCAGGCAATAGCTATGTGGGCCAGCGGCATCGGCAGGGCAGGCGGTTTAGGCACCCCCGACGCCGGGATAGAAGGACAGTCCCGAGCTGACTTTGAGAAAAGGTCGCGGGTGCTGCGGTTCACTCCTGATCCTGCAGTTATGCGAATGGGTATGGCGTCTAGCTTGAACGCTCAAAAGCAGGCCGGAGCGATGCCGGTCCCTGAAGCCCCCGGACCGCGTTTTATAGCCGCCGCGCCGACAGAACATACCCCGTCTAGAGAATCAGCATCCGACTCCATGAGCCGAGCTAATGATGCTATGCGAAATGCTAATGATGCGGCAGCTAAAGGGGTCAGGATGACAGAGGCAAGTAGGGCATCGGCTCAGCCAGCAAATGCCCCGCAGCCGGGCGGGATCCATATCGGGGAAGTTAATGTGGATGTCAAATCTGATGAGCCTAAAAACTTTGGCGAACGGCTGGGAAAAGAAATAAACGACGTCATCGGGGCGATGAATAAGCAAATAGCTAATGTGCACGATGGCATATTTAAGGGGTAGTATGAACACCACAATAGAGACGGTGGGTGATAAAAAATATAGGATTCACCTGATTCCTGCTTATTATGCCCAAAATTACCTGTCCAAAGAGGTAAATGACGGAAGCCCGCCGTCAGAGGAATCTATCATTTACCTGATGAGTTTTGTTGATGCTAAAGTAGGCGACGAATGGGTAAATCTGGAAGACCCAGAGATTATTGACAGATATGTCGATGACTGGATGGCACTTGACAAGATAACCGAGATAGTGTATAATGTAAATTTCGGGTTCTTGCAGGGTTGGCGTATTTGGCGTGTGCCGAATACCGATGGATTCGAGGGGACGGAGCCTAGGCAATTAAGTCCCTTTATTCATTCAATCATCACAAATAACTACGCCACTTTGCAAGAGTTAAAAACAACCTGCTCATTGAAAGATGCTTTTGAGATGCAAGATTCAATACTCACAAAAGCAATGAATGAGTACAGATACATGAAAATGAAAGGAGCAAAATGATCATAGATCCTCGACTTCTGCGCGCTCAATTCCTGTTCAACTCGGGAGCTGATATAGTGGAGTATAAAGAGGATTTTGCGATCTCATTTTCAGCAGGTAAGAACGTTTTTAGCATCCAAAACAACTCAAGGTTGGAAATTAAAAACGTTCGTAGAGAAGTACGGGCAGACATGATGACCCGGTTCAACCAATTCGCGCTAAGAACCCAAGAAACGCCTTTTTTGCCTGTAAATATATCAGCGGGCCGTGAAAGCTACGGGCCGTCTCTGGTGTATACAGGCAATGTTATAAAATGTAGCATGGGCAACCCCCCAGATATCAGCGTAATCATGGATTTGGCCACAAACCAAATAGATAAAACCAAATGGGTCCAATACTGGCCCAAACTGCCAACCACTTTTAGTGGGCTGTGCCAGTGGGCGGCTGGCGTTTTGGGCCTGACTCCCGAGATACATCTACCAGCAAGCCTAGCCAACGCTCCGGTCACCAATTTTTTGGGCGGCAACATGATAACGCTGGAGGCTATTCCGATTTACATCCAGCGTTATTACCCGGACCAAATAGTAGCTTTTATCGACGATAGCGCTCTGGTAGTCATGACTATTGGTGCAGTGGTGGCATCCAGGGGAACTGTTCAAATCGGGTACGGGTCCGAAAATCCATTCATAGGAATTCCTGAATGGACAGAGTTCGGTATCGCGGGAAAGGTTCTGTTTACACCTGAATTGAAGTTAGGGTGCGCCGTAAATGCAGTGTCCGTTATGAACCCATCAATAAATGGTTCTTATGTAGTAGGCAAAATAGACTATGAACTCACTTGCCGTGACACTCCTTTTTACGCTTCATTTACAGCATATCCTAAGGCAGCCACAGCATGAAATTAGTGTCTTTGACAAGCACTTTGCCTAACCAATCAGTGACGTTCACTGAGGATAGTGATTTTTACGAAGTGGTCCCTAAATCAGTGAATAATTTTATGACAGTCGACATATCCAGAAACGGCGTCGCTTTAGTTACTGGTTTGAGATGTGTGACGTCAGGACCTTTGCCTAACTTCTTGCTCCCTTTATACAAAGAAGCGGGGAGAGGAAATTTTGCCTATTGGAATGACTCTGAGAATTACCCTTTGTACAGTGATTTCGGAGTTACTACATTCCTTGCGTACTATAGCCCATCAGATTTAGTTACGGTGCGATCATGATTACATTGGCAGTAGATGGAAACAACAGCATCTATCTGGATAGCTCCGGCAACCTAGCCATTTTGTCAGGGGCGGAGGCATTGGCCCAGACGTTAGGTCAAATGAGCAAAACGAGACGGGCTGAGATGCTGTACGCTATAGACAGAGGAATCCCATACGCCGACACTATTTTTCTGACTAAAGATGTGCTGATGTTTGAAGCGGCTATGCGCAACGAATTTCTTTCGCACCCTGAGGTAACGGGGGTTAATTCATTCACAGTAAATATCGATGGTGAAGTTTTGACCTACAGCGCAGAAATAAATTCAATATACGGGAAGGTGTCGGTAAATGGCTAATTACTACGATTATGACAGGGATACTGGTCTTATCGTCCCGGACACAAGTACGTTAAAATCTGACGTACAAGGTGAATTCAAGCTGGCTCTTGGCTCGAATATGGACTTGACTGATGCCACCCCCCAAGGTCGTTTGGTTGATGGTGAAGTAACTGCTAGGTCCAACGTAATTGCGTACACTGCTGGGATCGCAAATCAGATAAATCCCGACCAGTCAGGCGGCGTGTTCCTAGCTTCGCTATTTTCTTTGATGGGGGGAACCCCCTACGTATCCACACCCACCGTGTTTGGCGCTAGGGTGTACGGCACCAATGGCTCTACATCCCCGTCCGGGCTGGCTATCTATGACTCGGCAGGCAACATATTTAATCAGCAGACCGCAGTAGTGTTGAACCAAGTGGATACCACAGTCACTCCCAACACGTATTACGGTCTAGCCACTTTTCAGGCGGCTGTTGCGGGGGCCATTCCAGTTCTAGCTAACACAGTATGGTCGATTTCGAGTACTGCGCCATCTAATATTACTAAAGTAGTTAACCTTCTTGATGGGACCACGGGCCAAGTCACCGAGTCTGATGTAGCAGCCAGAAGAAGACGTAAAAGCACACTGGCGGCCCAATCAAGTAATACAATAAGAGCTATTAAAGCTGGTGTGAGCGCATTATCCGGATATCGGTCCATGACCATACGAGATAATGACGACTCGTCAATAGCGGTCATAAATGGGATATCGATGCCCCCTAATAGTATATATGTTTGTGTACAGGGCGCTCTCGATGCTGATATAGCCGCTGCTCTTTTGACCGCTAAGGGAGTAGGAGCAGCATGGACAGTAGGGCAGACGGCCAAGGGTACTCCGGTGACTACCTCACTTATAGAACCGGCATCCGGCCAGCCCTACACAATATTTCACGCGAGGCCAGATATCGTATCTTGTACCTGCGTCGTTACCTATGATTCATCGCAGTCGGTCGGTAATTATGAGCCACAGTTCGCAGTTCAGGATGCTGTAAACAAGTATCAAAACGGTCTAATCAATGGTGATCCGGGTCTTACTATCGGCAGAAATTTGTCCGCATATGAGCTTAGTGGTGCTGTAGCTGCAGTGTACCCCGGATTGTACATCTCAAGCGTCACAGTGACTGGCAAAACAGTGACTGCGGGGCAGGAAATCCCTATTGAGCTATGGGAGCAGGCTCTCCTTCCTGTTGGTTCTATAGTAGTAGTTCCAAGGGGTGCCTGATGATAACTCAAACATTTAACCAAAGGCGTAGTTGTCTGCTGGCCAACATCTGGCAGTACGACAACGCAGACCCATTTCTGAAGCTACTTAAGCAGAAAGACGCTTGGTACTCCGAATACTTTGATACCTTCTGGTCTAATTGGAGGGAAGGTGTCTTCCGGTTAGAAATCAATTATGACCCGGCCAGCATGACTCATGTCCACACATCTCTGTTTGGGTGCGTCATCTGGGCTATGATATTGGATTTTCCGCTGGAGCCTATCCTAATTCCTAGGGATGGGATGAAACAACCTTGGTCCTTTGAAAACATAGGGTCCACTATAGTGGCAGGCACATCCCGTGAAAACTTCGGTATAGTGGAAGACCCAGCCGTTTCGGGGTTGGGCGGTAACTTTACCCCGGCATCTATAGCCACCGCGATGACTATTCTTGAAAAAGTGCAGATGCTTAAGCTGGTTTACTACAGAAGTATAGGCAACTGCACTGTGCCATTCCTAAATGCGGCCTTAGCTGATGTTTTTAAGATAACTGGTCAGTTAAACGTGTCGGGCGGTGTGTCAGCCCCCATAAGCCAGACTCCCTACGTTTTGGATTCCGGGAATATGACCTTAACTTATGTCTTCCCTTATAAATTAAGCGACCCAATGGTAGCTAACTTGGCCGCGTGGGACGTTCTGCCTAAACCTATGGGCGTAAAAATTATCATGCAATTCCCTGCTTAAGGATCTAATAATGACATCCAAACGTTTTTTAAGACCTTTTGCCATTGACGCGACGTCGACGTCAGATCGGGTTGAGATACCGGATTCAGGCTCGTCAACCTCTGCGGTAAACTACCAGACTGGTTATAACGGAAGATACGCCCTACAATATGGTATTGACCCTCAAGCGCTACCTGTTGAGCGTCAATACTTCAACGGGCTTATGTACGATATAACATCGGTGCTGATGGACTGGCAGTTGTATGGATTTCCTGAATGGTTTAATTACTCCGGGTCGTCGCCTGCATCGACATATAGCGCCGGTTCAGTCGTCAGATACAAAGCTGACCCGTTAGGCTCATACACCTTATACCGCTGTCTGGCGGATGGCACAGTAACGGTCCCTACTGATACTGCACATTGGGAGTTTGTTCCTACTGTAGGTCAGATATACGACGCCATGGGCATCGTCAACCAATACCCCAACTTGGCTAGCGTCCCGTCCACGGGGGACTTCAACTCAGTCCCCATCCCTACGGGCCGCAAAAATGGGATTATTGAATTTCAGACCGATGCGGGCGTCAGGGGGTGGTTGAATTGCCCTCCTACGCAATCAACAGCTAGGGCTGGCGTTCTTGAAACATATCAGTTTACGTCTGCTATTACAGGCATAGACAACACTATGCAGCGCTACAGTGACACGGCAGGGCAGGTTTACGCTCGTGCTCTCAACCCGTCCACCAATGTGTGGTCCATTTGGGTCAATCTGTCCCAAAAAGGCGGCGCTACTGGTGCTGGTGATGATAAAGTGTTTTTCCTTAACGATCAGGCTGTTACTTCCAATTATAGCATACCTAGTAATCAAAATGCTATGACGGCAGGCCCTATCACTATAAACAATGGCGTCACGGTGTCTGTTCCTGATGGCGCAGTATGGACGGTGGTGTAAAATGTCAATAACTTTGGATGGCTCCGCAGGTATAACATCACCAAAAACCGCAAGCGTATCTATTAACTTTGGTGTGGTCGGAGATCGAAGAAATCTGGAGGCATGGAGTAACGACAACATCACTATAAACATGTCGTACATGTCGCACCTTCTTTCTGATGCTTCTAATAACTTAATTGCGCTACGGGGAACAACCGCTTTGTCTATGGATATTACAAAGACAGGGTTAGGCGGTATGGTAGGCGGGGCGGTAGGTAATGGCGGTTATATAGCGGTCTACCATGTATACAGACCATCAGGCGCTAGTGAGGGTCTCGTAGGTATTAACTGCGATAATCTATCAAATCTCGTGACCCGTGTTCCCGCCAGTGAGCTGTTCCCCGGAGCTGCGGACCTCCCATCAAGTTATGTCTACAGTGCATTGGTCGGCGTGTATTACGTAGCTAAAGACACCAAAATCCTGCGCGGCTTCTATCAGTCAGATCGACGTATATCCACCGTAATGCTGCCACTGGGGTACGCCATCTCGGCATCGATTCCTTTTGCCGGTAGTACCATTCTACTGCCATACACTTATTTGGATGGTACTTCGTATCCGACTCCAGAGTCAGGCCAGTGTGTGCCGCCTCCTGCTAATGCTAAAGTGCTCCACATATCATCAGCGGCGTGGGTGTTGTCGGGGGGCGGGCCATATACCTTAATGATCACACCTAATAGCGGGGCTATGAAAGGCGGTTTCGTCACATCTTGGTTCTCCCCGACAGGCGGTAACGGGAACCAAACTATGAATAAATTGTTGACCTCCTATAGAACCACAGGGATAAACATCAACTTCATTCCTTTGAGCGGTGCCATACCTGTTAAACACGGTTTTGGTGTCACAGAATATGAGATTTAAGGGCTGATATGACTATTTCGTTGAAAGCGAACACCGATGGCAGCGGCACCATCTACATCAATGGTAGCCCCAAAATGACTTTAGACGCTGCTGGTAACATCACTGGCAGCCTTACTCCCGCTCAGGGTGACAATACCTTTAAACTGCCGACGACGGCATATGTTAGACAGAACTCCCGTAACTATGCCGGGGCCATCCAGATAAACTCGGATACTGTGTTGACCGCAGCACATTTATCCAGTGCTCTGCTTGTCAACACTGGCGGTGCTACACTACGTTTGCCAGCTATATCGAGTCTCTTTGACGGTGCTACCTTTACTATTAGAAACATGGCCACTACCCCGGTTGGGGTGATTACATCAGGTGAAAGCATTTTTATATCGAATGCTAATGTGCTTTCATCTATTTTCGTCGATGTCGGGGAAACTGCTGTGTTCATAGCGGCCAGTGGGAACTGGTTGCTTGATGGATCCACAGTAGGCAAGCGCCTCCCCAACTTCGCCAAAAACGTGGCCGGTCCTTCATCGTGGTGGAGCAAATTGCCTAATGGCTTAATCCAGCAATGGGCTACCGTAGGTTTTGTTCGACAAGCCGGGCTATTCTTTTTTGCTGATGTAACTTACCCTGTTCCTTTCCCTAACGCGTGTCTTTCAGTAGTGCCCGCTTACATCGGGCAACCCCCCGTTGCCGGTACGTCAACTCCTTTATTAGTTGATTCATTGTCATCAAGAACGGGTTGCTCAATTTGTACTTCAATAAATACATGGTTCACCTCAGCTAGGGGTGATATGAGCACTCAGCCGATTTCCGTTTCTATTGTAGGGTGGTAACATGGACGAACAATTGTGGTGTTTTGATGCGGTTACATTGGCGTTTTATCCTTATTCTATGAAGCCTGATTACGTAGCCGCAGGCACATGGCCAGCCAATGGGGTGGATGTTAACAACTACGTGCGGGAAGATTTCATGCTCCAAAATGCACCAAGCGGAATGACTCTTGGTGCTGATGGTCGCGGGTTCCCTACTTGGGTCCCTATTGTTGTCGTCCCTCCAACCGATGCTGAAAAATACGCAGAAGCTGAAGACTTGCGCAAACGTCTTATCGCAGAGACCGAAGCCATATCCCCCATCGTATGGGCCTCCATGGGGGATCCGGGTGAACTTTCAAAGTTGCAAACGGCGTGGATCGAATATCGAGCTGCGCTGAAAAATCTTCCTAGTTTACCGGGCTATCCTAATGTAACATGGCCAGTAAAACCGGAGATTTCATAATGAGCCAAGTGAACGCCTTTAATCATCAGGTGGGCATGAACAGCACCCCCGAGAATAACTTTGTTTTGAGTGCCTCCGGCAATGACGGAACTATGACTGTTAAAAGGGGGGGTGTTGCCCAACAACAAGTGCTGGGGTTCGACGCCAACGGGTATACCACTGCCATAACGCCGCCCAAGGGGGATGTCACTACCAAGTCGGCCACTACCGCATTTGTAAAAAATGCTATGGTCGCTTCTGGTGTGATAGGTAAGTCAGCTAATGCGTATATGCTAGTGCCGACCGACTCAGCTTCGGCCACTTTTACCGCCGATATGCTAGTGGTGGCTGAATCTTTATCAGGCCAGACATACTCATTGTCTTCTCTTAACTTGGCCATTAACCTCGCAACGGTAGGTGCGGGCGGTATGGACACTGGTGCTGCTCCTGCTAGTGGCTATGTCGCTATCTACACCATTTACAACCCCACCACTCAAGTATCGGCACTGTTGGGTGCCAACGCCACATCCGCAGTAGCACCTGAAGTATATGGCGGGGCTAGCATGCCGACCGGATATACCGCATCAGCTCTTATTGGTGTGTTCCGGACGACTGCTGCCTCGTTGCTGCTGGCGTGTTTCCTAGAAGGCAGGAAAATATCAATATCGCCGGTAGTTTCTGGCATAACTACTAACACCACTTACGCACTGGGTAGTGTTATTTCAGTAGCAGGAATGATCCCTAAGAATGCCAAAACGATTGCAGGCTCTTTGATAATTCAGTCATCTGCCCAGTCAGGGATGAACGCCCTTGTGTCCAGCGGCCCACAGCGGTTCGGTGAGCAGGGCATGACATCCACCGTTGCTGCGGGCTTTGCCCAATCGGCTGCATACGGTGAGGTCGCCATATCAGCCCCGCAAATGGTGGGCATAGCATTCATAAGTAATGCGGGAACTCCGGCCTTTTCTTTGTTTATTACGTCTTACACTTTTTGAGGTAGGTATGATTTACGTTCAATTTACAGACAGCAGCAAGACTAAGGTAACATCGGTGTTTTCATGTCCTCAAGACCCTGAATCATACCCAAATCAGGGGGAGTTGAATGAGAATGATGACCGATACAGGGCGTTCTATGTTGGCATGCCTGTTGAAATCAGGCAATACATGGTAACGCCGGTTGACAACATCGCGGATGTTAAATCGGCTTAAGGAGTATTGTAATGTTCGAGAAGCACATCGCGGACCTGATGCAAGCGCTAGTGGCAGGGATTGGGGGCATGATAGCCGCCCTCATGCGCAAAGAAACACACGGACTGTCGGAAACGGTCATTGCCGGCGCTGGTGCGATGTTTTTAGGCTTTATAGTAGCTAAAATATGTCGCATTTCGGGCCTCAATGAAGATACAGCGATCATTTTGACATCGCTGTCTGGCTGGCTGGGGGCAGAGCGCACCAGCCGTTATTTGGAAAAACTGGTAACGTCCAGACTTGGCATTCCGGACGAAGATAAGAAGGATGACACTAATGACAAGTGAACACGTAAGACGCGCAATTATCTTGCTGTTCCTATTCAACTTAGCCCTTTTGGCTCAGAATTGGAGAACCAGCGAACGAATAGACGAAATGAACGCTACCGCCACTAGTACATTAAAGGCGGTTAACGACGCTAAAGATACGTACCAAAAAGGGAACGATAGGATCGATAAGGCTGTTGAACGGCTGGACGCCATGACTCAGAACACTAAAAAGTCAAAATGAAGGTAAGGCCCAGATAAACCGGGCCTTACCTTTACGTTAGTGCGCGACCATCTCCTTCGACGCCCATGATGTAAAGCTTTTGTCTACACTGAATGTTGAATTCGAGTCGGTGCCGTCCGGACATTTGATGTGAACAGTAAACGCTTTTTGCTCCACCATGGCCATGACGGCACCTGATCCCTTTTTTTCAGATATGTTATTTAACAGAATGATGGCTCCGTCAGAATGGGCTTTCACTTTTGTTAGCGACTCAGAACCCCCATTCCAAGCAATGTCCACACCGCATTGCTGTTCTACAGAACTGCCATACCCCATCAAAAAAACAGGCATATATGTCTCACCTTCAATGGCGGTTGCTCCGGGTGATGTGACGCAAACCCCGGTGGGGCTGCATGTAATCCCCATTGCCACACCATCTTTAGACTTGGTTTTATTCCAAGTGGCTTGGTGGGCTGGTGACTTGATGTCCACACTGGCATGGGCGGCGCAGGCCATAAGGATGAAAGCAATGGTGAACACAGTAGCTTTCATGATAAAATCATTTTTCATAAAAATCTCCTAACGTTTGGATTGTAGGCGCGCTATTTCAGCGCTAACCCTGTCGGCTTTTTCTGAGTGTGTAGACTGGCACGACGTTTCTTTGCATTGTCTCAGTATCCACATTTCGTTGCTTAGTTGGCTGTATGATCTGGCCAACTGCGATGCACATTGAGAATCTTTGATGTCGCACGAATGCGCGAATGGCACCGCTGATATCATTAAAACAAACGTCAATATCTTTTTCATTTTCACCTACAGCAAAGGGATTTCTTCCGTAGTACCCATTATACTACGGAAGAAATCCCTTGTCAAGTACTGGTACCTATTGCAGAATATCGTCCGGGTCTCGAGTACCGGCGTAGATAGGGAATCTCGGCAGGTCTTTTCTCCCTACAGGGAAATGCTTAAATCTTATGGTCTCATCGACCCACTTATCCCGGCTGCCCCATATCTCTTGGCGCAATTCCTTGCCAAAACCGGACCCTACTTTAAACAAAAGGCCAGTTTTAATTTCAGCGCACCACAGCGCACCAAGGGTTCCACCGGGTATCATACCCCCTGCTGCTGTGGACCGCTTTTGATACCCGTTTTCGGCGATATAGGCTTCATTGGTGTTTATCATCAATTCTTCGAAATCAACCACCACAGCTTCGTCAAATTCAAATCGTTTCACCTTTAGAATGTTACCCTCTTTGGGGGTGCACCGACCATATTTGTAGGGGGTTAGTATCTTTCTGATCATAATCCCTTCGTATTTGTTCTCCAATTCCTCATTCTCATAATCATCACACTCATTTTGTGATGATATTAATTTTTGAGCAACAAGCCTGATATCAGGCACATCACGTAGAGTAGTGGCGAATTTTTCTTGCAGCATATCGTAACGATCGGAGTAAGAGTAACCGGGCATATCAAACAAGTCAAACACATTAAGAGTCCAAGGCTCATCGGCTGGCTCTGATTTTATGCGCCGTGTAACCTGCGTCTTTATATACACGTCTTCGGCGTTGGGGGCACCCACTGTAAGCTCCCCGTCAATCCCGTGAAACGCGTCATACCCCAGCATCTTATGTAAGTATAAGTTGGGGGCGCGTTTAGCTGACCGGGTGATGGCCATTTTCTCCCTTACAGCTATGCGGTTACCGTCTATTTTGGCCGACGCCAACATCGGCCATTGCAATGGGTATTTTTCAACCACTTCTTCGATACGTTCGTTGGGAGCTAACATTAAACGGTTCACCGAGGGACCTCTCTGTTTTTCAGCGGCTGCGGGGCTTTGAAGTTGTATGTGGCAGATGACCCCACACATGCATAGGACACACTAAACATGTGAGTATTGCGAACTGCAACTATCGCGTCTTTGCCAGTCTTGGTTTTTGGTACGTACAGAGATAGATTGCCATTGTAGATATATGCTTCCACTGGGGGCAGTGCCACGCCCGCATAAGAGACTGATGCTTTACATGTTTGGTTTTCAGTCTCATCGATGCCGCTGAGATAAATAACGCTGCTGTCCGGGGCCACTACTAGACACACCATCACATCTTCAGCGGAACATATGGTCCACATATTGACGGACACTCGAGTCCAATCACGGACCAAATTTTTAGTAGCGACGTCTTTCCGGTTGGCCTCCTCTATTCTCATAGCGGCCTTGACGCTGGCTCCTTTATCGATGGCCATGGCTGCTTCTGTGACATCATAGGAGCTACCCAGTGACACCTGCTCGTCGGGGGTAAGAAATTTTCTTACCATGAACGAATCAAACGGTGATCTTTCTGTGGACTCCACGGGCAAATTCAACGCATACCAACGGCACAGCGGTTCTGCCCCCGTAGACACCAACACCGACGCCGCGAACACCACAAATGCGGTAATTGTTTTGTTCATATCTATCTCAATGCCCCGCCGAAACGGGGCTTGTTGATCTGGTTGCTAAAAACGAGCTTGACAGCCCTCAGGTTCATCCGTGACGTATACTCCGCTTTTCCCAGCTTTCTCGGTTGGGCTTTTTCCCTCACGGCGGGTGACAGGGGCGGGTTCAGCACCATTGTTCTCTTCTTCGAGAAGATTGGCTACGAGGGTAGCATAACCGGCAATATCACGCCATGAATCGACGTTGTGAGTATTGCCGTTGGCCACACGTGCGATCTTGTGCGAGATCATGTTAATGGACTCTTCCATATACGCTGGAATTTCACATTTGATATGACTTAAAACAAGGTCGCGAATGGCTCTGCTAAGCTCCGCTTGGCTGCGATAGCTGCCGTATTGTTCGCCGCGCTCGGCAAGGATTTTGGTCATTTTATCGGACATACAATACTCCCATGGATTGATATCAATAGAGCTGCGTCTAATGCATACTCTATTGTTGAAGAACGGTAATGAGGTCGACCAGCCAGATGGACTATGTTAAAAATTCCGTCCGGCTCCGACACAGATACTGCCGGTAGCACATAGTAACAGTCATCATCACCAATTAACATAACCGGCTGCCCCCCGGCTTTAGCCCTATCCTTGAACCACCGGTATTGCGTGGGCCGTATTTCGATGCCGCCCCCCTTCTTCACTACTTTAAGCTCTATCTGGACCACTCGCCCTTCGACACAGCAATCAAGGTCGGGGAAACCCGCTGATGTGACCGGCGACTCTATCCATGATAAATGAGCCTTAGGGTGCATCTTAGATAAAGCACTACCAACTTCAGTTCTCAGATCAGCTTCTTTCATCGGATGGCCACTCTAAGTCGTAATTTTGGCACCAAGTGTGGGTGATGTGCTCGATGTCATCTCGCGCTTGAGCCACTGCAACATAAGCAACAGGGGAACCCGGCCCCTCCAAAGTCATCAAATAGATCATAAAGTTATCAAAAGCTTTTGAAATGAAATCTTTGACGCTAGCTGCTCTGGTGTCTAGCGGGTCAATATTCACTTCACACCAGTAGACCGACTCTATTAGATCTGCCGCTTTTACGATCCATTTATACGATCCATTTACCTCTTTAAACCCATCTTTTTCGGCCAAAGAGGCTATGTCAACACCAGCACTTCGTAAAGCGATTTTAACATGAGAAGGGATATCCCCCGTAGTCATCTCATCCATGTCGTGACATGCGCCGAAATAGAACGCATGATTAGGGTCAATACCTAGCATACCGCGTTCTCTTGCGATTTGAGCGATGTGTTTAGATATGAACGCCACCCTGAATGAATGTTGCGCCACGTCTTGGGTGGTCTTGGTGTTCACCATATGGAATCGTTTGATTTCATTGAGGTGCCACGCAGCCCTTAATTTTTTAATGTCCATGTTAGGTCTCTTTGTTGTGCTGTAAACAGCCGCCGCTTGGGTGCCATGAACGATTTTTGTTTATTTCCAATTTATCATAGAACGCTTCGGATGGATCGATGCCATGTAATTTAGCCACATCCAGAGCCAAAATGAGTATGTCGGCGATCTCACCGGCCACGTCTTTGGTTCCTAGGGTAACAGCCTCCATCAATTCGGCCACTTCCCCTGCCATTTTTATGACAGTGCGGCGGGAATCTCTTCCCGCCAACAATGTTTCAATCCACGCCGCTTGCGCTTCCATCATAGCATTGATGTCAGGTGAGCGGCTATTCATTATTCGCAGTCCTCCGCGCCATAGCCCCGTTCTTCATAGCGGTCTAAGAATTCTTGGACACTGATGACCTGATCGCGGCGAGGGCCGGTCCCGACCATGGTGATGATGTCTTTGTCGATGTAGCCAAGATCGCCCATCATCTCATTAACCTGTTCGATGACGTCAACCGCTTGATGCGGGTTGTAGTTTACGAAATTTAGCATTACCTCATCAATGCCGTTGGCAATGATGGCTTCGTGGATCTGTGCGTAGCTGAATGAGAACACGCGGCGAACACGTTTGGTGACGGTAGTAAGCTCGGGAGCTACGCCCAATTGTTCCCAAGTAAGCTCTTCTTGGTCTGGGTAGATATCACCGCTGAAGCCGTCAGCAGTATTGCCAACCCGGATCGGATGAAGCCGAGCCACACCGATAGCTTTACGCAACCACCCTGCCGGAATGGCGCAGTCTGCCATGTAACGGGTTACGGTGCAGTCACGGGAGGTGCAATACGGATAAAAGCCGGAATTGTGGCCCAAGGAATATCCCTGCGCGCCTTCCACCAAGATGCTCTCAGAATCAAGCAGGTGCTGGAGGTAATCAGCATGGCTTACCACATACTTGTCGAGACCGTATTCAGCCAGCAACGGCATCTGATCGCGGGCAATGGCACCCACTTCACGGCGGATTTTTGAAACGACCGCTTCACCGGAGCCTTGCATGGTGGAAGAAATGCGGGAAAGAGTTTGCTGCTCTTTATCCTTCATTTCTTGGGTCACGATCATACAAGCTTCATGGATTACGAAAATCTTGCCTTCGATCAAGTCAGCGACCCCTTTCAGCTCTTCCGCTAAACGGGCAGGTGAGAAGGCGCTTCCGGGACCCATCATAATGCGCTTAGACACCATGACGGCGTTGGGCATCGCCTTATGCATCCAGACGCGCCCTTCCGGGGTGACTGTGGTGTGGCCCGCATTAGGGAGATTCGCATTAACTACGGTGTCATATTTACCAGCCACTGCAAGAAAATCACACAACAAGCCTTTACCAGTAGACCCGAACTGCAAATCCACTACCACATCAACTTTACGATTGTTTTTCATATTTTCCCCATTTGAGCCTCTGCGGCCCGGATTGTGGGCGGTGTTTCCTGCCCGTCTTAACTACAGGACATTGTATCATATCCTGGTGATGCTGTCAAGTATTCTGTTGTGCCAAGAGTTAGCTTTAACTTTCAGCCTTAGGTCTGTTACTGATGATAAGCTCTCCGTATGATCCTTGGTTTGCGGTGCGCTTTATGGTGGATTTGGTCTCTACCCGCTCGATGGTGTAGCCTTCGTACATCTCACGCACTTCGGGAAGATCTGAGTTAGTCAATATCACCCGGCAGCCTATAGAGTCGAGTCTTTTAAACTCATCACAAAGAGCTAAGTGGTCAGCAGCGGTGAAACCCTTAGCTGTGTAGTCCACATGGCCATTTTTAGTAAAAGGAATATAAGGAGGGTCCATAAATACCACATCCCCTGCGCATGCCAATGCTGTGGTATTTATGTAGTGTGAGGTGATTGTGGCCGCGTGTCTCAGCACCTTTTGCGCCTTATCCAGCACATCCCCATCTATGATAGGGCTTACCCCGCTGCGCCGATAGTCATAGGGTACATTAAATCCACCTCTTTTGTTGACACGCCACAAACCGTTCACACATAGCCTATTCAAATAAATAAACCTGCACCCCTTGTTTACCGAATAGTCAGGGGACAGCGACCTGACTATGTTATAATCTGTCGGGCTGTTCTCCCATGCGTTTACCCGCTCTGCCAGACCCGAGCCTAGCACTTTGATCGCTTTATATGCTGCCATCAAATCGCTGTTAGCATCGCCAATGATAGCTTTGGCGGGTTCTAGGTGAAAGAACATAGCCCCCGCGCCTACAAACGGCTCGATGAATGTATCGTACTCTGATGGCATATGCTCCATCAGTTTCGGGATCATGCGTCGCTTACCACCGGCCCATCTGAAAATAGGTAACATAGTAACCCCTAATAGAGATATTGGCCTTTGGCCGTGGATGCTTCGAAATATGTTTTCCCGGTGCCGTTCAGCTCAAGCATCATCGGTACTCTCATCCACGGGAAAGCATCTTGGAATGATTTAACTACGTCCCAGCACACTTCGGCTATGTCTTTTTCGAGGGGCACTGAGAATTCAAACGAATCGTGCACATTAAGGAGTAGAAAAGAATCGTGACGGGCTAACGTAGCCTCCAGAACAGTAAGAGCCGTTTTGTTAACATCGGCTGCGGTCCCTTGGATTATCAACCCTGATGCGGCGTATGATTTATGCCCCCTAGGGAATCTCATCCTGCGCCCTGAGTGAGTTCGCACCCACCCGCGTTGCTCGGCGCATTTCTTGGCTCGTTCAGCTAGGTCCTTAACCCCCTTCACCTTCTGGTGGTACATAGATATAGCTTCTTCGGCTTCTTTGCCAGCTTTTTTGTATGTGACCAATTCGCCACGCGATGTGAAGGATTCCCATTTAAAAGGAAGGCCCAACTTCTCGGCAATAGCACCATTCCCTGAGTTAAATATCATCGATAGATTTAACTGCTTGGCGTTTACTTCCCCCGAGTACGTCGCATTTCGTTTGATCCCCATCAAATCGGCGGTGAATTGGTGGAAGTCAAGTTCTGGATTCTCGGCGTACGCTGCGATAACCACTTCGTTATTCGCCAGATGAGCAAACACCCGAACGTCGCACGACATGATGTCAGTGCTGCCCCAGCGGTGTCCTACCTCTGGAAGGAAACAAGATTTAACTATCTTAGCTACACGTTTGTTTCGGCTCGGAATCTGCTGCAGTGCTGGCTCTTGGTATGACAGCCTTCCGGTGCCTGTACCGCCGTCCTCACCCTTGCATTGGTTGATGGACGGATACACACGGCCACCAACCGCATGCCCAATTACGTGGCCCTTTAAAAATGTGTCGCGCGTTTTGATGTTAGAACGGATATCAACTATCAATTGCGCTCTTGGGTCATTCACCATCTCACGTAAGACAGGGGAGGGCATCGACGGCCCTCCCGTTTTCTTGGCGGTTTCTACTTGGTAGCCGTTGTTGGCGATCCATACATTGCCTTCTTTGTGCGGATCAAAAACCTTTTTGATTTGCGGGGCGCTATTGACATTAAGCTCAAACCCCACCAAGGAATTGATTTTGGTTTGGTCTTCGGCAATGATGACATCTAGCTCCAAGATAGCCGCGTTAGCCGCTTCCAAATCTACCCTAACGCCACGCCGGGTCATGCGCTGCAGAGTAGGGAACACCCCAAATTCAAAGTCCACTACTTCTTGGAGTTTTTCTTCTGTGATGTGATTTACTTGCCAGTCGTATAGGCGCAGAGTAAGTGAGGTATCCTGCTTGGCGTACGGGCTTACCAGCTCGGGAGGCGCTTTATGGAGATTAGGCATTTGCGCGGCGCGAGTGGCGCGGCCACCGAAAATAGCTGCCAATTTTTCGTAGATATCATCTACTTTGTTGTCTTTCAAATACTTTTTAGACAGAGCGTCGAGGGAATATTCCATCTCGTGCTCATTTATCAAGCATGCCTGTATTTGAGTACACCGTACTTGACCCAAAGGGATTTCAAGCCCCATGCCATAGCCCATTTTGCAGTCGAAGTGGGCATTATGCATTGCAATTACGCCCTTGTATGACTTCATCTGCTTATTAAACCAGCGCTTCACCTCTGGCTGTCGGCGAACATCCCAGTAATAATCACTGCCATCAGGGGTAGACACCGATATGCCGAAAACTTTATCTCTGGGGTAGTAGAGGCCCGTGGCCTCTGTGTCGAAAGCTATCTTGTCGAATGTGGATAGCTCGGGGAATAATTCAGGTGTGTACATAACGCCCCCTTAAAACGGCTGATCATCAGGGCCATTAGACGTCGGGATGTTCGAAGGCTGGGTTTTGGCCGTCACTTTGAGCGACAGAAATGTCTCACTAGCACGGCTCATTTTCTTCCAGCCAGATATAAAAAATTCCTTACCTTCAATGTTGATGCTGCCGGTGTAGTCCGGGCTTGTTGTAGTGCGTTTTTCTTTGGCGCGGAACAAGGCACCTGAGTTGGTGGGGTCGTACGATTTGTTTTCCATCTTATTTCCTGTTTTGGGCATTAGCCCCTATACGAATATGGCGGATATTGAAAGGCCGGGAGATTTCCCGGCCTTGGTGGTTCTTAGAATTCTTTTTCTTCTTCGGCGGAATATTTCTGGCCTTTCTGACCAGTTTCCTCCGCGTCAGGTTCGTGGTTGGTGGTCACTGCTTTATCTTTCAGGAATTCATACAATGTTTCAGCTTCCTTGTATGTTCCTTGATTGACAAAGCCAGCCGGGCGAGCATCGTAGGTGTAGTAGTCACCCTTCGCGGAACTTGCTTCGACTGTTGATACTGTATATGCTTTGGCGAAACGGTCGACGCCTGACATAGTAACCAGAGAATTCAACTTGCGTGAAAATTTAATTGCGGATTTGGTACATGCGATAATAGCTTGGTCCAAACCGCCATCAGGCTTGACAACGAATCCAATGTGCGAGTGGCTTTCCATCAGTTCGACATCATCGCCGTCTTCCATAGCTTCGATTTCAGTACGTGCGCGGACTTCTTCACTGAAAGGCCACGCACCCTTGAAACCGCCGCCTTTTTCACGGTCTTTGAATGCAATCCATTCTTTGCGGAACAGCACTGGTACAAACAGAATGCCTTCATCGCCGTAAAGCTCATCGGTCAGGGTGTTATACAAACGGCCTTGCTCTGCGCCAGCAATGTATTTCGGGTCGTTTTTCTTCAACTGCGGAGAAATGGCCTGAATGATGCCGATGCGGGGCAGCATGATGTCGTTTGAGTCGACCTGCTCATTACCGCGAGCGTCGCCCTTTTTAAGCCATTCTGGCAGTTGGTCAGCTGATGCCAGAAGAGCAGAGTTGGTTGTGGCGACTTGAGTTTTTGACATTTTCGTTCTCTCTATGGTTAAAGGTTTCATTAGTTAGAGGTTTGGTTTAGGGTGTCCTCTATCCCCAATATCGAACATTATACCACATCCCTGTGGCGGTGTCAATTATTCTGATTTAGACGCTTTTGCTTTTTTAGCAGCAACTTTAACCAGACTAACTTTGGAATAAGGGGTGCATTTAAACAGATCTTCCGGCGTAGCGCGGCCAGATTGGATACCCTCTTTCAGCCACGCTTTTAATGAAGACGCATTTACCGTTTCTTGGATCATATCGCCATAGTTGTTATCTCGCAGCCATTTATACGCTTCTTCGCGTTTCTCGGCTGAAATAGATGCATAGACATCCCCCGACACTTGGACCCGCCCTACTCCCTCCACGGTGAAGGTTCGAAGTTCCATCTCGATCATCAGATCGGGAACCTCTTTTAATTTCAATTGGTCGAATTCGGCATTCAATTGCTTACGCACCGAATCAAGCGCGTCGTGGATTTCAGTCAGTTGCTTAATGCGCTTGGCGAGGTTGGTAAGCAGCATGATTGGATCCCCGGAGCGCTTAGGTTTTGTTGCTTCCAGACCGCGACCGACACGCTCAATTACAGTGATCACATCTTCAGTAGTGGGTGCGCGGGCATCAGTACCTACCATGGTGGTTTCTTGGCTCATTTTGTTATCTGGATCATTTAGTGTTTGCATGTCGAGTGGCTCCTGTATTGGCTTCTTCGCGCTGGGGGTTATATCGGCCCAAAATGTAATCCGGGCGGCGGCTGTCGGGTTGTGGACATGCGGCGACTATACGCCAACCGTTATCAAGAGCTACTTGCAATTGGTCGGTACATGAGTCTTCGAGCAGCATCGTCTCATTCAGAATCATCAACCCCAGTCCCGGAACATGAACATCGCACTTGGAGTTGTATGACAGCTCCGGCATCTTTTCAGACATCTCGGCCAGCCTAGACTCTAGCTTTCGGACGGCTGCTTCAACACTTACCAGAGTCGCGTCGACAGATTTGGGTGTGTGACGTGATTTAATTTTAGGCTGGACACCCATGTCTATCAGGGACAAAAATTGACCCACCGATATGACTGCTTCAAAAGTGGATATCTGATAATAACCGGGATATTCAACGTCATCACTGATGTCTTCTTCACTTCTTTCCTTTAGCAACACAGTATAGGCAACGCCCACTGATGTTAGCATAGAATGGAAATCGCTGTGCGCTTTGGAGTATGCCGCATATTTTTTAGTGTAACTTAGCGGCGGCTCGATAGCCACCAATAGAATGTCGCTCATGATGTACCTCAGTGTTTAAGTGGGGTTTCGATTCGGGGTCCCCGCTTCCCGATGTTGATATTCTACCACATCCCTGTGGTCTTGTCAATTACTAGATTAAAGAGAATTTTCCTGAGTGCACAGCTTCCTCAACCCATTCGGAGATGTCTTTTTTCTGGTTTGTGGCTTCCATGATAGATCTGTCGGCGTTTATATCCAGTGTAAGATCTATCACCCCTATTCCCTGCGTTTTTTCGAGATTCGTGGCCCGTTCAAGACTCTGCACCCGACTTTCATATTGATAATCCATGCTATAATAGACCATCACATCAGCAGCGCTCAACTCCAGTCCCATGGACCCGCAAGTAGGGTTGCCCACAAAATATCTCACCTGCTCATCTGATTGGAAAGTTGTACGAGCAACTACCCTTTCGTCCTCGTCTCGACCACCATAAAATGTGACCACTGATTCGGGGCCGTATCTATCAGACAGCGCGTCCCGGATAGCCTCTATCTCAGGCACAAACCGCGCCCAAATGATGACTTTTCCGGGTTCCTCGGCAATGACATCCATCAATTCGTCAAGTTTAGGGTTAACTTTTAAAGGGATAGGTATGGTAGTTCCGTCTTCCTGCAGCGACGGGAAAAACCCTCCTGCTATTTGCTGCGCTCTTAAAAGTAGAGTCATAGCTGTTTTAACTATGGTCTCATGCTCATCCGTAGTCGTTATCATAGAGGTCTCAAGAGTCTTTTGTAGCTCTTTGACCATTTTTACTTGCTCGGCTGTGGGTTCGACCATCCTCTGGTTAAATGTCTTATCCGGGAGGTCTACCACATCTGACGTCTTGACTAGATGTGCATATTTAGACAGCTTAGCCATCAACTCTTCTACGTTCTTTACCCCAATCTCCTTTTTGCGTTGGAAGCCTCCCATCAAAACGAAATGATTACGGAAGCATTGGAATGAGTCATAGCCTAACGTGTGGATCCCTAGGAACCGGAACTGGGCGAACAAGTCTGATGGAGACCGCGTTATCTCAGACCCCGTTAAAATGTTCCTGAATCCTGCGACTGTACCTAGGTCCCAAATAGATTCAGTTCTGAGGCTCTTGTGATTCTTGATACGGGTGGATTCATCCACGGCGGCCATAGTGCGCGAGCCATAGATGCTTACAAAATCTCTTGCCAACTCTTGCCCGCCTAACGACGCCTGACCCTCGACCGACACCACCAGCACTTGTAGCTTTGGCTCACCCTTGGTGGTTTTTGCTTTGACCTCTTCCAGCCATGCCCCGATCTTCTTCTTCTTCGGGTCTTTTTTGATATTTAACACATGCAGGTTATAGGGGCACACAGCTCGTTTCCCGAATTCAGTCTCCCAAACCGACTTTATGGAGTTCGGGCATACCACCAATAGCGAGTTAATCTGTCCTGCGATAAACCGGCCACATGCCAGCCTGATAGTGGTTGATGTTTTTCGCAGTCGGGGACGGTGTAGAATGGCGTACGCTTCGTGATTCCACGCTTTGTTGATGGCTGTGATTTGGTGCTCAAGTAGACCGTTAAAAATAACAGCGGGGGGTTCCCCTTCAATGGTCACGGGGGTAGCTGCGGCCACAATCTCTTTGGCTAATCTCTTAGCTTCCTCGCTCATATCATCAGAAAAACCCGCTATCAACGCCACAGCATTGTCGTACGTAGGTGCCACAGCCCACAATGCGAATTTTTTCTTGAACTCGCGCTTGGGTAATTCCATGATGCGGTGGTTTTCCATGTAACTACATTTTATTGCAAACTTACCGTTTAACACGTCAACTTTCATTGTATTTTCCAGATATGTTTGAGCCACGGCCCATTTTAACACAGGCCGTGGCTCTTGTCAATTATTTACCGGGTTATTCAGAGGGGATTAGACCCTTAACTTCGCAGCGCCGATCGGCAACCCTCATTTGACACACAGTCACTTCGTAACGGCCCTTCGAGTCCCCGTTCGATTTTTTGACCAACACAGTAGTTCCATCCTCCATTTTGGTGTACATCTCCGGGGTGCTACTTGTATCTCTGATCACATTCACAGTAGCGATTATAACAACAGCGATAATTAAAGCATCCCGGATATTATTGATATGTTTCATTTCTTCACGCCTGCCAAAGACCAGATTAACGCAATGAGCCAAAATATGAACGAGATGAACGAGATGACTACTACCCCCAACCCGGCCACCAATGACGTACCGTGATCCATGTGGCCGATATACGCTATGGTAAGTGCATACCCGGTCAGAGACACCACACTGATGAGGTTAGCCATGGCGATCGCCAGTTTGCTTTGGTGTTTACGCTTGGCCGCGATAAGAGCAGGGGCTACCCATACAACCAGACAAACTAAGCAGATGATTAATGTTGACATTGTACTCTCCGATAGGCCCCGAAGGGCCTTTTTATTTAGCGTGAAAAATAATCGCCTTTAGGCGCGTTGTAGTAAAATTTAAATTCACCATCGATTTTCTGTGCGTATTTGAACCGGGCTGATTTAGGCCACACCAGATTGTTGGCGGCTGCTGCTGATGTGTCCATTTCGACCTCCATCATGCTCTCACCGTCTTCGTCAAGGATTTGCTTAACGTAGCTGGCCTCATCTTCTATTTCTATGCGGTCCATCAGCGCAATACTATCTACTGCATCACGCACTTGCTGGGCAGTGATCACACCATGGCGGGCAGCTCCGCGCAGCAAATTGGCACCGGTCATAGAGCGACGGCCTTTATCAAGATGAGCGTAATTGGCAGGGTCCTTATTCAACAGCTGGCATGCTACCATCATGCGAAGTTCGCCATCGATCGCCATCACCAACGCGGTAACTGCGAAGTCGGTTTCAGTGTGGATTTTGGTGCCTTGGCCTTTAGCGCTCATTTTGTTATCTCTCTATTTCCGGTTGGTCGGGAACCGTTCCCGCCGTTCACTCTTGAACGATAAAACAATTATACCATAGCTTTAAGCTTGTGTCAATTATTTCGTTTGTTTTGGATGACACCATGCATCGAACTGTGATCCTTATCACCATGCATCACATGCATCACCGGCTGGGCCTGCCCATAGTACATCATCGTAAACTCTTTGGTCATGACGCCCCAAAGGAGCGGTTTAGGCCCTGCTTCTCGCTCCTCTGCGTGTCTTTCCCACCTTGCCACATCCTCCTCGGTGGGGGTGTATTCCGGAAACGAAGAAGGGGCGGACGCCGGGTCATGCTGTGGGTCATCCGACTTTTCCGGGCTTTCGCGGTTGAAATCAGACGGCCTTGATGCTATGATAGTAGCAGCGGCTTTCTCGATTTCAAGGATAAGCTCCGGTTTCTTGGCCACAGCCAGCCTTAGGAGGTTCCCCCCAGTCATTGCTTTTCGCCCACGGTCCAGATGCGCATATTTCTTTGGGTCTTTACCGAGAAGATCACACGCAATTTTGACTTTCTCTTCCGCTACTAGGTCCGCTATTACTACTTTAAGCTCTTTCATATCCCACCTATGTAAACACAAAAGTAGATTATAACACAGGCCGGATGCTGGCGCAATACATAAAAATAAGCCCCGAGGGCGAGTCAGGGCTTATGGGTTCGGAGAGGTTTTATGCGTTCACAAAATTTACTCCTGGGTTTCATGCTTTCGGGAGTTGTCTCTAAAAAGCGCCAAGTGCTCTAACTGGTCCAGCATTATCTTCAATGTGGCAGCCAAAACACTTGGCGCTTTTTAGTTGGGGGCTTCACACCCCCTTGGCACTGCCCGTGCTGGGCCGGAGAGATCGGGTTATTCAGCGGTTTTCAGATCGTCGTTTTCTTTATGCGCTTCTGCGGCTTGGGCTTTCAGCAATTTTGCTGCAGCGGCTGCTTGGGCTTTGGCTGCTTTTTTATCGGCGTCGGCCTGCAATTTTTCAGCTTTTTCTTGGGCTTTGGCTTCAGCTTTAGCGGCTTTTTCATCCAGTTCTTTTTGGATCTTAGCGGCGCGGGCATCGGCTTTAGCCTTGTTCTTTTCTTCTTTTTCCGCAGCGGCTGCTTGGGCCTTAGCTGCTTTGGTAGCTTCGCGCTCTGCTTTTTTATCGGCTGCGGCCTGTTCTTTCAAGGCTTTAGCCTCAGCTTTGGCTTTTAAAGCTTCTGCTTTAGCATCGATCGCGGCCTGCTTTTTGTGGGCCTTGGCCGATTCGCGCTCTTCTTTCTCACGTTCTACCCTCAGAGCGTAATTTTCGCGATCAACGGCAGCAACTTCACGGACGCCATTCAGAACTTCTTGGAAAGAAGCGCCCAGCGTTTCATCACGGCGCAGTACATTACGAATAACGTTACCGAGAGTCATGCGCTGTTGGCCGGGGTTCAGGTGCTCGTACTTAGTGACATCAACACCGAGTGCATCAGCAGCCAACGATTTGATGTGATCCAGATTCAGGCCGGTCAATGCGCGGGCAACTTGGTCGCCGCAGTGGTAAGACACGCTGCCTGATGCTGACTTGGTACGGGTCATGTTGTCGATAGGCAGGCTGATGCGCGCGCCTTTGCGTTGTTCTTGCTCAGTAAGTACGTTTTCCATTGTGGTAAATCCTCTAAGTTAAGGGAAACGAGGGGCGGTCTTCCCGTTCCCCCTCAGTAACACAATTATACCACAGCCACTGGTTTACGTCAAGTGTCTCGTTACCTAAGTGCGGGATACGACATACAGTTTCTTCGCGGCCCGCGTCGCCCCGGTATATGCCCATTGTCGGGCCGCGTCCCGGAATATGTGACTATCATCAAACAGCAACACAGACGCCCATTCAGAACCCTGCGCTTTATGTACAGTGATTGCGTAGCCCCACGTGGCCAATACTGAATCCCATCGGACGTTAATAGGCAAGTCATCCCTGTTTTTGATGTCTTGAACAAAACAGGTGATATGCACTGGGACACCCGGCACCAGCTCCAGCTCTTTTGGGTCTTTTGATGGTGAGTATTCCAGTAAGTCTAACATGGCGTAATCACCTTCTACCTCTACTGCAGCAACTGTCCATAAACTACCATTGGTTACACCATACTCCTTACTGTTGGACACGCAGCATATCTTTTCACCGATATTCGGCACGAAGCCCCAATAGCCCAACAACTTGCGCATATGCTTATTTAGTTCGCGCCTTTTGTCGTGGATCCCGCACAGCACTTGTTGGCAATTGAACCAAGACGGGTCGGCTCTGCGCCTGACCTCGTAGTCAATTCCTTTGGGCTTATCATTAAACTTCCCGCCTAGGCGTACATGGGCCGCGATTTCCAAAATATCACCGTCAGTACGCAGCACTTTCTTAAGCAGCACATCCGGACGTTTTGGGTCGAAAAATGGCCAGTCACCTACCGGGGGCAATTGTCCGGGGTCGCCGATTCCGATAATAGGCAAGCCGATGAATTCCAAATCTTCGCCCATGGTCTGGCCCACCATCGATGCTTCATCAACTACAATGCAGTCGTACTCCGCTACCTTCTCCCGTATCTCACGCCACTCTCGACGGATGAACCCCACCGAACTACGGGCTACCGGTAGAGGTGGCCGCTCTGATGGCGGGATGCCCGCTTCCACGGCATCCAGATACTCTTTTTGCATCGCCAGACCCTCAGGACTAAGCAATGCACCATTGTCATCACAGTCATACAACACGCTGTGTATTGTGGCACATGGTACGCAACCCTTAGACGCCAGCACATTTACTGCTCGGTTGGTGAACGACACATAAAGGGGATTTAGTCCTAGTTTTCTTATTGCTACACTACATGTAGTTTTACCCGTACCAGCCAACCCGTACAGCCTAAATACTGGTGGCTTGTTGGTGTATTGTTTACACTTCACTTTAGCTGTTTTGAGCCACGCATCTAATTTCAGCATACCACCCTTTTGGTCAGCCGTTAACGGGTAGCCCGACACTAACATAGCATCTAATTTTTGTTCCACGGTGATTTCTGCGATTAAACTTGTCATTTTTCCCCTCGGGGTCAGTAAAACGGGAACCCTAAGGCTCCCTTGTGGTTAGTGCGACACACCTAAACTTTGAACAACCGGGCTGTTTTTCATCAGATTGTTCATGCGCTTAATTGACTCTTGCAGCCCAAACACCATATATCTCAGCGTCCCTAAACATTCCATGTTGCTTTTGTCGATTGTGAGGTCGACGTCAGGATCACTTGACGGGAGCTGCGCCAGACACGGTTCCCCCATCAGGTCGCTGGATACTGTTAGCTGCATTGGCTGCTTCGGTTCTGATGCGCAACCGCTCAGCATCAGGAGGGCAATAAACACGACCGGGAGTTTTAACATATTTTACGATCTCTTTGTCGATGGTTTGATTAGATGTGGTCATATTAGCCTTGGCCTCACCCAGTTTTTCATACACGCCTGAAAGGTCGGACTGCGCTTCCTGCACTTTCACCACGTCACTGTTTACTTTTGAAAGCTCCTTGCTATCTGTGTGCCACCCGCAGGCCACCCATCCAGACCCGAACAACACAGCGCTATAAAGCAACGCCGCTGCTGCGATCAACAAACCTTTATATAATCCGGTCATTTGATTGGCACTCCCGCTGCTGATATGACTACATACTTCTCTGCCGAAATAGCTGCTGCGAGGTGGATGATATCCGAAATACTCGGATGCTCGTTGTTGGCAGCGATCATACCTCGCGTAATAACCATGTTGCGTTCGACATTCTCTACCGCCGTTTGCTCTACTGTTTTTGGCACTACTTTGGGCGCTATTGCCATTATTTGCCTCTGTTGTCATCTATGGAAATAAACCGATATTTTAGCACGTCCTTGTGCTTACGTCAACCACTAAAAATCCTGTTCTTTATCTGCGTCATACTCCGCAAACTTGTCCCTATCTTCTGCATCAAGTTCCTCGATAAGCTCGGGGATCCACGCTCTTAAGCAGTCTCTCATCGTAGCGCATGTAGGCCACACGATGGTGCTTTTATTCTTGGGCTTAACCAACTGACACGAGAAATCATTGAGTAGACGGTCGCGAAACGTCTGTACAGGCTCGGCCCGCCATTCACTATTGCGTTGACGGTTGCTGTGGACCCATGCGACGTACGCTTCGTAGAAGTCGCCCATCCTGCTGCGCCCTCCCCATCCCTCCCCAGTCCCATTGCCGTCGTCTTGCTCTTCTACATCAAATCCTTTCACCATGTTGTAGTAGAGATATGCCACCAGCGAGTCACATCGCATCATACGGGTGTCGGCCATTTCAGCTTTCTCTTTGGTGGTCAGCGATGTCCGGGCCGCTTCGAAGTCCACTTCCCAGTTCAGTAGCATATGCAGCAATTTAGCTGGGCCGTCGCCCTTCATCTCGGTGGCCAATTCTTTGAAATATAGCCGTGCTTCTTTGTCTACTTCTCTGTTGGCGTCCCTATTTTCCTTGCTGAATTTGTTATCTGTTTTCATAACTGTCCACCGCCTATCGCCTCGTTCAACTGCCACCGGTTCGTTTTCATTTGACAACGCCACCAAAAACATTACATTCTGTGCGTCTCTGGCTGCCTTCCCCTTCCCCTCATCACGCATCGTCTGGGCCGATATCAATGATTTCAGCTTGTTGCGTAGTTTTGGATCGCCAGTAAAAATCGCTTCATCCGCGCATATCATAAATTTCCCCACCAGCTCTTCAGAGAATCGTGAGGCCAAGGCGTCATCATTGTGCAGGTATTTGTAGTTAAGCTCACCTAGCGCACTTCCAACATATTCCGCCAAAATCGATTTACCGGACCCTTGGTCCCCTGTGATAGCTAAAGCAGTAGGTACTACCGTGTCACCGAATTGCACCATGTAGGCCAGACGGTTCATGACCCAAAAAGAGCGGTCGGAGTCTCCTGAGCACACTATTTCATTTAGGTGGCGCAAAAACATTGTCGGCGCACCCTCTATCGGTCGCACCTTGTAGCCGGGGAACAGGTTCAATACGCCGTTTGGACATCGACTGTTCTCGATATAGAAGCCCGCCGATGCATATGAGACACGAGCCGGGTTCTGCAGCCACACATCGAACAAGTCTTTAGTGACTATTTTCCCGTTCTGCAGTTGCATCTCGACCTTATACCCAGCTGCCATTAACTTGATTTGCATGATGGACACTTCCGATACCTTGGCATACCCGTGCTTCATCTTGCCTTCATCGGTTAGTGCGTATCTCGTCTTGAACACAGTCATTGCAGGGATAAATACCGGGGGTAGGGTTCGCCTATCCGGAGTTTTACCTCGTTTAACCATGTCAACCATCCAGCGGTCGGGGTCAATTACCGCGAATGACCGGTTCATCATTCTGACTGCTTTTGAAATATCAAGCTTGGTCGCGCCTCGCTTCGGATTCATCCATCCGCACTGCTCGGCAAAGTAGTAAAGCGTTGATATATTCGCACCGCCCGCCTTTTTGGAACTACCTCGATTCCAGAAGTCTAAATTCATCGCATGGTCGTACTCTTCCGGGTCTCGGGCGCTCCATCGATCTAGGACGTCAAACCCGTCGTCGGTGTCATGCTCCGACTTTATGGCGAAACAAATATCTTGCCACCAGTCCTCATGCTCAGACGGGTCAATGCAGTCCAGCATGTCGGATATCTGGTCCAATGGCGTAATACAAAACGCAGGACCGGGTGCGTCGGCTACGTCAGCCCCCATCTGTGCGTTTTGTGCTCCGGGACGTTGTGCGGAGGCCCCCACATTGAAAATAGCGTCGAATAGCCAATCGGGCATATCAGCTACTTCGTTCAGTTCAATAGCGTCGTACATTGAGTAGCACTTCGAGAACGGTGCCATCACGTGACCATTATCAGCGCGGAAGTCTACGCCGGGTGCGAATTTGTTCTTGTTGCTTTTGGCTGGGATGTCCTCACGCCATCTGAAATAGATGTGCATGCCTTGACCCGACTCACCGCCAGTGCGTACTTTGAACGTCTCTATTGGTTCATGTCCCTCCGACACCTTATTGAACCAAATGAAGCCGTCCTCGGCTACGTTTCCGTCTTTATCTAGCTTGACGTCCAAGTCCAAAACTATTACGCCAGACCCTTCGCCAGTGGCCAAACAGATGTTACAGCCTCGGTATTTCCCGCTGGCCGGATTCCACCACCCGTCTATCTCACCCTGCGCATACGACGCCTTTTCATACTGATTACTAAACGCAGGCGCTTTACCGCCCCACATCTGGTAATCTCTCTGCTTCATCTCCTGCTTACGACCTTCTGCCTTAGCACGTGCCTTGTCGGCGGCGTAGGCATTTAAAGCGGTTTCCAGTTTATCCTTATCGAACGGTTTTGATGGGAACAGTCTCAACCCCAGTGATGCCAGCTTACTTGCGGCTTGGTATACTTGTTGCGATCGGTCTGCTATATCTGATAGCTCATCATATTGCTCTTCATTAAGGATGTGCATCGTTAGCTCCGTGCTCTGCAATCCATGCCGACGCCGCCCGTTCCAGCATTACCTGTGTCTCGCTGGCGTAAAGATTACCAGCGTCATCAGCCGCGATACATTCGTTGATAGCGTCTCTGTATGAGATGCACGGGTACGTATTGCCATTAGGGAAGTCCAGCATTACGATGATATATCGGATTCGTACCCTGCGGTCGTCACATTCGCCTCTGATATAGCACAACGATTTATTAAGGACATGGAGCTTCACAAATAGGCTTGATGGCAACCCTTTGAACAGCCGTGCGTGGGCCAGCGCTACTTCAACATTCGGATTTTTGCTTGATTGCGGGGATTTCGGGCAGGTAAAGTCTTTAGTTCTAAACATTAATAACTCCAAGTTCCCGAAGGAACGTTCCGGTTGGAACAGCTCTGAGAGCGAACAACTCGCTATTACGATAGACCGCGAGGTAGATCTATTATACCACACACAAAAACTTTATGTCAATAGATATCTGCCCATTGCACCAAGAACTGCAGCCGGGCTTAACCCTTCTTTTATCTTGGCCACCGCAGATATTACATCCTCCGGATACCCGCACGCTTTTAGCGCCCTAATTGCCTCCTTTTGACGTACCGTGTAGACCATCATCAAAGGGTCCAACTTGGTTTTAATATGAAGCACCCCAAATAACTCGTCGTGTGTGACCGACTCACCTTCATACCCCGCTGACCTAAACAGGTCGTCTACTGCTATACGCACTGTAAGATCGGACCGCATCGAAATGCTACGTGTTTCACGCAGATGACGTCGTATGACGTACCTTATAGGCTGACATCCGACATGCAATAATTGCACTTTAGTTACCACACCGCACCCCCCGCCCACGATAAATGTTCATTTTCGAACCTCTAGAGCAAAAAGACCATTTTAACACGCAGTTAGACCATTGTCAATACTTCCATCGAGCGCCGAAGGTTAGATGACGGGTTAAGGGAACACTTACCGGAGAACCAAAAACGGGTTAGGCTGGGTATTCGAGGGCAGCCACGGGTTAGATAATTCGCAGAAGACCAAGCCCCGAAGGACGCGGGCTGTGGGGCTGTCGGCATATATCAGGATAGGTTAGGGGTATATCTATCCGCGTCGTCCAGAAAGAAAGATGAACGAGCCAGAGCCACCGGCTTTGTCCCGCTGTGGCTGCTTCTCTTTCGATGTCGTCTACCCCCTATTTCTCCTAACCCCCCTAACCTAAAAAAATAAAAAAGAGGAGAAGCCGCGTCGGACGGTATTTTTGGTTCGGACGGTAGTGGTTAGATCTATGTGTTAGGTCAGCCGATCCCTATCCTAGATGATTAGCGTGCTATTGGTTCATTCCTCGATCGTTAATAATTGGTGTCGGTGATTGAGTAATTGACATCGATGGTCGGATGTGCTATAATGGGGATTCGTAGTCATTGAACTGGAGAGAGAAATGAAAGAGGCAGAACAAGCATACCGATTTTATTCTGGGCTGGTTGGTGAGATAGTTAATAAAGCTATCGGCGACTTGAATTCACTGAAATACGACCCAGCAAAAATTGTTGCTAACTATACCTCATTGTTACACGACGTGTTCGACGAAGTCCCCAACGGCCATGATTATGTTAATTTGGCCGAGAAGCTTATCTGTTTGGCCTCCGCAGCCCCCTACGTCAGAGCCGATGGGTGTACCATGTGCGAACCTCACCAAGTGGTTTTGTTGGTGCTGTAGTCATTGAACTGGAGAGAGAAATGAAAGAAGATACCGGAGCTGTTTACCGACTCAATGTTGAAGTGATGACCAAAATAGTGGCTGAAGCTGTTATTGACCTTACTTCGCTGAAGTATGACCCGGCTGAAGTCGTTACTAACTACACTTCACTGCTGCATGATGTATTTGATAGGGTTCCTCATGGCCACAGCTACGTCAATCTGGCTGACCGCCTTATCTATTTATCATCTGTAAATCCTCATTTGTTGGTGGGCAACAGCGTGGCCGAGGTAGGCGACTATGTGTCACATAAAGAAAAGATGGATATATGGCGTCGACCTTTGTTTTCAAGGGCATTATCTATTAAATTGACTACCAACTTAACCGCCGAGCGTCTATCCGGGCTAACCAGCCCTAATCAGGAGAAGTAAATGCGTAACATCAGTACTAACGGTTTGAAATTTACAGCGGCTTTTGAAACCTTTCGCAGCGCACCTTATTTTGCTACTGCGGATGAACGCGCAAAGGGTCTTTATACTTGGGGCTTTGGTCACACCGGCACCACTCCTCCGAAAGTAAATATTCGTCTGGATGAGGCTTATACTCTGCTCAACGCCGATATGGCTAAAGCGGTGGCGTTCGCAGATGCTAATGTCAGTAAAAACCTCAATCAGGCGCAGTTTGATGCCATTTGCGACTTATGCTTTAATGTAGGGAAGCAAGTGGTCGCTAAGGATAGCGTTTTAGGTGACTTTGACGACGCTGCTCGCGATGGTGATGTGCCTGCACTACGTGTTAAGTTGCTTCAGTTTAATAAGCAAAACGGTGTAGTTCTCCCCGGCCTAGTGCGTCGTGCTGCGGGCCGGTTAGCATTGTTTGACGGCGCTACATGGGACCAAGCAGAGGCGACTGGACGCGCTGCGGCGTAGTTGTGCAACACTTGACAGGGACGTCGAGTTGTGATACAATAGTTTTATTGGGTTTATCACACAAGGAATTACAAAATGTCAAAATTAACTAAAGTTACGATTCGCAAGTCAGGAAACGTTGTTTATGCGGGTCGTATTCGGGTGGTGAAAAACTACCGTAGCGACATAGGTGCGGTTCGTAGTATTAAAAATTCAAACGGCTGCACTCCCGTACAGTTATCTAATTGCCAGCGCTACTTGAAACTTATTTCACTATAGTCGTTCCCGGCCCGGAGACATCATATGAAAGCAATTTTTACACCAAAGACAAACCACTGGTCGGCCAGCCCCTGCAAGACGTTTGCAGCCCGGTCGGTTGAAATTACTCCGACTGGATGGAGGGGGGAGGAAGCTAGCGGGGATAGCTTTGATTGCGACGCTGGCCTGTGGACGATTGACGTCTTGCCTGAAGATGCGATCATTATTGCGCCTAAGAAAAACAACCTTGGCAAACCACCATTCGTAGCTGACTCGCTCGTAGAAACTCAGGACGCTTTTACGGGCGTTAAACGAAATGGCGATGATTTCCATTGCAGTAAAAAGTATTGGACGGTCGAGCGCCCAGACGTTGAAGAGCCAGTTGAGGTGGTGTTTGAAATCATTAGTGGCAGCGCCGACGATTTTGCAGTTGCTCCTGACTGGGCTACTGAATGCATCTGGACCGATAAGTCATTCTGCTACTGGCTAGACCCGGTGGGCAAAAAATACCTCAACCTCTCATGGAGCAAAGTTGTCCAAAAGTGGGACGGTATGTATGGCCATGGCAATTACACAAAGGCGGCTCGCCGGATCGTCCCCAAACCCGCTGAGGCAATCCGCCAGCCAATCGAAGGGCTTCCCCCCGCTGGCTTCGTGTGCGAGGTACAGGTCGGTGCCGGTGCATGGATGGAAGTCGAAGTAATTCACCACCACAGCGGTGTGTGGCTTCACCCGACTTGCGGTAGCCACAGTGATTTTATATTGGCTAACCCCACCCCCTCAAGTTTTCGTGCGCTTCGTAGCACCGAGGAAAAAGCGAAAGATGCTATTGCAGAACTGTGTCGCTCATCAGCAAGTAACGGCCATTCGGCAGACTTGATCTACGCCGCGATTGCGGCAGGCGATATCCCCGGCGTTGGTGTGACAGGCAAGTAACATTTTATTACAATTTCTATGTGTGTAATACTTGACATGGATGTCGGGTCGTGGTATAATAGTTTTATCGAGAGGCAGTCGCCCCTCACCACAACACAAGGAATTACAAAATGTCAGCTAAAACCACTTACACCGCAAAAGACCCGAATGGCGTTGAGCACACCCGTACTACCGCCCGCGTTTACACTCACGTTGTTTTCACCCGCCTTAACCTTGCTGAAATGCGCATTGCGGCAACAAGCAAGATTGCTGAAGAAACGGAAGGACGTAACCACACGCACTATGCCGATTGTGTGCGTCGCGACCCTAACACGCCTTTCAGAACAGAAGAGCTAAAAGAATTATACCTCCGCGCAGCGTCAACAGACAAAGATGAGTTTGTTCGCCAGCAAATTGCTGCGAGACTCGCTTACGTTAACGAAATGGGCCTTGGCGATTGGGGCGATGATTGGTTATTACTGGGGTACTGCGGGCGTAAAGACTTGGCCGAAAAGCTGGCCGCTAAAACTCCCGGCGCTGTTATCGTCGCTCTTTAAAGTGCAATGCTTGACACGGGCTTCGGCCCGTGGTATAATATTTTTATCAAGTTTACCGCACGAGGAAACACAAATGAGCAAGTCAGCAATCGCCGCATTGACCAAAGCAGCCCACATCGCAAAATACCCAGTGGCCGCGCTTACGCACTTCATCACCGATAAAAATTTCCGCAAAGAAGGCAAATGGCGCAATGCGGATGCGCTGGCTGTTCTGATTATTGATAGCATCAAAAATGCTTACCTCAATGAAAGTTGCGTCATGCACCCCGGCTTCCATGATGCTGTGCGTAAGCACGGCTTCCGCGATATGCACCACGCTATCGAAACGTATGTAGAGTCTAACATGGACACTTGGCAAGGCGATGAGTGGCTTGAAACCAACCTGAAAATGGCGCTTGAGGTGTTGCAACGCGTAATTGATAGTTGCGGTTTAGAAGCCGCGCATTCTGAAGCATTGGCGTTTAATGCCGTTCTGGATCGCTTCCCCAAGCATTGGGCGGAGCACGACATCATCAAATACTGGTGCAAATATGAAACATCAGAGGTAACTGACTTTGATGCCACAGGCAAGGCCGTTTTATCATTCTTTACGCCGTTCACGCCGGGAGGCGAGCTGTTCGGTTCACGCATTTTCAGGGTTAAATAACGGAGGCTTAGGCCCCAAATGAGGTTATAATGGCTAAGCATAACTTTGTGTTGCTTAAAGATGTGTACGGTGGCGACGATGTTGTTTTTGGTACTAACAACCACCACGGCAACATCTCAATCAGCACCGACTTTAATGAAGTCATCCAGCTATCCGTTCCAGAAGCCCGCAAGATGATTTCGGCGCTGAATATTGCCGTGGATGGTGTGGACAAGCCTAAGGCCGGTGATGTCATTCGCGTATTCGCCAGCACGTGGATGTATGAAGAAGTAAATGAGTACACGCTGGAGGAGTTTAGGCACACACTAGGATTCTTCCGGTCAGAACAGCATCGGACTGCAGGTGAATTCACTCCCCTTAGTGATGATTTTCTGTATGATAGCGGCCCGGAAAGCAGGTCCGAGTATATATCGAATTTCGGGTCGTACACTTCAAATTTAGTAGCTATATTCGATATCATCAGGAGTAAATGATGGCTAAACAACCCACTCACACAGGTGAGCTTATCGTGACAAATAGGCACGGGACCGATATTGGTCGTATACAGGTCCATCTTTATGAGTTTGTTGACCATTGGGAGACCGCGCAAGGCGTTTGCTATAACAAGGCCATTGGGCATTGCTCATACACTAATGCCGCCCGGCTTGACCTAAACACCATTAAACGATACCAAGCGTAGGGAGATTAAAATGGCTAAACAGCCCACTCACATGGGAATTTTGGTAGTTCGAACTGATAACAGCACCATCCGGATTAAAGCGTGGCTCCGAGAAACGCCTAAGTATTGGATTAACTGTTCAGGGACCCGATTCAGCAAAGAGAAGCACGGTCGCTGCGCCAAATTGTTGGGTGTGAAACTCGACCTGCTGACAGTGCGCCGCGCTAAATGGGACCCTGACCGGGAGCTGGATTAATACTTGACATAGGCTTCGGCCTGTGCTATAATTATTTGGTTCAATAACCGGAGAAAAATCATGTACAAAGAAGTTTTTATCCAGGCCAAAAACGGCTTAATTAAATTTGATCTTGTCGAGAAAGATGGGGCGGCGGAGATCTACATCACCGAAGATAATGCGCAGGAGTTCATCGTTAATCTCTATGCACACAGCCGCATCTCTCAGCTCATGTTCGGTGAATTATCTTCCCGGTTACGCATCATCCGCAGCAAAGGCGTTATCGATGAGGTAGTGTTGCTCAGAGAAATGCTCAAACAAGCCGAATTGCAAACTAAAATGGACGCACAACGCATCGCTCAACTTGAGGAAAAACTAGGCATGGTGCGGTCTGATATCAAGGATGAGACGGCATATGTCAAGCAGTTCGGCGGTGTAAGCCCCTTTACTATCAGCGATGTTGGGAAATGGAAAGAATGGAGAAAACCATGAACAAAAATGTTGAAGAGAAGCTGCGTGACATTACACAGTTTGGCGCTGAAATTGAGGTACACGACGGCGAGCATTTTGCAATATGGGCACCGGCCATAAACGGTCAAATGGTAAAAGCAGAAGAATATTTTGCTTTACTTAATCTGCTCGAAGCAGAACGCCAGCAGGCTGAAGATATCCGCGCAAGCTTTGATGAATTGGCGGGGGTCGTCGGCTTCTCAAAAGAGCGCTGCGACCAGACCGGTGATTCACCGATGGATTGTGCTCGCCAACTATGCCAGCGGGCTGACGATGCGGAGCGTGCAAACCGCAATCAATACCGCGACTTGGCTGCTGGTCAAGAATTGCAAAAACAGCTTGTGGCGGAAATCGCAGCACTGAAAGGCGATCAGGTGCCGGTTACGATGGATGCATTACGCGATGCTGTGGCGGAAATGTCAGGAGGTCTGCCAATAGAGTGGCATGAATGTAATGACAAAGGGCATCGTGCTGTGCCGTTTATCAATTTCAACTCTCTGCACCGAATCGTTACTAAATTCACCGCCCCGCAAAAGTCGGTTGTCCGTTTGAACTCTTCGGCTGTAATGAGTCGCAGTTATGTCGTAAAGCGAATTGAGGCCGCTGGTTGCACGGTCGAAGGGTTCGCATCTAAAAAGGTAAGCCTACTATGAATGATTTTGAACGTAAGCCGGATGGTGGCCTTGCTGGCTGGATTGAAACGATGGAAGCGATATCAGAGGGGCTTGCCGACGACATCGAACTATTGATGCTGCTTATCGAGCTTCGTTCCCGCCGCGATACTAGTGTTGAGAACGAGAAGAACGTTAAAATCCAGCGCGACCGGGCTGATGGGCTGCAGCGCTGGAAAGACTTCATGCTGCTTTGCTCAAATGTAACAGCCCCGGCGCAATTGAGCAAAGCAGAACACCTTCAAAACGGTGACTTTCCCGTCGATGAGAAATTTTGGTCGGCGGTAAATGACCTACTGTACCAAAACAACCGCGGGGATAAGTACAACATGAGTTTAGCCCGGTCTGAGGGTAGGGCGCTGGCTAAATATCTGGAAGAAATACTACCTTTGAGGGAAAACGATGCTGACCAAAAAGCGTCTTGAAGAGATAGGGTATGGCAGCGTACGCCAGTCAGCCGAGGAGGGCGTCGAAATGGCCCGCGCCCTTCTTGGTTCAAATGTAATGGAGTGGGTGGACGTTAAAACCCGCATGCCTATCGACGTAGCTACTGTGACCAAGTTTGAGTCCATCAGTGTGATAGTGACTGATGGAAACACAGTAGGTATATGTGATTGTCAAGCAGGCGCTACCTTAAAGCCATGGGTAGCATTTTCTCGCTATGGTGACATCCACCCCGACTGCATTACTCATTTTATGTATCCACCGTCACTACCCCGTTGAACAGGAGAATTACCATGATAGAAATTAAGTCAGTTGACGGTGTTACCATTTCAATTGCCGATCCTTGGTCATTGATTGAAATGATGTCCAGCGAAGATATGATCGCCGCTGTGGAGGCACTTAGCTGCTCTGATGCTGTCATTGAGCACGTAGCTAATCAAATAATGAGCATGCACGGATGTACTGAGAATGGGAGTTCAGGATCATCTCGTTGCAGTAACGAAAAAATCTCGGGGGGAGGCACTGCGTTGGACAAAGCTCGTTATCAGGTGGCATGCAGTGCCTCTGAGACGTCTGCCGCTTTGATTTCCCTTCAGACCGATGAGATCGTGCGTCTCAGAAAGGAGTTGGATGAGCTTAAGTCCCCCGCGCACAGCCCAAACTGCCGATGTTCGCAGGCTCCTTATTTTGGTCGGTTCTAAATAATTGACATCAAGCTCCGGCTGTGGTACAATAAGTACATAGGGAACGGTTCCCAACCACACCGGAGCAACGAAATGTCAATCGACCTCAGCAAAGTCAAAGAGCGCATCGCAAAGATGTTAGCTCGCGCCACCAACAACACCAATGAGCACGAAGCGTCATCCGCAGCGCTAATGGCCCGCAAATTGATGGACAAATATCAAATCGATGAAATGGACATTGCATCATCTACCGATGGTAAAATGTTTGGTGAAGATCATTTCGGCGAGTCTGATTCCGAAGATGTCTACAAGTACATGCCCCAGTGGAAAAGCTGCCTGTCAGTTGGCGTAGGTGTTTTTAACGACTGCCAAACTGTTTCCGAGTGGGACAGCGGGAATAACGGCCACCGCATCAAGTGGCAGGGTTTCAAAGAAGACACCAAAATTGCAAAACAGATGTATGAATACCTGTGCTCTGTGGTGGACACCTGCACTAGCGCCTACATGCGATCCAAAGGATACACTCGCTACAACGCCCGCGTGGGGACTGCATTTAAAGAAGCCATGTCAAGCCGCATGCTGTCAAGGTTGAGAGACATGACAAAAGAACGGGCGGCTGATGCAGTGGCCGCTGGGACTTCTCTCATCGTTTTAAAAACATCCGCCGTGTCTGACTATTTTGGCTCGGTGGAATACAGCAAGTCCAAGGGCAAAAAGCGTCTCAAAGAGGATGAATTAGCGGCTGCTCTGGCGGGTATGGATGCTGGTGATGAAGTGGCCATAACTAACGTGTTGGAGGATTAACGTATGAAAACTCACTATTTGAAGATTGCCCCAGTGCATTTTCGTGACGTTGTGTTGGGTCTTAAGACAGCAGAACTGAGACTAAATGACCGTGGTTTCCGTGTGGATGACTTGCTATTTCTTGAAGAGTATGTCGACGGGAAATCTACCGGGCATCATGTCATCCGAAGAATTGAGCACATCTGCCCGGTAGATTTCATCATTGAGGGGTATGTGCTGTTGAGCGTCGTTCCGTACTTAACCCCTAGAATAGAGACGACACCCTGCCCTAAAGGTGTTAAATTCAAGTCGCCAGCCATTGAAAGCCCCGAGTTAGATAAGCTGTATAATTTAGTTTTTGATAGCCATGGGTTTGACGCGTCATGGGCGGGAAGATTGGGCCATTACCTTTACGGGTATACAAATCAAGTGGCTGACGACCAAGATGGCTACTTGTATCTTTGGCCTGTATCTTATGTGAATGGGAACGGTTGGCGGTGGTTGATGTCGGCATCCCCATCGATGGCATCAGCTAAATCGATTAAATATGTGGAGATCAATATATGAAAAAGTTGGTAATGGGTAATATAGTGATGACCCCTGAGGGGATGGCTCTGATGGAGCTGGTGATGCGCCGTGACGCGGCATCGAAACTTCAACCGCTATGCCCCAAATGTGGGACCGAGCAAGTGCAGTTGCTGGGGTGGGTACAATGGCCCGTTCTTTTCCGCTGCCGTCATTGTAAGCATAAATTCAACGTTGCTGAAGATGGCACCCGGTCAAACATCGGCGAGTTTATTTAAATAATTGACATGGGGGCCAAAGCGTGGTACAATGGTGTTTTGGCTCAATGTAGAGGTTAAAATGGATCATAAAGAGTTTTTACAGGCGGTACGCGCGGCCACACAAGCAAGTCGCGATGCGGTGTTTAATCTGAAAGCTACTAACAAAAGCCTGTACGGCGAAAACTACGTAATAGTAGGCAACTCCACCCTGATGCGCGTCGCTAAGGGGACACACCCATGGGACGCAGGCATGGTATGTAGTGTTGTCCCGGCGTCGCTAGCAAATTTTTCGGTATTTCAATCGAAAGAGGCCGCAGAGCATTATGCCGCGATGTGCTTTATGCCTTGCCAAGTTATGCGTATCATCCCCGGATTGAACGCCTACAATGATATGCTTAATTCTCTGATTGATGAATGTGACCGCCAGATAGGAGAAGATAATGGGAACTGAAACTACTATTGCCATGCTGCGGAATTTGATGGGACATGTTGAGAACGGAACCGACACCGTAATAACTCTGTTCCAAGATGACGCTACTGGCGTGTATATTATCCGCAGCACCTGCAATGGTAAAACATTGTGGTCTGAGTACGCCGATACGTTTGAAAAAGCTATAAAGCTGGCATATGATGCCCACCGGAGCGAATGATGGGTAAGTCTACGGTTAAAATTATTATTGACGCTTCTTACATAGCAAAGAAAGCCACAGAATTATCCTACAATTATGTT
>Ga0302299_10000009_pt1 | contig 63301 bp, 40 predicted proteins | sample III_Fen_N3_4_FD_198795 | JGI IMG/M metagenome (GOLD analysis project Ga0302299, IMG submission 198795) | Peat permafrost microbial communities from Stordalen Mire near Abisko, Sweden - III_Fen_N3_4 | ecosystem: Environmental > Terrestrial > Soil > Wetlands > Permafrost | place: Sweden: Abisko...
GCGGGCGGCGGACGTGGCGGGCGTAGAACGTGAGGTTGTGCAGGGTTGCGAGCCGCGAGTACAGCAGCTCTTTGGCCATGTAGAGGTGTCGCAGGTAGGCCCGCGAGTAGGTCCGGCAGGTCCCGCAGGGGCACGCCGGGTCGATCGGCCCGAGATCGAGGCGGTGCTGTGCGTTCGGGATGTTCACCCGGCCGCCCTCTGCGAACAGGTAGCCGTTGCGCGCGTTGCGGGTCGGCATCACGCAATCGAACATGTCGATCCCGGCGGAGATCCCGCGCTCGAGGTCCTGGGGCGTGCCGACCCCCATCAGGTAGCGCGGGCGCTCCGCCGGCAAGGTGTGCGCGATCTCGTCGAGGATCCGGTAGGTATCCGCGAGGTTCTCGCCGACCGCGAGGCCGCCGAGCGCGTGGCCATCGAAGTCCATCGCGGTGATCTGGGCGGCGTGGCGGCGGCGGCGCGCGGCGTCGACGCCGCCCTGGACGATGCCGAACAGCGCCTGCCCCGCCGGACGCACGACCGCGCGACAGCGCGCGGCCCACGCCGTGGTGCGCGCCAGCGCGAGCTCGTGGACCTCGGGCGCCGCGTCGCCCGGCGGGCACTGATCGAAGCACATCGCGATGTCCGCGCCGAGCACGCCCTGGATGTGCATCGCGATCTCGGGGCTCAGCCGGTGCTTGCTGCCGTCGATGTGCGAGCGGAACGTCGCGCCATCGTCGTCGATCTCGTTGATCGCGGCGAGCGAGAACACCTGGAACCCGCCCGAGTCGGTGAGGATCGGGCGATCCCACGCGGCGAACCGGTGGAGCCCGCCGGCGGCCTCGATCACCTCGAGGCCGGGCCGCAGATAGAGGTGGTAGGTGTTGCCGAGGATGATCCGGGCGTCGAGCGGCGGCGCGCGCAGCTCGTCGGGCGTCATCGCCTTGACCGTGCCCGCGGTGCCGACCGGCATGAACACCGGCGTCGGGATATCGCCGCGCGGCGTGTGCAGGATGCCGGCGCGGGCGTGGCCCAGCGTCGCGAGGAGCTCGAACGAGAAGCCGGGGGTGGGGAGATCGAACTGCACGAGCGCGGCGTTATACACGCCGGCGGTGGCGGCGTCAGTCGTGGCGGGCGGCGCCGTGCGACGCCGGGCCGTGATCAGCGTGAGCCGGCGGGTTGCGCGCCGGCTCGATCTGCGGGGCGGGGAGCGGCAGCGTGACCGGCGGCATCACGAGCGGACCTTTGGCGGCGCGGTCGGCGTCGGCGCTCCAGTCGCTCGGCGGGCCGAGCTCGGGCACGGTGTACCCGTTCGGATAGCTGCGCACCGGCTGGTCGGCGTAGTAGCGCGCGGCCTTGCGGCGCGGCAGGTAGCGCAGCGCGCGGGCGCGCAGCCGCAGCACGCTGGGCACCAGCCACTTGAGCCAGCGCGGCGCCGGCGGCACGTCGAAGCAGGCGAGCAACGCGTCGTCGACCAGCGCCGACAGCCCCGGGCGGACCAGCACACGCACCGGCGCGGGCATCCAGCTCTCGATCAGCCGGAACAGCACCGCGGCGAGCGCCACGCTCGCGTGGGTGCGGCGCAGCTGCTCGAGCTCGTAGGCCTCGTTGAACCGCAGGCAGGCCTCGAAGCTGTCGGGGAGCTCGGTCAGCTGCATGAGCTTGCCGACCTCGCGCCAGAAGCAGTATCCCGCGTATTTTTCGACAGGAGTGAACGGCCGCCAGCCGAACCGCGCATTCCACCGGATCGGCTCGAACATGAACGACGTCAGCACGTAGATGTAATCTTCTTGCCGGATCCGAAACTTCGCGTGGATCGTGTTCATGCGGCCGATCATCCGCGCGCCGAGCTCGCTCGAGTGCCCGTGCCGGACGAGCTCGGTCATCATGATGGCCGTGTCGTCGTAGCGCTTCTGCGGCTTGGCCGGCAAATAGCGATTCGCCCCGATCAATCCGGCGATCCGCGGCGCCGCGAGCCCCTTCATGAAGACGAGGTCGATCATGCTGCGCTGGAAGTCCCACGGGAACACCACACCGACCAGGTGTCGCATGATCGCCTCGTGATCACGCTCGGCGAGCTCTCGCTCGGGTGGAGTGATCGTCCGTTCTCCGCTCGCTGCGCAACCGACCTGTTTGTGCATGGAGACCTCGGCGTTGCAGGTCCAGTGCCCTCCGGGCCTGCGCGCGGCTCGCGCCGCACGCACCCGCCGCGGCGCATCGCGGGAAAGCAGTCATGCGCGAGATCTGATAAGATGTTTGCTTATCACGACTAGCCACCTTCGTCGAGCGCGAACCAGGCGCTACCCGGGTAGTAACCCAAGAATACCCGGGCGCGGCTTCGGCAGTGGGGGCGGGAACCCTGGTCTTTGTAAACCTGGTTTCTGTAAACCTGGTTTCCAGCGCGCGCCTTTGGTCAGGCGCGGTGCATCAGGGTCGCATCCCCGTAGCTGTAAAACCGGTATCGCGCCGCCGTCGCGTGGCGATAGCCGGCCAGGACGCGCTCGGTGCCGGCGAACGCGCAGACCAGCATCAGCAGGGTCGACTCCGGCAGGTGAAAGTTCGTGATCAGGTGGTCGACGATCTGGAACCGGTGGTGCGATCCTGGATAAATGAACAACGCCGTGGCGCCGGGCCCGGGCGCGAGCGTGCGCGGGCCGGTCGCGGCGGCCTCGAGCGCGCGCAGCGCCGTGGTGCCGAGCGCGACGACCGGGCGCCCGCTCGCGACGAGGGCGGCGGTCGCCTCCGGGATGACGTAGCGCTCGCGATGCATCTGGTGATCCCGCAGATCGGCGTGCCGGATCGGGGCGAAGGTTCCCCAGCCGACGTGCAGCGTGACGGTCGCCAGGGTCGCGCCGCGCGCGGCGAGCTGATCGGCGATCGCCGGGGTCATGTGGAGGCCCGCGGTGGGCGCGGCGACCGCGCCGGGGTGGCGGGCGAACATCGTCTGGTAGCGCTCGCGGTCGTCGTCGCGTTCGGGGCGCGCGATGTAGTGCGGCAGGGGGATGTGGCCATGGGCGTCGAGGAAGCCAAGGCCATCGCCCGGCGCGGCGATCGCGATCGTGCCGTCAGCCGCGCGCTCGCTCAGGATCGCCAGCGCCGGGCCGCCATCGACCAGGACGATCTGACCCGGCCGCAGGGGTCGGCGCGCGCGCGCCAGGCAGCGCCACGCCGAGCTACCTGGCGGCGCCGCGATCACCCGCTCGGTCACCCGCTCGGTCACCCGCTCGGTCGCCGGCTCGGGCTCGAGGAATAGCAGCTCCACGGCGCCGCCCGATGGCTTGTGGCCGCGCACGCGGGCGGGGATCACGCGGGTATCGTTGGCGATCACGATCGCGTCGGCGGGCAGGAGCTCGGCGAGCTCGGCGAACCGGTGGTCACCGAACCCATCGGGGGCGAAGTGCAAGAGCCGCGCGGCATCGCGCGCGGCGGCCGGCTCCTGGGCGATGAGTTCAGGTGGCAGCTCGAAACCGTAGTCAGATGGGGCGAACAAGCGGCCCGACGCTAGCACGCGTCGTATGCTGGCCCCATGGTCCCCAGGGTCCCGAGGGTCGATGCGCACCGCCGCGCGATCGCCGTTGCCGCGAGCGCGGTCGCACTGATCGCCGCGGCGCCCCGTGCGCTCGCCGCGCCCCTCGCCGCGCTGACCGAGGATGTCGACGGCGACGGCGCGCCCGACGCGATCGAGCTCGGCAGCGACGGCGTGGTCCACATCGGCGGTGCAGCTCGCGGCCAGGTCAAGCTCGCGCCCGCGATCGCGCAGGGCCGGCTCGCGGTCTCGCACTACCGCGGCAGGCACTACGTGGTCGCGCAGATCACCTCGGGTACCCCGGCCGTGAGCGAGGCCGTGATCCTGCGCGCCGATGGCGGCGCGTGGCACGAGGTGCTGCGGCTCGCGCTCGGCGGGATCGGCCTCGACCACGACTACGGCGTCGCGGTCGACGCGGTCGCCGACGGGATCTACCGCTACCAGACCCGCAGCGACATCCGGCGCTGCGACGGCAAACCGGCCTACCTGTTCGCGGAGAAGTTCGACGGCGCGAGGTTTCGCCCGGCCAGCGCGCTGCCGTCGAACGTGCCGGACACGGCGGCGCTGCTCGTGGCCCGGCTCGACGGGGCGCCGCCGCGACCACCCCTCCTGTACCAGGCCCACGCGGCGTCGCTGCAGATCGGCGCCGGCGACGCGGGCGGGCTCTTGATCCCGCGGGAGCTCGACGATGGCCGGCTCGACACGCTGTGGCGCGAGGAGCTGGCGGCGAGCACCGGCGAGGGTCAGTTCTTCACCTTCGAGCCGCGCGCCGGGCAGGTCCGCGCCGCGCAGCTGCGCGTCGTACCGGGCAACCCGGCGTCGAGCGCGGCGATGCGGAGCTTCAACCGTCCGCGCAGGCTCGCCGTGGTCAGCGCCCACGAAGCCTGGCGCGTCGAGCTGCCCGATGCCGCGAGCGAGCCGCTGGGCGCGGCGTTCGTCGTCGATCTGCCGCGGCCCGTCGCCGGCTGCGTGACCGTGGTGCTCGAGTCGACCTGGGGCCCGCCGCAGGGCGCGACGGCGATCGCCGAGCTCGAGGTCTACGCCGAGGGCGAGCGCGGCGGCTCGGGCGAGGCGCTGCTCGCGCAGGTCGTCGCCGAGGGTGCGAGCGGGGCGACCACGGCCGCCGCGGCGCTCGGCAAGCGCGGCGCCGCCGCGGTAGCGGCGATCGACAGCGAGCTCGCCGCCACCACGGATCCGGCCGCGCGGCGCCGGCTCGTCGGCGCGCTCGCCCGGGTCGCCGATCCGGCGGCCGCCGCGACGCTCGGCCACGCCGCGACCGCCGGCTGGGTCCGCGATCAGGACTTGATCGAGGTCATCGGCGCGCTCGGCGGGCTCGGCCAGGTCCAGGTGCTCCACGACCTCGCGGCGACGCGCTCGCTGCCGACGCCGGTGCGGGCCGCCGCGATCGCGGCCACGCCGCCGACCGGCGCCGGCTTCGGGCTCTTGACCGAGCTCGATGGCGCGCTCGTCACCGAGGATCTCGCCACGCGCACCGCCCGCCCCGCGCCGCGTGGCCGCGCAGGGCTTGCCCCGATCGGACGGCTGTCGCGCCCCGACGAATCCGAGGCGGCCGATCGCGCCGCGCCGGTGCTGCGGCGCGCGGTGATCGAGCGGCTGAGCACCGCGCCCGCCCAGGCGCTGATCGCCGCCGCGGTCCCCCAGACGACCGCCGGCGTCGCGGGCGATCTGTGGCGGGCGGCGACGCGCAGCGTGCGCGCGGCCCCGGGCAACCGAGCCACCGTGCTCGCCGCGATGCTCGACGCCCTGCCGGCCGCCGCGGACTACGAGCGGCGCTATCGCCTGGTCGATGGCGTCGCGTCGCTCGGCGATGCGGCCGCCCTGCGCGCGCTCGCGACCCAGCTCGGCGGCCTTCCGGCCGGGCCGCAGACCGCCGCGCTCCGCCAGGTCGCCATCCGGTCGCTCGCGGCGACGCCGGGTCCCGACGGCGCCGCGCTGGTGCTCGCCGGCGCCGCCGATCCAGATCCGGGCGTCCGGCTCGCGGCGCTCGGCGCGCTCGCCGGTCACGGCGACGCCGAGCCCGCCGAAGCCCGCGACGCCGCCGACCGCGCGCTCGATAGCGCCCTCACGCGCGACCGCTGGCCCGAGGTCCGCCGTCGCGCCGCCACCTCGCTGGCGACGCGCTGCCAGCGCCCGGAGCCGGCGCGCTCGCTGGCCACCGCCGTCGATCGCGATCCCGATCTCGCCGTGCGCGGCGACGCGCTGAGCGCGCTCGTCCAGTGCCACGCGGCCGGCGTCGCGGCCCTGCTCGCCCGGATCTGGGACGATGGCCAGGCGCCGCTCGAGCTGCGTTCGCGCGCGGTGCTCGAGGCCATCGCCCTGGGCGATCCGGCGCTGGGCCCGTTGCTGATCGCCCGGTTCGCGCGGTGGCGCGGCGAGGCGGTCCAGAGCACCTCCGCCCTCGCGCTGGCCCAGAGCGCGGCCGCCGCGATCGGCCGGCTCGCCCCGCCGGGCGCTGCCCGGGCCTTGCGCGACGCGCTCGACGACGCCGCGTTCCCCGAGATCGTCCAGGCCGCGGCGCTCGGGCTCGGCGCGCTCGGCCCGGCCTGCCCGGCCGCCGCCAAGGCCCGCCTCGTCGAGCTCGCGCGATCCGACGAGCCCTCGGCGGTCGCCGCCAAGCGCGCCGCCGGCCAGTGCGGCCGGTGACCCGACCCTGCCAGCCCTGGCGACCTCGACGCCTTCCGCGGATCAGCGAGCTGCGGGCGCGACGCGAGACGGCCGCGCGCCCGGCGCCATCGACCGTGCGCTGACCGGCTTGGCCCAGCACAGCGCCGCAAACGTGCGAGGGCCGACGATGCCATCGGCGGTGAGGCCGCTCGCCCGCTGGAAGCCGACCACCTTGGCGTTGAGCTGGGCGTCGAAGCTGCCGGTCTCGGCGACGCCCAGCCTGCGCTGCAGCCACTTCACGCGGTCGCCGGCCGCGCCTCTGAACAGCACGTTGAACCGGTCCATGTCGACCGTCGTGCTGAACCCCGGCATGCCGACCGCATCGCCCTGGTACTGGTGGATCCACCAGTTGGTCGAGTCGCCCCAGGGCGGCGGGATCGGCGGATCCATGTGGCCGCCGCCGAGCGCGCCGGCGTCGCGGACGGCGGTGGTGTTCGCCGCGTAGAAGTAGCGGGCGAGCCAGAGCGGCGCATCGACCAGATCCGGCGCGGCGATGTCGCCCAGATCTGCGTGCCAGACACGCGCGCTGGTGTAGAGGATCGGCGTCGCCTGGTAGCGCGCCGCGACCACCTTCCAGGCGGCGCGCAGCCAGTCGAGCGCCTGGCGCGCCGTGAGCCCGGTGTCGGAGATGCCGTTGCCGGGGAACTCGAGATCGATCGCCGGCGGCAGATCGCTGGCGGTCAGCGGGCCGACGATCTTGCAGAACGCGGCCGCCTGGACGTCCGGGTCCGGCGGCGCCGCCCCGCCCTTCTTCGGGAACCGCAGAAACAGGTAGGCGCCGCGCGTCAGGCCGACCGCCTGCATCGCCGGCCAGCTGATCGGGAAGCTGACGTCCGGCGTGCTGCCATAGCTCGCGCGGATGATCGCGAAGCTTACCGGCCCCTTCGCCATCGCCGCCGCCCACCCGGTCTTCTTGCCACTCTCCACGTCCGCGCAATCGACTCCGAAGAGCATCTGAACCCCCGTTCCCTTGCGCCTGGTAGAACGGCCGGTCGCGCGAAATCTTTCGCCGAAAACGACGAGCCGCCGCGTCACGCGTGCGGCGACGCACGCCACCGCTCGGTTTGTCGCAAATCGTGCGCGAAGTCGCAGGCCGCGCTGGCCTTGATCGACGCGCAAGCCACACTGGGGTGAGGGCGATGCAACACCACAGCGATCCCATGCTCCGGTTGATCGCCGCGTTCAAGCTGGTCAAGGCGGCGGCGCTGATCGCGGTCGGCGTCGGCGCGATGGCGCTGCGGCACGGCCACGCCGGCAGCGCGCTGGGCGCGTGGATCGACGCGCTCTCCGTCGACCCGCACGGCACGTACCTCGACCGGTTGATCGCGCGGGTCGGCTCGCTCGATCGCCATCAGCTCGAGGAGATCGGGATCGGGAGCCTGCTCTACGCCGCGGTGTTCGTCACCGAGGGCATCGGCCTCTTGCTGCGCAAGATCTGGGCGGAGCTCTTGACCGTGGTTGTCACGACCTCGATCGTGCCGATCGAGGTCTACGAGCTCGTCAAGCACACCAGCTGGGTCAAGGCCTGTGTGCTCGCCGCCAACGTGGCCGTCGTCGGTTATCTGGTGTGGCGGCTGCGGCGCCAGCGCGTGTGGCCGTTCCGCGGCATCACTGCAGAGAAGACAGCGCTTCCTTGAGCTTGGGATTGTGCGGCTCGATCTCGAGCCCGCGCTGGAACATGCTGCGCGCCTTGGGTGGCTGGCCGAGCTTCAAGTGGATCTTGCCGAGCGCCCAGTAGACCTCGGCCTTGGTCACGCCGACGTCGGTATCGATGTTCTGGAGCACCAGCGACTGGTAGATCTTGCGCGCCTTCTCCCAGTCTTCACTTGCGAAGTACAGCCGGCCCAGGCCCGTCATCGTCGTGACGTCGGTCGGGTTGACGCGCAGCGCCTCCTCGTAGGCGGTCAGCGCGCCGGGGCGATCGCCGCGCGCCTCGAGGATGCCGCCCTGGCGCTGGCGGAACCGCGCCACGTCCTTCATCCGGCGCCCGAGCTTGGCGTCCTCGGCGAGCCGGTCGTAGATCGGCGCGGCCTCGTCGAGCCGGCCGGTCGCGAAGTAGAGATCGGCGAGCGGCGCGAGCACCCGCGGGTCGTTGGGCGCGTCGCTGGCGGCGCGGCTGAGCGCGCCGAGCGCGGCATCGGGTCGGTTCGCCCGGCGCTCGAGCTCGGCGAGCTCGACGAGCACCGCGACCCGCTCCGCCGGGGCGGTGATCGTCACGGCGCGGCGCTGCAGCATATCGGCGAGCAGCGAGGCGTCGCGGCGGTCGCGCGCCAGCTTCTCGAGCGCCTCGATCGCGCCGGCGTGTCCCGGGTCGTGCTTGAGCGCCTGCTGGAGATCCTGGATCGCCGTATCGGCGTCGGCGTCGCTCACCCGCGCGACCTCGGCGAGCCGGAAGAACAGATCCGCCGCGTCGCGCCCGGTCGGCGCGAGCTGCAGCGCCTGCTCGAGCGCGGCCTTGCACTTGTTCCAGTCGCCGGCCCGCTCGTAGATCTTGGACAGCCGGGTCAGCGCCGCGACCGAGCCAGGCTCGCGCGCGAGGATCTTCTCGAGGATCTCACCGGCGGCCTCGGGGTCATCGAGCTTGGACTCCCAGATATCGGCGGCGCGGGCGAGCGCTTCGATCTCGGCCTTGGAGTCGCCATCGGTCGCGTGGACGTCGGCCAGCCGGTCGAGCAGCTCGACGAGATCGTGCCAGCGCTCCCCACGCGCGAGCAGGCGCTCGAGCTGGGCGAACCCGGTCAGGTACGAGCCGTCGACGTCGAGCGCGGCGAACCACGCGGCGATCGCGTCGTCGATCGAATCGCGCTTGTCCTCGGCGAGCTTGGCCATCTCGGCGTGGATCGCGACCTGATCCCACTTCGACTGCGCGAGCGCCAGCCGGCGGGTCTGGATATCGGCGATCGCCATCCAGTCGCCGGCCTTGGCGTAGGCCGCCTGCAGCGCCTGGAGCGCCCCGACGTCGTCGGGATCGAGGTCGAGCACCTGCTGCCAGGCGTTGACCGCGCGCGGACCCTCGGCCTCGAGCTCGGCGATCTCGACGCGCAGCGCCTTCTCCTGGGCCGGTGACTCGGCGAGCCGGGCGGACTGTCCGAGCGTCTCGACCAGCTCGCTGCGGCTCGCGGTGCCGCGGTACAGCCGGGCGAGCTCGGTGAGCGCGCCGCGGTCGGTCTCGTCGGCGTCGAGCAGCTCGCGCCAGGCCTCGATCGCCTGGGTGCGCTCGCCCGCGCGCTCGAAGATCTCGGCCACCTCGGCGAACGCCGCGCGCTTGTCGGGCAGCTCGGCGACGCTGCGCCCGCGCTGGCGCAGCGCCTCGGCCAGGCCGCGCTGATCGCCGCGCTGGCGCAGGATCGCGATCAACTCGTCGAGCGGCGCGATCGCGTCGGGCTCGAGCGCGAGCGCGGCGCGGTAGGTCGCGGTCGCCTGATCGAGCTGGTTCAGGTGGCGGTGCTGGATCCGGCCGAGGAAGCCGAGCAGCGCGACCTGGACCTCGGGATCGCGGTGGTCCCGGCCAGGCCCGCGGTCACCCTCGACGATCGCGACCAGCCGCGCGGCGACCTCGGGCCACTGGCCGAGCAGCGCGGCGAGCCGATCGGTCTCCGCCAGCGCCTGGCTGGCGCCGGGATCGATCGCGAGCCAGCGCAGCGCGGCGTCGAGCGCGCGCCGCTTGTCACCGAGCTGGTGCTCGGCGATCTCGAGCAGCCGCGCGAGGATCGAAGCCTGGTCGATCGGATCTTCGGTGACGCCGAGCCGGGCCTCGAGCACGCGCGCCAGCCGCGCCGCATCGCCCTCGTGCTCGAACACCGGCTCGAGGATCTCGACGATCGACGAGGTCTCGCCGGGCGCGGTGTCGAGCATGCGCTCGAGCGCCGACCGGGCGCCCGGGTGCGTAGACACCAGCTGCAGCACCTCGCGATACGCGGTGACCGCCGCCGCCGGATCGCGCAGGGTGGTCTCCTCGAGGTCGCCGAGCCGGAACCAGTACTCGGCGGTCCGGGCGTCGTCCTCCGCCGCGTCGGCCTGGCGGCGCAGCACGGCGGCGAGCTCGCGCCACCGGCTCGAGCTCGACAGCGTGCGCTCCAGCGCCTCGAGCGCCGGCCCCGGCTCGCCGCCGCTGGCCCCCCGCTCGTAGGCGAGCACCGCGCGCGGCAGATCGGCCAGCCGGTCCTCGGCGATCTCGCCGAGGCGCATCGCGTAGAGCTGCTCGATCTCGGGCGGCAGCGACCTGGCGAGCAGCTCGTCGAGCCGATCCGCGAGATCGGCCCACAGACCGCAGTCCTCGGCGAGCCGGACCAGCGGCTGGAGCAGCTCGGCGTCGTCGGGCTCGGCCAGGATCGCGTGCGACCACACCGCGAACGCCTGGGCCGGCTCGCCGGCGAGCGTCTCGTGAACGTCGGCGAGCGCGGTCCACGCCGCGCGGTGATCGCTGCCGGGCAGCGCGATCTGGCGCTCGTAGACCCGGATGAGGCCGGCGGCGTCGCGATCGGCGCGGTACACGCCCTCGAGGATCGGGATCACCGCCTCGGCGTGATCGTCGTGGACGAGCAGCCCCTCCAGCGCCGCGCGGGCCTCGGCGTGGCTGGCCACGAGCTCGAGCACCCCGCCATAGCGCGCGATCGACGCCTCGGGATCGCCGAGCTCGACCTCGACCAGGCGCGCCGCGCGGTACGCGAGGTCCGCGCGGTCCTTGGCGCTGATCGCGAGCAGCGCGCGCCGGTCGACGATGTCGAGCAGCTCGGGCCACAGCTTCTGATCGCCGTAGATCCGATCGAGCTCGGCGAGCGCGAGCGCGTCGCTCGCGTCGTCGTCGAGCACCGCGGTGAGCTGGCCCTGCGCCTGGTAGACGTCGTGGAGCTGATGCTCGTAGACCTGCGCCGCCGACCGGCGCAGCGCCTGGCGCTCGACGAGATCGGTGGTCAGCTCGATCTTGCGCTCGAGGGTCTGCGCCAGCTCGCGCGGCGCGTCGTCGGCGTCGCTGATCCGGTACAGCCGCTCGAGCGCGTCGAGCGCCGCGAGGTCGGTATCGTCGACGCCGAGCACGTTCTTGTAGGCGGTGATCGCGGCCGGGCGGTCGTCGAGCACCTCCTCGTACAGCGCGGCGACGCGGTGCAGCAGCATGAGCCGCACGCCGGCCTCCTCGGTCAGCTCGGCACGGCGGGCGACGATCAGCACCAGCTCGGCGACCCGGCCGTCGATCGCGAGCAGCCGATCGAGCGCGGCGAGCGCCATCAGGTCGTCGGGCCGGGCGTGCTCGACCTTGCGCCACGCGGTGATCGCGCGCGCGACGTCGCGGCGGCGCTGCTCGTGGATCTCGGCCGCGCGCGCCCACAGGCCCGCCGCGAGGTCGCTGTCGGACGTCCCGGCCGCGCCGTCCTCGAGGGTGGTCGTGATGTCGTCCCACGCGGCGAGCTTGCCGGCGAGGACCATGAGCCGCGCGAGGCTGTCGGTATCGGAGACGTCGATCCGCCAGGCGCGCGCCAGGGCCTGGAGCGCCAGATCGAGCGCGCCGCCGCGCTGCTCGTGGATCTGCGCGATCTCGTGCAGCGTGACGATCTGGTCGACCGGGTCGCGCACGTAATCGAGCTTGGCGTCGAGGATGACCACCAGCTTCTGCCACCAGTCGTGGGTGCGGTAGACCGGCTCGAGCAGCTCGGCGATCCGCTCGCGGTGGTCCTCGTGCACGACCAGCCGCTCGAGCGACGCGACCGCGGCCTCCCAGCGCCGGCCATCGCCGATGACCTGCTCGTACTGATCGATCGCGGCCGGCAGATCGCTCAGCTGGACCTCGAACAGCTCGGCGAGCTTGAGCCGCAGCTCGGCGATCTCGCCGGGGGCGCTCGCGCGGGCCAGCCGCGCCTCGATCAGCGCGACCAGGTCGTGCCACTGCGCCCGGTTGCGGTACAGGCGCTCGAGCTCGCCGACCGCCTCGCGATACGCGTGCTCGCTCGCGGGCGACACGCCGTCCTCGGTCGCGAGCACGACGTCGCGCCAGCCCTCGATCGCGCGCGCCGGGTCGCCCAGCCCGTCCTCGAACAGCCGCGCCCGCTTGACCAGCACGTCGCGCCGCAGATCGTCGTCGTTGCCGGCGACCACGTCGTCGTAGATCGCGACCAGTTCCACCCACTTCTTGGCGCGGCCGAGCAGATCCTCGAGCCGGCGCACCAGCTCGCGCGGATCGGGCACGCCGTCATCGGCGATCGCCAGCGCGCGGCGGTAGGCGCGGAACGCCTTGTCGACCTCGCCGAGCCGGCGGTCGTAGATCGTCGCCGCCGCGATCGCGACGTCGCGCAGATCCGACGACTCGGCCTCCTCGCCGTCGAGGTAGTCCTGGTAGGTATCGGCGACGAACGCCCAGTTGTCGACCATCGAGGCCAGCCGCTGCAGCTGGTCGCGGATCCCCGGATCGCTGGGCAGCTCGCGGAACAGCCGCGCGTACCACCGGCTCGCCTTCTCGAAGTCCTCGAGCTGCTCCTCGTAGAGCCGGGCGACGAACCGGGTCAGCCGCAGCCGCTCGCGCGGATCGGCGGCGCCCTCGAGCTTGGCCTCGTAGACCCGGATCAGATCGAACCACCGCTGCTGCGCGACGTAGATCGGCTCGAGCACCTCGGCGGCGACCATGCGCGCGTCGGGATCGTGCAGATAGCGCTCGATCGCCGCGAGCGCGACCGCGTGGCGCGAATCGCCGCCGAGCGCCGCCGCGTAGTTATCGATCGCGGTCTCGATGTCGTGGAGGTGGCGCTCGTGGATCTCGCCGAGCTGGACGCGCAGCGCGACCGCCTCCTCGACCGACGTCGCGAACCCCAGGCGCCGCTCGTAGAGCTCGACGACGTCGGGCCACCGGCCCTGCTCGCGATACAGCGCCTCGAGCGCGGCCACCGCGTCGCGGCGCTCCGGCGCGACCTCGAGCACCTGCTCCCACGTCGCGATCGCGTCGTCGGGGCGATCGAGCGAGACGTAGAGCCCGGCGGCCTCGACGAGCGCGCCGACCCGCTCGTCGACGTCGGCGTTGACGCTGTCGGCCTGGCGCAGCAGGATCTCGGTCAGCCGCACGTCATCGTTGGTGTCGCGGTAGATGCTCTCGAGCGCGACCAGGGCGCGGCGATCGTCGGGCTGGCTGTCGAGCACCTTCTGGTAGTAGTCGCCGGCGAGCACCAGATCCTTGCGCAGCGCGCGCGACAGATCGGCGACGTCGAGGTAGAGCCGGCGCTGGATCGACGCGTCGAGCACGTTGGGCGCGACCTCGCGGTAGGCGTCGATCAGCTCGGCTTCGCGGCCCAGCTCCCCGGCGAGCCGCTCGGTATCGGCGATCACGCGGGCGAGCTCGGGCTCGGCGGCGGCGTGCGACAGCGCGACCAGCTGGGCGGCGAACGCGCCGGCGATATCGTCGAGCCGATGCTCGCGCAGCCGGACCACCTCCCCGAGCGCCCGCAGCTTGGACGCCGGATCGTCGGCCCAGTCGGCCGCGCGGAGCTGCAGCTGGGCCAGCCGATCGTACTGCTCGGTGGTGTCGTAGACCGGCCGCAGGATCGCCGCCGCGGCGGCGCGAAGATCGGCGTCGCCGAGCGCGGCCTCGACCGCGGGGATCGCGATCGGATGGTCGGGCTCCCCCTCGAGCACGCGCGCCCAGCGATCGAGCGCCTCGAGCGGCCGGCCGAGCGGGCCGGCGAGCAGCCGCGCGATCTCGACGTGGCGATCGCCAGGCGGCGGGCCGCCCCGCGTGGTGGCGTCGAGCTGGGCCTGGCGCTCGAGCACGTCGAGCAGATCGGCGTGGCGCGCGAGCTCGCGGTACAGCCGCGCCAGTTCGTCGAGCGCGCGGCGATCGCCCGGATCGCGGTCGAGGATCTCGAGGTGCGCCGAGATCGCCTCGTCGGGCTCCTCGAGCATCCGCTCGTGGATCTCGGCGATCCGGGCGAGCAGCTGCACCGCCGCCACGCCGGTGGCGTGATCGAGCATGCGGCGCAGGATGTCGACGAGATCGCGCCACGCCTCGGCGGCCTGGTACAGCCGCTCGAGCGCGGCCAGCGCGCCGGCGTCGCTCGGCAGATCGCCCAGCACGTCGCGCCACGTGGCGATCGCCGCGCCGCGATCGCCGAGCTGGATCTCGTCGAGCTCGGCGACCCGGGCGAGCAGCGCGCGGCGCTGGATCGCGTCCTCGGCCCACTCGGCCTGCTTGCGGACCACGGCGCGGAGCTCGGGCCAGCTGCGCGCCGCCTCGTAGAGCCGGGCCAGGGCCGCGCCGGCGCGCCGCACCGTGATCGGGTTGGTCGGGTCGGCGTCCATCAGGCGGCGGTACGCATCGATCGCGCGCAGCGCATCGCCGAGCTCGCTGTCGTAGTAGGCCGCGAGCTCGCCGAGCAGCGCGCCGCGGGTCGCGACGTCGCCGCCGGGCGCGGCCTCGGCCGCGTCCTCGAGCGCGGCGGTCGCCTCGGGCCAGCGCCCCAGCCCGCGGGCGAGCCGGACCAGCTCGACGCGCGCGCGCTCGTGCGTCGGATCGAGCCCGAGCACTTCGATCCACGCGTCGAACGCGTGGCGCGGCGCCGCGAGCTCGGCCTCCTCGATCGCCGCGATCCGCGACAGCAGCTCGACCGCCTCGCTGCCGGCGACCAGCCGGCGCTGCGCGCGCAGCACGCCGACCAGATCCTTCCACAGCTTGTCCTGCTCGTAGAGCGGCTCGAGCATCCGCGCGATCCGCATCGTGCGGGTGCGCGGCGTCTCACCGTCGGCCGCGGCGGCCTGGCGGAGCAGCTCCTCGAGCAGCTCGCGGCTATCGGCGTGGCCACGCTGGCGCGCCAGCACGTCCTCGAGCAGATCGACGGCGCGCATCGGCTCGCCGAGCCGGTGGGCGAACAGCTCCGCGCGCCGGTAGCCGAGCTCGACCAGCTCGCGCGGCGTGCCCACCACGTCGGTCTGGCGGGCGAGCAGCTGCTCGAGCTCGTGCCACCGCCCGGCCGCGGCGTACAGCCGATCGAGCGCGCGGTACGACGCGAGGTACGCCGGCTCGATCTCGAGCACGCGGCCGTGCGCGCCGATCGCGCGATCCGGCTCGTCCAGCACGTCCTGCTCGAGCGCCGCCAGATCGAGCAGCGCGGTGAGCCGGACCGGATCATCGGTCGTGACCTGGGCGCGGCGCTCGAGCAGCCCCCGGAGATCGACCCAGCGCTCGGCGCCGCGGTACGCCTCGGCCAGCGCGTCGAACGCATCGGCCGCCTCGGGATCGACGTCGAGCACGCTGAGCCACGCGTGCTCCGCCGTCGCCAGATCGCCCAGCTGTTCGCCGGCGAGCCGCGCGAGCTCGGTGGCGACCGCGCGGATCTGGGCGTCCGGGGCCGGCTCCGGCGAGGCCCGCAGCGCGCCCAGCGCGCTGCCCAGCACGCGCGCCCACTCGGCGTCGCGGCCGAGCTCGCGGGCCAGCCCGCCGAGCGTGGCGCGCACGACCGCGTCGCCGGGCTCGGCGCCGATCACCCGCAGCCCCGCGGTCCACGCCGCGGCCAGGTCGGCGAGGTCGCGGTGGTAGAGCTGCATCAGCTGGCGGTCGATCGCGAGCCGGTCGGCCGCGCTGGTGGCCTCGCCGGCCCGGATCACCTCGAGCGCCGCGGCCTGCTGGTCGATCGCCTTGGCGGTCTCGAGGTGCGGCAGCACGAGCCGTGCGGCCAAGACCCGATCGGAAGGATCGATCGCGCCGCCGGGCTCGCCGCCGCTGTCCGACGACAGCACGAGCCGCACGATCGCGCTGACCGCCTGCGGCCGCACGCCGCCGGTCGACACGCCGAGCGCATCGCGGAAGTGGCCGAGCGCGCGGCCCGGCCGCTCGAGGCTGTACTCCTCGAGGTTGCCGAGCCGCATCAGCAGCTCGAACCGCGCCTGGCCGGCCTGCGTGTACTGGCCGAGCGGACCGGTCTGCCCCGGCGCGGGCGTCGGAACCTCCGGCGTCTGTGCCAGCTCCTGGGCGAGCACGTCGACGAGCGACTCCCAGTCGCCGCGCGCCTCCTCGATCCGCGCCAGCGCCCGCAGCGCGCGCAGCTGACCGGGCAGCGCGGCCAGCGCCTCGTGATACGTCGCGGCCGCGCCGTCGAGATCGACCAGCTTCTCCTCCTGCAGCGAGGCGATCTCGATGAGCAGCGACGCGCGCTCGGTCGGATCTTTCTCGCGGGCGGCGCGCCGGCGGAACGACGCCAGGAGCTCGGGCCAGTCGTGGAGCTGGATCGCGAGCTCCTCGAGGTGCTGCTCGGCCTCGCGATCGTCGGGGACCAGCGCCAGGACCTGGCGGTGATAGCCCCGCGCGCGCTCGGGGTCGCCGAGCCGTCGGCCGGCGATCCGCGCCAGCTCGCGGACCAGCTTGCGCTGGATCTCGGCGGGCAGCGCGCTGCCGGGCGCGACCTGTTTGTCGAACGCGGCGGCGAGCTCGCGCCACTGGTCGGGCTCGTTGGCGAGCCGCAGCACGTCGGCGTAGAGCGCGTCGCTGCGCGGATCGAGCTCGAACGCGCGGAGCGTCCAGGTGAACGCGAGCGTGCGCGACGCCAGCTTCTGCTCGCACAGCTCGCGGATCTGCGCGATCTTGGCGAGCCGCGCAGCGCCGTCGGGCGCCGCCGACAGCTCGATCTCGAGCACGGTGATGAGCCGCGACCACTTCTCCTGCTTGGCGTAGATCGGCGCGAGCGCCGTGGCCGCCGCGGTGTGCTGCGGATCGACCGCGAGCACGCGCTCCCACACCTGGCGGGCGCGCTCGAGCGCGGGCGCCGCCTGGGGCTCCTTGGCCAGATCGGCGCGCTGCTGCGCCAGCTGGGCCGCGCGCTCGACGAGCGGCAGCCGCGCCGCCTTGGCCTCGAGCCGATCGGCGATCGCGAGCAGCGCGTCGACCAGCTCCTCCTGCTGGCCGAGCCGCGCGTACAGCCGCTCGAGGCCGGCGAAGTCGCCCGCGTTGGCGTACAGCTCGCGCAGCGTGCGCAGCGCCTTGGCGTGGCCGGGCTCGATCTCGAGCACGTCCTGCCACGCCGCCGCGGCCTGCTGCGGCGCGCTCAGCCGATCGGCGTAGATCTGGCCGAGCTTCTCGAGCAGGCCGATGGTGTCCTTGCCGGACGCCGCGAACGGGCGCTGGCGATGCAGGATCTCGGCGAGCGCCAGGTAGCGCTTCTCGCGCTCGTACAGCGCGGCGAGCGCGAGCAGCGTGTCGGCGGCGTCGCCGCTCTCGGCGAGCACCGCGTTGTAGATCTCGATCGCGAGCCGGGTATCGCCGAGCCGCTCGGCGGCGAGCTTGGCCATCTCGGCCTGCTTGGCCCGCCGATCGGCGCCGCTCATCACGCTGGCCTCGCGGCCGAGCACGTCGATCAGCGCGCGCCACTGCCGGCGCTTGGTGTAGATCTCCTTGAGCCGGGCGACCGCGTCGAGATCGCCGGGCGACAGCTCGACGATCCGCTCGAGCGGCTTGATCGCGTTGGCGAAGTTGCCGAACCGCTCGGCCCACAGATCGGCGATCTCGCGGAGCAGCGCGACGCGCTCGGCGTCGCCGAGGTCGGCGGCCTCGCTCTTGCGGGTCAGGATCGCGATCAGGTCGTTCCACCGACCGAGCGCGCGGTACTTGCCGGCCAGCTCATCGCTGGCCCGCTTGTTCTCCGGATCGATCTTGAGGATCGCGTTGTAGGTGTTGATCACCATGACGTCGAGCCGCAGCTTGTCGCGGTAGATCTCGACGACCTCGTGCAGCTTGGCGACCCGGGCGGCGAGATCGCCCTCGGCGGTGCGCTCGATCTCCTCCTTCATCAGATCGAGCAGCGCGTTCCACTTCTCGGTGCGGCGGTACAGCCGGGCGAGCGCGGCGCGGGCGGCCGCGGAGCCGGGCTCGCCGCGCAGGTGCTGCTTCCAGGCTTCGATCGCCTTCTCGGGGTTGTTCTGCTGCTCGGCCAGCTCGGCGATCTCCACGGCGATCGGCCGCGCATCGGCGCGCTCGCCGCGCGCGCGCGGCGACTTCTCGACCTGGCGCAGCAGCGCGAGCAGCTTGGGCATCTCGCCCTTGGCCGGGTAGTAGACGCGGTAGAAGTCGATCGCCGCGGGGTGCGACGGATCGAGCTTGCGGACGCGGCGGAAGTACTCCTCGGCGCGATCGAGATCGCCGACGTGGCGCCACAGCACCATGGCGATCTGGAGCACCATGCCGAGATCGTCGTCGCGCCGGGCCTTGAGCGCGGCCTGGTACACCGCGATCAGCGCGGGCCAGTTCTCCGCCGCCATGTGGGCATCGGCGACCGAGCGCAGCGCCTGCGGCTGGGCCGGATCGAGCGCGAGCACGCGGCGGATCGCGGCGTCGGCCCTGGGCGGATCGTCGAGCCGTCCGCGCGCGACGTCGGCCAGGCCGAGCAGCGCCGCGACCCGCTCCTCGATCGCCCCGCCGAGCTCGCCGCGCTGCTCGTACAGCGCCGCGAGCTCGGTCCACCGCTCGGCGCGGCGCAGCAGGCGCAGCAGATGGAACGCCGCCTTGGCGTTCTTGGGATCGATATCGAGCGCCTTGCGCAGGTAGGTCTCGGCCTCCGGTGCGCCGGGCTCGAACCGCACGTAGGCCTCGGCGGCCGAGACGTACAACCCGGTCGCCAGGCTGCGGTCGGTCGAGGCGGTGGCCTCCTTGATGTACTTGTCGGCGAACTTGCGCCAGTTGGTCGCCGAGACATCGAGCTCGTCGATCGCCTCGGCGGCCATCGTATCCTCGGGCCGGAGCGCGCGGACCTCCTCGAACGCGGTGCGCGCGGCCGGCACGTCGAGCAGCTCGCCATCGAGCACCAGCCCCTTCTCGTACAGCAGAACGGCCTTGCGCTCGGGATCCGGCGACGACGCCAGCTCGACGTCGATCAGCTGGACGACGGTATCGGGGCGACCGCGTCCACCGAGCAGCTTGCGAGCGGACGCGAACCGCGTGGTGCGGACATCGGGAGGGGTGAGTCGGGCGGCCTCGACGAGCCCCGCGAGCGCCTGCGCGTCGTCGGGATCGTGCTCGAGGGCGGCGAGGAGCGCAGGCAAGTCGGCCATCGGAGCGGGATCATGCTAACCGGCGCGCTGGCCGGCTGACAACGCCGACCGCCAATTCCTTCGCGGGGTTACTGCGCGAGCGGCGGCCCGCGATCGGCCGAACGGCATCGCCGGCAGCTGTTTGCTGCGCGCGCGGGTATCATCCAGCGCCAGATCGGTCTCCCCGCACCATGCTCCGACCGCGTTCGCCCCAGCCCCAGCCGCCTGCCTTGCCCGCCAGCGGCGAGGCGAGCGCCGCCGCCGCGGGCACCGGAGCGCGGCGCGCCACGCTCGTGAGCGATCGGCGGTTTACGCGCTGCGCCTCCCCCACGCTGACTGCACGCAAGATCAGCACCTACACCGTGCTCGGGTTCACCGGCTACGCGGTCGCCAGCCTCACCGGCGCGGGCCTGGCGATGACCTGGGAGCTCACGCTCGGAGAACGCTTGATCGGCCTGCTCGTCCCGCCGATCGCGTTCCTCGTCGCGGTGATGATCGCGAGCGCCGCGGCCCATCGCGAGCGGATCGTGTTTTACCAGGCGGCGATCCCGGCCGTGCTCGCCACCGCGCTGGTCGCGGCGATCGCGGGAGTCCGGGTCGCGCGGCTGGTCGATCTCGCCGCGCTCGGCATCGGCACATTCCTGGTGTTCGGCCGGCTCGGCTGCTTCGCGGTCGCGTGCTGCCACGGCACGCTCGGCCGCGGCCGGTTCGCCATCACCTATGGAGCGACGCACGTCCGCGCCGGGTTCTGGCCGCGCTGGGAAGGCCGCGCGCTGTGGCCGGTCCAGCTGATCGAGAGCGCCGCGAGCGGCGTGCTGGTGGTCGCCGGGATCCTCGCCGCTGGTACCCCGGGGACCGCTGCGGTGGTCTACATCGTCGGCTACGGCGCGCTGCGGTTCGCGCTCGAGGGCGTGCGCGGCGACGCGGCGCGGCCCTACCTGCTGGGCGTCAGCGAGGCCCAGTGGCTGGCGCTCGCCAGCTGCGCCGCCTGCGCCGTGTGGCGGCCGCATCCGCTCGCGATCGCCGCCGCCGCCGGGCTCGCCATCGCCACCGCGGTGCTCGTCGCGCGCCGCGATCGCCGCGCGCTCGTGCTGCCGCCGCACCTCCACGAGCTCGATCGCGTCGTCGCGCGCGTGCTCGCCGACCCGGCGCATGGCCGCCGCGAGACCTCGCGCGGCCTCGCGGTGAGCTGCTACCCGATGCCCGATGGCAAGATCGACTGGGTGTGGTCGTCGGCGCATCCCGCGTGGTCGCCCGCCATCGCCCGCCAGCTGGCCACCGCGCTGTGGCGCGATCCCGTGGTCGTCGAGGGCCGTGCGCCCGGAATCCTCCATGTCCTCGTGCCGCACAGCACGCCGTTCCCGGCACCGTCGGCGGGCCGCCTGCCGCTGCCGCTGCCCCCCGCGCCGCCGGCACCCGCCCCGCCGGCCGCAGCGCCCGCCGAGATCGAAGACGATCTGCGGCTCAACTGAAGGTGTCGGAGAATGCCGCCGCGGCGTTGTTCGAGACCTCGGAAGTCGCGCGTCTTGAGCGACGACTCCGTACAGGTTGTCGCCGGTTACGGCACGGGCCTGGCCGGCTACCAGATCGTGCAGCGGTCGGCCGCCGGCCGCACCATCGCCGCGCCTGCCGGGCACGAGAACGCCTGGGCGAACGCCGGCAGGTTGGCCAGCGGCGCGTTGACCCGGAACCGCGATGGGCCGTGGCCGTCGTCGCGCACGCTGTCGCGCAACGCCGCCGGGCGCTGCGCGGAGCACCAGTGCTGGGCGTACGAAATGAAGAACCGCTGCTCGGCAGTCAGGCCGTCGGCGCCGCGCACCGACAGCCGCGGCCCGACGTCCTGGGCCATCACGGCGTAGGCCTGGGCCACGCCCCCGAGATCGGCGGCGTTCTCCTCGACCGTCCGCGCACCGTCGAGGTGGAGCGCGTCGATCACGACGTACTGGTTGCCCTGCCCGACCATGCAGGCGTGGCGGGCCTCGAGCGCCGCGATGTCGTCCTGGCTCCACGAATCGCGCAGCTCGCCCTCGGCGGTGAACATGTAGTTCTCCAGCACGTGGACGAACTCGTGACCGAGCAGGAAGCCGAACCCGCCATAGCCGACCTCGGGCGGGGCGTCGGGATCGAACAGCGGGGGACGCAGCTCGGCTGCCGTGATCACCATCGAGTTGGAGAGCGCGTCGGGAAACCCGTTGGGAACCGTCAGGCGCGCCGCCGCCATGCCCCACGCGACGTTGGGCCGGACCTCGACTTCCCACGAGTCGCGCCGGCGCTCGCGCGTCACGCGCTGCCAGTCGCGGCGCTGCTCGAACTCGCGCGCGGCCAGCGCGTTCGCCAGGTAGGCATCGTCGCGTAGCGGCCCCGCACCGGTAGCCGGCCAGGCGTCGGGATAGCCGATCTTCAGCGCGAGCTTGGCGAGCTTGTCAGCGGAGAACGCTCGCCCCGCCGGCGACAGCCAGGTGACCGTGGCCGCCGAGGCGGCCATCGCGGCCTGGACGCGCTCGGCCACCGCGTGGGCCCGGACGCGCGCCGCGTCGCCGATGACCCGGGTGGAGAACTGGTGCGAGAGCTCGACGCCCAGCGCCTTGAGCGTCTCGACCTGGCAGACCTCGCCCCGTGGGCTCGGCTGGACCCCCGGCGAGGCCAGGAAGCGCTCGCGTTCGTCGGCGAGCCGGCTCGGCAGCGCGCGCCACACCGACTGGAGCAGCCCCCAGCGCAGGTAGGCGCGGAGGTCGGCGAGCGAGCGCTTCGCCAGCAGCCGGTCGGCGGCGCCGAGGTATGCGGGTGTGAGGACATTGATCGCGCGACCCGGCGGCGCGCCGACCGCGGCGAGATAGGCCGACCAGTCAAAGTGCGGCGCCAGCGCGTGCAGCCCGGCCGGCGTCATCGGATGCTCGCTCCCCGGCTCGTAGCGGTCCTTGAGCGGGACGGCGGCGAGCTCCGCCTCGGCGTCGAACGCGCTGCGGGCGTCGCGCTCGGCCTGCGCGGCGGTCACGCCGGCGAGCTCGAACATGCGCCGGATGTGGGCGCGATACGCCGCGCGTCGGCCGTCGGCGCCGATGTCGCGGAACAGCCGCAGGCGTGCCCCGGCGGACGCCGCGTCGATCTCGCCGCGATACCGCGCGGGGTCGGTGGCGTCAGGCGCGCCGGCGTAGCGAAACAACACGTGCACGCCACGGCGGTGGAGCTCGCGCACCACCGCGCCGGCATCGCCGGTCGACGCGATCCCGGCGATCCGGGCAAGCCACGTCGCCAGCACCGCGTCGCCTCGGGCATCGGCGGCGGGTCCGGTCGCCATGCACGACGCGTAGAACGTGCGCAGCCGGGTCAGCTCCGGGTCAGCGGCGTCGTCGGTGCCGGTCAGCAGCTCAGTGAGGGCAATGGCGTTGGCCGCGTTCACGGCGTCGCGCATCCAGTCGGCCGACGATCGATCCGGGGCGATGTGCGCGGGCGTATCGAAGCCGCCGCACACATATTGGTAGAAGTCGTCGCACGGCGCGGCCGCCGGATCGAACGTCGAGCGATCGAGCTGCCACGCCAGCGTCTCGGCAGCCGGCGCCGGCGCGGCCGCCACCGGCGCGGCGGGACTGGGTGCGGGCACCGGCGCAGACCCCGCACACGCCGCGATCATCCAGGAGCTCGCCACGCCACCCCGGCACGCCCGCCGCATGCTCGATCTGTACTTCGACAAGACGTCCATCCCTTGTCCTATGCCACGTCGATCCGCTCGGCTCCACTCGCGCACGCCGCAGGCGCGCGCCGCGGCTCGCGACCGCAAAGCACGTCAGCTCCGCGGAGCAGAGATGCTCGCGACTCGTCAGCTCACCGAGCCCGAGTCCACGTCATCTCAGGCACCCGATCGTTTTCCAACAATCAGATTTACACCGTCGAGCTCACCGACGACGAAGCGTCAGCGTCCCATCACGGCGGTCAGCGATTGTTGCGTGACCCGTGTACGAAACCAGTTGTCAGCTCCCGAGACTGCCGGTCTCCCCGAGCTCCCCGGCAACGAGATCCTTCACCAGATCTGCAGGCTCTCCCCGATCTGGTTCGGCTGCGCGGTCGTGCGGGCCCCCGGCCTGCCGGTCACTGCGGCCCCCGGGGGCGCGCCGCGGCGAGCATCGCCTCGAGCGCCCCCAGCCGGCGCCCGATCGCCGGGTGGCAAACGCTGGTATTGCGCAGCGCTGGCCGGTCGCCGATCGTGACCACCGGCGATCCCGGGGTCCCCGGCGTGACTGTGTTCGGCACGCACGGCGCGGGCGTGAACACGCCGCCGGCCGCCGCGGTCGCCGCCGGGTAGCTCGGCGACATGCACGGCCCGAACGGCGCGATGTTGGTGATCGGGATGTGATCCTGGATGTTCGCAGCGGGCTGGCCGCCCGCGGTCCGCCGCTGGATCGGCAACACGACCAGCCGAGATGGCGCGACGCTCATCGTGCCGCGTCGTCGCCCCGTTCACCACTGGTCGTGGCGTATGTCCCCGCTGCTCTCCGTCTGGCGAACGTAGCACCGGCCCGGCCCACGAACACGTCTGAATCGCCGACGCGGTCGTGAGACTTTCCGTGAAGCAGACGGCTCGCAGCGTGCACAGATCTCGGGTTGGGTGATAGACAACAGGCGACGTGGCAGGCGCACGGAGCTCTCTCGGGTACTTGAAGCCGTATCGCCGCGCCGTGTTCGGCGGGGCCGCCATGATGCTGGCGACCAACCTGTTCTACCTGGGGGTGGCGTACTTCTCGAGCCGCGCGGTCCAGGGCCTGGTCGATGCGCAGCACGCCGGCCAGATGAGCCCGGCGCTGCGCGACGGGATCCTCGCGCACGTGGTCTTGCTGATCGGGTTCGTGATCGCCACCGCGGTGACGCGGATCGCGTCGCGCGTGTGGATCTTCAACGCCGCGCGCGGCGGCGAGTACGATCTGCGCAGCGATCTGTTCGGTCACCTGATGACCCTGTCGCCCGCCTACTACCGGGACCATCCGACCGGCGACGTGATGTCGCGGCTGACCAACGACGTCCAGACCGTGCGCGCGATGTGGGGCGCCGGCGCGGTCCACCTCACCAACGTGGTGACCGGGTTCGCGACCACGCTGACGATGATGATCTGGCTCGACCCGGCGGTGGCGCTGCTGTCGATCGTGCCCTACCCGCTGATCTTCTTCGTCGGCCAGGCGCTGTCGAAGCGGATCTACCGGACCCAGCGCGAGGTCCAGGCCGAGCTCGGGGCGCTGGCGTCGCGGATCCAGGAGGATCTCGGCGCGATCCACGTCATCAAGACCTACGGCCTCGAGGAGGTGCGGCGGCGCGGCTTCCTCGCGGCCTCGCACCGGCTGCTCGACAAGAACATGGACGCCGCCAAGGTCCGGATCCAGCTCGGGCCGACGCTCTCCACGCTGGCGCCGCTCGGCGTCGCGATCCTGATCCTGGTCGGCGGGCGCGCCGTGATCCACGGCCGGATCGACGTCGGCTACTACACCGCGTTCGCGGCGCTGCTCGCCCGCCTGGTGTGGCCCACGCTGACCCTCGGCTTCATGCTCGCGCTGGTGCAACGCGGCCGCGCGTCGTGGGGCCGCCTGGTGCAGCTCCAGCAGACCCAGACCGATCTCGTCGATAGCGCCGAGCCGCCGCCGCCGGCGAGCAGCGTGCCGGCGCACGTCGTGGTGAACGACCTGAGCATCCAGATCGGCACGCGCCCGATCCTCGAGCACATCTCGTTCGAGCTGCCCCCCGGCAGCATCACCGCGATCGTCGGCCGGACCGGCTCGGGCAAGACCACGCTGGTCGAGGCGCTGTGCCGGCTGATCGCCGTGCCGCCGGGCGCGATCTTCCTCGACGGCCGCGACGTCACGGCGATCCCGCTCTCGTCGCTGCGCCGCCAGCTCGGCTACGCGCCCCAGGAGGCGTTCCTGTTCTCGACGACGATCGCCGACAACATCGCGATGGGCTACGGCGGCGGGACCGCGATCCCCGCGGCGCGCGCCCGCGAGCTCGAGCGCGCCGGGGCGGCGGCCGGCGCGGTCGATCTCAGCGATGAGCCCCGGGTGACCGCGGCGGCGGTCTCGGCCGGCCTCGATCGCGATCTGGCGGGCATGCCCGAGGGGCTGGCGACGATCGTCGGCGAGCGCGGCATCACGCTGTCGGGCGGCCAGCGCCAGCGGGTCGCGCTCGCCCGCGCGCTCGCCTCGATGCCTCGGCTGCTCGTGCTCGACGACTCGCTGTCGTCGGTCGACGCCGAGACCGAGCAGCGGATCCTCCAGCACCTGCGCGCGGTGATGCACGGCCGCACCGCGGTGCTGATCTCGCATCGCGTCGCGGCGATCAAGAACGCCGACCAGATCCTCGTGATCGATCAGGGCCGGATCGTCGAGCGCGGCAGCCACGGCGAGCTGCTCGCCCGAGGCGGGCTGTACGGCGAGCTGTACCGGACCCAGCTCCAGAGCGAGCTCGACGTCACCCGCAAGGAGGCGGTGTAATGGCGGCGCCCGCGGCCCGGATCCAGCGCGTGCCGCAAAGGCCCCGGCGCGCCGGGATCGAAGCCGAGGCCGTGCTCGGCAAGGCCTACGATGTCCGCCTGCTCCGCCGGCTCGCCCGCTACGTCCGGCCGCACGCGATGCTGCTGGCCGGCTGGATCGTCCTGACCGGGGTCCGGATCGGCTTCGAGCTCGCCCAGCCGTGGCTGGTCGCCTACGTGCTGCAGCACCACATCCTCGGTGGCGACCTCGCCGCGCTGCCGTTCGACGCGCTCGGCTACGTCGGCCTCGTGCTCGGCCAGAACCTGGCGATGTTCTGCGAGCAGTGGCTGGTCCAGCTCGCCGGCCAGCGCACGATGCACGATCTCCGGATCGCGATCTTCGACCACGTGCTGGCCCAGCGCGCCGCGTTCTTCGACCGCATCCCTGTCGGCCGCCTGATGACGCGGATGACCAACGACATCGAGAGCCTCAACGAGATGTTCGCGCAGGGCGCGATCACGATCATCGGCGACGCGATGAAGGCCACGGCGATCGTCGTCATCATGATGATCGTCGACGTCGAGCTGTCGCTCATGACGTTCGTCACGCTGCCGCTGTTGTTCGTGATCGTCGAGTACGCGCGGCGCGCGATGCGCACGTCGTTCCGCCAGATCCGGGTCCGGCTCGCCGCGATGAACGCGTTCGCCCAGGAGCACCTGTTCGGCATCCGCGTCGTCCAGCTGCTCGGCCGCGGTACGGTCGCCCAGCGCGAGTACGACGAGATCAACGCCGGTCACCGCGATGCCTACTTGCTGCAGATCCGGGCGGACGCGGCGATGTACGCGCTGGTCGAGGCGATCGGCTACATCTCGATCGGCGGCGTCTTGTGGTGGGCGTCGGGCCACCGCGCGCAGGACGCGCTCATGATCGGCGTGGTCGTCGCGTTCATGGAGTACATCAACAAGTTCTTCGAGCCGATCCGCGATCTGTCGGCCAAGTACGCCGTGATGCAGGGCGCCATGGCCGCCAGCGAGCGGATCTTCCAGCTGCTCGATACCGACGAGCCGGACGGAAACGACGGCGACGACGCCGACCACGGCACGACCAAGCCCGATGGTCCGGCGCCGCGGCCCAACCTGACGGGCCCCGCGGTCGAGCTGGCCTCGGTCCACTTCAGCTACGGCGCCGAGCCGGTGCTGCGCGGCGTCGATCTCCGGGTCCCGCGCGGCGCCACGGTCGCGATCGTCGGCGCCACCGGATCGGGCAAGTCGACGCTGATAAAGCTCCTGACCCGGCTCTACGAGCGCGACCGCGGCGCGATCCGGATCGACGGGGTCGACGTGCGCGATCTGCCGCTCGCCGCGCTGCGCGACCGGATCACGGTGGTCTCGCAGGACGTGATCCTGTTCGCGGGCACGCTCGAGGACAACATCCGGCTCGGCAAGCCGTATCCGCAGGACCGGGTCGAGGCCGCCGTGCGCCGCGTCGGGCTCGACCGCGCGCTGGTCCGCCGCGACGCTGGCCTGAAGACGCAGGTCGCCGAGCGCGGCGCCAACTTCTCGGCCGGCGAGCGCCAGCTGGTCGCGTTCGCCCGCGCCCTGCTCCGCGATCCCGAGATCCTGATCCTCGACGAGGCCACCGCGCACGTCGACCCCGAGGCCGAGGCGCTGATCGAGAACGGCGTCGCCGAGCTCATGAAGGGCCGCACCACGCTGGTGATCGCCCACCGGCTGTCGACGATCCGCAACGCCGATCTCATCGTCGTGATGGACAAGGGCCAGATCGTCGAGCAGGGCAGCCACGACGACCTGGTCGCCCGGGGTGGCACCTACGCAGCCCTGGAACGCACATTCCGCCGGCATAGCCCGGGGCCGACCGGCGGCTGACCCCCGTTCGGCAGGCCTTGCCCGATCGCGCGGCGCAGCGCGGCACGACGATGTTGGCTCGCCTACAGGCGAATTCACAGGTAGCGCGTCCATGGTGCAGCGTTGTGATGCACCACGTGCCGTGTCAGCGAGGTACGCATCGGACCCGATTTGGGTATGATTGCTAACAGATGTCCACCGGGTCGATCGACCTGTTCCGATACGTCGAGGCGATGGCTGATGGAGCCATCATCGCCGACACACGCTCGGGCGAGGTGCTCATCAACGCGGCGGCACGCGAGATGCTCGGCATCCCGGCCGACGCCGAGGTCGATACCGCGTACCTGAAAGATACCGTCGGGTTCTACCCGTTCGATCTCGCCGCCGGGGCCAACGATGGCCAGGCGATCCGCGAGGAGGTCCGGATCGGCGAGCGCGCGCTGCACTCGGTGGTGACGCCGCTGCGCGACGGCGTGCAGTCCAGGGGCGCGATCGTCATCCTGCGGGACCTCGGCGATACCGCCGATATCGCCCGGCGCCGCGCCGAGTTCGCCCAGGTCATGTCGCACGAGCTGCGCACGCCGTTGACCTCGGTCGCCGGGGCGCTCGATATCGTGCTGTCGGGCTACGCCGGTCCCTTGTCGGATCGCCAGCTGCGCTACGTCGAGATGGCGCGCCAGGCGACGACGCGGATGAACCAGCTGGTCGATCAGCTGCTCGATCTGGCGCGCGCCCAGGCCGGCTCGATCACGGTCGCCGCGACGCCGGTCCAGCTCGACCGGCTCGCCCGCGAGGTCATCGATCGCTACCGCGCCGCCGCCGCGACCAAGCAGCTGACCATCGTGCTCGGCGCCTCGGCCGAGAACATCGCGATCCTCGGCGACCCCGAGCGGCTGTCGCAGGTGCTCGGCAACTTGCTCACCAACGCGATCCGGTTCGCGCCGACCGGCGGCGTGATCGACGTCCAGGTGTTCGGCCCACCGCTGTCGCAGGACGCGGTCGGCGTCTCGGTGTTCAACTCCGGCGATCCGATCCTCGCCGAGGACCGCGAGCGCGTGTTCGAGCCGTTCTCGGCGTCGAGCCGGCGGGTCGGCGGCACCGCGCTCGGCCTGTCGATCTCGCGCACGATCATCGAGGCCCACGGCGGCCGGATCTGGGTCGAGGCCGCGACCAGCGGCACCAAGTTCGTGTTCACGCTGCCGTCGACCGCCATGCCCGACAAGCCGGTCCAGCTGCCGCTCGAGCCGCAGCCCCGGCGACGCGGCCTGGGCGAGGGGTCGTGCGCGCTGGTCGCCGATGACGATCCGCGGCGCGCCCTGCTGCTCAAGGGCCTCTTGATGTCGCTGACCGACCGCGTGCTGGTCGCAAACAACGTCGACGCCGCGCTGACGATCGGCCGCGCCGAGCACCCTGCCCTCGCGGTGGTCGCCGGCGCGATGGCGGACTCGCTCGCGCTGCTCGCGATCCTCGAGCACGATCCCGATACCCACAAGACCGCCGTGATGGTCGTCGGCGACAGCGAGCGGCGCGCCGATCTGCTGGCGGCCGGCGCCGACGATCTGCTGGAGTTTCCGATCCAGCCGGCGATGTTCCGCGAGGCGTGCATGCGGCTGGTCGAGTCGGGCCGCCGCGAGGCGCCGCGCGTGCTGATCGTCGACGACGACGCCTCGATCCGCCAGATCTGCCGCGAGGTCCTCGAGATCGGCGGCTACCAGGTCCGCGACGCCGGCTCGGCCAACGCCGGGATCGCCGAGGCCCGCCGGTTCCGCCCCGACATGATCCTGCTCGACGTGCTGATGCCCGGGATCGACGGCTACCGGTGCGCCGAGATGATCCGCGCCGATCCGGCGATCGGCATGGCGCCGATCATCTTCCTGTCGGCGCGCTCGGACACCGCCGACAAGGTCCGCGCGTTCCGCTCGGGCGCCGAGGACTACATGGTCAAGCCGTTCGACGCCGACGAGCTGCTCGCGCGCGTCGCCAAGGCGCTCGATCGCCAGGCCCGCGAGCTCGGCGCGTCCCCGACCACCCAGCTGCCCGGCGCCGACGCGATCCAGGCCGAGATCGAGCGCCGGCTCGCGATCGGTGATACCAGCGCGGTCGCCTGCTACCTCGATCTCGATAACCTGAAGGCGTTCAACGATTACTACGGCTACGCCAAGGCCAACGCGGTGATCCGCCAGACCAGCGACGTGATCCGCCACCTGATCCAGCGCAGCGGCAGCCCCGGCGACTTCATCGGCCACATCGCCGGCGATGACTTCGTGTTCGTGACCAGCGCCGAGCGCGCCGATGACGTGTGCCGCGGCATCTGCGAGCGGTTCGATCACCTGATCAAGCTGTACTACGACGCTGCCGATCGCGGTCACGGCTACATCGAGACCAAGGATCGGTTCGGCGTGCAGCGCCGGTTTCCGATCATGAGCGTATCGATCGCGGCGATCTCGATCGCCCGCGCCAAGTCGTACGCGATCCTCGCCGAGCTCGCCGCCGTCGGCAAGCGCGCCGCCAAGGCGATCCCGGGTTCGACCTACGTGCGCGATGACCAGACCGTGCTCGCGCGCGCCGAGCGCAGCCCCGAGCAGCCCGCGCCGCTGTGACCGAGCGCGAGCCCGGCGGACGCCGGTCAGCCGCCGAGCTCGATGCCGACGCCCTTGGCGCAGCGCACCAGCTCGCCCGCCGGGTCGACGAGCTTCAGCTTCTTGATCGCCTTCTCGATCGGCTTGGCGACCAGGCTGCCGTGCTCCATCGCGGCGACGTGGCCGAACTTGCCCTCGGCGATCAGCTCGACCGCCTTGACGCCGAACCGGGTCGCGAGCTCGCGATCGAACGCGCAGGGCGCGCCGCCGCGCTGGATGTGGCCCAGCACCGTGGCGCGCACCTCGTACTCCGACTTCTCCGCGATCATCTCGGCGAGCCGCGTCGCCGCGCCGCCGAGCTTCTCCTGCTTGGTGGAGTCGCCCGCGGTGACCACCGACAGCCCGCCGCCCTTGGGCTTGGCGCCCTCGGCGATCACGACGATCGAGTGGCTGACGCCGCGGCCGTGGCGGCGGTGGAACGCTTCGATCACGCGATCGGGGTCGTAGTCGATCTCGGGGATCAGCACGACGTGGGCGCCGCCGGCGAGCCCGGCGGTCAGCGCGATCCAGCCGGCGTAGCGGCCCATGACCTCGACGATCATGATCCGCTCGTGGCTCTCGGCCGTGGTGTGGAGTCGATCGATCGCATCGACCACGACCTCGACCGCGGTCTGGAACCCGACGGTGAAGTCGGTCGCCTCGAGGTCGTTGTCGATCGTCTTGGGCACGCCGACGATCCGGGTCGCGCCGCGCTGAATGAACTTGTGCCCGAACGACATCGTGCCATCGCCACCGACGACGATCAGGCCGTGGAGGTCGAGCTTGGCCAGGTTGGTCATGCACCGGGTCGACACGTCGTGGATCTCGACGCGACCGTCCGGGAGCCGGACCGGATAGGCGAACGGGTTGGCGCGATTGCTCGACCCGAGCATCGTGCCGCCGCGCGGCAGCAGCTGCTGCACGTTCGACGACGTGAGGTCGATGTACTCCTGTTCGTACAGCCCCTCGAAGCCGTTGCGGATGCCGACGACCTCCCAGCCGTAGGTCTGTCGCGCGTGCAAAGTGACAGCGCGGATGACGCCGTTGAGGCCGGGGCAGTCACCACCGCCGGTCAGGATCCCGATGCGGGTACTCATCGCCGGAGATTATCGCACGGGGCCGAGACCGCGGGGAGTCCTGTGGCGGTCATCGGCGCGCGTTCCGAGCTGCGACGCGCGTCCCCTCCGGATCAAGACGCGGCGCGCAGCGGGCCGCGCAACATCGCCCGCAACGGCTCGGCCAGGCGCGCAAGATTTGCCGGATCGTCATCGACGATCACGCCGCGGCAGTTCGGCTCGCCGCAGCAGCACGGCTCGGCGACATCGGCGACGAACGCGTAGTCGTACGTGATCTCTTCCCCGACCGGGATCTCCCGGGTCGATACCCACCACGCGATCATGGTGTTGGTCTCCTCGTCGAACTTCAGCATCACGTCGGTGTTCGGCGCGCAGGAGTGGTTGAACCAACGCGTCTGGCAGACCAGATCGAAGAACAGCGGCTTGCCGTTCCTGGTGTCCTCGGCGGGCAACACCAGCGCGTAGGTATCGTTGAAGTCAGCATCGCCGTCGTAGATGACGCCATCGCCATAGCAGATGATCTCACCGGGCGGGATCGGGCGCGTGGCGACCACTCCATAGCCATGGATCTTGGAACGGACGACTCGTAGCCCATCGAGCAAAGGCATGACCAGCGATTTTCATGAACCACGGCCGGACTGCAAGGGCTGTGACGCCCGATGGTGGACCCGCGCGGCAGGTGCAGATCGCTCTGCGGGCCCCGCGTAGCCGATGTTCGCTATCGTGCAAGCAATCTCTTGCGTCGTTGTCAGTGACGTGAACTAGCGAACTTGACGTTGTTAGCGCGCTCTCGTTTCTAGCAGCGTGTGATCGGCCACGTCGGTTCTCGACGGCGCAGGATGTAGGGAAGCTGTCAGCTAGCACGCGTGATCTATCGCGCGCGATCACCTCACGGAGATCCTCTCGTCGTTTCCCTTGCGGGATCATCGGTTCCGGGCGACGGTAACGTTTGATGTCCAAGAGCTTCGTGCCAGAGCGCGTCGGACGAAAGCGTACCGCCGCGCCCCAGCCCAAGCTGGCGCGCGCGACTCGCGACATCGTTCCCCCTGCCAAGGTCGCGCGCGGCACCCGCGACCTCGCGCCGCCGCGCGCGACGCCGCTGGGTTCATCGCCGGCCCACGCGCTCGGCGCGCTCGATCACGACGAGGATACGATCGTCGTCGATCCCGATCCGGTCCTGCCCGACGACCTCGCGCTCGACGCCGACCTCGGCGACCACGCCGAGCCGGTCGAGATCAGCGAGGTCGATGCCCACGCCAACGCGATCGCCGCCGCGACCGACGCGCGCATGATCGAGCTCGGCAAGCGCCGGTTCGGGATCTCGGCGTTCCGCCCCGGCCAGGCGCTCGCGATCCGCAACGTGCTCGCCGGCATCGACACGCTGGCGATCATGCCGACCGGTGCGGGCAAGTCGCTGTGCTACCAGCTGCCCGCGCTCGAGCTCGACGGGGTCACGCTCGTGGTCTCGCCGCTGATCGCCCTGATGAAGGATCAGAGCGACAAGCTCGCCGAGCTCGACATCGAAGTGCTGCGGCTCGACTCCACGCTGTCGCCGCGCGACGAGCAGACCGCGCTGGCGCGGCTGTCCGAGAACCGGCCATGCATCGCCTACGTCACCCCGGAGCGGCTCGGCGAGCCCCGGTTCCGTGAGCGGCTCGCGAAGGTCCGCGTCGCGATGTTCGTCGTCGACGAGGCGCACTGCATCTCGCAGTGGGGCCACGACTTCCGGCCCGCCTACCTCGGCCTGGGCGAGGCGGTCCGCGCGCTCGGCAAGCCGCCGGTGCTGGCGCTGACCGCGACCGCGCCGCCCAAGGTCAAGGACGACATCCTCGCCCAGCTCCAGCTGAACCCGGCCGATGCCTCGGTGATCGACATCGGGCTCGACCGGCCCAACCTGCGCTACCACGTCATCAAGGCGTCGAGCGAGCGCAAGAAGCAGGCGCTGCTGCTCCGGCTGATCGAGAAGCAGGCCGGCTGCGGCATCATCTACGCCGCCACGGTCAAGACGGTCGACGCGCTCGCCGACTTCCTGTGGTCACAGGGCGTCGAGTGTGGCCGCTACCACGGCCGGATGCGCGCCAAGGATCGCGAGCGGGTCCAGACCGCGTTCATGGAGCGCGGCGAGCCACGGCTGATGGTCGCGACCAACGCGTTCGGGCTCGGCGTCGACAAGCAGGACCTGCGGTTCGTCATCCACTACAACTTCCCGGGCTCGCTCGAGAGCTACTACCAGGAAGCCGGGCGTGCCGGCCGCGATGGCGCGCCCGCGGACTGCGTGCTGCTCTACCAGCCCGAGGACAAGCGGATCCAGAGCTTCTTCCTCGGCGGTCGCTACCCGACGCCGGAGCAGACCCGCGCGGTCGCCGAGGCGTTGGTCTACGTCACCCACGGCCGGGTCGCCACCCGCAGCGGCGACGACGTGGTCGACGATCACGACGGCGTGTTCGTCGCGGTCAAGGATATCGCCGAGCGCGCCGACGCGCCGGCCAAGAAGGCCCGCGTCGTGCTGTCGTTCTTGAAGGAAGTCGGGTTCGCCGCCGAGGCGCCGGGCGCCCGGTTCGCCCCGCTGGCGCTCGAGCCGCCCAGCATCGAGGATCTCGCGCGGGCCGCGAGCCGCTACGAGCAGAAGCGCGCGCAGGATCGCGCCCGGCTCGCCGCGATGCTGCGCTACTCGCAGTCGCACCTGTGCCGTACCCGCCTGCTGGTCACCTACTTCGGGTACACCGACCATCCCGCGTGTGGGACCTGCGACAACTGCCTGCGCGCCGCGAAGACCGCGGCGCCGACGGCGCAGGAGCTCGAGAACGTCGCGGCCACGCTCGCGGCCCGCCGCAACGGTGATCCGGCGACCCGGCAGGCGCTGCTCGAGGAGGCTCTGCGGCGCAATCGCGGGGCGGGGCGCGGCCGCGCGCTCAAGATCGAGCGCGTCAAGCGACCGGTGTTCGGCCCGCTCGAGAAGGGCGACCTGGTCCGCCACGCGACCTGGGGCGAGGGCGAGGTCGTGCGCGTCAGCGGCGACTCGGTCTACACGTTCTTTCCGGTCCACGGCGAGAAGCTGCTGAAGACGAGCTTCCTCGAGAAGATCGAGGCTTGAAGGGCGCGCTGCGGGCCTCGATCGATTCGTGGTCGATTCGTGGTCGCTTCGTTGCTTGGCGAGGCAGGGGCGCTGTGGGATAAGGCGACCATGTCGACCTCCGACGCTGTCTCCACGGACGCTTTCGCCGGAAATCGGCTGATCGCGGCGCTCGATGCACCGACGCGCGCCGACGCCGACGCCCTGGTGGCGCGGCTGGGCGGCGTGCCCAGCTGGCTCAAGCTCGGCCTCGAGCTGTTCTGCGCCGAGGGTCCGGCGATCGTCGCCGACTACGTCGCGCGCGGCCGCCGCGTGATGCTCGATCTGAAGCTCCACGACATCCCCGAGACCGTCGCGCGTGCCACCGCGCGGGTCGCGTCGCTCGGCGCGGGCCTGCTCACCGTCCACGCCGGCGGTGGCCGCGCGATGCTCGAGGCCGCGGTGAAGGCGGCCGGCGCGACCAGGGTCCTCGCGGTCACCGTGCTGACCTCGCTCGACGACGCCGACCTCGCCGCGATCGGCGCGCAGGGCCCCGTGCGCGACCTCGTGGTCAAGCGCGCCCAGCTCGCGATCGCCGCCGGCTGCGCCGGGGTGGTCGCGTCGCCGCACGAGATCGCCGCGATCCGCGCGATCGCGCCGGCTGGGTTTCTCATCGTCACCCCAGGCGTCCGGCCCGCCGGCGCCGCGACCGGCGACCAGAAGCGGGTGATGACGCCGCGCGAGGCGCGCGCCGCCGGCGCCGATCTCGTCGTGGTCGGCCGCCCGCTGCGCGACGCCCCGGACCCGGCCGCAGCCGCGCGCGCCATCGTCAGCGAGCTCGCGTCGTGACCAGCCCCGGAGATCGCCTGGTGTACGGCGCCGGCCCGGTGCGCGAGCTGGTCACGCGGCGCCCCCAGGCGGTGCGCGCGGTGTGGGTCGATCCCAAGCGCGCCGACCGCAGCACCAGCGATCCGGTCGCCGCGATCGTCGTGGCCGCGCGCGCCGCCAGGATCACCGTGGAAGATCGCGATCGCAAGTCGCTCGATCAAGCCGCCGGTCCCGACGCGCGCCACCAGGGCGTGGTCGCCTGGCTCGGCGCGTTCAGCTACGCCGCGCTGGACACGTTGATCCCCGCCGCCGGCCCCGCCGCCGGCCCCGCCGCCGGACCGGCGCTGATCGTCGCGCTCGACGGCATCGAGGACCCGCGCAACCTCGGCGCGATCCTGCGCAGCGCCTACCTGCTCGGCGCCGATGGCGTGATCATCCCGGAGCATCGCGCCGCCCAGGTGACCGCGCTGGTCGCCAAGGCGAGCGCCGGCGCCAGCGAGCTGTTGCCGATCGCCCAGGTCGGCAACCTCGTGCGCGCGCTCGACCAGCTGCGCGAGCTCGGGCTGTGGCGCGTCGCGGTCGCGGCCACGCCCGAGGCGCAGGCCATCGAGACGATCGACGCCACGCTGCCCTTGTGCCTGGTGATGGGCGCCGAGGCCACCGGCGTGCGGCCGCTGGTCGCCAAGAACTGCGACTTCCACGCCGTGATCCCGATGGCCGACGACCGCGCCGGCATCGGCTCGTTCAACGTCGCGGTCGCCGCCTCGCTCGCGCTCTACGAAGTCCGCCGCCAGCGCCGCGCCCGCTGACCTGCCCCCGCCGTCGCCGCTACCGGGCGATCCGGATCGCCCAGGTCCCGCTGTCCTCGACGACGGTGTAGACCACCCCCGGATCGGCGCGGCGGTGCTCGGCGTCGAACCGGATCGTGCCGGTCAGCCCGACGAGCTGCGCCTTGGCCAGACCCGCGATCAACGCGGCGCGCCCGCCGCCACCCACGGTGGCCGCGAGCTGCGCGGCGTCGAACGCGTAGGCCTCGACGAAGCCCGGCGCGCGGCCGAACGCGGCGACGAACCTGTCGACGAACGCCTTGCTCGCCGGATCCTGGTCATCGGCGTAGTAGCCGGGCGCGAGCAGGGCGCCGTCGGCGTGGCGGCCGGCGTCGATCAAGAACGCGCCGGTCAGGTTCTCCGCCGTCGACAGCAGCAGCACGCCGCGCCCGCCGCGCAGCTTCTTGGTGCCGAGCGGCCGCGGCTTGGTGCCCGACGCATCGAGCGCCGGCGCGATCAGCGCCAGCGTCGCGGCATCCTCGGGCACGAAGATCGCGTCCCACTCGCCGGCGACCTTGGCGACCGCGGGCCCGAACGCCTTGGTATCCGGCTTGTACGTCACGGTCGAGACCACCGTGCCACCGGCCTTGCCAACCTCGTCGGCAAACGCCGACGATAGGGTCTTGCCATAGCCGCTGTCCGGAGCGAGCACCGCGAAGCGCTTGACGCCCTTGGACAGCGCGCGCTGGGCCAGCGATCGCGCCCTCGCCTCTCCGGAGTGCATGACGTGAAACACGGCGCGGCGCACCGCGAGCTTGTCGGCGCGCCCGGTCAAGCTGAGCAGCGGCACGCCGAGCGCGTCGGCGCGCGGGCCGGCGGCCTCGACCGCGTCCTTGTCGGTCGGCCCGATGATCGCGATCACGTTGGCCGCCGCGAGCTGCTCGACGGCGGCGGCGGCGTGCTCGCCGTCACTGGCGGCGCGGACCTCGATCGCCGCGACGGCCTTGCCGTCGGCGATCCCCGCGGCAACCCCGAGCCCGGCGACCGCCGCCTCGGCGATCCGGTTCGACTTGCCGCCGAGCGGCACGACCGCGCCGAGAACGCCGATCGGCCCGCTCGCCGGCGCCGCGCCCTCGCGCGCGACCGCCCGGGGGAGCCCGAGCGCCGCGCGCGCCGGCAGCGCGATCTCGCGCATCCGCTGCGCCTCCTGGGCGTTGCCGGCCTGGTCGGCCAGCGCCACGAGCCGGCTCGCGACGATCGCGAAGCTCGGGCCCTTGCGGTCGGGCAGCTCGTCGAACGCGCGGCGCACCAGGTTCGCGTCGGCGGTCGCGACGACCTCCTCGAGCCGCGCCACGATCGCGGCGCGCTCGGTCGGCGTGACCCGTGGATACAGCAGATCGAACGCGGCCAGCGATCGGATCGGCGGATCGCCGGCCTTCGCGGTCGCGTACGCCACCGCGGCGAGGTACTCGGTGCGATCGTCGTCGTCCTCGACCGCGGCCTCTCCGGAGCGCAGCAGCGGGAGCGCCCCCGCCGCATCGCCCTGGTAGTTCCTGGTGATCCCGAGGAACAGCGTGGCGCGCGCGGTCAGCCCCGGATCGGCTTTGAGCTCGATGACGTCGCCGAGGATCGTCGCGGCGTCGCGGAGCTTGCGCGCCTTGACGTCGGCGATGCCGGCGTACAGCTGCGCCCACGGCACGATGGGGTCCGAAGGGAACTCGGCGACGATGCGCTCGAACTCGCCGGCGTCCCGGCCATCGCGCAAGAACTTGGCGCGGGCCTCCTGGAACCGGGTGCGCGCCACCGCGTCGCCGCTGGTCGGCGCGTCGGGGACCAGCGTGCGGCGGGTCTGGCGCCCGCCGCAGGCGGCCACGACAAGGAACGAGGCCAGGATGATACGGCGGAGCACGATCGTCACACGCCGACGATAGCCGTGCCTGCGCGCGACCGCAAATCGCGGTAAGGCATTGCCATGTCACGCACGGACCGTCTGCTCTCCGATCTGGAACGCGGCTTCGAGGCCCTCGAAGCGGGCAAGCTCGACACCGCAGCCTCGATCGTCGAGCGCTGCCAGCGCATCGACCGCAAGAACCCAGACGTGATCGCGCTCGCCGCCGCGGTCTCCGATGCCAGCGGCGACGTCGACGACGCGTTCGCGCAATACCGCCTGCTGTGCGAGCTGCGGCCCGATGACCCGATGCCGCGGATCTGCGTCGCGCGGCTCGAGCTGCAGGGCCTGGGCGATCCCGACGCCGCGCGCGACGCCCTGGGCGAGCTGTCGAGCTCGGTCATCGACGACGGCGAGCTCGCCCTCGACCTGGCGGAGCTCGCGCTGGCCGCCGAGGACCCGGCCGCCGCGAAGCGCTGGGTCGAGATCGCCGACCGCGAGCCCGAGCTCCACGCCGACGCGGTCCACATGCTCGGCCGCATCCACGAGGCCACCGGCGACCTCGCCGCCTGCGTGAAGGCCTGGCAGGACGTCCGCAAGCTCGACCTCGCCGCGGCCGCGAGCGCCCCCGACGGCGCGCTCGCGATCAGCGAGGACGACGTCGAGCAGATCGCCCAGCAAACCCTGACCGAGCTGCCCTCCCAGATCCGCGAGAAGCTCGAGCGCGTCCCGATCCTCATCGACGACCTGCCGTCCGAGGAGCTGGTCGCCGATGGCGTCGACCCCCGCCTCCTGGGTCTGTTCCAGGGCACGCCGATGCCCGAGGGCGGCGACCTCGCCCCGACGGTCACCAACATCCTGCTGTTCCGCGGCAACCTGGCGCGCGCCTGCGTCGACGCCGACCACCTCGCCGAGGAGATCCGCATCACGGTGCTCCACGAGACCGCGCACTACTTCGGCCTCGACGAAGACGACCTGGAAGCGCTCGGCCTGGACTGACGCGGTGCAGGCCGACGCCGGAACGTCGCCCGAGGGCGCCGGCGTGCGTGGGTCGCCGCGTCATGGGCGTAAGCCCGGACACGCCGTTGTCTCCCCGGGCGCCCTCGTCACGACGAGGCTTGCACACCCTCCGCGGCGGCGGTGCCGGACGACACCGCCGCGCGAAACGCCATACCAAGTTTGCGATCCGCTGCGCCGCGAGCTTGGTCAAATCAGGCACGTCGATACATCGCGTTGCTGTAGAGATCGACGCATGCGACACAAGCACCTTGCTTTGACCTTGTTAGCGTTGTCGTGCGAGACGGCCGACAAGGGCGACGCCGGACCGACGGGCGCGCCGCTGGACGAGCCCATCACCGCGACCACCGCCTCGGTGCCCGAGCGCAACAACCACCCCAGCCGAGATGGTGTATTCGTGCAACCGACGCTCACCAAGGCGCGCGCGGCGACGATGGTGCGCGATCTCTCGTTCGACGGCACGATCTCGGGCAATGTCTTCGCGTCGCCGCTGTACGTCGACGGCACCCCAGGGGTCTTCGTGATCGCCACGGAGAACAACCAGGTCAGCGCGATCGACGAGACCACCGGCAGGCCGGTGTGGCAGCGCACCTACGGCCAGCCCGCCGGCGCGACCGGCGCGGGCTGCGGCAACATCGCCCCGCTCGGCATCACGGGCACGCCGACCATCGACCTCGGCAAGCGCACGATCTACTTCGACACGGCGATCGGGACGTCCACGGCGATCACCGATCACCTGATCCACGCCGTGTCGCTCGACGATGGCGCCGAGCGCGCCGGCTGGCCGGTCTCCACGAAGACGCTCAGCGACGCCGGCGAGAAGTTCAACCCGGTGCTCCACAACCAGCGAAGCGCGCTGCTCCTCGTCAATGGCATCCTGTACGTCACCTACAGCGGGCACCTGGGCGATTGTGGCAACTATCGCGGATGGGTGATCGGCGTCGACACCACCACGCCCACGAACATCAAGACCTTCAAGACCGGCGCGACCCGCGGCGGCGGCATCTGGGGAACGGGCGGCCCGTCGACCGACGGCACCAACGTCTTCGTCACCACCGGCAACACGTTCGGCGCGACGACCTGGGCCCGCGGCGAAGCGGTGATCCGCCTGCAGTCCGGCCCGGCGTTTTCAGGCCAGACGCGGGACTTCTTCGCGCCGACCAACTGGCCACAGCTCGACGCCGCCGATCTCGATCTCGGGGGCAGCGGCTCGCTGGTCGTCGAGGCACCGGCGTTCACGCCGTCGCAGCTCGTGCTCGCGTTCGGCAAGGACGGCAACATGTTCGCGCTGGACCGCAACAACCTCGGCGGCATCGGCGCGCCGAAGGCCGTGCTGCACGCGATGAATGGCCAGATCGTCAACGCGGCGGCGGCGGTGACCACACCCGCCGGTACCTTCGTCACGATGCACGGCGCCCGCGGCGCGACCGGCCTGGGTTGCCCGACGGGGAGCGGCGATCTCGCGACCGTCAAGCTGAGCGGGACGAGCATCGCGATGGCGTGGTGCGCGAACAACGGCGGCCAGGGGTCGCCGATCATCACGACCACCGACGCCAGCGGCAGCGAGGCCATCGTGTGGACCGCCGGCGCCGCGGGGACCAACAAGCTGCACGCGTGGGATGCGGTCACCGGCGCCGTGGTGTTTGGCGGCGGCAGCGATGCGTTTGCCGCGGTCCGCCAGTTCACCTCCCCCATCGCCGTCAAGGGCCGCATCGTGATCGCCGGAGACAACAAGGTCTACGCGTTCAAGCCGCGCTGACCGGCCTCGGCCACAGGTCACGCGAGCGTGGTGACGCGGTCACCGAACAGGCGCTCGAGGCGGGTCAGCAGGTCTTCGGTCGGCGAGACCGCCCAGGCATCGGGGAGCGTCACGACGGTCTCGGAGCGCCGGGGGATCTTGAGCCGCAGCACCGCCTGGCAGTTGCCGCGGGTCGCGTTGGCCAGGATCGTCTTCAGCTCGTCGATCTGATCGTGGGTCAGCTGATCGGCGTTGAGGTGGATGTCGACCCGCGAGGTCTTCTGCTGGCGCAGCTCCGAGAGCGGCGCGGCCGACTCGAGCAGCATCTTCCACTCCGCCGCCTCGGCGTTGCCCTCGTTCTTGACCGCGCCCGTGCACAGGATCGGCTCGTCGCTGACCAGGACGTGGCGCACCTTCTCGAACGTCTTGGGGAACGCGATCACCTCGAAGGTGCCCTCGGCGTCTTCGAGCATGAAGCGCGCCATCTTGTCCCCCTTCTTGGTGATCATCTCGCGGTACTGGCTGACGATGCCGCCGATCGCGGCCTCGCCGACCCCGCGCTTGCCGGCGGCGAAGTCGCTCGTCGTCGCGTTGGCGTAGCGCTGGAGGTCGCCGCGGTAGCGATCGAGCGGGTGGCCCGAGACGTAGAAGCCCAGGGCCTCCTTCTCGAACGCGAGCAGCTGCTTGGGCCCCCAGATCTCGAGGTCGGGGAACACCTCGCCCATGCTCGGCGTGCCCAAGGCGGGCTTGGCCGGCTCCTGCGCCGCGAACAGGCCGAACAGCGAGGTCTGGCCGCTGCGGCGATCGCGCTGGTCCGAGGCGCCGCGTTCGATCGCGGCGTCGAGCGCGGCGAGCTGCTGCGCGCGGTGGTGGCCGCCCGGCAGGCCGTCGAGCGCGCCCGCCTTGATCAGCTGCTCGAGCACGCGGCGGTTGCAGCGCTGGGTGTCGACCCGCCGGCACAGCTCGTAGACCGAGGTGAACACGCCGTCGGCCGCGCGCGCCTCGAGGATCGCCTCGACCGCCGTGGCCCCGACCCCCTTGACCGCGCCGAGGCCGAACCGGATGACCTTGGCAGCGAGGCTCTGGGCCGCCGCCGCGTCGCCGAGCGCGGCCGGCGCGCCGGTCGCGCCCGCGACCGGGGTCGACGGCACGGTCACAGTGAAGTCCTGCAGCGACTCGTTGATATCCGGCCGCTCGACGACCAGCCCCATCGCGCGCGCCTCGGCGATGAACTTGACGATGTTGTCGACGTTGTCGGCGTCGCACGACATCAGGCCCGCCATGAACTCGTGCGGGTAGTGCGCCTTCAGGTAGCCGGTCTGGTACGTGATCCAGCCGTAGGCCGCCGAGTGCGACCGGTTGAACCCGTAGCCGGCGAAGAACGCCATGAGCTCGAACACCTGGTCGGCGATCTTCGCGTCGACCTCGAGTGTCCTGGCGCCCTCGAGGAAGATCTGCTTCTGCTTGGCCATCTCCTCGGGCTTCTTCTTGCCCATCGCGCGGCGCAGCAGGTCGGCGCCGCCGAGCGAGTAGCCGCCCAGGACCTGGGCGATCTGCATCACCTGCTCCTGGTAGACGATCACGCCGTAGGTATCGCCGAGCACCTTCTCGAGCCAGGGGTGCGGGTATTCGACCTTCTTGCGGCCGTGCTTGCGGTCGATGAAGTCGTCGACCATGCCGCCCTCGAGCGGCCCCGGGCGGTAGAGCGCGACCGCCGCGACGATATCCTCGAGACAGTCGGGCTTGAGCTTCTTCAGGATCTCGCGAAACCCGCTCGACTCGAGCTGGAACACGCCCGTGGTATCGCCGCGCGCGATCATCTTGTAGACGTCGGCGTCGTCCTTGGGGATCGTGTCGATATCGAACGGGTCGTCGGCCGGCCGCTTCTGGTTGATGAGCTTGGTCGCGGTGTGGATCACCGTGAGCGTCTTGAGGCCGAGGAAGTCGAACTTGACGAGGCCCGCCTTCTCGACCTCCTTCATCGCGAACTGGGTGACGATCTCGTCGTTCTGGCCGCGGAAGCACGGCACGTACTCCCACAGCGGCCGCTCGGCGATCACGACGCCGGCGGCGTGCATGCCGGCGTTGCGGTTGAGGCCCTCGAGCGACGCGGCGAGATCGAGCAGCTCGCGGTGCAGCGGGCTCTCGTTGTAGAGCTGCTTGAGCTCGGGGGTCTGCTCGATCGCCTCGCGCACCGGGGGCGACTTGCCCTGCACCGGCTCGGGCACGAGCTTGGCCAGCTTGTCGGCCTCGGCGAACGGGATCTCCATCACGCGGGCGATATCGCGGATCACGCCGCGCGCCTTCAGCTGGTGGAACGTCGCGATCTGGCCGACCTGATCCTTGCCGTACTTGTCCTGGACGTAGTTGATGACCTCGCCGCGGCGATTCATGCAGAAATCGACGTCGAAGTCGGGCATCGACACGCGCTCTGGATTGAGGAACCGCTCGAACAGGAGCTTGAACTCGAGCGGGTCGATATCGGTGATCCGCAACGCCCACGCCACCGCCGAGCCGGCGCCCGAGCCGCGGCCGGGGCCCACGGGGATGCCGTGCTCCTTGGCCCAGTTGATGAAATCCCAGACGATGAGGAAGTAGCCCGAGAACCCCATCTTCTGGATCACCGCCAGCTCGGTCCGGCAGCGCTCGCGATACTGGTCGGGGTCGAACGCGACGCCGCGGCCCGAGAACTCCTTGAACCGGCGCTCGAGCCCCTTCTCGATCAACACGGTGATGTACGTATCGAGGGTCTCGCCCTCGGGGACCTTGTAGGTCGGCAAGAACGTCTGATCGAGCTTGAGCTTGACGTTGCAGCGCGCGGCGATCGCCGCGGTGTTCTCGACCGCCTCGGGCACGTCCTTGAACGCCGCGTCCATCTCCGACGGCGACTTCATGTAGTAGCTGTCGACGATGTGCTTGAGCCGCTTCTCGTCCTTGAGGCTCTTGCCGGTCTGGATCGCCATCAGCACGTCGTGCGCGACGGAGTCGGCGCGGTTGACGTAGTGGCAGTCGTTGGTCGCGACCAGCGGGATGCCGAGCTTCTTGCCCATCCGCACGAGCTCGCCGTTGAGCGTCTCCTGCTCCGTCATCGGGGTCGGCATCAGCTCGAGGTAGAAGTCGCCGGGCGCGAAGATGCTCGCGTATTCCTTGGCGATCTCCTCGGCGGCGGCGACCCCGTTCTTCTCGAGCGTCTGGGCGATCTCGCCGCCCAGGCACGCCGACATGCCGATCAAGCCCTCGCTGTGATCGCGCAGGATCTGCTTGTCGATCCGCGGGTTGTAGTAGAAGCCCTCGAGATAGCCCTTCGAGTTGAGGAACGACAGGTTCTTGTAGCCGATGTCGTTCTGCGCCAGCAGGATCAGGTGGTAGTTGCGCCGGTTGGTCCGGTCGTGGCGATCGGTCGCGGCGACGTACGTCTCGCAGCCGAAGATGAGCTTGACCCCCGCCTGCTTGGCCTCGGTGTAGAGGTCGATCGCCCCGAACATGTTGCCGTGATCGGTGACCGCGACCGTGTCCATCCCCAGCGCCGTGACCTTGGGGAACAGATCCTTCACGCGGATCGCACCGTCGAGCAGGCTGTACTGCGTGTGGAGATGGAGATGCGTGAACCCGGCCATGGTAAAGACGCTCTGATCTAGCTCATGCCCCCGACACTCCCGAGCCCGCCGGCGGTCTTTGTGGCGGCATCATCGCTCCCCGGGCGTATGATCTTCACCACCTGGCTCTGGTTCACCGCGTGTCACGCGCCCCCGCCCGCGGCGCCGCCCGGCGAGCCGATCCCGGCCGCCGCGGAGCTCGAGCTTGGCACCATGGACGCCGAGTGTGGCGGCCTGGTCAGCGCGCTGGCCCGCTACAAGCAGTGCGCGAACCTCGACGAGGACGACCGCTGGAGCATCGGCGCCTGGAGCGAGCGCGCCCAAGAGGATTTCGCAGCCGGCAAGAAGGCCAACCCGGAGCCCAGCGCCCAGCGCGCCATCGCCCAGGCTTGCCACAAAGCCGTGGTCTCGGTCCTCGCGGCCAACGAGCGCTGCCACAACGGCCCCCGGCCCGAGCGCTAGCGATCGAGGTCCGCGACGGGCTTATCCGACGCGGGACGACGCGGACACGAGCTCGCCGACCCCGCTGCCGGAGCTCACCTGCGGCGACAGCGTCGGTCGATGGCCTGGCTCGCCGTGGCGGATTCTCCGGACCCACCAGTCGGCCAGCCACAGCGTCCACAGCGGCACGAGCCAGAGGCACACGCCGGCGACGGCCCAGATCCGGCGCGCCAGGCTGCGGTGCTTCTTGCTGTCGCTGCAGATCCACTGGATGACGTGATAGGCGACGAAGTAGACGTAGAGCGGGTAGAGCAGCGCGAACCGGATCGGGAAGTAGTGGGCGACGATGTTGTGGAGGAACGTGAACACCCGCTGGGCGTACGCCGGTCCCGACAGCATGCGCTTGGCCATGCCACCGGGGACATCGAGCCGCCGGATCATCCTGGGCGCCGGGTCGAACAGCAGATACTCGTCGGCGCGCTTGCCCGCGTTGATCCGGTACGCGAGCGACGGCTCGTCCTCGATCGGCGTGCACTCGTCCCACAGGCCGAACCGCTCGAGGGTCGACCGGCGGATCGCCGCGTTGCCGCCCATCAAGCTCTCGACCGGCCTCCGCTGATCGGTGCGCGCGTAGACCCGCTGCCACTTGAGCAGGTTGAACGACAGCACCTGGCGGCGCGCGCGCGCGAGGTTGACGTAGGGCGGGCCATCGTCGACGAACTGGCCGGTGGCGCCGAGGCACCGCGGGTCGCCGAAGTTCGCCTCGTGGCGGCGCAGCCAGTCGGTGCTGGCCGGCAGATCGTCGTCGTCGATGAACACGAGCAGCTCGCCGCGCGCCCGGCGCACGCCGGCGTTGCGCGCGCCTGGCCCGCCGAGCGGCGGGTGCTGGAACACGCGGACCCGCGGATCGCGCGCCAGCTCGTCGAGCCGCAGCTGATCGGCCGCCGCGCGCTCGGTCGTCTGTTCGATCACCACGATCTCGAACGACTCGTGATCCTGATCGCACAGCGCGGTCAGCAGCTCGACCAGCGCGGGGAGCCGGTTGTACGATCGCACGATGACCGACAGCCGCGGCGCGCCCGGATCGCTCGTTCGAGGTCGGCGGTCGCTCACCAACTTCTAGCTACCACGCCCGTCGGGCCACATCCATCGGCGAGCGGCTTTCAGAAAGCCTCGGTGAGCCCTGACGGCCCCGTGTGGCGATTGCGTCGCACGGCTTCACACTGCTTCACGCAATCCACCACCGCGCGCAGCTTGCCAGTTCATCTCAGGCCGCCTCGCGCCGCAGCTCGGCGACCTGTGCGGCCGAGCCCAGCACCACCAGCGTCATGCCGGGCGCGAGCTTCTCGTCGGCATCCGGGTTGTAGACCCACGCCAGCTGGTCACCGGCGCGCACCGCCAGCACGGTCATGCCGAACCGCTCGCGAATCCGCGCCTCGCGCAGCGATGCCCCCAGCCGGGCCGCCTGGGCGCCGAGCTGGATCTCCTCGATCCGGTACGCGGTGCGCTTGTCGCGCAGCATCTCGTCGAGAAACCGCACCACCGCCGGCCGCAGCAGCTCGGACGCGAGCCGCATGCCGCCGATGAAGTTCGGCGACACCACGGCATCGGCCCCCGACCGCCGGATCTTCTCGACGTGCGACAGCTCCGCGCAGCGCGCGACGATGCGCAGCGCGGCGTTGGTCTGGCGCGCGGACACCGTCAGGTACAGGTTGTCCTTGTCCGACGACAGCGCCGCCACCAGGCCGCGCGCGCGCTCGAGCGCGGTCTGCGCCATCACGTCGTCGTCGGTCGCGTCGCCGACGACGTACGCGTACGCGGCCTTGGGGTAGGCTTCGGCGAGCTCGCGCAGCACGCCGTCGCGCACATCGACCGCGATCACCGGCACCCCGCTGGTCAACAGCTCCTCGATCACGTTGCGCCCGGTCGATCCGGCGCCGCACACCACGACGTGTTGCTCCATGCGTTTCATCCGTTTCTTCATGCGCGACGCGAACAGCACGTCGCGCAGGTCACCCTCGATGATGAAGGCGGTGATCATCGACGCGAAGTACACGATGCTGCCGGTGCCGAACACCAGCAGCACCACGGTGAACGCGCGCGCGTACGCCACGTGCTCCATGTCGCGGAGCACCTCCCCGTAGCCCACGGTCGTCACCGTGATCACGGTCATGTACACGCAGTCGCCGAACGGCCACGCGCCCCGGCCGATCGTGTAGTAGCCGACCCCGCCGCCGATCACGACGACCACCAGCAGCACGAGCCCCATCACGAGGCGCCGGACCAGCGACGACTCCATCACGCGCGCTCGTTGGCCATGTGCGTCACGCTGCGCCCCGCGCAGCCCCCCGTGGATGCGGCTCGCTCACGGCCCGCAGGATAAGGTAAGAACGCGCATGCAGCTGCTCGCCAGTTACCTCTCGGGCGCGTGGTCGGCGGGATCGGGATCGGCCCAGCTGCTGGTCAACCCGGCGACCGAGGCGCCGCTCGCCGAGGTCCGCGCCGGGGGCCACGACCTGGCGGCGGCGTTCGCCTATGCCCGCACCACCGGCGCTGGCGAGCTCGCACACCTGGGGTTCGCCGCCCGCGGCGCCGTGCTGGCGAGCCTCGCCAGGGCGATCCACGGCGCGCGCGAGGAGCTGCTCGCGCTCGCGATCGCCAACGGCGGCAACACCCGCGGCGACGCCAAGTTCGACATCGACGGCGGCGCCCTCGCGCTGTCGCACTACGCCGAGCTCGGCGCCAAGCTCGGCACCGCGCCGCTGCTCGCGGACGGCGCCGCGATCCAGGTCGGCCGCACGGCGCGGATGTCGGGCCAGCATGTCTGGGCGCCGTGCCCCGGCGTCGCCGTGCACATCAATGCCTTCAACTTCCCCAGCTGGGGCCTGTGCGAGAAGCTCGCCTGCGCCCTGCTCGCCGGCATGCCGGTGATCGCCAAGCCGGCCACCGCCACCGCGCTCGTCGCCCACCGGCTGGTCGAGCTGTTCGCGGAGCTCCTGCCCGCCGGCGCGCTCCAGCTCCTGGTTGGCCCGGCCGGCGCGCTGCTCGACTCGCTCGCCCCGGGCGACGTCGTGGCGTTCACCGGCGGCAGCGCCACCGCGCGCGCGCTGCGCAGCCACCCCGCCGTCGTCGCGCACGGCGTCCGGCTCAACGTCGAGGCCGACAGCCTCAACGCCGCGGTCCTCGCTCCCGACGTCGAGCTGTCGAGCGAGGCTGGCGGCCTGTTCCTGGCCGACGTCGTCCGCGACATGACCCAGAAGACCGGCCAGAAGTGCACCGCGATCCGCCGGGTCCTGGTCCCCGCCGACCAGCTCCCCGAGATCGCCGACGCGCTCCGCGACCGGCTGTCGCGCGTCACCGTCGGCGATCCGGCGCAGGACGGCGTCACCATGGGCCCGCTCGCGACCGCGGCGCAGCGCGACGACGTCCGCGCCGCGATCGCCGTGCTCGCCGCCGCCACCGACGCGGTCCACGGCGGCACCGGCGACGTCACCCCGACCGGGGTCCCCGCTGGCAAGGGGTTCTTCGTCGCGCCGGTCGTCCGATCCACCCGCTCGCCGATGACCTGCGCCCCGCTCCACGACCGCGAGATCTTCGGCCCGGCGATCACGCTCGGCGCTTACGACGGATCCCCGGCCACCGCCGCGGCGTTCGTCGCGCGCGGCCAGGGCTGCCTGGTCAGCTCGGTCTACTCCGACGATCGCGCCTGGGTCACCCGGTTCGTCGCCGGGGCCGCCCCGTGGGCCGGCCGGCTCTACCTCGGCTCCTCGAAGATGGCCGCCCAGAGCCCCGGCCCCGGCACGGCGCTCCCCTCGCTGCTCCACGGCGGACCGGGCCGCGCCGGCGGCGGCGAAGAGCTGGGCGGCGAGCGCGGGCTGCACCTCTACATGCAGCGCACCGCGCTCGAAGGCGACGCCTCGGTGCTCAAGTCGCTGCTGGGCGACCCGGCGTAGGGCGGCAGGCGCGCCCCATGCTCACGGTCCGGTGGGCGGACGGCGGCGGATCGCGGCGGGGGTCTCGGGGTCGGGCTCGAGCAGCGGCAACAGGTTCGAGAGCTCGCGCGCGACCTGGCGGGCGCGGTGGCGGACGAAGTCGACCGCGTAGGGGTCGACGAGCAGGATGACCAGGGCGGCGTCGTACCAGAAGCTCATCGCGTAGGCGTCGGGATCGATCACCTCGCCGTGGGAGCTGTGGGGCGCGTGGGTGGCCAGCGCGCGACGCGCCAGGAACGGCCAGCGCGTCGACTCGAGCTCGTCGGGCTTGCGCGCCGAGGCGATCAGCTGGGTGCCGCGGGTGACGAACGCGTTGGTCGCGCGGTCGATGGCCGCCAGCGCACGCAGGTAGCCGGCGATCCGATCGGTGACCCGGTCGCTCGCCGGGATGACGCCCGGCGCGACGAGGATCTCGGGGAGCCGGGAAACCTCCCAGCGGCGCCGGATCGCGCGCAGCTGGCGGATCGCCCGGTCGAACGCGGCCTCGATGTCGGTCTCCCGGCTGTGCCGGGTCGGCAGCTCGACGCGCAGGAACTCACCGCCGCCGAGCGGCAAGGTGCGCGCCGGCACGCCGCTGCGCAGATCGTCGTGCTCGACGACGCGCGCCGAGACCGCGCCGATCGCGTCGACCAGCTCGCGCAGCGCCGCGCGCACTTCATCGGTGATCTCGACGTCGCTCATGCAACTTCACTCCGCACCGAGGCCCGCGCCGAGGCCTGCGATGAAGCCGGTGGCGATCATCGTCGTCGGCTGGGGATAGAACAGATAGTTGGCGATCGCCGGCTCGCCGCCGAACAGCTCACGCCAGGAGCCTGCGGCGAACCCGGGGGGGGCGTGGGCGATCTCGCCGAAATCGACGTGGAGCAGCTCGTACGCCGGCAGGATCGCGACCAGCTTCTGCATCCGGTGGAGCAGCGGCGCGTCGTAGACACCTGCGCGCGGCTGCTCGCGCACGACGAAGCCGGCCGGCGTACGCACCGCGTCGATCGCGACTTGCTGCACGGCGGCCATCCGGGCGCGCTGGCTGACGACCACGCGGAGATAGAGCTCACCGAGCGAGCCGCCCTCGGCGAGCGCGGCGTGCCACTCGGCGGGCGCCGGCACGCCGTGGTCGCGGACCTGGACGATGCAGGGCGTGCGGCCCATGCAGAGCACGTAGATGTAGTCGCACGGCTCGTCGTCGCCGCCCTGGCGGACGAAGGTCGCGGCGCCCAGCGTCTGCGCCAGCTCGTCGGCCAGCTGCGCCAGCTCGTCGGGCGGTGGGCCCGCGACCTCTCGATCGTCGGGCTCGCCCCACGTCCGCGTCGGGTACAGCTGCGCCAGCGCGTCGTCGACCGAGGCCATCATCGCGCCCTTGCGATGATCGCAGCCTGTCTTGCCCTTGCAGTTGGTGCAGCCCATCGCAGACCAGACTATACCCTGGCGCGATGCGGCGCACGCACAGCTAGTGGCCGGGACGCTCGCTCGCCGGCTGGGACAGCGCGAAGCCTTCGTGCAGCGACTGCACCGCGAGCTCGGCGTACTTGCGCGCGATGACGCAGGAGATCTTGATCTCGCTGGTCGAGATCAGCTGGATGTTGATGTTCTCGGCGGCGAGCAGCTGGAACATCGTCTTGGCGATGCCTGCGTGCGACCGCATCCCCACGCCGACCACCGAGACCTTGGCGATCTCGTCGTCGAACGCGATCCGCTCGCCGGCCGCGCCGACCAGGTGCGGGACCTTCTCGGACAGGATGCTGCAGGCGCGCTTGCGGTCGCCCTTGGGCACGGTGAACGTCAGGTCGGTCGTGCCGTCGAACGCCTGGTTCTGGACGATCATGTCGACCGAGATGTTCGCATCGGCCAGCGAGGCGAACAGCTGGGCCGCGACCCCCGCCGTATCCGGCAGGTCCGCGACGGTGATCTTGGCCTCGTCCTTGGCGACGGTGACGCCCGAGACGGTGACTTTCTCCATGGCTGCCTCCTCGGGGACCACCCAGGTCCCCGGTACGTCCTGCGAGATATCGTGAAGGCTCGAACGGACGTGGATCTTCACGCCGTACTTCATCCCGAGCTCGACGGAGCGGATCTGCAACACCTTGGCGCCCAGCGACGCGAGCTCGAGCATCTCCTCGTAGCTGATCCGATCGATCTTGCGCGCCGTCGGCACCAGGTTCGGATCGGTGGTGTAGACGCCGTCGACGTCGGTGTAGATCTCGCAGACGTCGGCCGACAGCGCCGCCGCGATCGCGACGCCGGTGGTATCGGAGCCGCCGCGCCCGAGCGTCGTGATGTTGCCCTGCTCGTCGACGCCCTGGAACCCGGCGATCACGGCGATCTCGCCGGCGGCGAGCGCGTCGCGGATCGGCTGGCTCTCGATCGACACGATGCGCGCCCGCGAGAACGCGCTATCGGTGATGATCTTGCACTGGTGGCCGAGGAACGAGCGCGCCTTGCCGCCGGCCGCGCGGATCGCCAGCGCGACCAGGCCGACCGAGACTTGCTCGCCGGTCGAGACGATGACGTCGACCTCGCGATCGTTGGGATCCTCGCGGATCTGGCCGACCAGGCCGAGCAGGCGATTGGTCTCGCCGGACATCGCCGACACGACGACCGCGACCTGGTGACCCTGGCGCGCGGTCGCCAGGCAGCGCGCGGCGACGTTGCGCATGCGCTCGATCGAGCCCACCGAGGTGCCGCCGTACTTCTGGACGATCAACACGGCTCGAACGCTACACGCACCACGGCGCGCGGGGAAGCGGTGGCCGCCGCTCAGTCGCCGCTCAGTCGCCGCCCCGTCGCCGCCCCGTCGCCGCTCAGTCGGCGCGGTACGTGAACCGCAGCTCGTAGTCGCACAGGTGAAACACGTCGCCCTCGTCGATGCGCTTGTTGTCGATGCGCATGCCCTTGTAGTCGATGCCGTTCGTCGAGCCGAGGTCCTTGATGTAGAACGTCCCGTTGCGGCGGATCACGGCGGCGTGCTTGCGCGAGATGTTGCCATCCTTGATCGGTAAGTCCGACGTCTTGCTGCCGCGGCCGATGATGAACTGGTCCTTGGTCACCGGGTAGCGCTGGCCGTTGTAGATCAGGAACAGCGTAGGGCCGGCACCGCCACCACCACCACCCATGGGCATCGGGGCCGGCGCGTGACCTATCGGCGATGGTGCCGAGTGAACCAGACCGCCCATCGTCGCGGCGACGCCGCCGCCGGTCGGACCGGCCATCCGGGGGCTGGCACTGGCGTTGTTGTTCGGGCCCTGGTAGCCCGGGGTCGGCGGCTGTGGGCGGCGTGGCGCACCGGCGCCCGCAGGCGGCGGCTGGGTGCCCGGCTGGCCACGCGATCCGTTGGCGCCGCCCGGCGACCGGGTCGGCGGGTACGCGTTCGCAGCCGGGGGCAGGCCACCACCCGCGATGTTGCCACCACCACCGCCACCACCCGCGAGCGGCGCGCCCTGAGTCATCTGGCCGCCCGGCGACTGGTAGTTCTTCGAGCGTGCGTAGTACCGCATCGCCTCGTTGACGAGGTAATCGATAGAGCAATCGAAGTCGTTCGCCATCTGTTCGAACGTCTCCCACAGGACATCGCGGCAGTAGAAATGCCGCATTGTCTTCTTGCTCTGATCCATTCGCTTGGTTGCTCCCCGGAACTCACGATCGCTCGGGCCTTCGCGCCCCTCTCGCCCCGGCTGTCCCCTACGATACTACATTCGACATGCGGACGCGACTATCGGGAGTCACTTGGCGGTGAGCGTCGAAGAAACCTGCTTGGCGCGATCGCCCAGGGTCGGGTCGACCTTACCCTGCCCTTGCTCACCCCAGTAGCCGACCAGCCGGTCGCGGCTGGCGGCGAGCCCGGCGATCGCCGCGGCGTCGTCGGTGGATTTCATCGCGGCCAGCGCCTCGACCCCGAGCCAGCGGGCGAGCGTCGCGTGCTCGGCGAGCAGCGCCAGCGCCGCGGCATGCGCCTGATCCCGGGGGGGCGCCTCGGAGATCGCGCGAGCGATCCCGGCGACCTGGTCCTCGGTATAAGCCCCGGCCACCGGCAGCGCCCGGACGGCATCGCGGATCGCCGCCGCCCCCCCACACTTCAGCGCATTGTTGGCAGCCACGACCTTGAAGTCGGCGTTGCGATGCGGCGCGCCGATCATCCCGAGCAGCGGCGACAGGCAGGCAGGCGGACCGACGGCGCGGATCAGCGCGACCGCGTCGTTCGACGCCCGGACGTCCTGGGTGTCGTCCTTGGCGACGCCGACCAGCGTGGCGAGCGACGGGACCAGCGCCGCGGGCGGGGCGATCTCGAACAGCCCATCCGGAACGACGTAGGCCCGGTACAGCGCCGACAGCCCGCGCGACGCAAGCGTTGGATCGCCGCGATCCATGCGCGCGACGTCGAGCACCCACTTGACCGCCTCGGCGCTGCCGGTCGCAGCCAGCCCCAGGAGCAGCTCGTCGCCGACCCGGTTCTTCGTCTTGACCTGTCCTGGCGCGGCGATCACGCCGTTGGCGACCGAGATGAGCTTGGGCCCAGCCGCCGGACCGACCAGCCGCAGCACCGCCGGCCCCAGGGTCGCGCCGCCTTTTGCGCGATCTTCGTACGATGCGACGCAGTACCAATCGATCAAGTACGTGTCGATCGCGCCGCGCCCGGCGTCGTCGGCCCACGGCCGGATGCGGACCAGCGCGTCCTTGGCGGCGATCTGCGGCGCCCCTGGCAGATCTCGCTCGACCTCGACACGTGCGATGTCCCACAGCCGTGGCGCGAGCCGGGCCACGACCTGGACCCGGCGCGGCTGCGACATCGTGCCCAGGATCCCGAACGCCACTTGGTCATCGCCGCGCTTGACGAGGTTGGCCGCGGCGTGCGCGGCGATGTCGGCGGGCAGCGCGTCGTCCGCGAGGGCGTGCTGGAGCTTCGCCGGACCCTTCTCGGTGTGCGACCATTTGTCGACCGTCTCGTGGTCGGCCTTTTCACAACCGATGCAGCCCAGCGCAGCCGCGATCGCGGCGACGAGCCTCCTGCGTGCGGACGACGGCATGGCGCCAGCTTATCGTGGTGATACGTTCCGCGCGATGGTCGCGCGGCGCATCCTGATGCTGGTCCTGCTCGGCGCCTGCGCGCCGGCGCACGCGTCGCCGCGCAGCGACCCGACGAGCGGCCGCGCCGTGTTCACCGGCGCCACGATGCCGCACGCCACCGCGCTCGCGCTCGATCCGGCGGCGCTGGGCCTGAGCCAGGTCGATCAGCTCTACATCGCGGTCACCGGCCTGGTCGATCAGCTGCACGCCTCGCTCGACAAGATCGATCTCGACACCGGCGCGCACAGCCCCGGGGCGCGGGTCAAGAACATCGAGGCCTCGCCCGGCGCGATGATCGCGTTCATCTATCACGTCGCCGGCGACCAGTTCACGCTCGGGTTCGAGGCGCGCACCAACCCGCGCGAGTCGTTCCCCGAGGGCCGCTCGGCGCTGCGCTACCAGACGCTGGGCGGCGGCGAGCGCGACTGGTTCGCGTCGGTCGGCGGCAGCTTCCGGCTGACCGGGGATCTGCTGGTCGGCGCCAGCCTGTCGCACCAGAACACCTTCCTGCGCCTCAAGTTCGCGCGCGACACTGCGCTCGAGAACGGCCACGCCGCGCGCGGCCTCGACAGCGACTGCGGCGGCGCGCCGTGCGGCGTCGAGAACCCGCAGGCGACCGAGCAGTGGGATGTCGGCGTGCGGTCGCGGCTGCTCTCGACCTCGAACCTGCGCGTCAACATCGGCGCGGTCTATCAGCTGGCGCGCGACATGTGGCTGGGCGTCGGCTACCACACGCCACCGGGGTTCGCGGTGCAGAGCGAGCTCGGCGGCAACGTCGACGTGGTCCGCGCCCCGCGCGACGGCGGCGGACCGATCCACGGCGGCTCGGTCGTCGAGATCCAGTTCCCGGCCAGCGTCGACGCCGAGCTCCGGTTCCGGCTGCCCGGCCAGCTCGACGTCCACATCGCCGGCCGGTGGGAGGACCTGTCGCGGCTGCAAGCCTACGACGTACGGACGTACGGCAGCACGCTGCCCAGGCTCGGCATCCCGGAGTGGACCGAGCGGCCGCGCGGCCTCCAGGATTCGTTCGCGGTGTGGGGCGGCGTCGAACAGGTCGATGCCGGCGGCCCGCCGCGGTTTCTGTACGGCGCGCGGATCGGCTACGAGACCGGGGCGGTGAGCGACGAGCGCACCTCCGCGCTGACCGTGGTGCCGGCGTCGCTCACGCTCGATCTCGGGGTGCAGCGCCGGATCTCGCGCGGCGCGATCCTCCAGGTGTCGTACGGCCTGCAGTACTACCCCACGGTGAACGCCACGAACAACGAGTTCGATCCGCGGTCGCGCGTGGCGTGCCTCGCGAGCGGCGTCGACTACGACCTGGCCGCGTGCGAGGCGGTGCGCGACGGCTACGCGATCCCGACGGCGGCGGGCACGTACGAGCGGATCGAACACGCGGTGCGGATCGGACTGCGCTATGACATCCAGTGACCGGAGCGCCCGGATCGTCGTGATCGGCGCGGCGGGCGTCGTCGGTCGCCGGGTGTGCGCCGAGCTGGCGCGCCGCGACCTGCCGATCGCGATCGCCGGGCACCGCGGGGTCGGGCTCGCCGCGCTCGCCCGCACGTTGCCGGTCGCCGCGGTCCACTTCGCCGACGTCCACGACGCGCGCGCGCTCGCCCGCGCGGTCACCGGCGCGGCCGTCGTGGTCAACGCGGCGGGGCCGCTGCGCGCCACCGCGGCGCCGGTGCTGGCCGCCGCGCTCGCGGCCGGCGCCCACTACGTCGACGTCGGCGGCGAGCAGGCCGTGCTGCGCGAGCTCTACGAGCGCCACGAGTCGGCGGTGCGCCACGCCGGGCGGGTCGCGGTTCCCGGCGCCGGGCTCGACTGCTTGATCGGCGATCTCGCGGTCGCGTGGGCCGCCCGCCGGCTGCTCGGCGTCGCCGACCCCGGCGCCGCGCTGCGCGACGAGCTCGCCCCCCGGCTCGCCGACGACGATCCGGTCGACGACATCTCGGTCAGCTACGCGTACGACGGCCTGACCATCTCGGCGGGCACCCAGCGCGCGCTGTTCGGCGCGATCGGCACGCGCGTCCAGGTGTGGCGGCGCGACCGCTGGGAGGATGGCCGCGCCGGCGACCACCGCCGGATCGACGCCGGGCCCCAGGGCGCCCGCGACGCGATCGCCTATGCCGCGGGCGATCCGATCACGATCCCGCGCCACGTCACCGCGCAGCTCGTCGCCGCGTACGTCTCGACCACGCGCCGGCCGGGCACGACCGCCGCGCTGCGCGTCCTGGCACGCGTGCTGCGCGTGCTGCCGCGCACGGCGGCCGATCTGCTCGCACCCTACGCCGCGAGTGACGCCGATTACGCGCAGACCGAGCTCGCCGTGGTCGCGCGCGTCCGGCGCGGCCCGAACGCGGCGCAGATCGTCGTGCGCGGCCGCGATCTCTATCGCACGACCGCGGCGATCACGGCGTGGGCGGCCGCGCAGCTCGCGGGGCGCGCCGCCGGCCCGATCGGGATGCGCGCGCCGGGTGAGCTGTTTCGCGGCGAGCCCGCGCTGCGCGAGATCGCGCGCGCGGCGGACTTGACGATCGAGCCGAGCTTTTGAGCAGCACCGCCGGGCGCCAAGATCAAGCGCGCGAGATCGCGCGCCGGGGTTGACGGGAACTCCCCGATCGATCGCCCCGGGGTCTCCCGTCGCGCGCAATCGCCCGAGCCTCGCGGCGACGTGGTATCAACCACCGATGACGACGTCGTGGCACCTCGAGGCCGAGGCACCCGTGGGTCGCGGTGTGACGGCACGCCGCTTTCGCCTGGGCAACGGATTGGGCCTGATCGCGGCGGTCGATCGGCGCGCGCCGATCGTCGCGCTGCAGACCTGGTACCGCGTGGGTTCGCGGCACGAACGCCCGGGCGCGACCGGCATGGCGCACCTGTTCGAGCACCTGATGTTCGGCCAGACCGAGAGCCTGCCGCCCGGCGAATTCGACCGGCTCGTCGAGCGCACCGGGGGCGAATCGAACGCCGCGACCTGGGTCGACTGGACGTACTACCGGCTGTCGTTGCCCGCGCGCGATCTGGCGCTCGGCATCCGCCTCGAGGCCGAGCGCATGCAGCACCTGGTGCTGACCCCGACGCCGGTCGAGGCCGAGCGCGACGTGGTCACCAACGAGCGCCGCGAGCGCGTCGAGGACGACGTCGACGGCTGGCTCGACGAGCAGCTCATGGCGCACGCGTTCACCGAGCACCCGTACCGCTGGCCGACGATCGGCTGGATGGAGGATATCCGCGCGCTGTCGCTGCCCGACATCCGCGCGTTCTACCGCACGTGGTACGCGCCCAACAACGCGACGCTGGTGTGCGTCGGCGACTTCGACGAGGCCAAGCTGATGGAGCTGGTCGCCACCAGCTACGGCGCGATCGCGCCGGCGACGCTGCCGGAGGTGGCCCGCGTGCCCGAGCCCGTGCAGACCCGCGAGCGCGTCGTGCGCGCCCCCAAGCCGATCGCGACCGATCGCCTGCTGGTCGGCTACAAGGCGCCGGGCCAGGACGAGGCCGACTGGGCGACGCTCGAGATCGTCTCGACCTTGCTCGCCGGTTGCCCGTCCGCGCGGCTCTACCGCCGGCTCGTGATCGACGCCGAGGCCGCGTCGTCGGTCGACGCCCAGCTGACGCCGTTCCGCGATCCATCGCTGCTCCGGCTCGCGGTCACCGCGGCGCGCGGCCACACCGCCGACGAGATCCTCGCCGCGATCGACGACGAACTCGCCCAGCTCGCCGCCCACCCACCCGGGCGCGGCGAGGTCGAGAAGGCCAAGGCGCTCGCGGAGACCGACTTCTGGAGCTCGCTGGTCGACGTCGACGGCAAGGCCGAGGCGATCGGCCACTACGAGACCGCGCTCGGCGACTTCCGCAAGGTCAACGCGCTCGCCGAGCGGCTCGCCCAGGTCACGGTCGCGGACGTCGCGCGCTGCGCGCGCAGCTACCTGCGGCCCGAGCACCGAACGGTGGTGATCGCCGAGCCCGAGTCGCCCGGTGGCGACGACGAGCCCGACGACGAGCCCGACGACGGCGACGAGGGCGAGGAGGGCGACGATGCTTGAGTCCACCACCGCGCCGACCATCATCGTCGAACCGTCGCCCGACACGCCGCTGGTGTGGTTCGACATCGCGATCCGCGGCGGCGCCTCGACCGATCCGCGCGGCGTCGAGGGCCTGCACCGCCACGCCGCCCTGCTCGCGCGCCGCGGCGCCGGCCGCCGCGGCCGCGCCGAGCTCGACGAGACGCTCGATACGCTCGGCGCCGCGCTCGACGTCGGCGTGTCGCGCGACGCGGTCTCGATCTCGGGCCTCGCGCTGGCCCGCCAGCTCGACGCCGTGATCGAGCTCGCGGCCGACATCCTCGCCGAGCCCCGGTTCGATGCCGACGAGCACGCGCGCCTGCTGCGCGAGACCCCGCAGGTGCTCGACGAGATCCGCGACGACGACAGCGCGCTGGCGACCCGGTGGTTCGACTGGCTGTGCTGCCCCGGCCACGCCTACGGCCGGACCTCGCTCGGCACCGAGGCGTCGCTCGGCAAGATCGAGCGCGGCCAGGCGATCGACTGCTGGCGCCGCGAAGTGGTCGCCGGCAACCTGGTGATCGGCCTGGCCGGCGATATCGACGAGGCCACCGCCGAGCGCCTGGTCACCCGGCTGACCGAGCGGCTGCCCGCCGCGGCCCGCCGCGACGTCGTGCTCGAGGTCCCTGCGGCCGCGCTGCCGGGCCGCCGCGTCATCCTGGTCGACAAGCCGGACCGCACCCAGGCCCAGCTCAGGATCGGCCACCTCGCCGCCCGCTACGGCGATCCGGATACCGCGGAGCTCGCGGTCGCCGAGGCGATCTTCGGCGGCATGTTCAGCTCGCGCCTGATGCAGGAGATCCGGGTCAAGCGCGGCTGGAGCTACGGCGCCGGCTGCGCGCTGCGCAGGTCGCGGCTGCCGCACTGGTTCGAGATCTGGATGGCCGCCGGGATCGACGTCGCGGGCCCCGCGGTCACGCTGACGCTCGATCTGCTGGCCGACTACGCCGCACATGGCCCCACCGATGATGAGGTCGACTTCGCGCGCAGCTACCTGGTCGGCGCGATGCCGTTCCACGTCGCGACCGCCCGCCAGCGCATGCAGCTCGCGGTGCGCGACGCGGTGTTCGACCTGCCCGCCGGCTACACCGCCAAGCTACCCGAGGCGCTCGGCGCGCTCGCGGCCGCCGATGTCCGCGCGGCCTGCAAGCGCCAGCTGCGGCCCGACGACGCGGTCACGGTGGCGGTCACCACCGCCGAGCAGGCCGGCGAGCCGCTCGCCGCGGCCGGCGCCGGCACGCTCAGCGTCGTCGATCACGACGAGTACTGACCAGGGTCAGCGCTCGCTGGGCGGGTCCTGCTCGGCCGGGGCGACCTCGTCGGTGTTCGGCCGCGCCACGATCTCGACGGCGCGCAGGTGCGCCGGCGCCGCCGCGAGCTCGGCCGGCGACATCAGCGCCACCTCGAGCTGCCCCAGCCGCTCGATCTCGGACAGCGAGTTGAACCCGCCGATGAACCGGCCGCGCAGGTAGATGTACGGCACGGTGTTCTGCTTGGTCTCGATGGTGAGCGGCACGAGCTTGGCTTCGTGCTCCGGCTCCTCGAGATCGACGAAGTCATGGTCGACCTTGTGGCGCTCGAGGAGCGTGATCGCGCGGCCGGTCCATGGGCAGCTCCGCTTGCCGTAGATCTGCGCCTTGATCGCCGGGTCGCCGAGCGTCCTGGCGGGCTTGCCCGCGGTCACCGCGGCGACCGCGGCGGTGTGCTCGGCGGCAACCTTGGCCTTGTGCGCGACCTCCCCGCGCGACTCGTACGCGCGGCCCAAGAGCTTCGCGACGCGCCTGCGCGCCGACACGTACCGCGGATCCGCCGCCACGACATCTTGCAGGTAATCTCGCAACTCACCGCCGAGCTCGTCGGCGCGGTTCAACGCGGCCAGGACCTTGTCGGTGACCTTGGCCGTCCATGGCTTTTCGGTTTGCTCGGACTTCTGCATGCGGCTCCATACCACACGACACCCTCACGCAGCATTGGTCATCTCGCTTACTCAGTTCCAGGCAAATCGCGGCCAAGCGCCGTCGGTTGCGCCGGGTTTTTGCGTCATCAAAGGCGATCGGTAGCGACGTCGATCGGAGTAGCATCCGGCAGGCGTGGTGGAACGTGTCGATAGTCGCCGGCTGCTCTTGATCGACGACAGCGAGATCGCACTCGCATACGCGGAGTCCGTGCTCACCGAGGTCGGCTTCGACGTGCGAGCCGTGAGCTCGTTGCGCGCATTTCAGACCGTGCTGTCGAGCTGGAAACCGCACCTGATCGTCACCGATCTCTACATGCCGGAGATGAGCGGCGCCGAGCTGTGTCAGTGGCTGCGCCGCCAGGTCGCGACGGCGCGGATCCCGATCGTCCTGTGCTCGAGCGCTCCGGACGACGAGCTCGCCATGGTCGCGCGCTCGGTCGGCGCCGACGCGTACCTCTCGAAGCTCGCCGGCCTCGATGCGTTGCCCGAGCGGCTCAATACCCTGTGTGACGAGATCCTGTGGTGACCGCGAGCAAGCGGATCTTGCTCGTCGATGACAGCGCGCTGATCCGGGCGACCGCGGCCGACGCGCTCGACACCGCGGGGTTCGACGTCACGGTGCGCGCCGCGTTCGATGAGCTCCTGGCCCACGGCACCGAGGGCTTCGACCTGATCCTGATGGACGTCCACATGCCGGAGCTCTACGGCGACGACGTGGCGTTCACGCTGCGCGGCGAGCGCGGCGTGAAGACGCCGATCTATCTGTTCTCGAGCATCGACGAGACCGAGCTCGCGGGCCTCGCGGCCGATGCCGGGATCGACGGCTACATCCCCAAGAGCGTCGGGCTCGACGAGCTCGTCGCCCGGGTTCGCGCGATCCTGCGCTAGCTCCTTGCGCTACTGGGATCCGAGGCGCTCGATCAGCTGCGTGAGCTCGCGCAGCGCGCCGAGCAACGCCTCGGCGTCCGCGTCGTTGCGGCTCGTCTGCAGGGCCTTGGCCTTGAGCTCGCAGTCGCGCGCGAGCGGGATGACCTGGCCCAGCCCGAGCAGCCCGGCCTCGCCGGCGAGCGCATGGAGCTCGCGCACGACCGTCGCCGCCGCCGCGTGATCGCGCCGCGCCGCCGCGGTCGCCGCGGTCGCGACCCGCGTGCGCGCCAGCGCGATGAACTGCGGGAAGAACCGGGCGAACAGCTCCTCCATCATGGCGCGCCCTGGAGGAGCTCCCGGCACCGCCGGACCAGCTCGGGCATGCCGGCGCCCTTGCAGATATAGCCGGCGGCGTGGGCCCACTGCGCCCGGCGCGCCAGCTCGCCCTGGTCGAGGCTCGAGACCAGCAAGATCGGTACCTGCACGCCGTGCCAGCCGCGCAGCGTCGAGGCGACGTCGTCGCCGAACGCCTCGGGCATCTGGACATCGACCAGGATCAGGTCGGGATCGAACGCGACGCGCTGGCGCTCGAACGACGACAGATCCTCGGCGATCGCCACGTCGAACCCGGCCGATTCGAGCGCCGCGCGGGTCAGCGCGAGCGCAAACGGGCTGTCGTCGAACACCAGGATCGCCTTGCGCTGGGCGGCCGGCCGGGCGTCTTCGCGCCGCCCCGCCAGCATGCGCAGCGTGTTGAACAGATCGCGAAACACCAGGGGTTTGTCGACGAACACATCGGCCCCGGCCGACAGCGTGGCCTCGCGGGCATCCCGACCGCCGACGCTGATCGCGACGATCGGCGTCGGGGCCAGCCGCTCGTCGCGGCGCAGCCGCGCGATCAGCGACGCGCCGTCCTCCGAGGGCAAGAAGTAGTCGACGATGATCAGGTCGTAGGTCGAGGCAGCGAGCTTGCCCCACGCGTGCTCGGCGTCCTCGGCGTGATCGACCGCCAGCGCGCCGGGCCGATCGAAGAACCGCGAGGTCCCGTAGGCGAACATGTCGCGGATGAGCCAGCTGTCGTCGACCAGCAGCACGCGGCACGGCAGATCGCCCGCCGCGGCCGCGGCCGGCGGCGCGTTCAACCGGTCGAGCAGCTCGACCAGTCGGCCGGCCGCATCGCCGGCGCCGGCCTCGAACACCAGGCGGATCCCGCCCGGCTCGCCCGGTTCGCCCGCGACCCGGATATCGCCGATCCGGGCCACGACGTCGATCGGCGCCAGGATCCGGGGGAACGACATCCGCAGCTGCACGGGCGTGCCGATCGCGGCGTGCCACTCCGTGACGACGAAGATCGACGTGGCCGTGAGATCGAACCCGTACGAGATCACGTGGGCGTCCGACGACCGGATCTCGGCGCGCACAATGAACCGGTCCCTTTCGGCGTTCGCCATGGAGTCTCTCCTCGTCGACGCTTCCTCGACGACCACGTTGTCTGGCGATGCTGACACAGGATGCAAAAATCCCTCATCACAAAACGATCTCGACCCTGCGGTGAGCGGGTGCGGCGAACCGAGCCACGCCTCCTTCCGAGGAGGCGCCGGGTGCGCCTTCGTCGCATGTCGCCCTGCTGAAACCTCCTGCTCATGTGGGCGGTAGCGCGCGCGTTCCCGGCCACGTGGGTCCCACGCCGGGGCATCAGGCATGGTTCGGCAAGCCCGGTACGATCCGGACCCGAACGTTGCACATCACGCCGCGCCGCTAGGACCTGGGCGCGTACTTGCGAAGCCGGCGCTGCAATGAGCTTCGGTAGATCCCGAGCCGCCGGGCGGCCATCGACACGTTGCCGTTGCAGTCGGCCAGCACACGCATGATGTGCTCCCACTCGGCGCGGGCCAAGGTAGGTGTGTCCTCGAGGTCCGGTTCCTCGGTGTTCTGTTCGATCCTCTGCAGGATCTCGCGGAACGTGATCGGCTTGAACACGACGATATCGGCGCCCGCACGAACCGCGGCCACGGCAGCAGCAACGGACAAGTAGCCGCTGCAAAGCACCACCATGAGGTCGGGTAAATCGCGCTTGAGCTCGCGAATCAGATCGATCCCGGAGGTGTTCCCCAGCCGTAGATCGACGATCGCGAGATCGGGTCGCTCGGTTATGGCGAGCTGACGTGCCGTGGCAGCATCACTCGCGGTCACGACGTTGCGTTCACGGGCCGCTCGCTTCCACGAACCCAGAATCCGCTCATCGTCATCCACCACCAAAACGTTCTGTAGCGAACGTGCTTCAGCCATCGTTGCTTTACCAGAATGTACCGCGGCACAGCGTCGGGAGCGTGGCTCCGCGATGCCGCAAAACGCTGCATGAATCCGACTAGAATTACGACGCTAGTAGTCGGCTTTACTAGCGAATCTCCGATCTGCACCGGATCGCAAGCTGCGTGACGGCGCGCTCACAGAAGGACCGTCCCGGACAACCGATGCTGATGAAATCAGCCCCTCCTATAAAAAACCGACCTGCGCGGACGGCGGCACGGGAGCGGGCTTGTCCGCCATGAACACGGGCTTCGTGGTGCTGTCGCGCGATCCGCTGGTACGCGGCGAGGTGGTGAACGCCGGCGCGGCGGCGAGCCAGCTCTATCTCGTCGCGCGCGACGCCGACGAGCTGCTCGCGACGATCACGGCGACCCGACCGCGCGCCGTGGTGATCGATCGCGACGACGCCGAGGCCGACGACGTGCTGCGCCGGCTGAGCGAGGCCCCGCCGCCGAGCCAGGCCACCGTGTTCCTCGTGATCCGCGACACGCACCGCCAGGCGCCGGCCGGCGACCACGTGCTGGTGCTCGAGCCGGTGCTA
>Ga0302299_10000010_pt1 | contig 61833 bp, 57 predicted proteins | sample III_Fen_N3_4_FD_198795 | JGI IMG/M metagenome (GOLD analysis project Ga0302299, IMG submission 198795) | Peat permafrost microbial communities from Stordalen Mire near Abisko, Sweden - III_Fen_N3_4 | ecosystem: Environmental > Terrestrial > Soil > Wetlands > Permafrost | place: Sweden: Abisko...
GGCGTCGGCCGGGCCGATGCAGATGGCCTCGTCGGCGAGCTGGACGGCGAGCGACTCGCGATCGGCCTCGCTATAGGCCACCACGGCCTCCACGCCGAGCTCGCGGCAGGCACGCAGGACGCGGAGGGCGATCTCGCCCCGGTTGGCGATGAGGATCTTTCGGAACACGCGTCAGGCCTCGGGTGCCGGGGCGGCGGCGGTGGCGAACTCGATGACGACGAGCTCCTGGCCGTACTCGACCGCGTCACCCGACTCGGACAGGCTGGCCCCGACGACGCCGTCCATCGGCGCGACGACCTCCTGGGGGACGCCGAGCATGTCCACGACCCCGAGCCGGTCGCCGGCCCGGACCCGCGTCCCGGCCCGCTTGTCCGCGGCCACCTGGAAGATGCCGACGGCCGGTGACGTCGCCACGATCCGGCGGTCACCGGAGGCGCCCGAGCCGTCGCGACCGTCGCGGCCGTCTCGGCCGGGCCCGACCGGGGTCATGGCCAGGGTGGTCGAGGGCGGCGGGGCATGGTGGCCGGCCGCCGTCCGCGCGGCGCGTTCGGAGGCGCGCTTGTCGCGGACCGCGCCATCGGCCGGCCGACGCAGGCGCACGCGCCAGCTGCCCTCGCGGACCTCGAGTTCACCGAGGCCTGTCGCACTGAGCTTGGCCATGAGCGCGGGCAGGAGTCGTTCGGTCAGCCCGTCGATGGCGACGTGGTCCGCGGCCCGGTCGGCGTCGCTGCGCTCGGGACGGCTGGGCTCCGTCCTGGCGGGCTCGGGCATGCGCTAGACCTCCTCGCGGGCCGGCGGCTCGTCGCGCGACCATGATGACGTCGCACCACCGACGACTCGACGGCCCGGATCGAGCAGATCGCGCAGGCGATCGGTCAATCCCTTGTTGGGCGGCGGCGGGACCTCGGGCGTGGACGCCTCAGTGTAGGACCCGAGGGACCGGTAGCGTCGGTAGCGTTGGTCGACCAGCTCGTCGAGCGAGAGGTCGTCCAGCGCGGCGAGGCGATCGACGATGATGTCCTTGAGCCGTCGGGCGGTCTCCTCGTGGTCCGTGTGGGCACCCTCGCCCGGCTCTGGGACGACGATGTCCACGACCCCGAGACTGCGCTGGTCGGCCGCCGTCATCCGCATCGCGAGCGCGGCCGTCGGGGCCTCATCCGCGGTACGCCACAGGATCGCGGCACAGCCCTCGGGCGAGATGACGGCGTAGACCGCGTTCTCGAGGGCGATGACGACGTCGCCCACGGCGATCGCGAGGGCTCCGCCGGAGCCGCCCTCGCCGGTGATGACGGTGACGATGGGCGTCCGCAGGCGGCTCATGAGGCCGACGGACCGGGCGATCGCCTCGGCGATGCCGCGCTCCTCGGACTCCGGACCGGGATGGGCGCCCGGCACGTCGACGAACGTGACGATCGGGAGGCCGTGGCGCTCGGCGAGCTCCATGACCCGCATCGCCTTGCGGTAGCCCTCGGGATGGGGCATGCCGAAGTTGCGCAGGATGTTCTCGTCCGTGTCGGCGCCCTTCTGCTGGCCGATGACGACGACTCGCCGGCCGGCGAGTCGTGCCAGGCCGGCGACAAGGGCCGGGTCGTCGCCGAACAGCCGGTCGCCGTGCAGTTCGACGAACTCGTCGGTCATCGCGGCGATGAACTCGAGCGTCCGCGGACGGCGCAGGTTGCGCGCCAGCTGGACCCGAGCCCAGACCGCGTCCTTCGGGTCGACCGTCTCGTCTGCGGCGACCGCGTCCGTCGCATCGCCCGAGCTGTCGCCGGCGGTCATCTCGCCGACGCGTTCCGCCAGCGTCGACAGGAACGACAGCGGCCGGAACCCGGCGACGTCGTCGCCGTCGGTCACCTGCACGTCGGCGATCCCGTCGCGGACCGGCAGCAGGCGCAGGACGGCCGACAGCTCGGCGCGCAGGCCCTCGCGTGTGGCGATCCGGTCGATGAACCCGTGGCTCAGCAGGAATTCGGCGCGCTGGAAGCCAGGTGGCAGTTCCGTGGCGATCGTGCCGGCCGACACGCGAGCCCCGGCGAGGCCGATGAGCGCGTTCGGCTCGGCGATGTTGACGTCGCCGACCGCGGCGAATGACGCGAAGACGCCGCCGGTCGTCGGGTCGGACAGGATCGACACGAATGGGACGCCACCGTCACGGAGGCGTTCGAGGGCGGCCATCGTCTTGGCCAGTTGCATGAGGGCGAGCGTGCCCTCCTGCATCCGCGCGCCGCCCGAGGCGGCGACGATGACGAGCGGCATCCGGGCCGAGAGCGCGAACTCGGCCGAGCGCGTGACCTTCTCGCCAACGACCGCACCCATCGAGCCACCCATGAACCCGAAGTCCATGACGCAGATCGCGAGCGGCAGGCCGTCGATCGTGCCGGTGCCCCAGACCGCGGCGTCGCGCATGCCCGTCGCCGCCTGGGCCGCCGCGATGCGATCCGGATACGTCTTCTGGTCGACGAACCCGAGCGCATCGACCGATTGCAGGCCGGCGTCGCGCTCCTCGAACGACTCGGGATCGAGGAGCTGCTCGAGACGGGTCTCGGCGGACAGCCGGAAGTGGTGGCCGCAGGTCGGGCAGACCCGCATCGCCTTGTCGAGCTGCTTGTTGAACAGCATCGTCTCGCACGACGGACAGCGGGTCCACAGGTCCGGCGGATAGACGTCCGTCCGCGAGCGGAACGACGGCAGCTTGATCGGCATCAGACGAGCCTCGCCCGGGTGACGGCGCGGACGGCCCGCGCCATCGGAGCGGCCGACGGGTGGCTCAGGCGCCAGGCCACGTACGCGGCACCGGCGATGGACAGGGCGGCCGAGGTCAGTGCACCGCCGACGAGCAAGGGGCGGACGGCGATGACGGATTCGGACTCGGGATCCGGCCCGCCGACATAGGCGGCGAGGTCGTGGACGGCCAGGGCCGGGGCGGCGTCCGTCCCGACGACGGCCCCGAGACGCATCCCGCGGGCGACGTCCGCGAGACGGAGCGACAGGCCCTCCTCGAATCGGAACGACGGATGGAGGCGGGGCAGGTCGCGTGACAACCGGTCCGCCGCGGACCGGGCCGCGGGATCGATGGAGGCCGACGCCGGCACCCGCGTCGCCCCAGCCGCATGGGCGGACAGGAGGGCATCGAGGTAGCGGTCGGTCGTCATCGCGTCGATGTCGTCCCGGTCGCGCCAGCCGGGAGCGGCGGTCACCGGCCGTCCTCGCCGAGGTCGCGGGCGATGCTGCGGAGGGCGCGATGGATGAGGACCCGGACGGCGCCCTCGCTGCGCCCGAGCGTGCCGGCGATCTCGGCCGTGGACATCTCGTCGACGAACCGCAGGATGACCGCCCGGCGGCGATCGCCGGTCAGGCGCGAGACGGCTCGCCAGGCCTCGGTCGCTTCGGCGCGGCCGCTCACCTGGGCCGCGACGTCGAGGTCGTCGGCGATCGTGACGGCCTCGTCGAGCGACGCCTCGGGACGGCGGCGCCGGGTGCGGCGTCGTTCGGCGACGACGTTACGGGCGATCTGGAACAGCCAGACCCGGAACGTGGAGGCGCCTTCGCCGTCGGCGGGACGGGCCCGCTCCTCGAACCGATGGAGGTTCGTCAGGGCGGCCAGGAACGTCCGTTCGGTGGCGTCCTCCGCTTCGTGGTGGTCGCGGAGCTCGTAGTACGCGTAGCTGTACACCTGGGCGAGGTACTTCCGATACAGGGCTTCGAACCGGGCCGGATCCGTCTGCGCCGCCTCCACCAGCGCTCGATCGAGATCGAGGTGGGCGAGACGCGGACGACCGGCCTTCTCGGTGTCGCCTGCTCTCCTGAATGCCGGACGGGCCACGGTGTTACACCCCGCTCGCGCTGACGGCCGGGTCGGCCAGCCGGACATGGACGATCTCGCCCACGAGGATGGCCCGCTCCCCGCTCGTCGCGAGCGGGTCCGCGACGATCAACGCGCCGCTCCCCGCGTCCACGCCGAGCGCGCGCAACGTCTCCGTCCGCCCGTCGTGCGAGGCGACCCGGATCTCGCGGCCGGTCGTCAGCTGACGGCCGGTCCAGTCGGCGACATCGAAGCGGCCGCCGCGCAACGCTTCGATGCGGACCTCGAGGCGGCCGAGGAACGCGTCGAGCAGCGCACCCAGATCGACCGGCCGGCCGCCCGACGCCTCGCGCAACGACGTCATCGCGCCGACCAGTTCGGCCGGGAATGCGGCCGGCGCCCAGTCCGCGTTGATGCCGAGACCCACCACGGCCCGCGGCGCATCGGAGCCCAGCCCGTCGGTCTCCCCGAGCAGGCCGGCGAGCTTGCGGACGCCGGCGCCATCGAGGCCCTCGACGACGAGGTCGTTCGGCCACTTGAGGCGGATCGCCCCGTCGGCCAGGCCGCCGACCTCCTCGGCGGCATCGGCCATGGCGAGGCTGGCGGTCGCGACGAGGCGCCAGACACGGTCCGCCGGCAGCCAGTCCGGCCGGAACCCGAGCGAGAGCAGCAGGGCCGCCCCGGCCGGCGCGACCCAGGACCGCCCGTTCCGGCCGCGGCCGGCGGTCTGTTCGTCGGCGACCGCGAGGCAGACCTCGGGCGTGCCGGCGGCGAGCCAGTCGCGCACGACATCGTTCGTCGAGCCGACGCTGGCGAATCGCTCCTGGCGCGCGAGGAAGTCGGTCATCCGGGGCCTTGTCGCCCGCGCGGCCTCATCCGGCCGCCGCGATGTCGGCGCTCGCATCGATGGCTTCGGGGCGCTCCAGTTCGAAGGCGTCGTGGAGCGCCCGCAGGGCCGTCTCGAGTTCGTCCTCGGCGACGATGCAGGTGATCCGGACCTCCGAGGTCGAGATCATCTCGATATTGACCTTGGCATCCGCGAGCGCGCCGAACATCCGAGCCGCATAGCCCGGTGCGTTGTGCAGGCCGGCCCCGACGATGCTCACCTTGCCGACCGAGGCGTCCGTCGTGAGGTCCTGCGCGCCGAGGTCGCGGACGACCTGGTCGAGGACCTTGCGGGCGCGGCCGAGCTCGGCCCGGGGCACCGTGAACGACATGTCCGTCGTGCCGCCGTGGCCGACGTTCTGGACGATCATGTCGACGTTGATGCCCGCTTCGGCGAGCGGATCGAAGATGGCCACCGCGACGCCCGGCCGGTCCGGCACGGCGTTGATCGTGACCTTGGCCACGTTCCGGTCGTGGGCGAGGCCGCGGACCTTGTTGCGCTGCTCCACGAGCGGGTCCTCCTTGATGAGCGTCCCTGGCGCGTCCTCGAACGAGCTGAGGACCTCGATGACGACGTCGTTGACCCAGCCCAGCTCCACGGCCCGGACCTGCATGACCTGGGCGCCCTGGTGGGCGAGTTCGAGCATCTCCTCGTAGCCGATGATCGACAGCTGGCGCGCGTTCGGGACCATCCGGGGATCGGCGGTGTAGATCCCCCGGACGTCGGTGAAGATCTGGCAGCGATCGGCATGCAGGGCGGCGGCCAGGGCGACAGCGGTCGTGTCGCTGCCGCCACGGCCGAGGGTCGTGATCTCGGCGTCGCCGACGGCGGCGGCACTCTGGCCCTGGAAGCCGGCGACGATGACGACCTTGCCGTCGGCCAGCTCCTGGCGGACACGTCGCGGTTCGATGTCGGCGATGCGGGCCTGGCCGTAGCGGCCGTCGGTCGTGATGCCGGCCTGCGGCCCGGTGAGGCTGAGGGCCTTGACCCCGAGCGCGTGGAGCGCCATCGACAGGAGCGTGGCGCTCTGGTGCTCGCCGGTCGCTAGGAGGACGTCCAATTCACGCGGGTCCGGCTCATCGGTGATGGCCGCGGCCAGCCCCAGCAACTCGTCGGTGGAGTCGCCCATCGCGGAGACGACCACGACGAGGTCGTTCCCTGCCGTGCGCTCGCGGGCGATCCGGCGCGCGACCCGCTTGATGCGGTCGGCGTCGGCCACGGACGAGCCGCCGAACTTCTGGACGACGAGGGGAGCTGGCATCGCTCGGCATTCTACCGTGCGGGTATCGGCCGCCCCGAAGCGCGTGCCGGTAGCATGTGCGGGTCCCGCCCGCGAAGGAGCCGCCGATGTGTTTCGACCTCGATAGCCGACCGCCCATCGTCCCCATCGCCGGCGGCGCGCTGGACTCCGAGCGGCTGATCCTGACGGCCTCGGACGGGGCGCGGTTCGCCGCCTTCCGGGCTCGCGCGACGACGCCGTCCGGCGCCGGGATCGTCGTGCTCCCCGATGTCCGCGGCCTGCATCCCTACTACGAGGAACTCGCCCTGCGGTTCGCGGAGCACGGGATCGATGCCATCGCCATCGACTACTTCGGGCGGACGGCCTTCGACGAGCCGCGCGACGACACCTTCGAGTACATGCCGCACGTCGGCCAGACGACATGGGCCGGGCTGTCGGCCGACATCGGCGCCGCCAGCGACGCGCTCCGCTCGTCGGACGGCGGCGGGTCCGTCCGGTCGCTGTTCGCGACCGGGTTCTGCATGGGCGGCCGGCTCGCGTTCCTCGCCTCGACGCTGGGCCTCGGGACGGCCGGGGTCATCGGCTTCTATGGCTGGCCGACCGGACCGGCTCGCAACGACACGCCGGCCCCGGCCGACGTCGCCTCGACGATGGAGGGCAGCGTCCTCGGGCTGTTCGGCGGGGCCGATCAGGGGATCTCGGCGGCGATCATCGCGGAGTTCGAAGCGGCCCTGGCCGCCGCCGACGTGGACCATCGCCTCGTGACCTATCCCGGGGCGCCCCACAGCTTCTTCGACAAGAAGGCGAGTGAGTTCGCGGACGCCAGCGCGGCCGCGTGGGACGACACGCTCGGCTTCATCGCCGCCCACACGGCCCCGATGGGCTGAGGGGGCAGAGTCGCGCGGCCGGGGCGCGCGGCCGGCATCGCCGGACACCTGCGGGGCCGGGCGGCCACCCATCGCCGAGTCTAGGCCTGATCGAGTCCCCACTTCCGCGAGTCGCGACTCCGGCGATCCTTGACAGAAGCACCCCAGACGGACACTCGTCCCGCGATCCTTGGCGACCGCTCGCCTGGTGATGCATCTGTCATGTCCTGTCGAACGCCTGGCGTCACGGCTGTGCTCACGGGCGCGATCGGATCGACTTGGGACACGACGAGTGCTCGCCTGGAGTGCATCTGACCGGACCGGATCGGGCCTCGGAGTCGGGCTCGGGCGGCCTCCTGTCGGCACCCGCGCCTACCGGGCACGGTCTCGTCACGAGTGCCTCATGGACGCATGACCAAGTGGCGGATCGGACCGGTTTCGGTGCGGATCCACGCTCGTTCGTCCTAGAAGTGCGCCAGGGAGTAACGGCACGCTCGGGGGCGGGCGCGTGCGGAGGCGCAGGGGCTAGACGAGCCCCAGGCCCTGCCCCCCGCCCCGCGACTCAGCTCTTCGGCTTGACCTTGGCCCCGGCGTTGCGTGGCGCGACGACGAGCACCCGCCCCGTCAGATCCGTGTCGGCGGCCGCGGCGGCGAACGCCCCTTCGATCCTCGAGATGGCGGTCAATGAGTCCGCGAAGGCCAGGACCGCGGAACCGGCGCCGGAAAGGCAGGCCCCGAGCGCGCCCGCCCCGCGCGCCGCATCGACGAGCTGGGGGAGGGCCGGGAAGATCGCCACCCGGTAGGGTTCGTGGAGCCGGTCCACGGTGAGCCGTCCGAGCAGGTCGAACCGGCCCTTGGCGAGCCCGGCCACGCCGATCGCGACGGCGGCCAGGTTGGCGGCGGCGTCCTCGAACGGCACGGTCGCCGGCAGCACGTCGCGCATCTCGCCCGTCGGGAGCCGCAGGTCCGGGATGAACAGGACCGCGCGCAGATCGCGTGGCGCATCGAAACGGATGGCCTCGACGCCGTCCGGGGTCGAGGCCGAGACGACGAATCCGCCGAGCAGGGCGGCGGCCGCATTGTCCGGATGGCCCTCGAGCTCCGTCGCGAGGCGCAGCACGTCCGCGCTCGACAACGGGTCGCCCAATAGCGCATTGCCGGCAAGCAGCCCGCCGACCGTCGCAGCGGCCGACGACCCGAGGCCGCGCGCCAATGGGATCTGGTTGTGCATCTCGATGCGCCAGCCGACGCCGTCCGGCAGCTCGCCGCGGGCGGCACGCAGGGCCGCCTCGACGCCGCGGACGAATCGGTTGTCGCGATCCTCGGTCAGTTCGTCCTGGCCCTCGCCGTCGACGGTCAGTTCGATCTCGCCACGGCTCCAGCCGCGGACCTCGACCTCGACCTTGTTCGTCAGGGCGAGGGCGAGCCCCACGCAGTCGTAGCCCGCCCCCAGGTTCGCGGCCGAGGCCGGGACCTCCACGGCGACCCGGCGACCATCGAGCTCAGCCAACCAGTGCGCGACCAATGCGTCCTCCCTTACCAGCCGAGTGCGACGGCGACAGCTCCGACGGATGCGTCGGATTCCAGGAATGGTGGCACCTGGCGCTCGGCCGTGGTCGGGTCCTTGAGCCCGTGCCCGGTGAGCACGCAGACGACGACGGCGTCCGGGTCGACCTCGCCGGCCCCGACGGCCTTGGTGATCCCGGCCAGGCTCGCGGCCGAAGCCGGTTCGCAGAAGACGCCCTGGTACCGGGCGACGGCGCGATACGCCGCGAGGATCTCGTCGTCGGTGACGGCCGCGATCCGACCGCCGGAGGCATCGCGCGCGTCGACGGCCTTCGCCCAGGAGGCCGGATCGCCGATGCGGATGGCGGTGGCGATCGTCTCGGGATGGTCGATCCGATGGCCCACCACGATCGGTGCCGCACCCGCCGCCTGGAAGCCCCACATCGCGGGCGTGGACGAGACGATGCCCGCGGCCCGGTACTCGCTGAAGCCGGCCCAGTACGCGCTGATGTTGCCGGCGTTCCCGACCGGGATCGCCAGGATGTCCGGCGCGCGTCCCAGGTCGTCGCAGATCTCGAAGGCCGCGGTCTTCTGGCCTTCGATTCGGAACGGGTTGACCGAGTTGACCAGGGTGACCGGGTGGTCGTCCTGCTCGGCCAGCGCGCGCACGATGGCAAGCGCCTGGTCGAAGTTGCCGTCGACGGCGACGACGCGCGCCCCGGCGACGAGGGCCTGGAGGAGCTTGCCGACGGCGATCTGGCCCTTCGGGAGGACGACGATGACCTCCATCCCGGCGGCGGCCCCATAGGCCGCGGCGGAGGCCGAAGTGTTGCCGGTCGACGCGCAGACGATCGCGGTCGCACCCGCCTCGGCGGCCTTGGCCACGGCCATGACCATCCCGCGATCCTTGAACGAGCCGGTCGGATTCTGGCCCTCGACCTTGAGATACAGGTTTCGCAGCCCGAGGGCGGAACCAAGCCGCTCTGCGTGGACCAGCGGCGTCGCGCCCTCTCCCAGGGTGAGGGCGGGCGTCGCGTCGGTGATCGGCAGGAACCGGCGGTAGCGATCCATCAGCCGGGGACGGGCTCCGGCGACGCCCGACCGAGACGACATCGCGGGCTCAGTCATCGACGGGGTACAGGGTCACGTCGGCGCCCTCGGGGAGGATCTCGGCCATGGCGGCACGCATGCCGGCGAGCGAGACGACCTCGGAGCGGATCGCGGTCCCGTCCTCGAAGGTGACGGACGCGGCGCCATCGAGTGCGGCGGGGAGCGTCTCGACGCCGGCCCGGACCGCCGGGATGAACGCATACCAGTGGCGCGCGCCGTCGAGGGGCGCCACCGCGGCGGACGCCGGGCCGCCGACGGGCGGCAGGCCTGCCCAGGTGGACGACCCGCCGCGGGCGATCGCCAGGAGGTCGCCGAGGACGGCACTGCTCGTTGCGGCGCCACCGGCACCCGGACCGGCGAGTCGGACCGTCCCGAGCGGCAGCGCATCGATCTCCACGCGGTTGGTGACACCGTCCGTCCACCCGAATGGGCTGTCGGACGGGACGGCGGTCGGGAGGACCGCACCGGTGATGGAGCCGCCGTCGCGCGACGCGGTCGCCAGCAGCTTGATGGTCAGGCCGAGCGCGGCGGCGCCCTCCATCTCGAGGTCCGTGACGCCGGTGATCCCGGGGGCCCCGGTGCCGCGGACCGTCGGTGGCCGGCGCGTGACGCTGGCCGGGTCGAGCCACACATCGAATCCGAGGCGGGCCAGGATGACGAGCTTGTTGACCGCGTCGTCGCCCTCGACGTCGCCGGACGGATCGGCCTCCGCGTACCCGAGTTCCTGCGCGTCGGCGAGGATGTCGCCGTAGGACCGGCCCTCCTGGGCCATCGCGGTGAGGATGTAGTTGGTCGTGCCGTTGACGATGCCCCGGATCCGGGTGACGTCGTTCGCCGCGAGGTCCGCAGCGAGCGGGGCGAGGACCGGGATCCCGCCCGCGACCGACGCCTCGAAGCGCAACGGGACGTCGTTCCGGCGGGCGATGGCCTCGAGCTCCGGTCCGTGGTGCGCGATGACGTGCTTGTTCGCGGTGACGACCGGCTTGCCGGCGCTGAGTGCGGCCGCGATGAGGGTCCGGGCGGGCTCGTTGCCACCCATCAGCTCGACGACGACATCGACGTCGGGCGACGCCACGAGGTGGGCCGGCGCATCGGTCAGCAGGTCGGCCGGGATGCCGGCCGCGCGGGCCTTCGCGAGATCGCGACAGGCCACGCCCGCGACATGCAGGGAGGAGCCATCGGCCGGTGTCAGGCGATCGTGCCCGTCGAGCATCCAGCGGACGACGGCGCCCCCCACGGTGCCGGCGCCCAGGACAGCGACGCGCAGCGGGGCGTGTGTGGACATCGGGAGGAATGGTAGCGGCTACACTCGGCCACCATGACCACGGAACTCCTCCCCGCCCCGACGCCGGCGGCGGCCGGCACCGACCGCCCACGCATCTTCTCCGGAATCCAGCCGTCCGGGATCGTCCACCTGGGGAACGATCTCGGCGCGATCCGGAACTACGTGCGGTTGCAGTGGGAGTACGAGGCGATCTATTGCATCGTCGACTACCACGCCCTCACGAGCACCCACGACCCGGTCGTGCTGCGGACGCGGACGCGCGAGATGGCCGCGTCGCTACTGGCCCTCGGCCTGGATCCGGAGCGCTGCACGCTGTTCGTCCAGAGCCACCGACCCGAACACACGGAACTGGCCTGGCTGCTCATGACCGTGACCCCGGTCAGCTGGCTGGAGCGGACGCCGACCTACAAGGAGAAGAAGGCCAACCAGCCCGACGACATCAACCACGGCCTGCTCACCTACCCCGTCCTCCAGGCCGCGGACATCATCATGTACAAGGCGTCGATGGTGCCCGTCGGCAAGGACCAGGCTGCCCACCTCGAGCTGTCGCGCGAGATCGTCCGGGCCTTCAACAGTCGCTACGGCGACACATTCCCGGAGCCCAAGGCGGTCTTCACCGACGCGCCGGTCGTGCTCGGGACGGACGGCGTCAAGAAGATGAGCAAGTCGGTCGGCAACACGATCGACGTCTTCGCCCCGGATGACGTCATCCGCAAGCAGGTCATGTCGATGGTCACCGACACCAAAAGGATCCTGCGAACGGACCCGGGCCGCCCCGAGGTCTGCAACGTCTGCCAGCTCCAGCGCTCCTTCGGCGACGACTACGACGAGCTCTGGGACGGCGAGCGCACGGCACGGACCGGCTGCGTCGACATGAAGCGACTGCTGGCCGATCGGATCGTCAAGCACTATGCCGGGGCGCGCGAGCGCTATCTTGCCCTCATGGCGCATCCCGACGACGTGGACGGCATCCTCGAGGCCGGCGCGGACCGGCTCAAGCCGATGGCCGAGGCGACCATGGCGGAGGTCCGCTCGCGGATGGGCCTGCGGTGACGCTCGACATCCGGCCGACGACGCGCGAACGACGCCTGGTCGGCGCGCTCCTGACGCTCGGGGTCATCGCCCTCTTCTTCGTCGTCGTCGACCAGGTCGCATCCGTCTTCTTCTTCTTCGGCGACGTCCTGCTGACCTTCTTCCTCGCCTGGCTCCTCGCGTTCATCATCAGCCCGGTCGTCACCTGGATCAGCTCGCGGATCCCGCGGCTGCCGCGGGCACTCGCGACGATCATCGTCTACACGCTGGCCGTGACGATCCTGCTGACCCTGCTCGTCATCGTGGCGGGCGCCCTGGCGACCTCGATCAGCGACTTCCTCGACTCCATCCCCCAGATCAAGGCGAATCTGCCGGCCATCCTCGCGCCATGGCAGGCCTGGCTCGATTCGCTGGGCCTCGCGAACGTGAACCTCGTCGTCCAGGTCGAGACCATCCTCGCCAACCTGGACAAGTTCGCCGGCCTGCTAGTCGCGCCGCTCCAGGAGATCGCCGTCGCGAGCGTCGGCGCGGTCGGCACGATGCTGATCATCTTCTTCCTCTCGATCTACATGGTCATCGACCGTGACCAGATCATGTCGTTCCTCTTCCGCCTGGTCCCGCCGGCGTATGCCGACGACGCGCGCCTGCTTCAGGTGTCGGTCGGCAAGTCGTTCGGCGGGTTCATCCGCGGCCAGGGGACCATGGGCACCATCTACTTCTTCGTCGCCCTGGTGACGAGCACCATCCTCGGGCTGCCGCTGGCGATCCTGACCTCGGTCGTCGCGGGGATCCTGATGGCGATCCCCTTCTTCGGGCCGTTCGTGGCGTGGGCGCCGCCCGTCGTCGTCGCCCTGTTCCTGGTCCCGGGCGCCCTCATCCCGGCCGTTATCCTGATGGGCATCGGCTGGTTCGTGGTGATGAACGTTCTCCAGCCGCGTCTGATGCAGGGCGCCGTCGGCATCCACCCGATCGTCGTCCTCGGCTCGGTGCTGATCGGCCTGCGCATCGCGGGCATCCCAGGCGCGATCTTCGGCATCCCGATCGCGGCGGTCCTTTCGGCCTTCTTCTTCCAGCTCCTCGAGCGCGGGGCGGGCGACCGGTCGGTGGCGGGTCGGGCCACGAAGCGCGTCGCCGAGCGCGAAGGACGGCCGGTCCGCAAGCCGCGCGAGCCCGAACCGGGCAGCGAGCCCGACATCGACGACGCCGCGACCGTGCCGCCCGATCCTGCAACACCCGCACCGGACCGCGATCCGGCGTGACCCCGGACGATCGGGACGACGTCCCGGCCGACGGCATCGACATGTCGCGCGAGCGAGCGCGCTCGGAGCGGCGCGATCTCGACAAGGAGCGGGGTGAGCCGCTCGCCGGCGGTCCCGGAGGCGCGACCCGAGGCGGTCCCCGCGCCCTGCGGGCCCACGCGCGGCCGCTCGCGGAATGGTCGAGCCGGCCGAAGATCCTCATCACGAACGACGATGGCGTCGAATCGCGCGGGCTGCTCGCGCTCAAGCAGGCGCTGGACCCGATCGGCGACGTAACGGTCGTCGCGCCGGACACGAACCAGAGCGCGGTCGGCCACACCAAGACCCTGATGCGCCCGCTGCGTGTCCGAGACCGGATCCTCGCCGACGGATCGGCCGCGTTCTCCGTGGACGGGTCCCCGACCGACGCCGTCAGCATCGCGTTCCTGGGCCACTTCGGGCACGGCTTCGACCTCGTCGCGTCGGGCATCAACTACGGCGCGAATCTGGGCGACGACATCACCTACTCCGGGACGGTCAGCGCCGCCATGGAGGCGGTCATCAACAACTGCCCGGCCTTCGCGATCTCGCAGGAGTACTACGAGCATCCGGACTTCGCCCTGGCCGGCGCTGCCGCGGCTACGGTGGCGCGGAACATCCTGGAGCACGGCCTGTCGCCCGGCGAATTGGTGAACGTGAACGTCCCGGCGGCGACCGTCGACGACTTCGACGGCTTCGAAGTCACCCGCCTCGGCAAGCGCGTCTATTCGGACGAACTCGTCGAACGCCTCGACCCCCGCGGCATCCCCTACTTCTGGATCGGCGGGCAGCCGCCGTCCGGACTCGCCGTCCCGGGCACCGACTTCCATGCGGTGATCAACCGGCGCGTCGCCATCACGCCGATCCATCTCGACCTGACCGGCCGCCGCCTGCTGCGCCGCCTCAAGACGTGGGAGTGGTCCCTTCCGGAGGGCGACTGAGCGTCTACAGTTCGGGACCCGGGATGATCCGACTGGAGGCGCGACATGGATGACCTGACGAAGCTGATGGGCGGCCTGGAGAGCGCCGGCGTGTCCGACGGCACGGTCGATTCGATCGGCGGACTCGCCGCCGCCGTGCGCGAAGGCGGCGGACTCGATGGATTGCTGGCCAAGCTGGAAGCGGGTGGACTCGGCGAGGCGACCAAGTCGTGGGTCGGCACCGGCCCGAACCAGGCCGTCGACCCGCAGCAGCTCGGGGCGGCTCTCGGCCCGGACACCGTGAACCAGCTCTCGGCGAGCTCCGGGATGTCGATCGCCCAGCTCCTGCCGATGCTCGCGGCGTTCCTGCCGAAGATCATCGACATGCTCACACCCGACGGCAAGGTCCCCGCGGGCGGGCTGAACAGCGCCGCGTCCGCCGCGTCGGGCGACATCGGCGGGATGCTCGGTGGGCTGCTCGGCGGCTCGAGCGGCAGCGGCGCGCCGGATCTCGGCGGATTGATCGCTGGCCTGATGGGCGGGTCCAGCGCGACGGGCGGACCGGGCGTCGGTGGCACGGCGCCGGGCCTCGATGAGCTGCTCGGCGGTCTGCTGGGCGGCGACAAGAAGCCCTGATCGGGGGCGCCGAACCGCGCCGAACCGCGCCGACTAGCGGCGGCGCGACTTCCAGTCCGAGAGGATCTCCCGAGCGGCGTTCTGGCCGGGTTGACCGGTCACGCCGCCACCCGGGTGCGCGCCGGCCGCCGCGAGATACAGCCCGTCGATGCCCAAGCGGTAGCGGGCGTGGCCGAGGAGCGGACGCCAGAGGAAGAACTGGTCCAGGCCATGCTCGCCGTGCATCGGGTGCCCGCCGGTGAGCCCGTAGTCGCGCTCGAGATCGGTCGGCGTGAGGACCTGGCGCGCCGTCACGAGCGCCGCCAACCCCGGGGCGTACCGGTCCAGGGCGGCCACCACGCCGTCGCCGAACCCCTCGCGATGGGCGCCCCAGTCCGTGTCCCGGAGGGTGTGCGGGGCCGGCTGGACGATGACGCTCATGACGTGCGTCCCGTCCGGGCCGCCTTCGACCAGCGACGGATCGGCCAGCGACGGGATCGTGGCCTCCATCATCGGTTCGTCGGCGGTCCGCCCGTACTTGGCGGCGTCGTGGGCGCGCTCCATCGCATCGATGCCGGGCGCGATGACGATCCGACCGCGCAGGAGCGCCGGGCCGTCTTCCCCGGACGCCGCCGTGAAGGATGGGAGCCCGGCGAGCGCGAGGTTGACCTTGGCGACCGTGCCGGGCGTCCGGATGTTGCCGGCTCGCCAGAGGAGGTTGGGGCCGATCGCGATCGGATCCGCGAGCTGGGTGAGCGTGCGCTTCGGGTCGAGCCCGCTGACGACGACCTTGGCCTCGATCGCTTCGCCGTCCGCGAGGACCACGCCGGTCGCCCGGCCGTCGTGCGAGGTGATCCGCGCCACTTCCGCGCCGGTCCGGACCTCGACACCGGCGGCCCGTGCCGCCTCTTCCAGCGCCGCGGCGAGCGCGCCTGGCCCGCCCCGGGCGAAGACGGTCTGGCCGGCCGCGCCGCCGTCGTTGCCCGCGGAATCGGCGAGCAGCACGGCGGTGGATCCGGCCGACCACGGCCCCATCGAGGTGAACTGGACACCGCGCCAGGCGATGGCGGCCTGGAGCGCGTCGGTCTCGAACGATTCCGCCACGAAGTCGGCCACGGCCATCGGCAGGACGCGGGTCAGCGTCCGTGCATCGTGACGCCCGAGACCGCGGAACGTGCGCCCGAGCGAGAGGCCCGCGAGCGCGTCGCCCACGCCAGGAGCCTCGATGTCCGGCGGCGTCCGGCCCGCGAGCTCGGCGAGGAAGCCGCTCAGCGAGCGCACGAGACGATCGAAGCCGGCGTAGGCGTCGGCGTCATGGCCGGATCGCGCCCGCAGGCCGTCCGCGGTGCGAGCGTTGTCGCCCCACAGCACGATCGCCTGGCCATCCGGGCCTGGCGCGAACACCCGCACGTCCGGTCCGACCAGCGTCAACCGGTGCGACTTCAGCCCGAGGTCGCGCACGATCGACGGCCGCAGCCGCCCGACGGTGTGGGCCAGCGTCGGGACGCGGACACCGGGCGCCAGCTGCGAGGTCTCCGCGGCGCCACCGGTCGTCTCGCGGCGTTCCAGCACCAGCGTCCGCAGGCCGGCCTTGCCAAGGTAGGCGGCCGTCACGAGGCCGTTGTGGCCACCGCCGACGACGATGGCGTCGTACGAGGCTGTCATCTCAGGCCACCTTGCGCCGGCGGGCGCGCAGCACGTCGAGCGCCGCGATCCGGCCGTTGGCGCCCATGATCCCGCCGCCGGGATGGGTCGAGGAACCGCACAGCCACAGGTCGCGCAGCGGCGTCCGGAAGCGGGCGTAGCCGGGCACCGGGCGATTGAAGAAGAGCTGCTCGAGTGACAGCTCGCCCTGGAAGATGTTGCCCTCGGTCAGCCCGGTCGTCCGCTCGATGTCGAGCGGCGTCTGGACGTTCCGGAACAGGATGCTCTCCTTGAACCCGGGGGCGAACTCGGCGATCCGGTCCACGACGGCGTCGCCGAAGGCCTCGCGCTGGTCGTCCCACGTCCCGAGTTCGGGTGCCAGCTTGTAAGGCGCGTACTGGACGAAGCAGCTGATGACGTGCTTGCCGGGTGGTGCCATCGAAGGGTCGACGAGGGTCGGGATGATCATGTCGATATAGGGCTTCTTCGAGAAGTGGCCGTACTTCGCGTCGTCGTAGGCGCGCTCCATGTCGTCGATCGACGGCGAGAAGGAGATCGCGCCCCGAAGGTGCTCGCCGGTCCCCGGCAGGCAGCTGAAGTCGGGCAACCGGTCGACGGCCATGTTCACCTTGCCGGACGAGCCGCGGAACTTGAATCGGCGGATCTCGGCCTCGAACTCCGGATCGAGCGTTCCCGGTTCGACGAGCTTGAGGAACGTCCGGTTGGCATCGAGTGAACTGAGGATCGCGTCCGCCCGGATCTCCTCACCGTCGAGCAGGACGACCCCGACGGCGCGCCCGTCCTTGACCAGGATGCGCTCGACCGGGGCCTCGGTCCGGATCTCGGCACCGAGCGCACGGGCGGCGTTGCCGATGGCGTTGCTGACCCCGCCGGTCCCGCCCTTCGGGATCCCCCAGGCGCGGAAGGCGCCGTCGATCTCGCCCATGTAGTGATGAAGCAGGACGTAGGCCGTCCCCGGGCTCTTGACCCCCTGGTACGTCCCGATGATCCCGGACGCGGACATCGTCGCCTTGAGCGGGTCGGTCTCGAACCACTGGTCCAGGAACTCCGACGCGCTCATCGTCATGAGCTGGACGAAGACCGCCTGCTGGCGCTGCGGAAGCGCCTGGAACGCGCGGGCGAGACCGGCCAGCGGGAGGAACGGACGCGGGTCGAGGCTCGTGGGATCGGGCGGGGTGATGGCCAGGATCGGCTTGATGAAGCGGGCCATCTCGACCATGAGCTGGCCGTACTCCTCGTAGGCCTCGGCGTCCGTCGCGGACCAGCGGCGCAGCTCGCGGATCGTCCGCCCGTGGTCATTGACGCGCCACAGGTAGTCGTCGTGGAGCGGGGTCAGGGTGCCGTCGAGGGGCAGGATGTCGAGGCCGTGCTTCGGGAGCTCGAGCTCGCGGATGACCTCGGGGCGGAGCAGGCTCACGACATACGAGAAGACCGAGAAGCGGAAGCCCGGGAACAGTTCCTCGGTGACCGCCGCGCCGCCCAGGACGTGCCGGCGTTCGAGGACGAGGGTCTTCATCCCGGCGCGCGCCAGGTAGGCCGCGCTGATCAGGCCGTTATGGCCGCCGCCGATGACGATGGCGTCGTAGCGCTGGGCCAAGGGGACGCTCCTCCGGCGGGTATCCAACGTGCATACGTTCGATGCAAGTCTACCGGCTCCGGCATACTCTCGAGACCTACGCAGGAGGCCACAGGACGTGAGCGTCGGATCGCCGTTCCACCCCCGGACCGCCCCGCTGAATCGCAAGATGCAGTGGCGCGAGTGGTCCGGCTATTTCGCCTCCAGCGCCTACGCGGACGCACACGACATCGAATACAACGCGGTCCGCGAGGCGGCCGGGCTGTTCGACGTCTCGCCGCTCTACAAGTACATCGTGTCGGGGCCGGATGCGACCCGGTTGGTCGACCGGGTCATCACCCGCGATGCGACCAAGCTCAAGGTGGGCGGCGTCGTCTACACCCCGTGGTGCGATGAGAACGGCAAGGTCGTCGACGACGGCACGATCCACCGGCTCGACGAGGACCGCTACCGCTGGACCGCCGCGGACCCACAGCTCCGCTGGTTGCGCCAGAACAGCGCCGGACTGGACGTCACGTTCACCGACGAGTCCGAGGCGACGGCCGCTCTCGCGCTCCAGGGCCCTCTGTCGCGGGCCGTGCTGGAGGCCGCGACCGGCGAGTCGTTCGCGGATCTCGGGTACTTCAAGCGGCGCGCGTCGGCCATCGGCGGTGTCGGCATCGATGTCTCGCGCACCGGTTACACGGGCGACCTGGGCTACGAGCTGTGGCTGCCGACCGCGTCGGCCGTCGCGGTCTGGGATGCGGTCATGGCCGCGGGCGCGGACTACGGGATCCGGCCGGCCGGCATGCTCGCGCTGGACGTCGTGCGGCTGGAGGCGGGGCTCATCCTGCTCGAGGTCGACTACACGTCCGCCCGGCACGCCATGAACCCGGACCAGAACTACTCCCCGTTCGAGATCGGCCTGGGCCGGCTCGTCGACTTCGGGAAGGGCGACTTCGTCGGGCGGCTGGCGCTCGAGCGCGAGCGGGCGGCCGGCGGCCCAGCCCGGCGCCTCGTCGGCCTGCAGCTTGACTGGTACGACATCGAGGGCCTGTACAGCGCGCAGGGCCTGCCGCCCGCCATCAGCCCGACGGTCGACCGCTCGCCCGTGCCGGTGTTCGCCGGCGGCTCGCAGGTCGGCCGCGTCACGAGCCACGGCTGGAGCCCGATCCTCAAGCAGGCCCTGGCCCTCGCCTCGCTGCCGCCCAAGTACGAGGCGATCGGGTCGACCGTGTCGGTCGAATGGACCGTCGAGGGTCGGCGCGGGCGGGTCGGGGCGACGGTCGTGCCACTCCCCTTCCTGGACCTGCCACGCAAACGCGGATGACGCTCGGGCGCACGGCCCTCATCGCGGCCGCGGCGCTCGCCCTGGGGATCGCGATCGCCCTCATCGACTCAAGCCCAGGATGGGACTCCGACGGGATCACCGCGGGCCTCCTGTTCCTCGGGGCCGGTGGCGCAGCGGTCATGGCGCGCGGCCGGCAGCCGTGGCTCTGGGCCGCGCTCGTCGGCCTGCCGACGCCCATCCTCGAGATCCTCCGGACCGGCAACAGCGGATCGGTGCTCGCGTTCGTCTTCGCGGCCGCCGGGGCCATGGCGGGCTGGGCCATCAGCCGGGCGGGCTGACCCGGCCTATCGCAGGGTCCGCTCGGCGAAGGCCTCGAGCCGGGCCAGGCCCTCGGGCAGGTCCTCACGGCCGAAGCCGATCCGGAAGTGGTCGCTGGTGTCGCCGAAACGCGACGCCGGCAGCAGCAGGACGCCCTCTGCCTCGACGAGATCCGCCGCCCAGTCGTCGATCGTCAGGCCGGGCACGGTCAGTCGCGGGTAGCCGATCGAACCCGCCCGTGGCCGGACCCAGGTGAACGCGTCTGGCCAGCGCTCGAAGAACGCATCGAGCCTGGCGATGTTGTCGAGCACGATCCGGCGCGACCGACGGAGCACCTGGTCGCGCGCTCGCAGCGCGACGATCGCGAGGATCTCCGACGGCGCCGATGAGCAGATCGTCGTGTAGTCCTTGAAGGCGGCGATCCGAGCGAGCAGGTCGCGGTCGTGGCTCGCGAGCCAGCCGATCCGCAGCCCGGCCATCGCGAACGACTTCGACATGACCCCGATCGAGATCCCGCGCGGGGTCGCATCCGCGCCTGCCGGCAGACGATCCGCCTCGTCGAACTCGAGGCCGCGATAGACCTCGTCGAGCAGCAGGTGGGCATTCGCCTCCGCCGCGATCGCGACGAGCCCGTCGAAGGTCGCCCGGTCCGGCAGCATCCCGGTGGGGTTGTGCGGCGCGTTGACGACGATGAGCCGGGTGGCGGGCGTCACCTGGCGGCGCAGCAGGTCGAGGTCCAGCGCCCATCCGGCCGCCTCACGCAACTCGTGGAGCGTGACATCGGCCCCGACCGAGCGGGCGACCTCGTACAGGCTCTGATAGCCGGGCCACGTCGCGATGACGTGATCGCCGGGTCCGACGAGCACGTTGACGAGGCAGAAGATGGCCTCCTCCGCGCCGGCGAACGTCAGGACCTCGTCGGGCTCGATCGACGTGTACAGCGACGCGATCTCGGTGCGAAGGAGCGGATGGCCGGTCGACTCCGTGTAGCCGAGCCGAAGATCGGCCCAGAGCGCCCGCGTCTCATCGTCGGCGAGCGCCAGCAGGTCCGCCATCGGGTAGCCCTGGACGTCCGAGGCGCACAACAGGTGGCGGGACGCGAACTCCCAGCGAGCGAAGTACCGCTCGAGGGCGAAGTCGGCGATGGGCACGAGAGGCGGTCAGCCGCCGACGGCGATGAGCGCCGCGCCGAACGTCCGGATCGTCCCGGCGTCAAGGCCGTCTCCGACGAGCTCCCAGCTGACCGGGGCGCCGGCGTCGACGACGATCGCGACCGAGCCATCGGGAGCGGTGACGAGCGAACCCTCGTGATCCCCGAAGCCGGTCGCCCCGCCGTCCGCTCCGGTCGGCGCACAACCCGACCCGTCGGTACACCAGTGACCCTCGCGAAGCGTGAAGTGCGCCCCGGCCGGACCGCGGTAGGTGACGACGAGCCGGCCCCCGCCGCCGAGGCGGTACGAGCCGCCCTCGACGAACCAGCCACTCGGCAGGACCGGGCAGTAGACGGTCCAGGCGACCGCCGCCGCCACCGAGCTGTAGAAGGTCCGATTGTCCGGCGTGCCCGTGCAATCGTTGGCGGGCTCGAGGGCGAGGGAGGCGGTCTCGGTGGCGTCGGGGGCCGTGTCGCTCGGTCCGGCGGTCGGGTCATCCGTGCGCGCCGCGGCCATCGAGGCCGCCGACGTAGGCCCGGTCCCCGCGGAGGTCGCCGGTCCGGTCGCGCTCGCGCCGGGGGCGGGCAGGCGGGCGGGAGAGGCGCTCCCGGCCGCCGCGCCACACGCGGAAAGGAGCAGCGCGGACAGCGCGATCGATGGCAGGAGCCGGCCCGGGATCGAAAGGGACCGAGGGCGGCTGGGACGATGCGGTCCCGGCGCGCTCGATCGGCGTCGCGTCACCCGCGGAGGGTAGCACGGGGGTCCGATCCGGCCCTCGAACGCGGTCCCATGGCCCGCTCGTCGGGGCGTCCGCAGGTCGCCCGCCGGTCGTCCGTGGGTTGTCCGAGGTCTCCTCGCGGGTGTACAGTCCGGACTTCGAAACAAGCCTTCCTGGACAGGGGAAGCCGGTGCAAGACCGGCGCTGACCCGCAACCGTAAGTCGCCCGCATCTCGCGGCGACGAGCCGGGATACCTGACCAGAAGGCTCGGCTCCACAACCCGTCGAGGTCTGCGGACGGAGCCCGGATCAAAGATGGCGCTTCATGACCTCGCCCATCCGTGGCGCACGGGTGGGCGAGTCCGTGTCCACCTTCCGAAACCGGGGCCCCAGTCGGACGCGACGACCCGCTTCGAGAGGAACGCGACCATGGCCCTTTCCCGGACCCTCCTGCGCATCGGTGGCGCGGTCACGCTGGCTGCGACGCTGGGCCTCTCGACGGGCGGCGCCGCACTCGCCGCCGATCCGCCCACCACCGCGGATCCGGGTACCGCGGCCGCCGGCTGGATCGCCGCCCAGGTCGACGCCGGCATCGCCCCCGGCAACCTCGCCGATTCGATCTTCGCCTTCGCCTCGGTCGGCGCCGGTGGCGATGCCGCCGCGTCCGCCTTGGCCAAGCTCGAGACCGGTGTCGACGGCTACATCCTCGACGGGTCCGACCTGGTCCCTGGCTACCTCGCCAAGACCCTCCTCGCGGTCGAGGTCGCCGGCGGCGACCCGACCTCCTTCGGTGGCCACGACCTCGAGACCGAGCTGCGCGGGCTCATGGTCACGACCGCCGGACCGGACCTTGGCCGGTTCGGGGCGGCCCTGCCGTCCGATCAGGCTCTGGCCATCATCGCCCTTGCCCGGACCAGTGCCGGCGCGCCGAGTGACGCGGTCGCCTGGCTCGTCGGCGTCCAGTGCGCCGACGGCGACTTCAACTGGGACGCCACCTGCCCCGGCGCCGGCTCCGAAGACCCGGACACGACCGGCCTCGCGCTCCAGGCCCTGCTGGCCGGTGGCGCGACCTCGGCGGCCGCCTCGTCGACCCAGCTCCTGCTGTCCATCCAGGGCTCCGACGGCGCGTTCAGCTCCTTCGGGACCCCGAACACGAACAGCAGCGGCGTGGCCGGGCAGGCTCTTCGCGCCGCCGGCAAGACCTCGGCCGCCGATGCCGCCGCCGCCTTCATCAAGACCCTCCAGTACGGCTGCGACGCCGCGGTCCCCGATCGCGGCGCCTTCCCGTGGGCAACCTCGTACGCCGGCCAGCTGATCTTCTCGACACCGCAGGCGGTGCTCGCGTTCGGCGGTCCGGGGCTCGACCAGCTCACCATCGACGGGGCATCCGCGGCGGCGCCCGTCCTCGACTGCCCGGCCGCACCCGCGCCGAGTGCGACGCCCAAGCCCACCGATGAGGGAGGCACCGGCCCGGTCGTGACCCTGCCACCGACCGACCTCGCCGCCGCGACCCCGGCGAGCGGCGACGGCACCTGGGCGCCGATGGCGCTGCTCGTGCTGGCGGCCATCGCCGGTGCCGGCTTCGCGACCGCTCGCCTGCGAGCTCGTCGCTGACGACGGTCGTACGGTCGTGATCCGATGACCCGCCACCGCCGGCACGCGTCGCTCCTCGCGGCCGTCCTGCTGGCGGCCGGGTCGTGGCTGGCAGCCGGGTCGACCCCGGCTGCCGCGGCCTCGGGGGCGTGCCCCGGCACGACCGGGGTGACCGTCGTCGTGGACTACCAGGCCCTGGGGGGAGGCCCGGTGGTCCGTTGCGCTCCGGGCTCGGTCTCGAGCGGGTTCGAGGCGCTCAAGGCTGCCGGCTTCGCTGTGGAACCGCAGCAGGACCAGTCGCACTTCCTGTGTCGGATCGACGGCAAGCCCGGCCCCGACCGCGAGGACTGTCTTGGGACTCCTCCCGGCAACGCCTATTGGGCGTACTGGCATGCGGAGCGCGGGGGCAGCAAGTGGATCTACAACCCCTGGGGCGCCGATCACAAGCCCGAGCAGGGCGGCGTCGATGGCTGGTCGTTCCAGTCCGGCGGGACCGCCGTGCCCCCGAGGATCCCGCCGCCGGCCCTCCCACCGGCCCCGACGCCGAAACCGACGCCCACGCCGACGCCGAGGCCCACCGCCACTGCGACGGCAACGCCCCGACCGACCACCAGCGCTCGCCCGACGGCGTCCGGACCATCGACCGCGACATCGACCGCGTCGCCGAGCCAGTCCGGACCCGCGTCGACGCCCACGGGATCCCCGGCGGGTTCGCCGTTCGCATCGGCGGTCGCTTCCGACGCCGCCACGGGCCCGCCCGACACCGCCGGATCGTCGGCATCCGGTTCGCCGGAGGGCGCCGGCGTCGTCGGCAACGGTTCGGATGGCGGCTCGGCATCGCTGACCTCGACCGGTGGGCCGCCGATCGGGACTCTGATCGGCGTCGCCCTCGTCATCCTGGTGGCGGCGGGGGCGCTCTCGGCGCGAAGACGCCGGCCGGCCGATGGTGCCGGCGGGGGCGGTGGTGGCTGACTCGCGCCGTGCCTCGATCTCGCTCGGGACCGGACGATTGCCCCGGGCCTTGCACCCGGTCGCCTGGTGGATCTGGGCGATCGGCCTCGCGACGGCCGCCAGCCGGACGACGAACCCGCTGCTGCTCGGCCTGATCATCGCCGTGGCCGCGTTCGTGGTCAGCGAGCGGCGGTCGGACGCGCCCTGGGCTCGGGGGTTCCGGGGCTATCTCATCGCCGGCCTGGTCATCGTCGTCCTGCGGGTCGTCTACCGGATCCTTTTCGGGGGCGACTACGGCGACCACATCCTGGTCACCTTGCCTGAGGTCCCGCTGCCGGACTGGGCGGTCGGCGTCTCCATCGGTGGCGTCGTCACCCTCGAGAGCGTCCTCGCCGCCGCCTACGACGGCCTCCGGCTTGCGACCCTGATCATCTGCATCGGGGCGGCCAACGTGCTCGCCGACCCACGCCGCCTCCTGCGCAGCGTCCCGAGCGCCCTATACGAACTCGGTGCCACGCTCGTCGTCGCGGTGAGCGTCGCACCGCAACTCGCCGAGAGCGTCGGCCGGGTCCGGCGGGCGCGCCGGCTTCGCGGCGGTGGCGGGCGCGGGATGCGGGCCCTCATCGGCATCCTCATCCCGGTCCTTGAGGATGCCCTGCATCGCTCGCTCGCCCTGGCCGCGGCGATGGACTCCCGCGGCTACGGCCGGTCGGCGCACGTCCCGCTGCGGACCCGGCGGCTGACCGGAGCCCTCGTCATCGGTGGGCTGATCGGGATCTGCGTCGGTGCCTACGGCGTGCTGGACGAGACGGTCCCGCCGATCCTCGGCCTGCCGATGCTGCTGGCCGGCACGACCGCGGCCATCGCGGGCTTCGCGATCGGTGGACGGCGACTGGACCGCACGACCTACCGGCCCGATCCCTGGGGTGGCACCGAGACGCTCGTCGCGGCCACGGGCATCGCGGCAGCCGTCGCCATGTTCGTCGCCGGGATCGCCGACCCGGCCTCGCTCCAGCCGTCGCTGATCCCGCTCGGCTGGCCCGGCCTGGCACCGATCGCGACGATCGGGATCCTCGTCGCGGCCCTGCCCGCCTGGCTCGCCCCGCCTGTCCGGATGCCGGCCGACGTCGCGCTGAGCCTGCCCGCCGCGAGCGCGCCCGGAGCCCGGCCGTGATCCGCTTCGATGGTGTCGGCGTCGCCTACGCCGAGGCCGACCGAGCGGTCCTGCGCGACGTCGACCTGACGATCGAGGAGGGCGAGCTCTGCCTCGTCATCGGGCCTACCGGCTCGGGCAAGTCGACGCTCCTCGGTGCGATGAACGGACTGGTCCCGCACTTCACGGGCGGCACGCTCACGGGGATGGTCACCGTCGACGGCCGCGACACCCGAACGCATCCGCCGCGCGAGCTGGCTGACGTCATCGGCTACGTGGGCCAGGATCCGGCGGCGGGTTTCGTGACCGATTCGGTCGAGGAGGAGCTCGCCTATTCGATGGAGCACCTCGCGCTCGATCCGCCGGTCATGCGCAAGCGGGTCGAGGAGATCCTCGACCTCCTCGGGCTGGCGCACCTGCGTGATCGGCCGTTGCGCACGCTGTCGGGCGGCGAACAGCAGCGCGTGGCCATCGGCGCGGCCCTCACGGCGCATCCGCGCGTCCTGGTCCTCGACGAGCCGACGTCCGCGCTGGACCCGACCGCCGCCGAGGAGGTCATCGCGGCCATCACCCGACTCGTCCACGACCTCGGCATGACCGTCGTGCTCGCCGAGCACCGGCTCGAACGCGTCATCCAGCACGCGGATCGGGTCGTGCGCATCGGCACGGACGGCACGGTCGTCGGCGGGGCCCCCGGGGCGGTCCTCGCGACCGTCGACGACGTGCCGCCGATCGTCGGGCTGGCCCGCCTCGCCGGGTGGGAGCCGGTCCCGCTCTCGATCCGCGACGCGCGGCGATCGGCGCCGGCCCTGCGCGAACGGCTCGCCGCGGAGGGCCGGGCGGCCAGCCCCGCGGCCACGGGGGCTGGCTCGGCCGCGGGCTCGGGGGCAGCCCCGGGGGCGGACCCGGTCGGGGCGACCGTGCTGGAGGCCCACGGCGTGACCGTCACGTACGGATCGGTCGTCGCGGTGCGGGAGGTCGACCTGGCGCTCGCGTCCGGCTCGATCGCGGCCGTGATGGGGCGCAACGGCTCGGGCAAGTCGTCATTGCTGTGGGCGATCCAGGGCTCCGGCCCGCGACTGCGTGGGTCGGTCACGGTGGCCGGGCGGGACCCGCGCGACCTGCCGGCGGCCGACGCACGACGTTCGGTCGGCCTGGTCCCGCAGGACGCGGACGATCTCCTGTACCTCGAGACGGTCGCGGCCGAATGCGCCCAGGCGGACCGCGAGACCAGCGCGGCGGCTGGATCCTGCCGGGCGGTGCTGGATCGACTGGTAGCCGGCGTCCCCGATGAGGCACACCCACGCGACCTGTCGGAAGGGCAGCGGCTCGCCCTTGTGCTTGCGATCCAGCTCACCGCCGAGCCGACGGTCGTCCTCCTCGACGAACCGACACGCGGCCTGGACTACGCCGCGAAACGCCACCTCGCGACGATCCTGCAGGGCCTGGCCTCGGCCGGCCACGCCATCCTGCTCTCGACCCACGACGTCGAGTTCGTGGCGACCGTCGCGGACCGCGTGCTCGTGATGGCCGACGGCGACATCGTGGCCGACGGCCCGGCGGCCGACGTCCTGGTCGCCTCGCCTTCTTTCGCGCCACAGGTCGCCCGGATCCTCGCCCCGAGCCGTTGGCTGACCGTCGACGCGGTCGCGCACGCGCTCGGCCCGACGGAGGTCCCGGCGTGAGCGGGCGATCGAGCGCGATCGGGTTCGACAAGCGCTCCACCGTGACGCTGGCACTCGCCTCCTTCGCCGGGGCGATCGCGTTCGGCTGGCCGCTCCTGCGCGTCCCGAGCGAGAACGTCGGCCACGCCACGGACGCGCCCCTGGTGTTCCTGCTCCTGCTGCCGATCCTGCTCGTGGTCATCCTCGCGGAGATCGCGGACGGCGGCATCGATGCGAAGGCGCTCGCCATGCTCGGTGTCCTGTCCGCCATCGGCGCCGCCCTGCGACCCCTCGGTGCGGGCACGGCCGGCATCGAGACGTCGTTCTTCCTGCTCATCGTGGCCGGGCGCGTGTTCGGGCCCGGGTTCGGATTCGTCCTCGGTTCGACGACCCTGTTCGCGTCTGCCCTCCTGACCGGCGGGGTGGGCCCGTGGCTGCCGTTCCAGATGCTGGCGGCATCGTGGGTCGGCCTCGGGGCGGGCCTCCTGCCCGCGATGCGCGGGCGCCGGGAGATCGCGCTGCTCGCGGTCTATGCCGCGGCCGCCGCCTTGGCGTTCGGGCTCTTGATGAACCTGTGGTTCTGGCCGTTCGTGCTCGGTGACGACACGGCGATCTCGTATCTGCCCGGCGCTCCGGTCCTGGAGAACCTGCACCGGCTCCTGCTCTACAGCTTCGCGACGTCGCTGGGCTGGGACGTCGTGCGGGCGATCACGAACGTGGTCCTGATCCTGCTCCTCGGACCGGCCGTGCTGGCCGTCCTGCGTCGGACGGCGCGGCGGGCGGCGTTCGGGCGGACCGCGGTGCCCGCCACGGTCCCGGCCCCGGCTCGATAAGCCACCGATAAGGCCGCCCTGCGACCATCGCGCCCTCGCCCCCTCCCGCCGCAGTACCGCCGGGGGAAGGGACCACACGATGAGGTCGGCATGGATCCGAAGGGCCGGGCCCGGCGCGGTCGCGGTACTCGCGGTCGGGCTGCTCACGTCCACCACGCTCGGGGCACGCGGCCATCCGTGGGCCCCGTCCATCTGCCCCACCGCGGGCCCCGTCGGCGATCCGACGGCACATGGCGTCTCGGTGCAGGCCTCCGGGCCGTCGGCCGATGCCGCATGGTTCCGGCTCGATCCGATCCTGGACGCGACCGGCGCGCTCGCCGGCCAGCGCCTGGCGGTCGGCGGTCGGGATGGACGAGACCAACGGATCCTCGATCTCGACCCGGAGTCCTTCGCCACCGGACCCTTCGGGACCGTCGTCCTGGTCGGCACGGATGACGGCTCCGGGTCTCGGCTCCTCGTCCTGGATCCCGGCGCGGGCTGCGTCTCGGTGGCCGATACGTCGACCGACATCATCCGGCGCGCGACGATCGCCCCGGACGGGCGCTCCGTCGTGGAGTCGCGGCTGGACCGCCGGACGCGCGCCGACCTCGGCATCTGGCGCCGCCCGCTCGGACGGGACGGCGAGGCGACCCGGATCGCGCCGGCGATCGGGCCGGATGCCCGGTTCGGGCGGACCTGGTCGACGGACCTCAGCTGGTCGATGGATGGTGCGGATCTGGCGATCCAGTCGTGCGCCGAAGTGGCGTGTCGCACCCGCATCCTCACCCTTGCGACGGGGCGTCTCCGACTCATCGACGATGCCGATCTCGGCCCGGCGATCGGCCTCGCGGACGGGCGCCTGGTCTCGTACCTCGCCTGTCGCGGCTGGCCGTGCCCGGTGGTCGCGGTGACGATCGCCGATGGGCGACGGCGCGTGCTCGCACCCGATGCCGGGGCCGCGGTCGTGGCCCTCACCGAGGACGGACCGCGGCTGGTCCACGAGCACGGTCCTCGCAACGACCGGCGGGTGGCATCGGTCACCTTGGACGGCACAGAGACCGATGACCTCGGGACGCTGCCTGGCGGCCTCGGGTTGGCGGTTCGCGGCCGCTGGTCCGATGGCGCCACGAGCGCGCCACGCGACTGGATCCTGCTCGCGCCAGACGGACGTGCCCAGTTCGACGGCGCCGGTCATGTCCCGATCCTCCGCCATGTCCTCGACGGGCACACCGGCCCCATCGACGAGGTGCTCCGATGACCCGACCCCGGCAGCGACCCGTTCGACCCTTTCGGTCGCTCCGACCCCTGGCGGGCCTGACCGTCGGCCTCATCGTGGCCGCCGTGGCGGCGAGCCCGATCGCGGCCCACGGTCCCGATCCCGCCCTCGGCGGCAAGCCATTCGCCCAGGACCAGCTCCTCAAGTACGGCTGGCGGCCCGGCGCCGAACCGGTCGCCGTCATCGCCTCGGGCCTCAGGGCGGCCGCGGCCGACGCGTCGGCGACCCGCGGCAGCCGGGCGGCGCTGTTCGCCTACGCCACGACCGGACCGAACCTCATCGGCTACGGGGTCGGGGCGACCTGTGGCGTCAACGGCCTCGCCTGTTTCACCCGGGATGCGCCCGACGGCTTCTCGATGTGGGTCCGCGAACAGGGCCACGTCTTCGACTGGGGGACGCTCAAGTGGTGCCAGGCCTACAAGGTCGCCCCGACCGGCTGCTATGACGTCGAGACGATCGCGCTCGACGAGTTCGGCCACGTGGAGGGCCTCGACCACCACGTCAACGAGGCCGACGGCAGTGACTACCAGGACGCCGTCGTCCAGACCTATTCGCGCGCGAAGCCGAAGGCGGGCTGGGACATGCACGGGTTCGGCCCATGCGATGTCGCGACGCTCCAGCTCATCTATGACATGACCTCGTGGTCCGCGAAGTATTCGACGTGCAACGAGCTGGACACGACGCTCACGGTCGCGGCGCCGGCGACGGCCGCCTATGGCACGGCCGTGACGATCGTGGCGACCCTCAAGGTCACCGACGACGACGCGTACCAACGGCTGGGCGCCAACCCGCTCTCGGGGCGGACCGTGACGCTCCAGACCCGTGCCCCGGGGAGTTCGGCCTGGCTGGCGGCCGGGACGATGGCGGCCGGGAACTCGTCGGGCACGTACTCGAAGACGCTCACGGTCACCGCCGATCTCCAGGTCCGGGCCGTGTTCAACGCTCCGGCCGACGAGGGGCTCGCCGCCAGCGTCTCGAGTGCGGCCGTCGTGGACGTCGCCGCGTGTCGGGTCGCGCCGTGCCCGCAGTCGGTCGGGCCGGTGATCCGATGAGGCGCCGGGACGGCACGATCGTCGTCGTGCGACTCGTCGTCGGCGGCGCGCTGCTGGCCGGGGTCGTCGCGGGCTGTGTCGCACCGCCCGGCGCGTCGCCGAGCGACGCCTCGGCACCCTCGGTGAGCGATGCCGCGACCGACGCGCCCGCCGACAGCGCCGCACCGTCGGTGACGGTCGCCCCGATCCCGTCCACCTCGACCGTCGTCGTCCTGACCGGGTCACCGACCCCGATCCCCGCCTCAGCCGGGACGCCCCGGCCCGGGATGGAGGTCCCGCCGCTCGCCGATCTCGCGGTCGATGGCGGCGATCCCGTAGCGGGCGAGCTCGGGACCTACGTGTGGGGCCGTGGCGGCTCGGACGCGCCATGGCTCCCTGGTGCTCCGATCCGGGCGGCGACCGGTGAGGTGCTCACCGTGTCGCTCGTGCCCGACCTCCGCGTGTCGGGCTGGTCGGCGCTCCTTGCGCCGGCCGCGGGCGACGAGACGGGCGCAGCCCCGGTCGGGGCCGGCGCGGGTCCGCTGGACATGACGGCGCCCGCGTCCGGGTCGTGGACGCTCGCGGTCACGATCGAGTTCGGCGACCTCGGGACCGCGACGTGGTTCTGGCGGCTCGAGGTCCCGTGAGCCGATGGGGCCGGGCGGCCGTCAGACGCCCGGCGGCCGTCAGACGCCGGCGGTCGCGGGTTCCGGCGAGGCCGAGAAGATGGAGACCTGGGCCTCCTCGGGCAGCATCACGCCCAGGACCTTCTGGAGCGTGAGCAGATGGACACACGAAGACCAGCTCTCGAAGTAGTGGCAGGTGCATCGCCACTGACCGGCGTCGAGGCTGACATGGTGCGTGTCGTTATCGCCGCGGAACGTGAGCGAAAGACGGTCGAATGTGATCCGATCGAGCTCACGAGCGTAGCGATTCGCCTTTTCGACCTTACCGATCAGGGAACTGTGCATCGCAGACCTACCTCCGTCGCCCGTGGGCGTTCCGGGGCCGCCGACCGGTCATGCACCTCGACCGGTGAGGGCGGTCGCGTGACGACAGCCTACACCCGCCGATGGCCCCCGGTACCAGCGAAATCGTCATGGGCCGGACGTCTACGGGGCGTTCGTCCCCTGGCGCCCGAAGTCGTCCTCGAGCCTCACCACATCGTCGAGCTCGGGGGTCGACACTTCGATCAGCTCGCAGCGTTCGATCGCCGCATAGCGGTGGATCCGGCCCGTCTCGACGCGCCGGTACGCCCCCGGCCCGAGTTCCTCGACATGGAGCGCGCCGGCGTCGTCCTCAAGGGTCAATCCGAGCCGGCCGGACAACACCAGGATCGACTCGTCCTTGACCTCGTGACGCTGGAGCGAGAGCCGCTTGCCCGTCTCGATGACGAGGATCTTGCCGACGTAGGCATCGGTGTGCGCCCAGATCAACTCGTGACCCCAGGGCTTCTCGACCCGGCGCGCCTCGGGCTTGTCGGGCACGCCCGCTCCCGGTCCGGTCACGAGCCGCGCACCAGGCGCTCGCCCGCGACGAGCATCGCTTCGCGGATCTCGGCGGAGGTGGCCTCCGTGTAGACGCGCACCAGCGGTTCCGTGCCCGAAGCCCGCACCAGCAACCACGATCCATCGGCCAGGAAGAACTTGAACCCATCGTTCGTCTCGAGCGGCACGGTCCGCACCACGTTCGCGCCCGCGAGCTCGGTGGGAGCCTGCTCGCGCAGGTCGACGAGCAGTCGCCGCTTGGTCTCGGGATAGAGCGCGCGGTCCACGTGGACGTCGATCCGCCGGTAGAACGACGGCCCCGCGAGCGCGTGGAAGTGCTCGATGGCGCTCGACACCGGCCACCGGCCTGCCGCGCGCTCCTTGAGGAACAGGTCGAGCAGCAGCAGGTCCGCGTACACGCCGTCGCGCTCCGGGAGGTGCATCCCGAATCCGAATCCGCCCGACTCCTCGGCGCCCATCATCGCGCCGGTCTCGATCATCTTCGGCCCGATGAACTTGAACCCGACCGGCGTCTCGTACGTCGGGATGCCGTAGTGCTCGCCGAGCCGGGCGGCCATCGAGGTGTTGTTGACGCTCACGACGACCGGCTCGCGCAGTCCCCGGTGCTCGGCGAGGTAGTACATCAGCAAGCCTGTGACCTGGAGCTGGTGGATGAACGTGCCCCGTTCGTCCGCCGCGCCGGCCCGGTCCGCGTCGCCATCGAGCAGCAGGCCCAGGTCGTAGCCGCCGCCCGCCAGGCGTCCGAGGGCTTCGTCGATGTTGGGCCGGATCGGCTCCGGATTGACGCCCCCGAAGTACGGGTTGCGTTCCTGGTGGATCTCGTCGACCTCGATCCGGCCCCCCGCGAGCAGGCGCGAGATCCAGCCGCTGCCCGCGCCCCACATCGGGTCGACCAGGACCCGCACGTCTGCCGCCCGCAGCGCGTCGAGATCGAGCGTCCGCCGGACGTATCGCTCGTACCCGTCGAACGGGTCGAATCGCTCCACGAGCCCGGCCGCCTCGGCGTCCGCGAACGGCCGCCGGTCCAGGGCCACGCCGCCGTTGCGGGCGAGCTGCGCCTCGATGACCGAGAGGATGTCGTGGCCGGCCGCGGCGCCGGTCGGCGCCTTCACCTTGAAGCCGTTGTCGACCCACGGGTTGTGGCTGGCCGTGATGACGATGCCGGCCGCGGCCCCCCGCTCGACGACCTCGTACGAACTCATCTGCGTCGGCACGGCATGGACCGCGAAGGCGACCGGGATGTCGTGTGCGAGCAGGATCTCGGCGGCCGCCTGGGCGAAGTGCTCTGAGGCGAACCGCCGGTCGTAGGCGACCACGACGCCCTTGGCGGTCTCGCCCCGGTCCACGACGTACCGGGCGACACCATCGGCACAACGGCGGACGTTCTCGAAGGTGAACTCGTCCGCGACGCGCGCCCGCCAGCCGTCCGTGCCGAAGACGATGGTCGTCGGCGTCGGGGCCGCCCCAGTCACGTTCACGTCCCCTCCTCCGGTGCCTGGCAACGCGCGAGCAGCGCCTCGACCCTGGCGCGATCGGGCGCCGACCCGCGCAGCACGGCGATCGGCTGCACGGCCGTCATGCTACCGCCCTCGAGCGGCGCGATGATCCCGAGCCGGCCGCCCATCCGACGCACCACGAGGTCCTCCGGCGCGACCTGGACCGTCTCGCCGGCCTGGACGACCGCACCGGTCCCGTGTCCGCCGATCGCCTCCAGCAGGGCCGTCCACGAACCGAGGTCGGACCAGCCGACATCCATCGAGCCCATCACGACGTGCCCGTCGCGTGCGGCGCTCTCCATCACCGCGTAATCGATCGAGACCGCGCGCTGGATGGACTCGTAGGCCCGCTCGAGCATCGCCGGCGACTCGGCCATCGGACCGAGCGTCTGGAGAAGGCCCGTATACCGCCCGAGCGCTTCGCGGATCGCCCCGCGCTGCCACAGGAAGATCCCGGCATTCCAGGCGACGCCGCGCTCCTTGAGCAACTCCTCGGCCCGTTCGGCGGTCGGTTTCTCCTCGAACCGGAGGAGGCGATAGGCGTCGAGCCCGCCGACGTCGGCCCGGGTCGCCGCGTCCGGGATCAGGTAGCCATACGTGGTCGCGGGATGGGTGACCTGGACCCCGAGCGTGACGAGCGGCGCCGCGATGTCGAAGGACCCGGAGGCGAGGTGGTCGGCGGCCTTCCGGAGCACGTCGCCGTAGACCCCGTCGCGAGCCGGATCGATGTGGGCGTCGGCCGGCACGACGATCATCACCTCGTCCTCGGGGCGATCGATCGCGACTGTCGCGAGGGCGATGGCGGCGGCGGTGTTGCGGCCCATCGGCTCGAGAAGGACCTTGGCGTCCGGCAACTGCTCCCGCACGAACCGCTCGTATCGGCGGTCAGTCACGACCCAGATGTCCTCTGTGGGCAGCCGGGCCGCCGTGGCCTGGAGCAGGGTCAGCTCGCCGAGGAGGGGCAGGAAGGGCTTCGGGCGCTCGGGCCGGCTCAGGGGGTGGAGCCTCGTCCCGCCGCCGCCGGCCATGATGACGGCGTACATGCCACCCATCGTATCGGGTGGCGAGGGTCAGTCGTTGACCACCACGTACAGGCCTTCCCAGATGACCTTGCGTTGCCACTCGTGATAGCGCGTGTAGATCTTCTTGAAGGCGGCCAGCGTCACGTACCGGTACGGGTACGGATCCGGCGCACCACCGAGCGGGCCGCTGACGTAGAAGCCCTGCAGCGTGCGCTTGGTCGAGTCGGCCGGGTCGACGGCCGTGCGATACCCGATGACCACCCAGGCGTGGGTCCCGGCACGGACGGTGACACCCACCGGTTCATGGGTCCGATCGAGCGCCTCGACGATCGAGTCGATGGCGGCTGTCTTGGACAGGTAGGCCCGGGCCACGTATGGCCGATGGGCCCAGCGCCGGAGCGCCCATGCCCAGCCCTCGACGTCGTTGCCGTTGGTCTTGTACTGGTAGCGGTTGTGGAGCCGGATCTGCCGGTACAGGGTCGACTGGCGGAGGTACGTGCTGTTCGAACCGTCGGCGATGAGGTTCCACATCGTCTGGGCGGCGGCCGGCACGCACCAGTAGTCGGTGTACTGGCGGACGATCGCGCTGCGCCGGTACATGAGCACGGTCTCGATGCGGGGGGTGGGGCTCGGGCTCGGGGTCGGCGTCGGGCTTGGGGTCGGCGTGGGAGTCGGTGTCGGCGTCGGCGTCGCGCTCGGATCGGGCGACGCGGTCGGACTGGGCGTCGGGCTATCGGTAGCGGCGGGCGCGACCGGCGGGTCGCCCGGGGTCGGGTCGGCTGCGAAGGCGATGGCCGGGCCGAGGACGAGGAGGCTCGCGCCGGCCAGCAGCCAGGCGCGGAGGGCCGCGTGTTCGCGTCGGTGGTGCTTCGGGGAGGCTGGGAGCACTGGGCGACCTCTGCGTGCGGCACTTTGGGGGTGCTGCGCGTCCAAGCCTACCCTGCGCGACCTTGCAAGACCATTCCCGCGATGGTCCGCCGGGGCTCGAGCGCGATGGTCCTGTGCGGCCCGGAACCGTCTGAAGCGGGCAGGGGTCGTGCAGGACGGGACAGGGCGGCTCGGGGCGCTCCGTTCGTTGACGGTACGAGTCCTCACCCGTACCATCCTCGCCACCCAGCCCGCGCGTGCATCGAGGATGGCCGTTGACCGCTCCCACGACGCCGGAGACCCCGCCGCTCGAGGTCGGTCGCGCCGCGCCGCCCGTCGCGCCCGCGGCGTCAGCCGCCCCGCCGGACGTGGAGATCCTCGGGGTGACCAAGCGCTTCGGGGACGTCACCGCCGTCGACCGGATGGAGCTGCGCATCGCGCGCGGCGAGTTCTACAGCCTCCTGGGGCCGTCCGGCTGCGGCAAGACGACGACCCTGCGCATGATCGCGGGATTCGAGCAGCCGACCGAGGGAGAGATCCTGCTCGCCGGCAAGCCGATCGCGGGCGTGCCGGCCTTCAAGCGCAACGTGAACACCGTCTTCCAGCATTACGCCCTGTTCCCGCACATGGACGTGGCCCGCAACGTCGGGTACGGCCTGCGCCAGCGCAAGGTCGGCAAGGAGGAGGAGAAGCGGCGGGTTGCCGAGGCCCTGTCGCTCGTTCGTCTCTCGGGCTACGAGAGCCGGCGCACGTGGGAGATGTCCGGCGGGCAGCAGCAGCGTGTGGCGCTCGCTCGCGCCCTCGTGAACCATCCGACCGTGCTCCTGCTCGACGAGCCCCTCGGCGCACTCGACCTCAAGCTCCGCAAGGAGATGCAGCTCGAGCTCAAGGCCCTCCAGCGCGAGGTCGGCATCACGTTCGTGTACGTGACCCACGACCAGGAAGAGGCGCTGACGATGAGCGATGTCATCGTCGTCATGAAGGACGGACGGATCCAGCAGCAGGGTGGACCCGAGGAACTGTACGAACGGCCCCAGAACCGGTTCGTCGCCGACTTCCTGGGCAGTTCCAACTTCCTCCCGGCCAAGGTCGTCGGGTTCGACGGCGCGACGCGGATGGCGACGGTCCGGAGCGAGCAGGGTCTCGTCCTGCGCGGCACGGTGACCGACCCGGCGGCGACGCCCGCCATCGACGATGACGTCACCGTCGCGACCCGGCCGGAGCGGCTCGAGGTCCGATCCGCAGACGACGCCGGCACCGACGACCGGGGCCTCGCCTGGACGAGCGTCCCCGGGCGCATCAGCCAGGGCACGTACCTCGGCGACCACACGGAGTACCGGATCGCAACGGATCTCGCCGGCGAACTCATCGTTCGTCGACAGAACACCAAGGGCACCCAGAACAGTCTCGGGGCCGGGCCGGGAGACCCGGTCGTCGCGACGTGGCACGAAGACGCGAACCTGATCCTCGCCAGCTGACCGAACCCACTGACACCCTGTCCCCAGTAAGGAGCGACCCCCATGGATGACGCCGTTCGCCAGTACCAGCTCGACATCGCCCGCGCCCGATTCAGCCGTCGTCGGTTCATGACCGGCGCCGCCCTGGCCGCGACGAGTGCGGCGCTCGCCGCCTGCGGTGCGAACGGCGCATCGTCCGCACCGGCCACATCCGCGGCGACGCCGGCGGCCTCCGGGTCCGCGCCGAGCGCAAGCGCCGGCGCAGCCGCCAGTGCCGCGCCCTCGTATGCGCTCGAGGACACGTTCTTCCTGTTCAACTGGACGACCTACTTCAGCCCAGACGACAAGAAGGCCTTCACGGACCTGTACGGGCTGTCGGAGTTCCAGGAGGACTACTACCCCTCGAACGAGGACATGCTGGCCAAGCTCCTCGCCGGCGGCAAGGGCCAGTACGACGTCGCGGTCCCGACCGCCGAGTTCGTCCCGACGCTCGCCAGCAAGGGCTTCCTCGAGAAGCTCGACAAGAGCCGCCTGCCGAACCTGGCCAACGTCAACCCGCGGTTCCTGACGATGATCATGGATCCGAACGACGACTACATCGTGCCCAAGGACTGGGGCACGACCGGGATCATCTATCGCGGCAAGGACGTCACCGAACCCGTGACGTCGTGGAAGGACTTCTGGGACCTCGCGACGACGAAGTACTCCGGCAAGACGCTCGTCGTCGACTCGCCCGGCGATGTCTTCGTCGCCCCCCTCGCGATGCTCGGCTACGACGTCAACACGACGGACACGAACCAGCTCGAGGAGGCGCGGGTACAGCTGATGAAGCTTCGCCCCCACCTCCAGTCGATCGACTCCGACAACTACCCGCAGACCCTGCGCGACGAGGGCGCCGTCCTCGCCCTCGCCTGGAACGGCACGGCCTACCTGATGCAGCAGGAGCCGGAGCACGCCGACACGAAGTACGTGATCCCGTCCGAGGGCACGATCTTCTGGACCGATACCTGGGTCCTGCTGGCCGAGGCGCCGCACCCGAACATCGCCTACGAGTTCCTCAACTGGATCCAGGACCCGAACGTCCAGGTCACCGAGTCGCTGTACGCCGCCTACGCCAGCTGCAACGATGCGGCCAAGCCGCTCCTGCCGCCCGAGTTCGTCAGCAATCCCGCCGTCTACGTCCCGGACGACCAGTTGTCGTTGCTGTCGGTGTCGACCGACCAGAGCGGCAACAAGCAACGCGCCGACATCTGGGCCGAGTTCAAGCAGGGCTAGGACGGACCGAAACACCCGTCGGACAGGTCCGGACATGGCGACCGATACGGGCCAGCCCGCGCAGCGACGCCGAAGGGCGTCGCTGCTGACGGCCGCGCTCCTCGCCCCCGCCAGCTTCTGGTATCTCTTCCTGCTCGTGATCCCGATCGCCCTCGTCGCCATCTACAGCGTCGGCGAGCGGGGTGAGGACGGCGGCTACCTGCCGGGCTTCACCGGTGCGAACTACCAGATCGTCTTCGATCGGCCGGCCCCGTTCATCCTGAGCCTCGAGCTGGCGATCATCGGGACCGTGCTCTGCGCGATCGTCGCGTTCCCGCTCGCCTACTTCATCGCGACCCGGGTGACCAAGCGCAAGGCCATCCTGATCATCCTGCTCGTCATCCCGTTCTGGACGAGCTTCCTGATCCGGACGATCGCCTGGTTGACGATCCTCGGACCGCGCGGGATCGGCGGGTTCGTGTCCGACCTGACCGGCCAGGACATCCAGATCCTCGGGACACCGGCGGCCGTCCTCCTCGGCATCGTCTACAACTACCTGCCCCTGATGGTCTTCCCGTTGTTCGTCACCCTCGAGCGGCTCGATCGGACCCTGCTCGAGGCGTCCAAGGACCTGGGCGCGGCACGCTGGCCCACGTTCCGCCAGGTCACCCTGCCGATCGTCTGGCCCGGCCTTATCACCGGCAGCATCCTCGTCTTCATCCCCTTGATGGGCGAGTACGTGATCCCGTCCATCCTGGGTCGGGGCAAGGTCTTCCTGATCGGCAACGTGCTGCAGCTCGATTTCCTGTCGTCGCGCGACTGGCCGGCCGGTTCGGCCAAGGCTGTGGTCCTCATCGTGATCATGCTGGTGTCGATCACGTTCTACCTGTGGATCACCAATCGCGGGCGCCGCGGCCGTGAGGTCAGCGTCCTGTGAGCGCGATCGCGAGCTCCGGCAAGGCGGCGGTGGCTCCCGCGCCGAAGCCGTCGAAAACCGCCCGCGATCGGACATCGGCCGCGGTCGAGTTCTTCTTCCGGGCCGAGGCGCTCCTCGTCTACGTCTTCCTCTTCCTGCCGATCGTCATCGTGGTCGTCTTCAGCTTCAACGGGACGAGCCGCAACGTCGAGAACTGGCAGGGCGTGAGCCTGAGGTGGTACCAGGCCGCCCTGGCCGACTCGAGCATCCAGAAGGCCCTCTGGAACAGCGCGACGATCGCCCTCATCAACGGAATCCTCGCCACGACCTTCGGCACGATGGCGGCGCTCGGCCTGCAGCGCGTCCACTCGCGCTTCCGGCTGGCCTTCGATGCCCTGACCTACATCAGCATCATCATCCCGGAGATCGTCATCGCCCTGGCGTCGCTGATCCTGTTCGCCACGTTCCGCGACATCGCCAACCCGATCCTCGCGACCGTCCAGATCGGCCCGGGTAAACCCTTCCACATCCAGCTGGGCCAGTGGTCGATCATCGCGGCCCACGTCCTCTTCAACACGAGCCTTGTGCTGCTGCTCGTGCGCGCTCGGCTGTCCGGGATGGACCGGACCCTGGTCGAGGCCAGTGGCGACCTCTTCGCGACCCCGTGGCGCACGTTCCGCCAGATCACGTTCCCGCAGCTGCTGCCGGCCATCGTCGCCGGGTTCCTGCTCGCGTTCACCTTCAGCTTCGACGACTACGTCATCACGTCGTTCGTGTCCGGTCCCGGGTCCCAGACGCTGCCCCTGTACATCTACGGCCAGACGAAGCAGGGCATCACCCCGCTGACCAATGCCGTGGCCGCGCTCATGCTGGTGCTCACCCTGGGCGTCCTGCTGGGCGGGCAGTACCTGATCAACCGGCAGGGCCGCCGGAGCGGCCTTGGCGACGACAACCCGATCGGACTCCCGACCGCCTGATCCCGTGGGCTGGTGAGCCCGCTGCCGGCAGCCGGGTAGACCCGGCGATCGGTCAGCCGGCGACACCCGCCAGCTGCGGTTCGGGGAGACCCGCGTCGGCCGCGAGGAGGGCGGCCTTGTCGGTCCGCTCCCAAGGCAGGTCCAGGTCCGGGCGCCCGAAGTGGCCGTATGCGGCGGTCTGGCGGTAGATCGGCCGGCGCAGGTCCAGTGCCGAGATGATCGAGGCGGGGCGCAGGTCGAAGTGGCGCTCGACGAGTCGCTGGAGCTCCTCGTCGGAGACCTTGCCGGTGCCGAACGATTCGACGCTCAGGCTGACCGGATGCGCGATGCCGATGCCGTAGGCGACCTCGACCTCGAACCGGTCGGCCAGACCGGCCGCGACGACGTTCTTGGCGACCCAGCGAGCGGCATAGGCCGCGGACCGGTCCACCTTCGTCGGATCCTTGCCCGAGAAGGCGCCGCCGCCGTGACGGGCCATCCCGCCGTAGCTGTCGACGATGATCTTGCGGCCGGTCAGCCCGGCGTCGCCCATCGGGCCGCCGGTGACGAACCGGCCGGTCGCGTTGACGTGCATGATCGGGTCCGTCTCGCGGAGCTCGGGCGGGATGGTCGGCAGGATGACCTGCTCGACGATCTCCGAGCGCAGGCGCTCGACGCGGACATCCGGGTCGTGCTGGGCGGCGACGACGACGGTCTTGACCCGGACCGGGACGCCGTGGGCGTACTCGATGGTGACCTGGGTCTTGCCGTCGGGGCGCAGGTACGGGAGCTGGCCGGTCCGCCGGACCTCCGACAGCCGGCGGGCGATGCGGTGGGCCAGGGCGATCGGCAGGGGCATGAGCTCGGGGGTCTCGCGGCAGGCGAACCCGAACATCATCCCCTGGTCGCCGGCCCCCAACTCGAAGGCGGGCGCCGCGTCATCGCGGACCTCCAGCGCGGAGTCCACGCCCTGGGCGATGTCCGGCGACTGCTCCTTGACCGAGACGAGGGTCCCGCAGGTCTTGTAGTCGAAGCCGTACTCGGCGTTCGTGTAGCCGATGTCGCGGACGGTGTCGCGGACGACCGCCTGGAAGTCGACGTACGTCGACGTCGAGATCTCGCCGAGGACCATGACCAGACCGGTCGTGGTGGCGGTCTCGCAGGCGACCCGGGCGTCCGGATCCTCCTTGATGATGGCGTCCAGGATCGCGTCACTGATCTGGTCGCACATCTTGTCCGGGTGGCCCTCGGTCACCGATTCGGACGTGAACAGGTACTGCGCGGCGTCGACGATGCTCATGCTGCTGGGTAGGGCCTCCCTGGGTCGGATCCGTCGACGGGAGCCTACCACGGCGTCCCCCTTCGGTCGGTCAGACGCCCGTACGAAGGACCTCGAGGTCGAGGTCGCGTTCGACCCTCCGGAGCGCCTGGTCGCCGATGACGCCGTCGTCGCGGAGGCGGATGATCGCCTCGCGCTGGACCTCGATGACGGCCGTCCGGATGGCGAGGTGATCGAGCGACTCGCGTTCGGCCTCGCCGATCGTGGCGTCCTCGGACGAGGCGTGGGCCGCCTCGTGCTCGAACCTCGCGCGCAGCTGGTCGACCAGCTCGAGATGATCCGGGAACTCCAGGGCGAGGTCGTCGAGGCGGCCGAGCGCGGCATCGACGGTGGCCTGCCGGGCCACGCCCTCCTCGCGCTCGAGCCCGGTCCCGGCCACGAGGCCCACCCGCCGGATGACCCACGGCAGCGTCAGGCCCTGCCCGACGAGCGTGGCGAAGATGACGCAGAACGTCAGGAAGATGACGAGGTCGCGACCCGGGAACGGCGTCGGGCCGAGTGGCAGGGCCAGCGCGGCGGCCAGCGACACCGCACCGCGCATGCCGGCCCACGACACGACGAACACGGAGTTGCGCGGGGGGGCCGTATGGAACAGCTGCCAGCGCGGCAGGAATCGGAACGGCAGGTAGGTCGTCGGGAAGATCCAGAGGATCCGCGCGAGGATCACGGTGAGGCTCACCGCGACGCCCAGGCCGATCAGCTGCGGCGCCCCGTAGGCGCTGAGGTTGCCGACGATGAGCGGCAATTGCAGCCCGATGAGCATGAACACGAAGCTATCGATGAGGAAGTACACGACCGCCCAGACACCCGTGCCCATCAGCCGGCCGTCCGGCGAGAGGACCCGTGCGGCCCGGCGTCCCGCGATCAGGCCGGTCGTCACCGTGGCGAGGACGCCGCTGACCCCCAGCATCTCGGCGGCGAGGTAGGCGACGATCGGGGCGAGCAGCGATACGACGATCTCGAGGGTCGGGTCGCTCGTCCTGCGCCACACGGCCGTCACGAGCCAGCCCAGGACGACCCCGACGAGGATCCCGCCGACGCCGACGACGACGAACGAGACACTCGCCATCAGCACCGAGAACGACCCGGTCACGACCGCGGCCACCGCGACGCGATAGAGGATCAGGGCGGAGGCGTCGTTGACGAGGCTCTCCCCTTCCAGGATCGTCACGACCCGTCGCGGGACGCCGAGGCGTCGCAGCACCGAGCTCGCGGCCACGGCATCCGGCGGGGCCACGATCGCGCCCAGGACGAACGCCGGCCACCACTGCAGTTCCGGGACGAGGAGGCCGACGACGAGCCCGACCACCACGGTCGTGAACAGGACGAGGCCGACGGCCAGGAGGCCGATCGCCCGCTTGTTCGCCTTGAAGTCGCGGATCGGGGTGCTGAAGGCGGCCCCGAACAGGATCGGCGGCAGGAACAGCAGGAAGACGAGGTCGGGCGGCAGCTCGACGGTCGGGGCGTCCGGGATCGCAGCGAAGACGAGCCCGAGCCCGAGCCCGCCGAAGACGAGCAGGATCGGATACGCGACACGGATGCGGCGGGCGATGTACGCGAGGGCGACCGCGATCGCCAGGACGAGCAGGATGAGCTCGATGACGGACTGGGCGGGCATGTCGGTCGGGTCCGGCTCGGGTCGGGCTGGTCGGTGTGGCGGTCAGGCCGGGTCGGGCGTCGGCTGCCGGGCGCGCCATGCGGCGAGCCCGGTGACCTCGAGTGGCTCGAGCTCGTCGACCGGCTCGAACCCGAAGACCTGGCCGAAGAACGAGAGCTCGGCCTCGAGCGATCGACGCAGGGCCGTCTCGCCGCGGAACCCGTGGCCTTCGCCTTCGAAGAGCAGGTACGCGTGGGGGACGCCGTTCGCCTCGAGGGCGGCGACGATGGCCTCCGCCTGGCTCCGTGGCACGACCCGATCGTCGGCGCCCTGGAGGACGAGGACCGGGCAGGCGATCCGGTCCAGCGCGTGGATCGGCGAGCGCGCGCGGTAGACGTCCGCGCGCTCGGGATACGGCCCGACCAGGCTGTCGAGGTAGCGCGATTCGAACTTGTGCGTCTCCGCTGCGAGCAGCTCGAGATCGCCCACCCCGTAGCGCGTGATGCCGGCCGCGAACGTGTCGTGGAACGTCAGCGCCGCGAGGACCGTGAAGCCGCCGGCACTGCCGCCGGCGATGGCCATCCGCTCGGCATCGACGTCGCCGCGATCGGCGAGGAAGCGGGCCGCCGCCAGGCAATCGTCCACGTCGACGATGCCCCACTTGCCCTCGAGCTCCCGGCGGTACGCGCGCCCGTAGCCCGTGCTACCGCCGTAGTCGACATCGACCACCGCGATCCCGCGGCTGGTGAGGAACTGGACGTGCAGGTCGAGCGAGGTCGACGCATTCGATGTCGGCCCACCGTGCGAGTGGACGACCAGCGGTGGTCGTTCGTCCGGGAGTCCCGCGAACGACGCGTTCGTCGGTGGGTAGAAGAGCGCGTGGGCGGTCCGGTCGCCGCTCGTCGGGAAATGGATCGCCTCCGGCATCGAGACGGACGCCGGATCCAGCGCGATCGGGCTCGACCGGCGCAGGACGCCGACCGGGGCGAGGGTCACCGGGTCCAGCCGGACCACGACGCTCGGCTCGGCCGGGGAGCCGGCCACCACGAGGACGCCGTCGGAGCGGACCTGCAGCCCGTCGAATTCGGTGAACGACGTCTCGACCTCGCCGATCGCCACCGCGGGCTGGATGTGGAGCAGCCGGTCGTGGCCCTCCTGGCGCGCCACCGCCACGATCGAGCCGTCGCCCAGGAACCCGTACGACGAACGGCCGAAGATCCAGGCCGGGTCGGCGAACTCCGCCTCCAGCGGGGCGATGGGCTCCAGCCGCGGCCCTTCGACCAGGCGATACAGGTTCCACCAGCCCGTCCGGTCCGACACCAGGTGGAGCGTGCCGTCGGCGCTCCACTCGGGCTGGGCGATGGACTCATCCGGACCGCCCGCGGCGAGATCCGATCGCCCGAGCGAGCCGTCCGCGTCGATCGGAGCGACGCGCAACCGGGTCGACTCCCACGGCATCGACGGGTGGTCCCATTCGAGCCAGGCGAGGCGGCTCCCGTCGGGGGACACGCGCGGGGCGGCGACGAAGTCCGGCCCGGTCACGAGGACGCGCGGTTCGCGGTCACCGTCGAGCGGCACCTCGACGATCTCGTTGGCCGGCTCACCGTCGCGCCCGTGGTCCTCGCGGACCGCGACGAAGCGCCGCCGGCTCGCATCGAAGCGCAGGTCGGCATATCGCCACGGACCGGCCGGGGTGATCGGGACGGGTGCGCTCGCACCCGGGTCGATCCGGTACAGCCTGCCGTCGGCCTGGTCCGAGTACACGACCGTCCCACCCGTCGCCACGAAGGCGCCGCCGCCGTATTCGTGGACGCGCGAGCGCACGGAGACCGGGGCCGGCGTCAGGTCCTGGGGCGCACCGTCGGCCCCGACCCGCACGAGGACCTGCCGGCCGCCCTCGGACGGACGGGTCTCGAGCCAGTACAGGTCCTCGCCGTCGATCCAGGGTGCGGCCAGGCCGATGGCGTCACCGACGAGGTCGTCGATCCGGATCTGGCTCCGCCACGATCCGTATGGCGCGAGGGTCGGTTCGGTCATCCCGGCTCAGGTGCCGTGCTGCCAGGACGAGACGTACGCGGCCTGCTCGGCGGTCATCGGTTCGAGTTCGATGCCCAGGGCCGCCAGCTTGAGCCGGGCGACCTCGGCATCGATCGCCTCGGGGACGACGTACACCCGCGGCTCCAGTTCCGTGTGGTGGAGCGCGACGTACTCGGCCGAGAGGGCCTGGTTCGCGAAGCTCATGTCCATGACGGCCGCCGGATGACCCTCGGCGGCTCCGAGGTTCACGAGGCGGCCCTCGGCGATGAGGTTCAGCTTCTTGCCGCCGAGATCGAACTCCTGGACGTTCTCGCGGACATCGCGGACGTGCCCTTCGGCCAGCGCGCGCAGGGCGTCGAGGTCCAGTTCGGCATCGAAGTGGCCCGAGTTGGCCATGATGGCGCCGTCGCGCATGACTTCGAAGTGCTCGCGCCGGAAGACGTTCAGGTTGCCGGTCGCGGTGATGAACAGCTCGCCCCAGGCCGCGGCATCGCCGTGGGACATGACGGCGAACCCGTCCATCAGCGCCTCGAGGGCGCGGATCGGGTCGACCTCGACGACCGCGACATGGGCGCCGTGGCCGTCCATCCGGGACGCGATGCCCTTGCCGACCCAGCCGTAGCCGGCGACGACGACCTTGCGGCCCGCGATCAGGATGTTGGTCGCCCGCAGGATGCCGTCGAGCGTGCTCTGGCCGGTCCCGTAGCGGTTGTCGAAGAGGTGCTTCGTCTGGGCCTCGTTCACGGCGATGACCGGGAACTTGAGAGCCCCGTCGGCGGTCATCGCGCGCAGGCGGATGACACCGGTGGTCGTCTCCTCCGTGCCGGCGAGGACCTCGGCGACCTGGGTGGGCCGGGTCTTATGGAGCAGCGAGACGAGGTCGCAGCCGTCATCCATCGTGAGCAGCGGGTGGGTATCGGCGACGGCCTCGAGGTGCGCGTAGTACGTCGCGTTGTCCTCGCCGCGTCGGGCATACGTCGAGATCCCGTACTCGGCGACGAGCGCGGCGGCGACGTCGTCCTTGGTCGAGAGCGGGTTCGATGCCGCCAGGACGACTTCGGCGCCACCCGTCTTCAGCGTCCGCATCAGGTTGGCGGTCTCGGTGGTGACGTGCAGGCACGCCCCGATGCGCAGGCCGGCCAGCGGCTGCTCGCGCTCGAAGCGCTCTCGGATCAGGCGCAGGACGGGCATCTCGCGCTCCGCCCATTCGATCCGGCGGACGCCTTCGGCGGCAAGGCCGAGATCCGTGACGTCGTGAGCCGGGAGGACGCTGGTAGCAGTCATGAGCGATCGGTCTCCTTGCGTTCGAACAGGCGGCGCAGCGGCGCCGTGAGGGCGGGCCAGGGTGAGCCAAGGCGATGGACGAGGCGTTCCTCGAAGCGGGCGTGCTCGGCGTACCCGAGGCGGCGGTAGGCGTTGAGGGCCGGGGGATTGTCCGAGCGGACATTCAGCACGACCTGATCGCACGACCGTAGCAACTCCGCGGTCACCGCGCCGGTGACGGCGGTCGCGAAGCCTCGGCCACGATAGTCGGCGTGGGTCAGGACGTTGCCGACGACGGCGAGCCGCGCCGTCGGGCTGACGACGTGGGTGCCCGCGGCGGCGATCAGCTGGCCATTGACTCGCATCCCGTAGTAGACGCCGTCCGCGATCGCCGTCGAAGGCAGCCAGGACGCGAAACCAAGCTGGTACAGCCGATTCAACTCGCCGCTCTCGACGGGCAATAGCCGCTGGACGCCGGCCGGATAGGGCCGGAACCTGGCGCGATCGACCCACATCCGGACCATCGAGACCCCCGGCTCCACGCGGTAGTGGGCCTGCACCGCCGGGATGGCGGCCGGGCGCGCGGCGACGTAGGCGGCCCGGGGCCGGATCAGGTCGCGCAGGATGGCCTCGATGCCGTCCGGGCGGCCGGTGATGAACAGCGGCTGGGGCGTCGGGCCGTTGTACTCGAGCACAAGCGCGATCGGTTGGTCGCCTTCCCAGGCCATGCCCCAGCGCGTCCGCGCGAACTCCCGCTCCTCGAGGTCGCAGATCGCGTAGGCCGCGTACAGGCGGTCGCCCTCGAGGTACTCGCGCAGGAGCCCGCGATCGGTCGTCGTCCGTGCGACGATCCCGCTTCGCCGGCCGAGCGCGACGGTCGCCATCAACCGGCGCTCGGGACGGGCTCGGTGGAGGCGGGGGACGGCGCGTCGGGCGCGTCGGCTTCGGGCAATCGGGTATCGATCGCTTCCGGCGCGGGCGATGCGATCGGCGCACTCGGCGGTGGGGCCGCGAATGGCGAGACGGCGGCGGCCCGTCGAGCGGCCGCACTCGCGACCGCCGCGGCCAGCCCGGCTTCGAACGGCCCGCGCAGGACGCCCTCCTCCGTGACGATGCCGGTGATGAGCTCGGCCGGCGTCACGTCGAACGACGGGTTCCGGACCTCGGTCCCCGGCGGGGCGATGCGGACGCCTCGGAACGACAGGACCTCCTCGGCCTTGCGCTCCTCGATCGGGATGGCGTCGCCGTCCGGCGTCGCGAGGTCCACCGAACTCGTCGGCGCGCAGACGTAGAACGGCACGCCGTGACGGGCCGCCAGGACCGCCAGTGGATACGTCCCGACCTTGTTCGCGGTGTCGCCGTTGGCAGCGACCCGGTCCGCGCCGACGAGGATCACGTCGACCTCGCCGCGCGACATGAGGTAGCCCGCTGCGACGTCCGGGATGAGGGTGTGCGGGACGCCGGCCTGGGCCAGTTCCCAGGCGGTCAGCCGCGCGCCCTGGAGATACGGCCGGGTCTCGTCGACCCAGACGTGGACCGGTCGCTCGGCGGCGTGCGCGACCTGGACGACGCCCAGCGCCGTGCCGAACTGGCCGCAGGCCAGTGGTCCGGTGTTGCAGTGGGTGAGGATCCGGAGCGGTTCGTCGCCGTCGCGCGGCGGGAGGGCTTCGAAGCCAAAGGTGGCGAGCTGGCCGTGATCGTTCGTCGCCTCGAAGACGATCGTGTCGGCCTCTTCGCGGATCGCGCGGGCGATCGCCTCGCCGTCCTCCGACAGGTCGCCGATCGCCTCGTAGCGGGCCATGACCCGCTCGACCGCCCAGGCCAGGTTGATGGCCGTCGGGCGCGCGTTGCGCAGGGCGTTGGCCGCGCCGCGGAGGGTCGCCCGGCGCGCGTACGGGCGCGAGTCCGCGAACTTGGCCGCGGTCAGGGCCATCCCGATCGCCGCGACCTGGCCGATGGCCGGGGCGCCGCGGACGATCATCTCGCGGATCGCGAACGCGACCTCGCCGGCGGATCGGCAGTCGTACTCGACGAGCGTGTCCGGGAGGTGGCGCTGGTCGATGAGGTAGAGCACCCCGGCGTCCTCGCGGAACGGGGTCCGGAAACCGCGCGGTGCCGGCTCACCGGCGAACTCGGCCTGGATCCCGGCGAGCGCGCCCCCGGTGTCCGGATCCAGCAGGGCGCCGGCAGCCTCCGCCGACGCGCGCTGGAGCGCCTGCGCGGCGCCGGCCATGGTCGCGGCCGTCTGGATCAGGTCGCCCGCGAACTGGCGGAAGAACCGGCGGCGGCCGAGGTCGACCTCCGGCACCGGCTGGCCGCCCGGGTCGCCGGTCGAGGCCGGGTCGGGCGCCGGGCCACGCTCCGCGCTGTCGTCGGTGGGATCGGCCAACTGGCGGACCTTCCTGCTCGGACCGTCAGTACTGGATGACGCTGGTGACCCGGCGTCCGTCCAGCCGGTCGCGGCCCTTGAGGAACTCGAGCTCGACGAGGAACGCGAGGCCGACGACGTCGCCCTTGAGCCGCTCGATCAGTTCGATCGTGCCCTTGACCGTACCGCCGGTCGCGAGCAGGTCGTCGACGATGAGGACCTTCTGGCCGGGCTGGATGGCATCGCGGTGGATCTCGAGCGTGTTCGACCCATATTCGAGGGCGTATTCGACCGAGATCGTCTCGGCCGGCAGCTTGCCGAGCTTGCGCACGGGCACGAGCCCGGCATCGATCTGGTAGGCCATCGGCGCGCTGAAGATGAACCCGCGCGACTCCATGCCGACGACGATGTCGATCGCCTCACCGGCGTACGGCGCCAGCATGAGATCGATCGATTCCTTGTATGCGGCCGGATCCTTCAACAGCGTGGTGATGTCGTAGAAGAGGATCCCGGGCTTGGGGAAGTCGGGGATCTCGCGGATCTTCGAGCGAAGGTCCTCGGCGGACATCGGTATCAGACCTCCTGGGGTCGAGGCGCGGCACCTTGGGCGTTGAGCTCAGGCCGCCCCGAAGTCTACCGCAGGCAGCATCGCCGACCCGAACCGTGCGGGCCGCCGATCGCGAGCCCGGCGTCGGTCGAACCGGACTCTGCGCTCAGCCCGCCGCCGGCGGCGCCGAAGGATCGACGCGCGAGGGTCCCGGATCCACGACCGAGGCGGCCGCGCGGCGCGCCCGGAGCCGGCCGGTCGTCGCCAGCCCGCCGAAGCCGACCGCGATGGCCACGACGAAGGCGACCGCGAGCCCGGGGCCGACCTCGCCCGACGACCGCAGGCTGGCCGCGACGATCGCCCCGGACACGCCCGTGCCGACGGCCGTCCCGAGGGTGTCCATGAGCGACAGGGCGCTCGAGGCCGTGCCCTGCGACTCGGTCGGCGCTTCGCGCAGCACGATGAGCGCGAGCGGGGCGTAGGCCAGGCCCATGCCGTAGCCCGCGACCGCGAACGTGGGCGCGGCCAGCCAGACCGGGACGTCCGGCAGGAGGATGAGCGAGAAGAGCGCGAGCCCCACGATGACCACGACGAACCCGGCCCGGACGAACGAGCGCGTCGGCCAGCGCTCGCTGTTGCGGGCCTGGGTCCACGAGCCGGCCGTCCAGGACAGCGTGGCGGCGGTCAGGACGACCCCGGCCGCGATCGCGGACAGCCCGCGGCCATCCTCGAGGGCCAGGGTCACGTACGCATCGACGCCGAAGAACGTGCACGTGAGGATCCCGCGCAGCAGGACCGCAGCCGGCAGGACCGGGCGGGCGGTCAGGGTGCCGGCCGGCGTCAACCGGAGCAGCGCGGGGATCCCGGCGATCAGCCCGAGCCCGACCAGCACGACGGTGACGACCGGTTCGCCCGTGGTCAGGCCGGCCATGAACAACCCGGCCCCGAAGCTCACGAGCAGGGCCGATGGCAGCCGCCGGCGCCCGGCGTTCCCGGCGAGCGCCTCCTGGGCGGCGGTCGTCTCGGGGACCCGGACCGCGGCGATCGCGTGATGGGTGAGCACGCCGGCGACCGCGATGAACGGCAGCAGGCCCAGGAAGACGTACCGCCAGCCCAGGGTCTCGCCCACCAGCCCGGCGACTGCCGGACCGATCACGCCGGGCAGGATCCAGGCGGTCGAGAGCGTGGCGAACATCCGCGGCCGCAGCGATTCGGGCAGGCTCCGGCCGATGGCGACGTAGGCGATCGGCGGGATCGTCCCGGCGCCGAGCCCTTGGATGAATCGCGCGACGATGAGCACCTCCATCGTCGGCGCGAGGCCGCCGATGAGCAGCCCGAGGCCGAACAGCCCCAGCCCCAGCGCGAACGGACGACCGAGGGCGCCGCGGTCCACCGTCCCGCCGACGACCGCGATCCCGATCAGCGATCCGAGGAAGAACGCCGTGAAGACCCAGCCGTAGAGCTCCTTGCCGCCGAGCTCTTTGGCGACGATGGGCAGGACCGTCGAGACGGCCAGCGCCTCGAAGGCCACGAGCGTGATGGTCAGGACGAGGCCGCCGCTCAGGACCCGGCGCTTGGGCGACCAGAGGCCATCCTCGGCGGTGGCGGAGCTGGCGGACTGCATCGTGGAAGGATGGCGGGTCGGGACGAAGCGTGCCCGACGGGACCGGCCCGGCACTCCTCAGCCGGGTCGCCAGGCCCCCAGTTCGGCCCTGGCACGGGCCGTCGCGCCTGCCCGATCGCCCGCGCCATCCGGTGTCGAGGCGAGGCGGTCCAGGGCGAGGAGCGCGGCACCCGTGACGGGCAGGCCGGTGAGGCGCGCCACGCGCGCCCTTGGGACGACGGCGTTGATCCCGGCTGCGATCCTGGCTTCGAAGGCCGCGTCTTCGGCGGCGAACACCCCGCCCGCGAGCACGACATCGGGATCGCGGCGAACGAGATCCAGCCGACGGACGATGGCGCTCGCCATCACGGCCAGCTCGTCCGCGAGGCGATCGACGATGCCGCGAGCGACGGCGTCGCCGTCGGCGGCGGCCGCGAAGACGACCGGTGACAGGTGGCGCAATCTCGCCTCGGTGATCCGGCCGTGCTCGATGGCGTTGCTGACGTCGAGTGGCCGATGGAGGCCGAAGTGGGCCGGCACCCGGTGCTCCAGCACCGTCCGCGGGCCGCGGCCGTCACGAGCGCGGACGGCCGCCCCGAGACCGGCCATCGCGACATCCCCGCCGCCGCCCCAGTCGCCCGAGATCGGTCCGAGCGCGGCGAAGCGAGCGGTCCGTCCATCCGGCGCGATCCCGGCGGCGTTCACGCCGGCCCCGCAGATGATGGCCACGCCCCAGTCGCGATCGGAGCCGGCGCGGACCGGGGCGAACGCGTCGTTGAGGATGTGACCCCTGGTCGCCAGCGGGCGCGCGGCGAAGGCCGCCGTCAGGCGGTCGGTATCGGCGGGCGAGTCGGCTCCGGCGAGGCAATAGACCGCCTGCGAGGCAACCGCGTCGTTCGGGCCAAGGCCGGCGGCCGCTCGGGCCGCCCCGACGAGCGCGACCAACCGGTCCGCCCCGGTCTCGAGCCCCACCTGCTGGTGGGAGACCGTGCCGCCACGAACCGCGGCGAGGAGCCGGCCGTCGGCGGCTAGGAGCGCGACGTCCGTCTTGGAGTTCCCGCCGTCCACGCCCAGGACGAACGGATCGTGCCCGGCGGCGGTCACGCGACCAGCGACTCGTCCACGCGCACGAACGTGGCGCCGGCGTCCCGCAGCCGCGCCACGATCCCGGGCAGTGCCACCGGGGTCGGGTCCGGCCAGCCGTGGAGCAGGACGATGGCCCCGTCGCCGTGGGCGATCGCTCCTTCGACGATCGCCGTCTCAAGCTCTGCGGCCTCGCGTCCGACCCGCCAATCCTCGCCGTCCACGTCCCAGCCCACGTCCCGGTACCCGGCTGTCGCGATCGCGGCCAGGACGCGCGGATCATCGGCTCCGGCGCCGAACGGGCACCGGAACCACGGACGCGACTCGGCCCCGGTCGCCGCGCGGATCGCGGCCTCGGCGTCGCGCAGGTCCTCGGCGATGCCGGCATCGGTCAGGAGCGGCATCCGGACGTGATAGTGCGAGTGGCTACCGACCAGGTGCCGACTCGAGCCGATCCGGGCGCTGGTCGTCGGGTTGGCCTCTGCCCAGCGTCCCTGCACGAACAGGGTCGCCGTGACATCGGCCATCTCGAGGGCATCGAGCAACCGGTCCGTCCCACCCGCGGTACTCGGGCGGTCCGAGTGTTCGATATCGAACGTGAGCGCGACGCGCCAGGCCGTCACTTTTCGACCCCACTGATGACGATGCCACGGGTGAAGAAGCGCTGGGTCAGGAGGAAGGCGATGACCGGGATCACGAGCGTCATCAGGGTACCCGCCTGGATGATCCCCGGGTCCTTGAAGTGCAGGCCGTTGAGCCGCGACAGCCCCACCGCGATGGGCTGCAGGTCCGGCTCGGTGGAGAGGTAGATCAACGGCCCGAAGAAGTCGTTCCACGAATAGACGAGGTGGAAGATCGCGACCGCGACGACGACCGGCGCGGCCTGCGGGAGCAGGACGGACCAGAGCGTCCGGAACGGGCCGGCGCCATCGATCGACGCCGCCTCGTCCATCTCGAGCGGGATCGTCATGAAGTATTGGCGCAGCAGGAAGACGTCGTAGGCGTTCGCGAAGAACGCCGGGATCAGCAGTGGCAACCAGGTCCCGACCCAGCCGATCTTCGAGAAGACCGCGTAGGTCGGGATGAGCGTGACGGCGGCCGGCAGGAAGATCGTGGCGATGAGCATCGTGAACAGCAGGTTCCGCCCCGGGAACTTGAACCGCGCGAAGCCGTACGCGACGAGCACGCACGACAGGACGGTCCCGATCGTCCCGATGACCGCGATCGCGATGGTGTTGAAGATGAGCCGCGGATAGTCGATGAGGTTCCAGACGTCGGCATAGTTCGACCAGTGCGGCGCGAAGACCCAGACGGGCTCGAGGGTCCGCCATGAGCCCTGCCAGACGACCGGCGGGGCGTCCGGCGCTGCCGGATCGATGAACGTGCTCTCGAGCCGGCCGCGCTCGAGGATGGCCATCTGCTGCGTGGCCCCATCGATCGGCAGCAGGACCAGGTCGAGCGGTTCGCCCTTGTATTCGAAGGTGGCCTGATCGGCTGGCCAGATCGGGGCATCCGGCTGGGCGATCTGGTCGACGCTCTTGATCGAGAGCGTGAAGGACCGCAGGAACGGCGACAGGAACGCCGCCAGCGCGCAGACGGCGATGAGGGTGACCACGAAGGACCGCTTGGGCGGGGTCCCCCGGCGGCGAGGGTTCCGTCGCTCGGTCTGGGCGACGGTCACCTCCTGGAGATGGGCGCTCTGGGCTCCGCTCATCCGGCCCTACTTCAGGTCGCCGGCGTAGTAGACCCAGCGCCGCGAGAGCCGGAAGATCACGAGGGTGATCAGCAGGGTGATCCCGAACAGCAGCCAGGCCAGCGTCGCGCCGTACGACATGTTCTGGAACGTGAAGAACGTCTTGTACAGATACAGGTTGAAGAAGAGCGTCGAGCCGCCCGGTTCGCCCGTCCCGTTCTTGAGGACCAGTGGGACCAGGAAGTACTGCAGCACCTCGACGATCCCGAGGATCAGGGTGTACAGGAAGACCGGGGAGAGCATCGGGATCGTGATGTGGCGCAGGCTCCCCCACCAGCCCGCCCCATCGATGTTGGCGGCGTCGTACAGCTCGGTCGGGACACCCTTGAGGCCGGCCAGGTAGACGATGATCCCGGCGCCGATCCCCCACACGCCCATGATCACGAGTCCCGGGTAGATCCAGGTCGTGCTCTGCAGCCAGTCCGGCGGATGCTGGATCCCGATCGCCCGCAGGAAGTCGTTCACCCAGCCGTTGTCCGACAGCATCTGCTGCCAGATGAGGACCCCGGCCACGAACGGCACCACGTACGGCAGGAAGAACAGGACCCGGAAGAAGGACGGCGCCATGACGTGGCGCGAGTTGACCAGCATCGCCACGCCGAACGGCAGGAGCATGGCCACCGGGAGCGCGATGATCGCGAACTTGAAGGTGACCAGCAGCGACGCGTGGGTCTGTGAGTCGGTCAGCAGTTCGGCGTAGTTCTGGAGCCCGACGAACTGGATGTCGGACATGTTCGAGAGGTCGATGTTCGTGAATGTGAAGATGAACGTCGCGACCATCGGGATGAGCGTGAACAGGAAGAACCCGATGATCCAAGGGGCGATGAACAGGTAGCCCCAGCGCGCCCGGCGCCAGGCCAGCCCGGACGGCCGGCGTCGGCCGGCGCCCGGGCTGGAGCTTGACGATGCGGTCATGGGAGGGCGGTCAGCCCGCCTTGTCCCAGATGGCCTGGAGCTGGCTCTGCAGGTCCTGGATCTCCTTGTCGAGGTCTAGGCCCGGCGTGGCCTGCCACTTCGTCCCGAACGTGTTGATCAGGTCCAGGGACTCGTTGTACGCCGGCATGTAGCTCTCGAAGTTCGGGACGTCCGCATGGGCGACGCCGTCCTTCGCGACCTGCCAGTCGATGGGCTGGGTATAGGTCTTCTGGGAGGTCGTGAAGAAGGCGTCCTGGTCCGCGACGCGTGCGGGCATGCCGCCATACGTGGTCAGGAGCTGCTTCGAGCCTTCGCCCAGGAGGTAGGTGAGCACCGTGAACGCCTCGTCCGGGTGCTTGCTGGACTTGAGGATGCGGAACGTGTCCGCATTGAAGGCGGCCGTGGTCTGACCCTGGTACGACGGGGTCGCTGCCATATCCCAGTCGTCCTGGGGCGGATCGGCGAGGCCATAGGTGGACCACAGGTAGTTCTCGCTCATGGCGACGTTACCCGTGAAGAACGGATAGCCGTTCGGGTTCGTGTCCGTGCTCAAGAACTGCGGACCGGTCATCGAGATGTGGTCCGTCCAGATGTCGTTGTAGAACCACTTCCAGGACTCGGCCCAGGCCGCCGGGATCTGGGCGGTCTTGCCATCCGCTCCGCCGGCCAGCTGGCCCGCGGTCCAATAGGCGCCGACCTGGCGGAGATCGTCGCGCTGCGGCTCGAAGCCGTACTGGACGACGCTCTCCGGGTCGAACGACGGGTCGTTGGCGTCCTTGCCGTTCTTGTCGACGGTCAGGAGCTTGGCGATCTTGGTGGCCGTCGGGTAGTCCCAGTCCACGACGGAGCCGTCGGGCATCGTGTACTTGCCGCCCCAGTCGTGCGGCGGCTCGGCCAGCCCGGCTTCCTTGAACAGGCTCGGTCGATAGAAGAGGACCGACGGATAGACCGCGAACGGGATGCCGACCTGGCCCTCGCCACCGACGTTGTAGAGGTGGACCGTGCTCTCCGGGAACTGGCTCATGTCGTACTTGTTCTTGTCGATGTAGGGCTGCAGGTCCAGCCACTGGCCGTGGAAGGCCTCCGCGCCGCCGATGCCGACCGGACCGACGATGTCGGGGCCGGCGCCGGACGCGAGCTGGGTCGCGAGGGTGTCCCGCGCGCTGGCATACGGGACCGCCTCGAACGTGAGCTTGATGTTGGGGTGCGACGCGTTGAACGCATCGGCCACGGCCTGCTCGTCCTTCATCTGGGCCGGGTCCTCACCCGTGCCGAGGCAGCAGTACCAGCGGATCGCGACCGGTCCCGACGAGGACGATCCGCACGCGGACACGACGAGGGCCGCGGTGGCGGCCAGGACGGCAAGGCGGCCGAAACGGCTGAGGCGTCTGGACATGTGGCTCCTCCTCCAGGTGACGACGGGTGGACGGGGTCGGGCGGCGGGGGCGCTCGCGCTGGCTATCGCTCCACCTCCGCGACGGGCGCATGCGTGCGCAGCTCGTCGGCGACGGTGGAGTCGCCTTCGGTGTCTCCTCGTGTGGCCCAGCGCGGGCGCACGACGACACGTTCCACGTAGTAGCGAGTGCGATCGCCGCGCACGTAGGTCCGGCCGAATTCGACCGGTGTCCCGTCCGCGGTCGCGGCGATACCCTCGATGAGCAGCGCCGGCGCGCCTCGCTTGCGTCCCAGGAGGCGCGCTTCGCGGGCGGGCAGGAGGATCGGCTCCAGGAGCTCGCGGGCCTTGGCCACGCGGGTGCCGTAGCGATCCGAGAGCAGATCGTACAACGAACCATTCTCGAGGTCGGAGGCGAGCAATCCGGGGAACCGCTCGGCCGGCAGGTGGACCTGCTCGAGGAGGAGCGGTTCGCCGTCAGCGAGGCGGAGCCGTTCGAGGTACAGGATCGGGGAACCGGGCTCCAGGCTCAGCGCGGTGGCGACCGCGACGCTGGCGGACTCGGGCCGGGCGGCGATCACCTGGGTCGCCGGGTCCTTGCCGCGGAGCTGCATCTCCTCGGTGAACGACAGGTGGCCCTCCATGTCACGGTCGATGCGCGGATGCAGGACGAACGTGCCGCGGCCCCGGGTCCGCTCCAGGCGCTGCTCCCGGACGAGCTCCCCGAGCGCCCGGCGGACGGTGATCAGGCTGCAGCCGTACCGCTCGGCCAGGTCGCGCTCGGTGGGCAGCTGATCGCCCGGCTTCCACTCACCCCCATCGATGGCGGCCCGAAGGTCCAGGTAGACCTGGTGGTGCAGCGGGACGGGTCCGAGCTCCAGCCGGTAACGAGCCATCTGGGCCGTGGGTCCTCCAGGGGCGTTCGACGTGGGTTCGACGTGACGTGAGGTCGACTTGGGGACTTGTGCGACGCGCGATTGCTGATAACGTTATAAGCAATGGTGTCAAGCCCCCCGGAGAAGAGATGGGTCTGAGGATCGCCGTCGTCGGTGGCGGCAGTACGTATACGCCCGAACTCGTCGAGGGCTTCGCACGCCGCGCGAGCCGCATGCCGATGGACGAGCTCGTGCTGCTCGACATCGATCCGGAACGGCTCTCGATCGTGGGCGGGCTCGCCCAGCGGATGCTCGACAAGCTCGACTGGCCCGGCCGGCTGACCCTCACCGGCGACCGGGACGCGGCCATCGATGGTGCCGATTTCGTGCTCATCCAGCTGCGCGTCGGCGGCCAGGCCGCGCGACTCGTCGACGAGACGCTGCCGCCGCGGTTCGGCGTCGTCGGGCAGGAGACGACCGGCGCCGGCGGCTTCGCCAAGGCGCTGCGAACCGTCCCGCTGGTGCTGGAACTCGCCGAACTGACCGCGAAGCGAGCCGCCCCGGGCGCCTGGATCGTCGACTTCACGAACCCGGTCGGGATCGTCACCCAGGCCCTCCTCGACGAGGGCCATCGCGCCGTCGGCCTCTGCAATGTCGCCATCAACATCCAGCGCCAGCTCGCCGCCCGCTTCGAGGTCGCACCGGATCGCGTCGAGCTCGAGCATGTCGGGCTGAACCACCTGTCGTGGGAGCGTGCCGTCCGCGTGGACGGGGTCGACCGTCTGCCCGAGCTGCTCGAGTCCGAGCCCCAGGCACTGGCCGACCATGTCGGCCTGCCGGTCGAGATCGTCCGCGCCCTGGGGGCCATCCCGTCCTACTACCTGCACTACTACTACGAGACTGCCGCGGTGGTGGCCGAGCAGCGCGGCGGACATACCCGCGCCGGCGACGTCATGGAGATCGAGCGGCAGCTGCTCGAGCTTTACAAGGACCAGGGGCTCGCCGAGAAGCCGGCGCTCCTGGAGCAGCGGGGCGGGGCCTACTACAGCGAGGCGGCGGCCCAGCTCATCGCCTCGCTCCACGATGGCGCCGGCGACATCCAGGTCGTCGATGTCCGGAACGACGGCGCGCTGCCCGACCTGCCCGATGCCGCGGTCATCGAAGTGGCGTGTCGCGTGGACCGCGATGGCGCCCATCCCCTCCCCCTGGCCCCGCTCGCCCCCGAGATCCGCGGCCTCGTCCAGTCGGCGAAGGCATACGAGGAACTCGCCGTCGAGGCGGCCATGAGCGGGGACCGGCGGACCGCCTTGCGGGCGCTGATCGCGAACCCGCTCGTCGGCGCAGAGGTCGCGGAGCCGGTGCTCGAGGCCCTGCTCGACGCGAACCGCGCGTACCTGCCGAGGTTCTTTCGGGACTAGGTCCCGGCGAGGCGCTCCACGACCGGGGCGAGCTCGTCGATGTCGCCGGTCATGAACGACGTGATCCCCAGGCGTTCGCGCAGCATCCGCAGCTTGTCGACGAGGCTCTCGACCGTGCCGATGAACAGGTGCGGCGACTCGAGGACCTCGTCCTCGGTCAGGTCGGCCGGGTTGCGGCCCCGCAGGTGCTCGATGACCTTGCGCGCCTCGGCGCGCGGATCGTCGGTGATGACGATCGGCCAGGTCGAGGGGTAGACGTTGAAGACGAGGTCGTCGAAGCGGTCGCCGGCGGCCTCGCGGACCCACTCGATCTTCTCCGCGGCGGCCGCCACCGTGAGCGACGCCGGATCGGAGCGCTGCCCGGACAGGATCCGGGGTGCGAGGCCCACGATGTCGGCCTCGCGTCCGGCCAGGGCCAGGGTCCGTCGCCCGCCGCCGCCGATCAGGAAGGGCGGATGCGGCCGCTGGACCGGCTTCGGATAGCCGTCGAGCTCGGTGATCGTGTAGTGCGTCCCGGCATACGAGAACGGCCCGTCGCCGAAATAGCCCTTGAGGACCGCGATCGCCTCCTCGAGGCGCGCCTGGCGGATCGGCGTCGGGTCGAACGGGAGGCCGATCGCGTCGTATTCGGGCTTGTTCCAGCCGGCCCCGATGGCGACATCGAGCCGCCCGCCGCTCAGGACGTCCAGGCTGGCCAGGTCCTGGGCCAGCACGGCCGGGTGGCGCAGGTCGTTGTTGTGGACGAACGCGGCGATGCGCAGCCGCTCGGTGGCGGCGGCGATGGTCGCCAGCGCCGGGATCGGCGAGAGCTGTTCGATCAGGTGGTCCGGCACGACGAGGCCCGCGTACCCCATCGCTTCCGCGCGCCGGGCATCGGCCGCCAGCGCCTTGCCGTCGGCCACGGCCTGGAACGCGGCGAGGAAGGTGAACGGTCGGATGGGAACGGTCATCGGGCGAGCGATCGGATCAGATCAGCGGGGATTCGTGTCGACTGCGGGCCCAGCCCCCGACCCACACGACGGCCGCGCAGATCGCGACCATCAGGACGAGGATCCCGACGCAGTAGACCGCGACGCTGGCATAGCCGCCGTTGGCCGGGTCGAGGAACGGGTACGGGTACTTGCCGACGAGCGCGCCCCGGATCAGGACGTACACGATCCAGGCGGCCGGGAAGCTCAGCCACAGCAGCCCCTGGCGCATCGACAGGCGCACGACTGGCGGATCGATGAGCCAGTCGATGACGATGACGATCGGGATGATCTCGTGGAGGACGCTGTTGACCCACGGGATGGCGAGGTCCACGTCCGTGTTCGAGAGGAGCAGGGCGAACACGATGAACGTGACGGTCAGGTAGACGACCGCACCGCCGCGCAGGAGGTCCATCCCGGTGGATCGCGCCGCGCGCCAGCGGGCCGCCCCGACGAGGAGCAGGGTCGCGCCGATCAGGTTGCTCAGGATCGTGAAGTAGCTGAAGTAGTTGACGAGATCGAGCTTGCCGTCGTCCGCGAGGGTCTTGAGTTGGACCGCGATCGCGACGAACGTCAGCAGGCCGAAGGCGAGCCGAAAGAGGGCGAGGAGGCCGCGACCGGACATCAGTCGGCGGTGACGAGTCCCGCGATGGCTCGCAGGTGGTCCGGGGTGCTGCCGCAGCAGCCGCCGATGATCGTGGCCCCGGCCTCGCGCATCGCGAGCGCCTGGACGGCCATGGCCGATGGCTCGGACTTGTAGACGGCGCGCATGTCGACGAGCTCGGGCATGCCGGCGTTGGACTTCGCGACGAGACGGACGTGCGGCGCCACGGCGTGCATGCGCTCGATGACCGTGACGATCTCGTCCGGGCCGTTGCCGCAGTTCCCGCCCACCGCGTCGGCGCCCCACGCATCGAGGGCGATCACCGCCTGCTCCGGGGTCACGCCCATCATCGTCCGGCCGCGCGTATCGAAGGTCATCGTCGTGATGAGCGGGATGCCCGGCGCGACCCGCCTGACGCCCTGGATCGCGGCCTTGATCTCGGTCAGGTCGGACATCGTCTCGATCCAGATGAGGTCGACGCCGCCGGCGACAAGCGCTTCGGCCTGTTCCGCGAAGAGGTCGACCGCCTCGTCGTAGTCGAGCGTGCCGGTGGGCGCCATGATCGCGCCACTCGGCCCGATGTCGCCGGCCACGAGCGCGTCGCTGCCGTTGGCGTCCACCTCCGCCCGGAGCAGGATGGCGGCCGTCTGGTTGAGCTCGGCGACCCGTGTGTCCAGGCCGTGCAGAGCCAGCCGCAGCCGGTTGCACCCGAACGTGTTGGTCATGAGGATCTGCGAACCGGCCTCGAGGTAGCTTCGGTGGATCCGACGGACGAGGTCGGGTTCGCTCACGTTCCAGGCTTCGGGCGGGTCGCCGAACTGGAGGCCGGCCGAGAAGAGCATCGTGCCCATCGCCCCGTCGGCGATGACGATCGGGTGCTCGTCGAGGAGGGCCCGCCAGGCCTCGCTCTGGGCGCCGCCGTCGATGGCACGGCGCGTGGCCGCATCCGGGAACGCGGCCGGATCGACGGGACCCGGGTCGTTGGACGTGCTCTGGAGTTCACGGCGCGGTCGCATGTCGGGAGGGTACCAGCCCCGTCCGGGCGCGCCATGGTCGCCTTGCTACGATGCGGCGATGGCAGACCTCATCCTGACCGGCGATCGCGTCATGCTGCGACCCGCGGACGACGGCGATCTGGCGCGGCTCGAGGCGATCCTGGCGGAGCCGTCCGTGGCGCGTTGGTGGAACCCGCCGCCACCCGAAGGGGCGGCACGGGCATGGCTGGACCACGAGCCGGACGACGTCGTCTTCGCCATCGAGCTCGACGGGCGCGTCGTCGGGAGCATCCAGTTCGCCGAGGACGCCGACGCCGACTACCACCGCGCCGGGATCGACCTGTTCCTTGCGAGCGACTTCCAGGGCCAGGGCATCGGGCCGGACGCGATCCGGACGGTCGCCCGGTACCTCATCGATGTCCGCGGCCACCACCGCCTGACGATCGATCCGTCGGCCTCCAACCTGCGCGCGATCAGCGCCTACTCGAAGCTGGGCTTCCGGCCGGTGGGGGCGATGCGCCAGTACGAGCGCGGGCCCGACGGCACCTACCACGACGGCCTGTTGATGGACCTGCTCGCCCACGAACTGACCTAGCCCTGCGGCCCGCCCAGCCACGGCTCGTGGCCGACCCGGTTGTAGGCGTGGTCCATCCCGTCCGGACCGCAGTGGTTCCATCGTTCCGCCGCCGGCGCCCCGCTCTCGTACGCGCACGCGATCGGCACCAGTCGGCGCGAGCCGTCCCGCAACTCGAGGACTTCGAGGAAGAAGGCGATCCCCGGCGGGCCGCTGATGGTCTGCATCTGGGTGGATCCGCGCTCGTCCACGTACGGGCCGGTCCACTGCGCCACCCGGACACGGGTCACGGTCTTGCTCTCGGGATCGCCGATCGCGAGCAGGGCGGCGCGCGCAGCCGCCGCGCAACCTGGGTCGCTGCAGATGCGAGCGTCCATGATCCAGTAGCCTTCGACCGCCTCGACGCCGACGCCGATCCAGTGCGGCCCGGAACACGCCGCGACGACGAACAGCACGGCCCCGAGGACGACGAGTCGCATGCCGGTCAGCCTGCGCCGCGGCCACGCGCCCGGCAAGCCGTCGAAGGTCCCGGGCCGCCTACTCCGGGTCGTGTTGGAGCCGCGCGACGACCGCCTGGGTGAGTGCCCAGCTCTTCGCCGCGTCGCGCGGCAGGCGGATCCGGACCTGGTTCGAGGCGAATGTGACATCGGACGGCCGCGTGCCGGGCAGACCGGGCCCGGCGAGCAGTCGCATTGCGGTCGCCCGGGTGAGCGTCGCCCCGAACCGGACGACGAGCCAGCCGTCCTCGCGCGACACGGACGAGACACCAGCCGCTTCGGCGGCCAGGCGCAGCTCCGCGACTTCCACCAGGCGCGCGACCGGCTTCGGCATCGCCCCGAACCGGTCCGTGACCTCTTGCCGGAATGCGGCCAGGTCCTCCGGGGTCCGCGCCCGGGCCAGGCGCCGATACAGCTCCAGCTTCTGGGCGACGTCCGGGACGTACTCGGTGGGGAGATGCGCTTCCACCGGCAGGTCGAGCACGGCCTGTGGCGCCGCGAGGACCGCCGCGCGACCCTCGAGATCCGCCTTCTGGACCTCGACCGCCTCGGCGAGCATCCGCGAGTACAGGTCGAACCCGACCGCGGCCATGTGCCCCGACTGCTCGCCGCCCAGGATGTTGCCGGCGCCGCGGATCTCGAGGTCGGACAGGGCGATCTGGAAGCCGGCGCCCAGTTCCGACGCGTTGAAGATCGCCTGCAGGCGCTTTCGGGCCTCGTCGCTCAGGCGTTCGCGCCGCCGGTAGAGCAGGTACGCATACGCCCGGCGGCTGCTCCGGCCGACCCGGCCCCGCAGCTGGTAGAGCTGGGC
>Ga0302299_10000011_pt1 | contig 61159 bp, 50 predicted proteins | sample III_Fen_N3_4_FD_198795 | JGI IMG/M metagenome (GOLD analysis project Ga0302299, IMG submission 198795) | Peat permafrost microbial communities from Stordalen Mire near Abisko, Sweden - III_Fen_N3_4 | ecosystem: Environmental > Terrestrial > Soil > Wetlands > Permafrost | place: Sweden: Abisko...
CCGGGGCCGAAAATGCGAAACCCGCCGGAGCAGTTCGGCGGGTTTCTCTTCGTAGCGGGGGCAGGATTTGAACCTGCGACCTTCGGGTTATGAGCCCGACGAGCTACCAGGCTGCTCCACCCCGCAACAAGCTTTCAGGCAGATGTATCTAGCCCTCCCGTGTTCGATCGTCAAGGGCTCGGCGACTTTTCGCGGCAGGACCTGCAGATCTGGTGCGGCGATGGGAACGGCAGGTGGGTCGCAGCAAATGGCGGCAGCAGATCGACGAGCAGGGGTTCGTCGATCGTCGGACAATGACCGATGCTGTGGAGCCCACACGGGTCGTCGGGGTGGTCGGGCGCCTGGCGCCTTGGAGGGCGCGTTGACGCCGAGGGGCATGCATCCGCTCGTGGAGCAACTGCTCGCGCAGGTGGGGGCGTCGGACGCCCAGGTCCCGGCGCTCGAGTCGTGGCAGGCGCTGCTCGGGCTCATGAGCGCGGTGTGCCGCCAGGCCGACCAGGCGCGCGAGGTCCTGGAGGAGTCGGTGGAGATCTCGTCGCGCGAGATGCAGCGGCTGTATCAGGACCTGAAGCGCCAGACCGAGAGCGAGCGCGTCGAGCAGGAGGCGATCATGCGGGCGACCCTGGAATCGGCGTTCGAGGGCATCTTGGTCGTCGATAACGACCGCGAGGTGATCGCCGTGAACAAGCGGTTCGCGGAGCTCACGCGGCTGCCCGAATCGGCGCTGGCCACGCGCGACCCCCGGGTGCTCGTGGCGGCGGCGCTGCGGGCGGTCGAGCTCGGGGAGGTCGCGGCGGTGTACGAGACCGACGCGACGATGCGCGAGGAGGTCGAGCTGCGCGATGGCTCGGTGGTCGACTGGTTCAGCGCGCCGGTCCGGACCCCCGACGGCACGAAGGTCGGACGCGTGGCGCTGTTTCGCGACGTCACCGCCGAGCGACGGGCGCACCGCGACCTCGAGCACGCTCGCGAGGCGGCCGAGGCCGCCAGCCAGGCCAAGAGCCTGTTCCTGGCCAACATGTCGCACGAGCTACGGACGCCGCTGAACGCGGTGATCGGGCTGGCCGACCTGCTGCTGCTCGAGCGCGATCCGCTGGTGGCGCGCCAGCGCGAGTACCTCGATGGCATCGCGTCGAGCGGACGGCACCTGCTGGCGCTGGTGAACGACGTGCTGGATCTCTCGAAGATCGAGGCCGGCAAGCAGGCCCTCGATCTGCAGTCGATCGCGATCCACGACGCGATCGCCGATGGGATGTCCGCGATCGTGCCGCTGGCCAACGCGCGCGGCGTGATCCTCGAGCCGGCGACGATCGTCGCCGTGCCCAACGTGCGGGCCGACCGGGTGCGGCTGCGCCAGATCCTCTACAACCTGATCTCGAACGCGGTGAAGTTCACCAACCGCGGCGGCATGGTCCGGATCCGTGCGCGCAGCGACGGCGAGCGGGTATCGATCGCCGTGGTCGATACCGGCATCGGGATCAACCCCGAGGACCTGTCGCGGCTGTTCCGCTCGTTCGAGCAGCTGACGTTGCCTTCAGGTGACCGGCCCGGAGGCACCGGGCTGGGGCTCGCGCTCACCAAACGCCTGGTCGAGATGCACGGTGGCACGATCGACGTCGAGAGCGAGCTGGGGGTCGGAACAACGTTCACCGTCAGGATACCGGTGGGCTGATGGCACGCATCCTCGTGGTGGAAGATGATCTGTGGAGCCGGCGGCTGGTGTTCGAGCTGCTCGTGATGCGCGGTCACGACGTCCTGTGCGCCGCCGGGGTCAGTGATGGACGGGCGCAGCTGGACACGGTGCGGTTCGACGCCGTGCTGCTCGACATCAACATCCCCGGCGGGGGTGGGCTGGTGCTGCTGCACGAGATCCGCGAATACAACGCGGTGATGCCAGTGATCGCGTTCACCGCATCGACGATGGCGGGGGATCGCGAGCGGTTTCTGGCCGAGGGGTTCACGGCGCACCTCAGCAAGCCCATCGACGTCGCGACGTTCGCCGCGACCGTGGAACAGCACTTGCCGCCAGCCCGGTGAGCTCCTAGATTCGTTTCGGCGGATTAGTTTATCTCTGACGGAATTCGCCGGCAGAAGCCGTGCCCTCGCAAACGCGCGCATGGGCCGACGTCCACTGCAGAGGACGGTGCGTCGTGCCGGTGTCCACTGGAGTGGACGCAGGCGGCGGCGAACTCCTGGAACCGCGGGTGCCGCCGCTTGGCACGTTCCACGCACAGAGCCAGGTCGTTACGCGACGGGGATGCACGGAGGACCGGTGGAGGAACGCGGAGGGTCTGGGGGCAGGCGTGGGCGCCAGGGTGGTCGAGAGCGGGTCGCGTGAGGTGACGGGTTGGCGAGGTCGTGGTGGTGCGGGGGGATGGTCGGGGCCCGTGGGATGGCAGGTCGGGGCTGGGTACCGAGAGGGGAGCTCAGGTAACCGGAGAGCTCGAGCGGTTGGGTGGGAAGGGAGGACGGCGCTTTCAGGGGTCGGTCAGGTCGCGTGAGCCGGTTGGGGAACTGGGGAGGGATCGGCTCACGCGGCCTGGGTTTTTTTGGCGTCCGGACGCGCGCCTCGCCGCGAGGGTCGCGCGTCTATGATGGCGGCGATGGCGATCGTCATCCTCGACTTCGACGGCACGATGACCGATGCCGAAGCTGAAGGTCGGCCGTTTCGCGATGGCTACCTCGAGGACCTGTGCGCGCTGGTGGGCCGGCCCGCCGCGGATCCCGAGGTGTTGGCGATCGCCGACCAGGTCGAGGCCGAGCTCACGCTCGCTCCAGAAGTGCATCCGTTTCTGTGGCTCGGCCGCGCCGTCGCGCCGGCGACCGTGGATCCGTACCTGCGCATGGTGCCGATCGCGAACCGGATCCTCGATCGGTTCGGCGCGATCCGCGATCCGCTGGATCGCGGCCGGCTGCTGGCGACGGTGCTCTACAAGTACAACTACATGAAGACGCTCGGCCAGCCGGTGTTCCGCGCCGGCGCTGGCGAGGTGCTGCGCGAGCTCACCGGGACCGAGGCGTGGATCGTGACGAACTCGGATCCGCACGCGGTGGCCAGAAAGCTCGCCGCGCTCGATCGCGAGGTGCCCGGCGCGGCGTGGCTCGCGCCGCGGGTGCGCGGCCAGGCGCGCAAGTTCGAGGTCGATGACGCGTGGAGCGTGGCGCCCGAAGCGCTCGCCCTGCCCGGCCTCGCGCGACCGGTGCTGCTGCGCCGCAAGAGCTACCACGCGATCCTGCGCGCGCTGCTCGACGGCGCCGGGGCCGAGTTCGCCGACGCGATCGTGATCGGCGATATCTTCGAGCTCGATCTCGCGCTGCCGCTGGCGCTCGGCGCGCGGGTCGGGCTGGTGGCTTCGCCGCGCACGCCGGCCTACGAGCGCGCGTTCGTCGCCGCGCATCCGCGCGGCCGGGTCATCGAGGACCTGCGCGAGATCCCGGCGCTGGTCGCGGCGCGCGGTTGACGCGTCAGCCATGTTCCACGCTGACCGGCGCGCTGGCGTGGAGCAGCAGGCCGAGCAGCGCGATCGTCCGGCCGGCCACGCGCTGGACGTCCGCGAGCCGCGGCGCGGCCTCTGCGAGCGGCCCGGCGCCGAACCCCATCGCGCTCGCGGCGTCGACGAGCGCGGCGACACCCACGGCGCTCGTGATCGCCTCGCGCAGGCATTGCCGGCGGCCGGCCGTCCCCGTGGCATAGGACACCGCGGTCGCGGTCAGGTGGATCGCGTCGACCGCGGCCCGCCGGGCGCGATCGGCGAGGTCCGGCGGCCAGCGTACGGCGACGCGGTGCACGGCGGTCAGCGTGGCGCGCGCCGCGAGGTACGCCGCGCAGCGCTCGAGGTTGAGGAGCTCCGACATGCCGACCGGAACAGCACGCCGCGCGCCGTCGCAACCACGCGACATCGCGTGGCCGTTTGTCCGATTCGTCCGCCGTTCGGACAGCTGGGGTGGCGACGCCGGACGCCACCGGCCGGATCGCCGCGCCGCCCGCCGCCCGCCGCGGCTGGCACCGGGCGCAAGTTTCACCGGCCACACGCCGAGTTGCGACGGAACGCCGCGCCCCCGACCCGGTGCCGCGGCGCGCTGCACCGCCAGGGACTTGACCGACGACGCGGTTCCCGTGACTGTCTGGGCATGGCCGACGCCGACAAAGTCATCGTGTCCTGCGCGCTCACCGGCGCGGTGACGACCAAGCGGCACTGTCCGGCGATCCCGTACACGCCGGTCGAGATCGCCGAAGAAGCGCGCCGCGCGTACGACGCCGGCGCGGCGATCGTCCACATCCACGCGCGCAACGAGGACGGCTCGCCGACCTGGTCGAAGGAGACGTTCGCGCGGATCATGGCCGAGACCAAGGCGCGTTGCCCGATCCTCATCAACTGGTCGACCGGGGGCGCCGGTCCGATGACGGAACGGGTCAACCACCTCGCGCTGCGGCCACACATCGCCGCGCTCAACATGGGCTCGATGAACTACGCGAAGTGGAGCGCTGCCAAGCGCCAGTTCGCGTTCAACTTCGTGTTCGCCAACCCGTTTGATGACATCGTCGCGTTCGCCACCGCGATGAAGGAGCACGGCGCGAAGCCCGAGATGGAGTGCTTCGACGTCGGCCACACCGCCTCGCACCGCGTGCTGGTCGATCTCGGGCTGCTCGAGGCGCCCTACTACTTCTCGTTCATCATGGGCGTGCTCGGCGGCATCCCGGCCACCGCCCGCCACCTCGCGTTCCAGGCCGACCAGGTCCCGGCCGGCGCGCGCTGGAAGGTGATCGGCATCGGCCGCGACCAGTGGACGCAGGTGATGGCGGCGCTCGCGCTCGGCGGCGACATCCGGGTCGGCCTCGAGGACAACTTCTACTTGCCGGACGGCGCCATGGCGGCGTCGAACGGTGCACTGGTAAGCGCTGCGGTCGAGCTCGTCAAGCTGTCGGGCCGCAGCGTCGCAACCGTCGACGAGGCCACGCAGCTGCTGTGGCCCCAGGGTGTACGCAATTGAGCTTCGAACTTGAACTGACCCGCGCGATCGAACTCGCGCGCACGATCGGCGCGGAGGTCATGGCGTTGCAGCGCGGCGCGCTGCACGTCGAGATGAAGCCCGGCGACGAGCCGGTGACCATCGCGGATCGCCTGGCGTCCGAGCGGATCGTCGCCGGACTCGCCGCGAGCTTCCCCGCCGACCCGATCATCTCCGAGGAGCTGCCGCCGGCGGTCGGCGCGCTGGGCGCCCCGCGCGTGTGGCTGGTCGATCCGATCGATGGCACCAAGGACTTCATCCGCGGCGAGGATGGCTACTCGGTGATGATCGGCCTGGTCGTCGCCGGGGTGCCGACCGTCGGCGTGGTGTACCAGCCACCGCTCGATCGGCTGTTCTACGGAAGCCCCGCGGGTGCGTTCATGACCTACCAGGGCCAGACCACCCGGCTGGCGGTCTCGCCGGTCGCGGTGGCGGCCGACGCGCGCCTGGTCGCCTCGAAGTCGCATCGCAGCGCCGAGATCGATCGCGTGAAGCAGCGGCTCGGGATCGTCGACGAGCTCAGCCTCGGCTCGGTCGGGCTGAAGCTGTGCGTGATCGCCGCCGGCATGCGCGAGCTGTACGTGAACCCGGCCGCGAAGACCAAGGCGTGGGATACGTGCGCCCCCGAGGCGATCCTGGTCGCGGCCGGCGGGCGGCTGAGCGATCTGTTCGGGCGGCCGATCCGCTACGTGGCCGAGCTCGGCCATCACCACGGGCTCGTCGCTTCGAACGGCCGGATTCACGATGAGGTGGTTGCCAAGCTGTCACCGCTGTTCGCCAACCTGGCCTGATGGCATCGTGATAGCATCGCCGCCATGCGCGGAGGCCGCCGATGTTCCCTGGCCGCACTGGCATCGCTGCTGATCGGGGGCCCCACCCTGGCCCAGCCGCCGAGCGCATCCGCGCTGAAGAGCCGCCGCGCCGCTTCTGATCTGGTGAAGAAGGCCAACGAGCGGATCGACGCCGGCGACTTCGCCGCCGCGATCGATCTCTACAAGCAGGCCTATACGCTGGCGCCCGCGGCGGGGCTCCTGCCGAACATCGGCTCGGCGTACCAGAAGCTCGGCCAGCCGCAGGACGCGCTGCAGTACTTCTGTAAGTACTTGCATGACGAGCCGGCGGGCGAGGCCGCCGGGTTCGCGCAGGCGCAGGTCCGTGCGCTGCAGATCCAGCTCGGCAATCCCCCGGGCGACGACCACGACGCGTGCGCGCCGGCCAAGCCCACCGTCGTCCCCGAAGCCACCCGCGCCGCGCCCTCGGTTCCCCCGCCCGCGAAGGCCGCTGCCCCCACGCGCCCGGCAGCCGCCGCCGACCCGGCGTGGGGCACCTTGGCCTACGTCGGGCTCGCCACGGCGGTCGTCGGCGTCGCCGCGCTCGGCGTCGGCACCTACGATGGCGTGCAGGCGCAGCACATCACCAACCAGATCGATGGCCACCCGCCCGGCCAGCCGTGGCCGGACAACATCCAGGACCTGCAGCGCCGCGGCCAGAGCTACGAAGACCAGCAGGTCGGGTTTCTGATCGGCGGCGGCGTGCTGCTCACCGCCGGTGCGGTGCTGCTCGTGATCGGCCGATCCAGCGGCCCGGCGGCGCGGCCGACCGAGACGGTGCTTCGGGTCAGCCCGACGAGCAATGGCTTCGTCGTGGCCGGCAAGTTCTGATCAGGGAAGCACGGTATCGAGCGACAGCTTGATGTGATCGGCCGGGATCGTCACACGGACCTGCCCCGTGACATCGCCCGGCTCCTTGGTCAGCGCGTCGCTGTCCTGGTCGTAGCGCGCCATCACGACGACGTCACCGGACAGCTCGGTGCCGGCGACCATCGCCTGCGCGTCGGTCAGCTCGAACGCCACGCTGTCGCCCTGCCAGGTCAGCTTGTCGACCGCGAGCGGCGGCCCCGAAGGCGCGCCATCGGCGCCCGCCCGCTTCACGATCAGGAACACCGCGGTGCCCGACTTGACGCGCGCCTTGGCCTTGTCGTCGACGCTGATGATCCCGGTCACGCGGCGGGTGGGATCGATCGCGCGGTTGGGATCCGGCGCCGCGAGCCCCATCTTGGTGACATCGGTGCCGCCCCCCGCGTGCGGATTCTTCGCCAGGTCGAGCCCGGCGTGCGGATCGCCGGCGCCGCCCATATCGACCCCGGCGTGCGGATCTTCGGAGTCCTCACCGCCGAACGCGTGCGGGTTGGCCCGCGTCATCGCCCCCACCATCGCGGGCGGTGGCACCGGCACCGCCTCGGCCGAGCTGGCGCCGGTCGGCGATGCCTGCCACTCGGCCGCTGGCGGCAAGCCGTCCGGGCTCGGCTTGCTACAGCCCACCACCAGGAGGAGGCCACCGAGGAAACCACCGAGGAAACCACCGACGGACCGAACTGCCGAGCTGGGGCGGCGCATGGGGTACGGAGCATAGCAGGAGCGATCGCCGGTCACACCCAGCGCGTCGTCGTCGTGATGGTCGCCAGCAGCTGGGAGCCTGGATGGGGCTCGCCGAGCCACGCCAGGTAGCGCGCCGCCGCGGGACCGGGGTCGGCGACCCCCGCGATCTCGTAGCGGGTGGGCGGTGCGGCACCGAGTCGCACCGTGATCCGGATCAGCCGCGAGCGCCGAAACACCGCGAGCTCGACGGCATCGCCCGGCTTGCGGGCGCCGGCCATGCTGCGCAGCTCGCCCTCGTTGGTCACCCGGAAGCCGTCGATCGCGATGATCTCGTCGCCCGGCGACAGGCCCCCGGCGGCGGCCGGGCTATCGTCGAGCACCGCGGTGACCTTGCTGCCGCCGAGCGTGGCGCCGAGCCACACCGCCGCGCAGCCATCGGCGATCTGCGCCGGGTCCGCGCTGGCCCGCAGCTCGAGGCCGACGTGGCGCAGCTCCTCGCCGAGCTCGGGATCCTCGGTGCCGCGGATCTGGCGCTCGAACACGTCGACGAGCGAGAGCCCGGTGGCCTCCTCGAACACCGGCTGGAGATCGTCGGGGTGCGGCTCGCCGGGCTGGCCGTAGCGCTGCCAGATCAGCCGCAGCACGTCGTCGAGGCTGCGCGCGCCCTCGGTGCGCCGGCGGATCTGGAGGTCGAGCGCGAACATCGCGAGCCCGCCCTTCAGGTAGTAGCTGACCGTGGTGTTGACGTTGGACTCGTCGGGCTTGTACAGCTTGATCCAGGCGTCGAACGACGACGCCTCGAGGCTGTGGCGGCGCCGGCCTGGCGTGGCCATGAGGCGCGCCCAGTCGTCGAGCACCTTCTCGAGGAAGCTCTTGCCGGTGATCCGGCCCGAGGTCCGCAGCGCGAACCGATCGTAGTGGCTGGTCAGCCCCTCCATCAGCCACAGGCACGGCGTGTAGGCCTCGCGGGTGTAGTCGAACTCGAGCAGCGGACGCGGCGCGATCCGCTTGCCGTTCCAGGCGTGGAACAGCTCGTGCGAGAGCAGCTCGAGCAGCCCCTCGTAGTGCTTGCGCGACGCCGCGAAGTGCGGATGGTACAGGTTGATGCTCGACGCGCGGTGCTCGAGGCCGCCGTAGGCATCGTGGGCCAGCATGAGCACGAACGTGTAGTGCTCGCACGGCGCCGCCCCGAACCGCTTCACGTGATCCTCGACGATCGCGCCCAGATCGGTAGCGAGCCGGGCCTCGTCGAACATGCCGCCGGGAGCGCGATCGCCCCAGATCGCCAGGCGGACCGGGATCGGGGCCGCCACGGCGTAGGTCCGCACCGGCCCGGCGTGGATCGGCTGATCGTAGAGCTCGTCGATGTTGGCCGCGGTGAGCCGGTACGGCCGGGGCAGATCGGTGCCGGCAGCGCTCCAGGCCAGCCCCGTGATCAGCGTCCAGCCGTCGGGGATCGCGAGCTCGACCTCGATCGGCGCCGCCCGCAGGTCGCTCGGCACGAGGAACGTCGCCGGCCCGTGGAGGAACGCGTGGTCGGCGTCGATGTGGTTGGTGCGCACCGTGAGATCGTGGCCGTACACCGAGTAGCGGACGTACAGCTCGCGCGCCCCCGCGCTATCGACCGACCAGGTCGACTTGTCGCGCTTGACCACGGTGCGCGGCACGCCATCGTCGCCGATCACCACCAGGTCGCGGATGAACCGGGCGTAGTCGCGGATGAGGTAGCTGCCCGGCGACCACGCGGGCAGCATGAGCTCGGTGGTGGCGGCCGAGGTCGAAAACCGCAGCTCGATGTCGACGACGTGGCGGCTCGGGTGGTCGAGCCGGAGGGCGTAGCGCAACGACATGAAGACGTTGCTAGCACAGCTGCTATCCTGGATGGCATGCCGAGGCTGGTTGGCTTGGTGTTCGCCTGGGCGGCCACCGCCGCGGCCGCCCCGGCCGGTCGCGTGGTCCGCGTCGAGCGCGCGGGCGGGCCGGCGAGCGCCCCGCCGCGGATCTGCCAGGTCCGCGCCGGCGAGGGCAACTGCATCGGCGCCGAGCCGCGCAACGGCCAGACCGTCCTGGTGCTCGACGACCATCAGGTCGTCGCCGAGGTCCAGGTGATCGACGCCAAGCTCACGCTGCCGAGCTGCGAGAATCTTTGGACGATCAAGGTCCGCACCGTGCGCGGCAGCCTGTCGGACGGCGACAAGCTGGGCGTGATCGACGACGCGGTGAGCCCGACCCGGGCGCGCGTGCTCGACAAGGCCCGCCTCGTCAGCCCGAGCGGCCAGCTCGGCGACGAGGTCTGGCACGCGCTCGACCGCGATGGCGACGGCACCGCCGACGTGATGATCACCCGGTTTCGCTGCAACGCGGCCGGCAAGGCGGTGACCGATCCGACGAACTACTGCCTCGACATCTGGGCGCGCGCCCCCGGCGACCGGCGCAGCAAGCTGGTCCGCACCACCCAGCTGAACTTCGCGACCTGCACGGTCTGAGCGTGCTACGGCTATGTCCGTCATGACCTTGCCGCCTCGCCAGGACCACGTGCCGAATTGACCGCCGTCACGGATCGCCGCGCCCTGCTCGCCGCCGAGCGGGGTACCCTGTACAAGGAGGCCGAGACCCGGATCGCGCTGGTCTACCCGAGCCCGTACCGCGCGGCGATGTCGTCGCTGGGCTACCAGCAGATCTACCGCACGCTGCACGCGATGCCCGGGGTCGCCGCGGATCGCGCCATGCTGCCCGAGCCGTCCGCGCCGGGCGGCCTGTTCGTGACGCTCGAGGAGGCGCGGCCGGTCGGCGGCTACCCGATGCTCGCCTACTCGGTGGCCTACGAGCTCGAGATCGCCGGCGTGATCGACACCCTCGATCGCGCCAGCATCCCGGCGCTGGTCGCCGATCGCGACGCCCGCCACCCGCTGGTCATCGCCGGCGGACCGCTGACGTTCTCGAACCCGGCGCCGCTCGCGCCGTTCTTCGACGTCATCATCGTGGGCGAGGGCGAGCAGCTGATCGTCGAGCTGGTCGAGCTGGCGCGCGACGCCGGGTTCGCGCGCGAGCGCCTGTGGGCCGCGCTCGCCGACCGCCCCGGCTACTACCTGCCCCACCTGCACGGCGAGCGCGTGCCGCCGGTCGCCGCGGCCCCCGACGCGCTGCTGCCGGCGCGCTCGGTGATCCTGACGCCGCACGCCGAGCTCGCCGACATGTTCATGACCGAGGCGGCGCGCGGCTGCTCGCGCGGCTGCACGTACTGCGTGATGCGGCGGTCGACCAACGGCGGCATGCGGATCGTGCCGCGCGCGCAGATCATCGCCGGGATCCCGGCCGAGGCGCGCCGGGTCGGCCTGGTCGGCGCCGCGGTGACCGACCATCCCGACATCGCCGCGATCGTGCGCGACGTGGTCGACGGCGGCCGCGAGGTCGGGATCTCGAGCCTGCGCGCCGACAAGCTCGACGACGAGCTGGTCGGCCTGCTCGCGCGCGGCGGCTACCGCACGCTGACCGTCGCGGCCGACGGCGCGAGCGAGCGGATGCGGCGCGTGGTCGAGCGCTCGACCCAGGCCAAGCACCTGATCCGGTCCGCCGAGCTCGCCGCCGCGCACCGCCTCCACACCCTCAAGATCTACATGATGCTCGGCGTGCCCGGCGAGACCGACGCCGACGTCGACGAGCTGATCGCGTTCTCCAAGGAGCTCGCCGCGATCCACCCGCGCGTCGCCTACGGTCTCGCGCCGTTCGTCGCCAAGCGCAACACGCCGCTCGACGGCTCGCCGTTCGCCGGCATCCCCCTCGTCGAGGCCCGCCTGGCGCGGCTGCGCAAGGGCCTGTCGGCCGCGCGGCTCGGCGGCAAGGTCGCCGTGCGGCCGACCTCGGCGCGCTGGGCGTGGGTCGAGTACATGCTCGCCCAGGGCGAGTCCACCGCGGGCCTGGCCGTCATGGACGCGCACCGCGCCGGCGGCAGCTTCGCCGACTACAAGCGCGCGTTCGCCGACCGCGGCGTCGTTCCCACCGGCCCGCGCGCCCGCGTGCCGTCGAGCCAGGAGCTGATCGCGCTGCGCCGCCAGCGCCTGGCCGCCTCCCCGGCCTGAGCAGCGGGCCCCCGTCGACGACCGTGCGCCGAGCTGGCCAGGCGCGCGACCAACCCCTGCGCCCTGCTCGCGCGCACCCATCGTCGCGCGATCGCCAGGCGTCAACGAGCTCGCCGGGGCGACCGCGAGCGGCTGGGGTCGGCGGCCGCGACCGTAACCGGGACTGGCCGGCCTTGTTCCGCACATACCTCTCGGAGCCTGCGCACGCGCCCACCGTTCTGGGGCGGGCGCGCGCCCCGACGCCCAGCCGCGCAGCAGCCCCGGCGAGCTCGCGTGCCCGCGGTCTCCCGCGCGCTACAGTTCGTCGACGCCCTGGCGCAGGTACGCCACGGTATCGATCAGCGTGAGCTGCGGATCGCGCGCGACGAACCCGAGCTCGCGCGCCGCCTTGGACGAATCGATCCACCAGTAGTGGCCCGCCATGTCGACCGAGATCCGATCGACCGGCGGCTCCTTGCCGCGCCAGCGGTACAGCTCCTCGATCGCGCTCGCGCCCCACTTGTTCCACGACGCCGGCAGCTTGAGCCGCGGGGGCGCGACCTTGGCGACCCGGCCGAGCCGCGCGAAGAACTCCGCGGTCGTCCAGTTGGGGCCGCCGAGCAGGTAGCGTTCGCCCGGCCGACCGCGATCGAGCGCCGCCGCCGTGGCCGCGGCCGCGTCGCGCGCGTCGACGAAGCTGATCCCGCCGTCGGGGACCGTCGGGATCTGGCGCTTCAAGAACTTGCGGACGTCGCCGGTCGACGACAGCCGGCGATCGCCCGGCCCGAGCAGCAGCGAGGGGTTGACCGCGATGACGTCGATGCCGAGCCGCTTGCCATGCTCGAACGCCAGGCGCTCCTGGTAGATCTTCGAGGCGTAGTACGGCCAGCCCGCGACGATGTCCTCGGGATACGGCGCGGTCTCGTCGAGGATCGCCTCGTCCTTGGACACGCCGATCGTGCCGCTGGTCGAGGCCAGCACCATGCGGCCGACCTGCGCGGCGGCCATGCGCTCGAGCACGCGGCGGGTGCCGTCGACGTGCAGCCGCATCATCCGCTGGGCATCGCCGGGATCGCGCGACACCGCGCCGGCGAGGTGAAACACCGCCGCGACGCCGTCGAGCGCGCGGTCGAGCTCGGGCCCCGCCAGCACGTCGCCGCGGACGTGCTCGACGCCGAGGTCGGCCAGGATCGCCGAGCGGGTCCGCGCCAGGCCGCGCACCGCGAAGCCCTGCTCGCCCAGCACGCGGCACAGGTGCTCGCCCAAAAACCCGGTCGCGCCGGTGACCAGCACGCGGCGGTCAGTCACGGGCTTCCTCCTCGACGGTCTTGCCCTGGGACTCGAGGTACTCTGCCATCGGCGTCACCCCGGCCTCGCCGAGCGTCCAGGCGCGGTCGTGCGGCGCCAGCCGGCGGATCACCGACTCGACGTGATAGGTCACCGCGCGGTACTGGTCGCTGCGCGACCGATCACCCGCCAGGGCCACGACCTCGCTGTAGGGAATGAACGGTCCGACGTACGCCGCGACCCGCTCGCCGCGGCGCGGCAGGTAGCGGCCCTTGGGCATCGCGTCGTAGGTGCCCGCGAGGTACATCGGCAGGATGCCGCACTTGTTGGTCATCGCGAGGTAGCCGAGCGACGGCTTGAAGTCGGTCATGATCCCGGTCTCGCTGCGGGTGCCCTCGGGGAAGATCAGCAGGATGTAGCCATCGCGGATCACCTCGCCGGCGAGCCGCAGCGACTCGCGCAGCGAGCCGTGGCGCTCCATCGGCACCAGGTTGGTGAAGTTCTCGAAGTACATCCGGCGCACCGGATCGTCGAAGAAGTAGTCCTTGGCCGCGAGCGCCACCAGCGCCTCGCCCTGCTCGCCGAGCGCGTACTTGATGAGGCCGGTATCGAGGTGGCTCGAGTGGTTGGCGCACACGATGTAGCCGCCGAACGGCGGGACCTGCGCGCCGCCGTGGACCGTGGTGTCGAGCACCCGCTGGTACAGCGCGGTCATGCCGCTGCGCAGCGCCTGGCGGCCGAGCGCGACCAGCGGCGCCGGCACGTCGATATCGTCATCGGCCTTCTTGTCCTCGGCGGCCTTCTCTCGGGCGAGCCGATCGCGCCGCGGCTTCTCGGTCTTGACCTTGGCGCCCAGCCGCGCGATCAGCCGCTCGACATCGGCGACGGTCTCGACCGCCTGGAGCTCGGCCGGATCGGGCAGGTTCACGCCCGCGGCCTCGAGCGCCACCGCCAGCTCGGTGAACATCAGCGAATCGAACCCGAGATCGGCCAGCCGGGTCTCGCTGGTCACCGCGCCGCGCTTGGCCTGCGAGACATCGGCGAGCAGGTCGTGCAGCCACGCGCCGGCCGTCCCCACCGGCGCGTCGAGCTTCTTCAGCTCGGCGCCGCCCTTGACCGCGCGCTCGAGCCGCGCGAGCTCCTGGACGACATCGCGCCGCCGGACCTTGCGCGACGCGGTCTTGGGCAGATCGTGGTCCCACAGGTGGACGATCTTGATCCGCTTGTGGGCCGCGAGCGTCTTGCCGACCTTCTTGATGTGATCGCGGACCGCCTCGCGGACCGCCTCGCGGCTCGGCTTGCCTTCGCCCTCGCCCTGGTCGTACTCGGGGACGACCAGCGCCGCGACCTGTTCGTTGCCGACGTCGCCGCCGCCCGGCAAGCCCACGACCGAGATCTCCTTGATGTACTTCGAGTCGCGATAGAGCTCCTCGAGCTCGTCGGGATAGACGTTCTCGCCCGACGGACCGAGGATCATCTCCTTCTTGCGGCCGACGATGAACAGGTTGCCATCGCCGTCGATCCGGCCGAGATCGCCGGTGTGCAGCCAGCCGTCCTGCAGGGTCTGCGCGGTCGCCTCGGCGTTCTCGAAGTAGCCGCTCATCACGTTGGGGCCCTTGGCGATCACCTCGCCGACCCCGCTTCCGTCGGGCTTGTCGATCCGCACGTCGATGCCGGGCAGCGCGCGGCCGACCGAGCCGGCGACGATCTTGTCGCCCGGCCGGGTCACCGTGAGCACCGGCGACGACTCGGTCATGCCGTAGCCCTCGTAGAGGTTGAAGCCCAGGCCCCGGAACGACTTGAGGGTCTCGGGCGGCAGCGCCGAGCCGCCGGTGATGAGCAGCCGCATCCGGCCGCCGAGCTTTCGGTGCACCGGGTAGAACAGCAGCTTGCCGGCGCCGACGTCCCACGGCAGCTTGTCGCGCAGCGCGCGGTTGAGCTCGACGATCGAATCGAACGCCTTCTCGATCAGCACGCCGGCGTCGCTGACGTTCTTGTAGATCTTGCGTTCGAGCAGCTGGAACAGCGCAGGCACGCCGACCATCCCGGTGATGCCCTGATCCTCGAGCGCGCGCGCCAGGGTGTCGGCGTCGAGCTCCTCGAGGTAGTCGATCGAGGCGCCGTGCATCAACGGCATCAGGAAGCCGGCCGAGAACTCCAGCGTGTGGTGCAGCGGCAGCACCGAGAGCAGCTTGTCGTGCTTGTACAGCGTGAACAGCGACGACAGCTTGCTGACCATCGAGGTCAGGTTCTTGTGGGTCAGCATCACGCCCTTGGGCGTGCCGGTCGTCCCCGACGTGAAGATCAGCGAGGCGAGCGAGTCGCCCTTGACTTCGGGGTAGACCGCGCCGGCCGAGACGTCGGGCTCGGTGAGGAGCTCGTCGAACGCGAGCACCGAGGGCGCGGCCCAGGGCGCCGCGTCTATGAGCCTGTCCGTGGACTTATCCGTGGGCTTGTCCGTGGCCTTGTGCGACGCGAGCCAGCCCGCGAACGCGGGATGCGCCGGCGACCACGCCGCGTCGTCGTCGGCCACCGGCACCGCGATCGACGCCTCGCCGGCGAGCCGCTCGACGACCTTGCGCGACAGCACCAGTGCCTTGGCGCGCGACGCCCGCGCGAGGTTCATCACCTCGGCGAGCGACAGCTCGCGATCGAGCGGCACCACGGTGGCGCCCGATAAGAGGATCGCGAAGTAGGAGATGCCCCACTCCGGCCGGTTCTCCGACATCAGCACGACGCGGTCGCCGGGACCGATGTGTTGCTGCCGCAGCACCCCGGCGCCCTGCCACGCCAGCTCGCCGAGCTGCGCGTAGGTGTACGCCACCGGCTCGCCCCCCGCGTCCTTGCGGACCATGCGCAGCGCGGTGCGGTTGCCGTGCAGCTTGACCGCCGCCTCGAACAGCTCGATCAGCTCCTTGTAGGTGTAGACCGACTTGGGCTTGGCGCCGAACTCCTCGTCGAGCTTGTCGAACGTCCACTTCTGGAGGCCCGGGAAGTGGGTATCGAGCCAGTACTTGCGCCAGTCGACCAGGTGCGGCGCCCACAGCAGGCGGTCCTGATCGGCCGGCGTGACCCGCGCCCACAGCGCGCGCGTGTGATCGCAGCGAAAGCTGATGTCGTGATCGGTCGTGAACGGCTTGAACAGCTCGATCAGGCTCTGGACCTGGCCGGTGAACGTCGAGACCTTGACGAGCTCGTCGCGCGCCCGCTCGGCGACCGCCTCGAGCCGCGGCGCCCCCCAGCGCGGCAGCTTGTCGTCGATCGCTGCGATCAGCCGATCGGCGATCCGCTTGAACCGGGGCGCCGACCAGCGCTCGAAGTACTCGTAGCTGACCGGCCCGGACTCGAGCCGGGCGCGCAGCCGCGAGCGCAGCGTATCCTCGCCGCGCTCGGCCTTGTCGCGGTGGACCTGGCGCACCGCGAGCCCGGTCAGCTCGGTCAGCCGGCGGCCCGAGATCCGGTTCACGTCGCTCGAGCCCAGCTGGTACACCGGCTCGTGCTCGCCGGCGAGCAGCGCCGCGGTCGCGAGCAGCATGCCGCTGGCGATGAAGTCGACCGGGATGACGTCGAGCGCGGTGTCCTCGCCCATCGGCACCGCGCGGTGGCCCTTGAGCATCAGGTACATCAGCGGCGCGGTGGTGTTGAAGCCCTCGTTCCAGCCCGCGAACGGGTAGCGGATCGCGCTCTCGACGATCGCCGGCCGCACGATCGTCGACGCGACCTCGCGATCCGACAGGATCATCTGCTCGCCGAGCGACTTGGTGTACGTGTACGTATTGGTCCAGCCCCAGTGCTGGGCGCGCTCCATGCCGAGCTTGGTGAGGACGTCGTTCATCCAGATCTTGCGCTCGCGGGCGACCGCGATCTTGAGATCGTTCTCGTCGTCGGGATCGCGGCGCTGCGCGCGCAGCGAGGCCGCGCCGCGCTCGCGGAACTCCGAGATGTGCTGGCGATCGTTGGACCGGTCGCGCGCCTGGTCGATCATCTTCTGGCAATCGGCGATCTCGGCGATCGGATCGAAGTCGCGGTCGAGCAGCTCGGTCTGGGTCGCGGCCCGGCCGCCGGCGCGCCCGGAGCTCGGGCCGCGCGCGTCGCTGCGCGGGAAATAGCCGATCACCGGCTCGTCCTCCCACACGTCGCCGTCGCGCTTGCCGGCCACGTAGCAGGTCGAGACGTGGCACAGCCGCGCCCCGGCCTTGCGGGCGGCGTCGAGCACGTTCTTGGCGCCCATCGCGTTGATCCGCAGCGCGCTCTCGAGCGACGGCGCGAACGACACCAGGCCGGCGCTGTTGAGGATCACGTGCAGCCCGCCGGCCTCGGCGAACTGGGCGAACTGCTCGTCGGTGAAGTTGCACAGCGGCCGGCCGATATCGCCCGGCACCGCGATGATCTTCGTGCGCAGGAAGTCCTCGAACTGGTCGCCGTGCTGGGCGCGCACAGGATCGAAGACCTCCGACGAGGCCACCTTCTTGTAGAACCGCTCATCGGCGGTGTTGCCCGCGCCAGGCCGGACCAGGCAGTACACCCGGCCGATGTCGGGGTAGCGCGCCAGCAGCATCGACAGCGCGACCTTGCCGACGAACCCCGTCGAGCCGATCAGCATGAGGTTCTTGCCGCGGAGGATCTCGGTGACGTCGAGCCGGGGCTTGGCCGTCACCGGCTCGCGCAGCGCCGGCAGCGCCACGCCGCGCTTGGCGTCCGGCCACGGCGGCGACGCCGACGTCGCGCCCCACGCCAGCTCGGTCTCGAGGAAGTAGCCGCCGCGGCCCGGCCCGACGCCGTTGCCGCTGGGATGTCCGTTGCCTTGCGCCATCACATCACGTCGCTGATCATGTACGGCGGGTGGTGCAGCATCGTGATCTGCGCGCTGCGACCCATCGTGCCGCGCGCCATCGCGACCGCCTCGGCGATCGAGCCGGCGGTCTCCCAGCCCATGATGCTCGGCACGGTGGCGTTGTCGGCACCGACGACGATCACCCGGCTGGTCTTCTCGCGGCCGCGCTGGCCCCAGTACCACATGAAGCACGGGTGCGCGCCGTGGTACGCGTTGCCGCGGCGGTACATCTCGATGTAGCTCGGGTTGTAGGCGAGCTCGTCCTGGTACTTCTTCTCGATCGTGTAGCTATCGGTCGTCTCGGTCAGCACCCGGTTGAAGAACTCGACGTAGCTCGGGTGGTGCACCGGATCGAACTTGTCGGAGCAGGGATGGGTCAGGATCAGGACCCCGCCGTCGCGCAGGATCGGCTGGTTGCGGTACATGTGATAGAAGTAGCCGAGCGCCATGACCTGCACGAGCAGCGGGTTCAGGGCCTTGCTGTTGACGTTGTACGGCGAGATGTAAGGGATGCCGAACAAGAGGATGTCGGCCGGCCCGTCGACCGGCACGCAGTTCTGCTCGTTCTGCTTGGCGACGGTGCGGTCGTGCACCGGATCGCAGGCGCCGGCGTAGACGCCGATCAGCTCGTAGGCCGCGGGCGTGCGCATGAAGATCTCGCGGCGCGCGGCGAACGGCAGCTTCTTGAGCGTCCACATCATCGCCTGGAGCTTCAGGCGATCGGTCTCGGTGAAGTCGTCCTCGTTCTTGGTCAAGAACTCGAGCGGCCCGTCGAACGCGCGGTTGTTGAGCACGGTCTCGATGTGGAAGACCTTGAGCGTGTTCTCGATCAGATCGCCCTGGCGCTTGAACGAGTGCGACAGGTACGACTTCGGCGGGTCCATGAACGAGTTGGACTGCACGATGCCGTGCGGGGTGTGGTGCGCCTTGAGGCTCTCGTAGCCGCACAGCCCGACCGCCATCGACTTGTTGCCGCCGTTCATCGGCACGAAGTTCAGGTTGACGTAGATCGTCAGGTCGCTCTCGGCGACGCGGCGGTTCATCTCGACCAGCTCGCCGTGCGCGGTGTGGCCGAGGTCGATCATGCCGTCGGGATCACAGCCATCGTGGTTGTACAGCCGGTCGGGCCAGTACTCGTCCCAGACCTTCTGGCCGACCATCCGCTTGATCTCCCAGTCGTGCATCCGGCGGTGCAGGCCGAGCGCGATGATGATGTGGACATCGTCGACGCCATTGTCGGCGAGCATCTCGCACACGATCTCGAGCACGAGCTGGCGGATATCCGGCGCCCGCATGATCGGCAGCGGCATCGAGATGTCGTCGACGGCGACCGTCACCTTCATGCCGGGGCGCAGCATCGCGTGCAGCGGGTCGCTCGACTCGGGGTGATTGAGCGCATAGCGGATCGCGGCGCGCGGGTTGGCGATCGGCGTCATCGGCCGCTTGGGGTAGATGACGCGGGTGCCGATCGGCAGGTCCTCGAGCAGCAGGTTCTCGCCGGAGAACATCACGCGCGGCGCCGAGTCGGTATCGATCGTCACGATGTGCTCGCGCGTGTGGCTGCGAATATTGGGACGGATGGCGCGCATGTCGGTTTCCTTGGCGGACGGGTCGGGCCTGCGAGCACGAGCTTCGCAAGCGGGCGGAGCTTACTCGGGCTGGGACGATCGCGCGCGGATCCGCCGCGCGGGAGCGAGCCCCTGCGGCCGCCGCGCGACGGAGCGCTCGGGCGCCTCGTCGAGATCGAGCACCGGCCAGTCGTACGACCGCGCCAGCGAGCGCAGCCGCAGATCGGGGTTACAGGCCGTGGGGTGGCCCACGACGGCGAGCATCGGATAGTCGCTGAAGCTATCGGTGTACGCCCACGACTCCGCGAGATCGATCGCGTGCTGCTTGGCGTAGGCGCGCATGATATCGGCCTTGGTCGCGCCGGCGACGAACGGCTTCTTGAGCTTGCCCGTGGCGTAGTTGTCGACGAACTCGAGCTGGTTGGCGATCACGTCGTCGACGCCGAGGTGGCGCGCGAGCGGCCGCATCGTGAAGTCGAGCGCCCCCGAGATCAGCACCTGGCGAACCCCGGCGCGCCGGCTCTCCTCGATCAGCTGCCGGGCGCGCGGATAGATGTTCGGCAGGATCACGTCCGCGAACAGCTCCTCGGACAGCACGACGAGCCGATCCTCGCTGGCGCCCTCGTACGAGCGGTAAAAGATCTCGTTGAACCATTTGCGCGACAGCTTGTCGGCCGCCCAGAACACCGGCAGCGACAGCGCGGTCTTCACGGTGTTGGTCGCGCTCTTGAACAGCGACGGATGCCGCGACGCATAGAACGCGAACGCGTGCACGATGTTGATCTTGATCAGGGTTCCATCGACGTCATAAAACGCCGCGGAATTCTTATACTTCGGCTGGTTCTTCATCGCCGGGAGTTGGTGCACTCTGGCGCAGGCATCGCGGCGCTGTCAATGGTACGGATGGGAGCGATGCGTATCCCGGTCTGGCTCACTCTCGGCTTCGCGGCCGTGATCGCCTTCTACGGCATCTACCGCCTGACTCTCGCGTTTCGCACCGCGCAAACCGATACGCAGCCGCCGGCCCCGATCGGCCGCCTCGGCTTCCGCGCGCTGGGCCGGCGGACCCACTTCCTGATGGGCCTCATCTACCTGCTGCTGTCGGGGTCGCTGGTCGCCACCACGTTCGGGTGGAATCCGCTCGGCGGCATGATCGGCCCGCGGGTCGCCCCGCCGGCCAAGGGCGCCGCGCCGAGCAAGCCCGGCAGCGTTCCGGTCGACCAGCTGCCGCAGCCCAAGACGTAGCCGGCCCAGGCCAGCTGTCCGACCTTCGGACACTCCGGACATGCTGCGATGTGATGCCGCATGCCTGGCGCTGCTCGCTTGGCTCGCTGATCCCGAGCGGCGCTAGCGGCGCAGCGCGAGGCCGAGCGCGAGCCGCTTGTCCTCCGCCGCGGCGGGAAATGCGACGATCCGCAGCACGTCGCGGATGCAGCTCCCGAGCGCGCTGCGATCGGCGCTCTCGGGCTCGATCGCGATCTGGCGCGCGTGACCATCGCTGCCGACCACGAGGGTGGCCCGGGCGTCCGGCGGCAGCGGATCGGCGTGCGCGGCGGCGCACTGGTCCAGCGCGGCTTCGTGATCGCGCAGCGCCGTGCCGTAGGGCTCGCTCGGCGCGCGGTGAAAGCGCTCCGGCCGCGGCGCGGCGGCTGCCGCATCCGGAGTGGGGGTGGGAACGACGGGCGCCGCCGCATGGCCCGGCGCGCGGCGCGGGATCCGGCCGACCAGGACCAGGCCGATCGCGAGCGCCGCGGCGGCACCACCGAGGATCGCGACGAGCGGCGCCTGGGTCGATCGCGGGCGCCGCACCACCGGGGGCTGATTCGGTGGCGGCAGCGTCGAGGGGGCGCTGACGCGCGCGCCGAGGTTCTGCGAATGGCTGAGCTCGGCCGGCCGGAGCCCTGACTGCTTGGCGAGCAGGCTGAACTCGGAGTTGCGGGCCGGGCGCGCGCTCGGATCGCTCTCGATCGAGAACGCGTCGGCGGCATCGCCGTCCGGACGCGGCGGCGAGATCACCGGGATCGTGTGCGAGCGCTCGCGGTCCGGACGCCGCAGCACCTCCGCGACCTCGGCGGTGTGGACGCGGAGCTCGCTCGCGAACTCGGTGCGCACCAGCTCGCTGATCTCGCTCTGCGTCCACGGCCGCACCGCGAGGGCGCCGAGCAACGCGGCGCCGAACTCGCGCACCGTGGCGTGGCGCGCGGCGGGATCGCGATCGAGCGCGCGGTGGAGCACGGCGGTCGCGCCGGCCGGCGCGTCGGGGCGATGCTCGCGCAGATCGGCCAGCGGCTGGTCGAGCAGCGCGCGAAACGTCAGGTAGTCGGTCTTGCGCTGGAACAGCCTGCGGCAGGTCAGCATCTCGAACGCGACCGTGGCCAGCGAGAACAGGTCCGCCCGGCGATCGACGCTCTGGCTGCGCAGCTGCTCGGGCGCCATGTAGGCATACTTGCCCTTGACCTCGCCGACCTCGGTGTGCGCGGCGTCCTTTACCTTGGCGATCCCGAAATCGACCAGCTTCACCACGCCGGTGTCGGTGAGGAACAAGTTCGACGGCGTCACGTCGCGATGGACGACGCCGAGCGGCTCGCCGCTCCGGTCGCGCAGCTCGTGCGCGTAGTGCAGGCCCTCGCAGGCTTGCTGGATCACCCCGGCCACGAAGCCGTAGGCCAGCTGCTCGCGCCGGCGCGCTGCCAGCCGGAGGAGCTGCAGCAGCGTGGCGCCCTCGAGATACTCCATCACCATGTAGAGCTGCTGGTCGGTCTCCTCGAGCGCGTACACGTGGCACACGTTCGCGTGCGACATGCTGGACGCGATCCGCGCCTCACCGGCCAGCATGGCGCGGAACCGGGCATCGTCGGCAAGGTGCGGCAAGATCCGCTTGACGACGCACAGCTTCTCGAAGCCGGCGGCGCCCTCCATGCGGGCCAAGAAGATCTCACCCATGCCGCCGGTCGCGATGCGCGCCAGCAACTCATAGCGACCTAGCTTCGTGCCGACAGCCATCGGGCTCCGAGGCTAACAGAACATTACATGTCCGTTGTATGAAATCATGGCGAGATGCCGCAAAGCGCTGCGCATTCGCGACTTGACAATCAAAAGCGCGAGAAAATCAGCGAAGTCCGCACGATGCGGTGAGCCAGGGGCCCGCGGCCCTCGCGGCTCACTCTTCGACGGCCTTCTTGGCGATGATCGTCTGCCCGCCGTACTGGCCGCAGCTCATGCAGACGCGGTGCGGGATGCGCGGCGCGCCGCAGTTGGGGCAGGCTTGAACCATCATGTGGTTCTCGCCCGACTTCTTGCTCCACGCCGAGCGTTGCTGTGCGGTGCGGGCTGGGCCGCGACGTCGTTTTTGCAGTGCCATGAAGAAGCTCCGGGCGGCTTATGTGCCAGTTCAGGAAGGGATTTTCAAGCCCTTGAGTGCAGCGAGACGCGGATCGATCGGCGGCTCGCAGCTGCAAGTAGCTGAATTCAGGTTAATGCCGCACTGCTGGCACAGACCCTTGCAGGTCTCCTTGCACAGCGGCGCGTAGGGGATCGCGAGCACGAACTGCTCGCGGAACAGCGGCTCGAGGTCGATGCGCTCGCCATCGAACGGGAACACGTCGATGTCCTCGTCGTTGACCTCGGCGCCGTCGTCCTCGTCGTCGCCGGGTTTGGCGCCCTTGGCGCCCGGGGCCGGCTCGTCGTCGTCGTCCGCCGGGATCTCGTGGCGCGGCAGGAACGTGACGCGCAGCTTCTCGTCGAGCACGAGCGTCACCGGCTCGATGCAGCGGCTGCACGCCACGGTGAGCTCGCCGCGAAAGCTGCCCGCCGCGAACGCGTGCGCGCCGTCGGCGTAGAGCTCGAGATCGGCGGCGCCGTGGCCGGCGTGCGGGTCGTCGTCGGGAGCGCCGAGCGCCTCGCGCATCGGCAGACCTTTGAGCCACTCGCTCACCAGCGCCGGCGACACCTCGAAGGTGCGGTGCGTCGGCAGCTCGCGGACGAGCACCTGGTACGGGGTTTCCTTGGCCATTGCGAAGCTGCGCAGTATAGGAACGCGACCTCGGGTGTCAAGCTGCCCGCTCGGCGGCGATCCCGAGGTCAGGGGCGCGCCATCGCGAGCGCCAGCTCGCGGACGACCTGCGCCACCCGCTCCGGAGCCCCCGCCGCCGGGCCGCGGGCCACCTCATCGACGAGCACGGTGCCGACCACCACGCCATCCGCGATCGCGGCAAACCGCGCCGCATCTGCCGGCGTGCGGATGCCGAACCCGACCGCCACCGGCGCCCGGGCCGCGGTGCGGATCAGCGCCAGGCGGTCCGGATCGACGGGCGCCGCGAGCCGCGCGCCGGTCACCCCGGTCAGCGTGATGTAGTAGACGAACGGCGGATCGAAGCGCGCGAGCTGGGCGATGCGGTCCGGCGTCGAGGTCGGCGCGACCAGCGGGACCACGCCGACGCCATGGGCCGCCAGCGGCTGGGCGAGCTCCGCGAGCTCGTCGATCGGCAGGTCGACCGTGAGCACCGCGTCGACCCCGGCGGCCGCGGCGCGCGCCGCGAACACCTCCGGCCCCATGATGAACATCGGGTTGTAGTAGCCGAACAGCACGATCGGCGTGGTGATCCCGCGGCTCCGCAGCGCCGCGACCGCGTCGAGCGCACCGGCGAGGCTGCCGCCCGCCGCGAGCGCCCGCTCCATCGCGCGCTGGATCGACGGCCCGTCGGCCGAGGGATCGCTGAACGGCACGCCGAGCTCGATCACGCCGGCGCCGGCGCTGGCGCACGCCGCGAGGATCTCGACCGACGTCACCGGATCGGGATCGCCGTAGGTCAGGTAGGCGACGAGCACGGCGCGGCGATCGCGCGCGGCGCGATCGAACACGGCGCGCAGCGCGCCGGGATGCTCCGACTGGGTCATCGCGACCTCCGGTTGGCGACGGTGATCATGTCCTTGTCGCCGCGGCCCGACAGCCCGAGCACGATCGTGCTGTGGGGGCCGGTCATCGCCGCGACCTCGTCGAGCCCGGCGATCGCGTGCGCGGTCTCCAGCGCGCACAGGATGCCCTCGGTGCGGGCGAGCCGCTCGAGGCCCGCCAGCGCCTGCTCGTCGGTGCGCGCGAGGTAGGTGGCGCGCCCGCTGGCCTTCCAGGCCGCGTGCTCGGGCCCGACGCCGGGGTAGTCGAGCCCGGCGCTGATCGAGTGGGCCTCGGCGATCTGGCCATCCTCGCGCACCAGCACGTAGCTCTTGCTGCCGTGCAGCACGCCGACCCGGCCGGTGCTCAGCGTCGCCGCGTGGCGGCCGGTCGCGATGCCGTCCCCGGCGGCCTCGACCCCGATCAACCGGACGTCCGGATCGGCGACGAACGGCGCGAACAGCCCGGCCGCGTTCGAGCCACCGCCGACACACGCGACGCACGCGTCGGGCAGCCGGCTGGTCGCCGCCTGGATCTGCGCGCGCGCCTCGCGGCCGATGATCGATTGCAGATCGCGCACCATCCACGGGTACGGGTGCGGCCCCGCGACCGAGCCGATCATGTAGAACGTGTCCGCGACGTTGGTGACCCAGTCGCGCAGCGCCTCGTTCATCGCGTCCTTCAGCGTGCGCGTGCCGCTCTGGACCGCGTGGACCTTGGCGCCGAGCAGCCGCATGCGCTCGACGTTGAGCGACTGGCGCACGACGTCCTCGGCCCCCATGTAGATCTCGCACGGGATCCCGAACAGCGCCGCGATCGTCGCGCTCGCGACGCCGTGCTGGCCGGCGCCGGTCTCGGCGATCAGCCGGCGCTTGCCCATCCGGCGGGCGAGCACCGCCTGGCCGACGCAGTTATTGATCTTGTGCGACCCGGTGTGGTTCAGATCCTCGCGCTTCAGGTAGACCTGCGCGCCGACCTCGGCCGACAGCCGCCTCGCGTGATAGAGCAGCGACGGCCGGCCGACGTAGTTGACCAGCAGATCGTCGACCTCGGCCCAGTAGCCGGCATCGCCGCGCGCGGCGCGCCACGCCGCCTCGAGCTCGGTGATCGCCGGCATCAGCGTCTCGGCGACGTACTGGCCGCCGAACGCGCCGAACCGGCCGCCCGGCGGCTCCGGCAGCGCGGCGATCTCCTGGACCCACTGGTTGTGGGACGTGGTGGCCTCCGGCTCGTCGAGCTCGACGTAGGTGGTCGTGTTCATCCGTGTGCGGCGTACCATAGCCGCCGCACCGCGAGCAGTACAGCGGGTCGGCTACGCGCCCGGCGCAGCCGGTTCGCGCGCCCGGATCGCCGCGATGAACGCGGCGAGCTTTCCCGGATCCTTGATCCCCGGCGCGGATTCGACGCCGCTCGCGACGTCGACCGCCCACGGCGCGACCGCGGCGATCGCCGCGGCCACGTTGTGGGGTGTGAGGCCCCCGGCCAGCACGAGCCGACGCTCCGGGTAGCGCCGCCGAGCGCCGAGCGCCAGGCTCCAGTCGAACACCTTGCCGGCGCCGCCGCGTCCCGCCGCAGGTGCATCGAACAGCAGCGCATCGGCGGGCCAGCGCTCGAGCCCGGCGAGATCGTCGGGGCCGGCGACCGCGAGCGCCTTCCACACGGCGCGCCCGGTCGCGCGCGCGATCGCCGCCGCGTCGTCGGGAGTCTCGTCGCCGTGCAGCTGCACGACCTCGAGCCCGGCCGCGTGCACCGCCGCCACGATCTCGGCGAGCGCGGCGTTGACGAACACGCCGACCAGCTGGACGGCCCCTGCCCCGCGCGCCGCGGCGGCCACCGCCGGTGCCCGCTCGATGGCCAGGTAGCGCCGGGACGACGGCCAGAAGTTGAGGCCGAGGAACTCGGCGCCGGCCGCGGCGACCCGGGCCGCGTCGGCTGCGCGCGTCACGCCGCAGATCTTGATCTTGGTCGCCATCGTCGGTTCCGCGGTTCCGGCGTCACCCTGCCCCGCCGCGCAGCGCGATCAGCGCGTCGCCCGGCGAGATCGCGCGCATCAGCTGCTCGCCGACCAGCACGGCGTGGGCCCCGGCTGCGCTGAGCGCCGCGAGATCGTCGGCCGTGCGGATCCCGCTCTCACCGACCAGCACCACGTGCGGCGGCACGCGCGGCGCGATCTGCTGGGTCAGCGTCATGTCCATCGTGAACGTCTTGAGGTCGCGGTGGTTGACGCCGAGCAGGGTCGCGCCGGCCGCGAGCGCGACCTCGACCTCGGCGAGATCGTGGACCTCGATCAGCGGATCGAGCTCGTAGCTGCGCGCGCAGGCGACGAGCTCGGCGAGCTGCGAGGCCGCGAGCGCCGCGACGATCAGCAGCACGCCATCGGCGCCGGCCGCCCGGGCCTCGGCGATCTGGTAGGCGTCGATCACGAAGTCCTTGCGGAGCAGCGGCAGGTCGACCGCGGCGCGGCAGCGCGCGAGAAACCCGAGATCGCCATCGAAGAACTGGCGGTCGGTCAAGACGCTCAGCACGCTCGCGCCGCCGCGGGCGTAGTCGCGCGCGATCTCAGCCGGATCGGCGCCGGGGCGGATCGGCCCGGCCGATGGCGACGCCCGCTTGATCTCGGCGATCACGCGGATCGGCGCGCCCGCCGGCCGGCGCAGCGCGCGCTCGAGGCCGCGCACCGGCTCCACGGCCCGCGCCGCCGCGTCGAGCTCCGCCAGCGACCGCGCCGCGCGGGCCTCGGCCACCTCGGTGCGCTTCACGGCCAGGATCTTGTCGAGGATGGTCATGGCGTCACTCTACGCCCGCAAATTCGCGCGCGGTCCGACCCGCCAGCGCGGCGAGGTCCTCCCCGAGCGGGGCGCGGCTGACCTCCTGCCATTTGTGGAGCACCAGGCGGGCGGCGCCATCGACCGCCACGGCGTGCGCCCGCGCGAGCTGGTCGGGCAGCCGATCGAGGTCGATCTGGCCGGGCTCGAGCAGCTCGAGCCCGAGCGCGGCGGTCATCGCCGCGGCGTGCAGCACGGCCTCGTAGCGCTCGCCCGGTCCGACCTCCCGGCCCGCGAGCACCTTGCGCAGCACGCCGGCGTTGTAGGCGGCGTCGCCGCCCGCGAGGCCCGCCGGATCGGACTCGGGGCAGCGAAACGACCGCGGGCTCAAGGTCATCGCGGTGATCGCGCCATCGTCCCAGATCGCCGCGTGGGTCTCGCCGCGCACGGCGATCTCGTCGAGCCCGCCGGCGCCGTGGACCACGGCGGCCCGCCGCACGCCGAGCGCGCCGAGCGCCGCGGCGACCGGCTCGCACCACGCGCGGTCGTAGACCCCGACGACCTGGTGGCGGACCTGCGCCGGGTTGGTCAGCGGCCCGAGCAGGTTGAAGATCGTCCGGGTGCCAAGCTCGCGGCGCGGCCCGGCAGCGTGGCGGGTCGCCGCGTGGAACTTCGGCGCGAACGCAAAACCTATCCCGGCGACCTCGATCGACCGCGTGACCTGCGCCGGCTCGCCGTCGATCGCCACGCCCAGCGCCTCGAGCACGTCGGCCGAGCCGCAGCGCGACGACAGCGCGCGGTTGCCGTGCTTGGCGACCACGCCACCGCACGCGGCGAGCAGGATCGCGGCGAGCGTCGAGACGTTGATCGATCCCGAGCCATCGCCGCCGGTGCCGGCGGTATCGATCGAGTGGTCTTTGCGCGGGCACTCGAGCGGCGTGGCCCGCGCCCGCATCGCCGACGCGGCGCCCACGATCTCGTCGACCGCCTCGCCCTTGGCGCGCAGCGCGATCAAGAACCCGCCGATCTGCGCCGGGGTGGCGCCGCCATCCATGATCTGGCCGACGACCTCGGCCATCTCGGCGCGCGACAGGTCGCTGCCGGCGAGCGCCCGGCTGATCGCCCGGACGATCACAGCACCGGCTCGCGGGCCTCGAACTCCCGGCGCGCCAGGCGCAGGAAGTTGGCGAGCAGCTGCTTGCCCGCCGTCGTCATGATCGACTCGGGGTGGAACTGCACGCCCTCGACCGGCGCGCCGCGCGCCCGCGTGCGCACCCCCATGATCTCGTCTTCCCAGGTCTTCGCGGTGACCTCGAGCGTGTCGGGCATCGAGTCCGGCGCGATCACCAGGGAGTGATAGCGGGTCGCCACGAACGGGTTCGGCGCGCCGGTGAACAGGCCCTTCTCGTCGTGGAAGATCTTCGAGGTCTTGCCGTGCATGATGCGCGCCGCCCGCACGACCTTGCCGCCGAACACCTGGCCGATGCACTGGTGGCCGAGGCACACCCCGAGGATCGGCGTCGCGCCGGCGAACCGGCGGATCACGTCCATCGAGATCCCGGCCTCGTTCGGCGTGCACGGTCCCGGCGAGATCACGATCGCCTCGGGCGCGCGCGCCGCGACGGCGTCGACCGTGATCGCGTCGTTGCGCTCGACCGTCACCTCGGCGCCGAGCTCGCCGAAGTACTGCGCCAGGTTCCAGGTGAACGAATCGTAGTTGTCGATCAGGAGGAGCTTCATGGCGCGGTCCGTTCTGCCGTGCGTGCCATCGCGACCGCGCGCAACACCGCGCGCGCCTTGTCGACGGTCTCCTGGTACTCGGCCTCGGGCACCGAGTCGGCGACCAGGCCCGCGCCGGCCTGCACGTAGATCGTATCGCCGCACGACACCAGCGTGCGGATCGCGATCGCGAGGTCGAGGTTGCCGGTGTAGCTCACATAGCCGACGGCGCCGCCATAGATCCCGCGCTGATGTGGCTCGATCTCGTCGATGATCTCCATCGCGCGGATCTTGGGCGCGCCCGACAGCGTGCCCGCCGGGAACGCCGCCCGCAGCACGTCGAGCCAGGTCTTGCCGGGCGCGAGCGTGCCGACGACGTGCGAGGTCAGGTGCATGACGTGCGAGTACTTCTCGATCACCATCTGCTCGGCGACGTGGACCGAGCCGACGGCGGCGACCCGGCCGACGTCGTTGCGCCCGAGATCGATCAGCATGAGGTGCTCGGCGCGCTCCTTGGGGTCGGCGAGCAGCTCGGCGGCCAGCCGATCGTCCTCGGCCGGCGTCGCGCCGCGCGGCCGGGTGCCGGCGATCGGCCGCAGCTCGACCCGGCCGTTCGACAGCCGCACCAGGGTCTCGGGCGACGCGCCGGTGACCCGGGCCTCGGGGAACTCGAGGTGAAACATGTACGGCGATGGGTTGATCACGCGCAGCGCGCGGTACACGTCGAGCGGGCGCGCCCCGGCGGCCGGCTCGGCGAACCGCTGCGACAGCACGACCTGGAACGCGTCGCCGGCGGAGATGTACTCCTTCACGCGCTCGACGCCGGCGCAGTAGTCGGCCTTGGTGAACGACGACGGTGGAACCGGCCCCGGCAGATCGCCCGGGCGCGGCGGGGTCAGCGTCGGCAGCGCCTTGCGCGGCTGGCGCAGCGTCTGGACGATCGCGTCGATCCGCGCGCACGCGCGATCGTAGGCCGCCTCGGCGCGCTCGGGCCGTGCGACGTAGGGCGTCGCCACCACCTTGAGGGTCTGGCGCAGGTTATCGAAGATCAGCAGGGTGTCGGTCACCACCATGCAGAGCGGCGGCAGATCGACGGACGGCCGGGCGCGCGACGGCAGCTCCTCGAACGCGCGCACGCAGTCGTAGGCGATCCAGCCGACCGCGCCGCCCCAGAACCGGGGCAGCCCGGGCACCTCGACCGGGCGCAGCTCGCCGAGCACCTCGGACAGCGCGGCCGTCGGATCCGAGGTCTCCCACTCCGCGGTCCTGGGCGCGCCGCCGGTATCGACGTCGTACCAGGTAACCACCGCCGTGTTCGGTCGCCAGCGCACCACGGCGCGGGGGGCGACACCGACAAACGAGTACGCCGCCCACGTCGCGCCGCCGACCACGGATTCGAGCACGAAGGAGTGCTCGCCCGCACCCAGCGCCGCGTAGGCGGAGACCGGCGTATCGCCGTCGGCGAGCAGCTCTCGATAGACCGGGATGAGGTTGCCCCTCAGCGCGGCCGCGACGAACTCGTCTCGCGAAGGCATGTACATGGAGGTGGCGGTTATACCCACGCCGCGCGCGGCTCGCCATCGCGCGATGAGGATCAATCGCACGCAGGCCATGCCCGCGGCAAAACAGCATTCGCCGCCGGACAATGGTTTCCGTCGCGCGGACCGCTACGGTTGCGCGCATGACTTCGCTGTTCTCCTCCTTTCAGCTCGGCCGCCTGGCGCTGCCGAACCGGATCGTCATGTCGCCGATGACTCGGTCACGCGCGATCGGCAACATCCCCAACGCGCTCATGGCGACCTACTACAGCCAGCGCGCCGGCGCCGGGCTGCTCGTCACCGAGGGCACGTCGCCCTCGCCGAACGGCCTTGGCTACGCGCGGATCCCCGGCCTCTACAGCCCCGAGCAGGTCGCCGGCTGGCGGCTGGTCAGCGACGCGGTCCACGCCGCCGGCGGGCGGATCTTCGTGCAGATCATGCACACCGGGCGGGTCGGCCACGCCCATAACCTGCCGCCCGGCGGCCGGGTCCTGGCGCCGTCGGCGATCGCCGCGCCGGGCACGATGTACACCGACGCAGGCGGCATGCAGCCGCACCCGGTGCCCGACGCGATGACCGAGGCCGAGATCCGGACCGCGGTCGAGGAGTTCGGGCACGCGGCGCGCCAGGCGATCGCCGCGGGGCTCGACGGCGTCGAACTCCACGCCGCCAACGGCTACCTGATCGAGCAGTTCCTCAACACCGGGACCAACCAGCGCACCGACGGCTACGGCGCGACGATCGCCGGCCGCGCGCGGTTCGCGCTCGAGGTCGCGCGGGCCGCGATCGATGCGATCGGCGGCGATCGCGTCGGCATCCGGATCTCGCCCTACGGCAGCCTCCAGGGCACCGTGGTCGACGAAGCGACCGACGCGCTGTACCTCCACCTCGCCACCGAGCTGACCAAGCTCGGCGCCGGCTACCTGCACGTGGTCGATCACGCGTCGATGGGTTCGCCGTCGCCGCCCGACTCGCTCAAGGCCGCGCTGCGCGACCACTTCAAGGGCGCGTACATCCTGTCCGGCGGCTATGACCTCGCGCGCGCCGAGGCCGATCTCGCCGCGGGCAAGGGCGACCTCGTCGCGTTCGGCCGGCCGTTCATCGCGAACCCGCGGCTGGTCGACAAGCTCAAGACCGGCGGCGAGCTGCGCAACCTCGATCCCAATTTGCTGTTCACGCCGGGCGCGCAGGGCTACACCGACTGGCCGCTCGACTGACGCCAGCGGTCCGCCGGTGACGCGGGGCGCTGCGGCCAGGATCGGGAGCGCATGATATGACATCCACATGCACCCCGCCTTGCATGCCACGCTTCACACCGTCGATCCCGAGATCGCCGACCTGATCGCCGCCGAGGAGCGCCGCCAGCGCGACAAGATCCGGCTGATCGCCTCGGAGAACTACGTGTCGGGCGCGGTGCTGGCCGCCACCGGCTCGGTCCTGACCAACAAGTACAGCGAAGGCTACCCGGGCAAGCGCTACTACGAGGGCCAGCAGATCATCGATCGCGTCGAGCAACTCTGCATCGACCGCGCGAAGGCGCTGTTCGGCGCCGAGCACGCCAACGTCCAGCCGTACTCGGGGTCGCCGGCCAACCTCGCGGTGTATCTGGCGTTCGTCAAGCCGGGCGAGACCGTGATGGGCATGGGCGTCCCGGCCGGCGGCCACCTCACCCATGGCTGGGGCGTTTCGGCCACCGGGATGTGGTTTCGCGCCGTGCAGTACGGCGTCCGCAAGGACACCCACCGGATCGACTTCGACGAGGTGCGCGAGCTGGCGCGCAAGGAGCGGCCCAAGATCCTGATCGCCGGCGGGACCGCGATCCCGCGCACGATCGACTTCGCCGCGTTCGCCGAGATCGCCAAGGAGGTCGGCGCGGTGCTCGTGGCCGACATGGCGCACATCTCGGGCCTGGTCGCCGGCGGCGCGCACCCGTCGCCGATCCCGGTGGCGGACGTCGTGACCACGACGACGCACAAGACGCTGCGCGGCCCGCGCGGCGGCATGCTGCTGTCGACCGCCGCGCACGCCAAGGCGCTCGATCGCGCGATCTTCCCGGGCCTGCAGGGCGGCCCGCACAACCACACGACCGCCGCCCTCGCGACCGCGCTCAAGGAAGCCGCGACCGCCGAGTTCAAGACCTACGCCCACCAGATCGTCGCCAACGCCCGCGCCCTCGCGCAGGCGTTGCTCCAGCGCGGGTGGACGCTGATCACCGGCGGCACCGACAATCACCTGATCCTCGCTGACGTCACCAACAAGAACGTCTCCGGCAAGATCGCCGCCAAGGCGCTCGACGCGGCCGGGATCGAGCTCAACTACAACTCGATCCCGTTCGATCCGCGCAAGCCGTTCGATCCATCGGGCCTGCGGCTGGGCACCCCGGCGGTCACCAGCCGCGGCATGCGCGAGCCCCAGATGCAGCAGATCGCCGCGTGGATGGACGCGGTGGTCAACGCCCCCGCGGACGCCGGGCTGCACGAGAAGATCGCAGGCGAGATCCGCGAGCTGTGCGCCAAGTTTCCGGCGCCCGGCCTGCTGGTCTGACGCGCGAGCTCGCCGGGGAGCGCGGTCGTGGCCGGCGCCGGATCAGGGCGCCGTCCGCGCGAACGGCACGGTGAACGACGCCTTGCCCGTGGCCATTGCGCGGAGGCTCCCCCCCAGGCGGCCGCCGGTGTCCTCCTGGGTCAGGCCCAGGTGCGCCACCGGCAGCGCGTACACCGTGAACACGTAGCGGTGCGGCGTATCGCCGACCGGCGGGCACGGGCCGGCATACTGGTTGGTGCCAAGATCGTTCTTGGCCTGGACGCCACCGCCGAGCGACAGGGCCGGATTGCCATCGGGAGCGCTCGCGCGCTGCGCCAGCGTGGTGACGTTAGGCTGGATATCGAACGCCAGCCAGTGCCAGAACCCGCTTCCGGTCGCCACGTCGGGGTCGTACGGCGTCGACGCATCGGGATCGTAGAGGGTCAGCGCGTAGCTCAGCGTGTTCGCGGGCGCGCCGGACCACTGCAGCTGCGGCGAGAAGTTATTGCCGGTGCATCCGAACGAATCGAGCAGGAACGGGGCCGTGAACGGCGCGCTCGCCGACACGTCAGTGCTCGACAGCGTGAAGTTCTCAGGCGTTTCGGGATGCTTCAGGTTGCCGGGGCTTCGGCCGAACGGCACCCGCAGGACCGCGGTCCCGATCGAGACGCTGTGCGCGACGCCCGCCACCAGCGCGCCCGGCGAGTTCTCGCTGACCCCCGGGAGCTGCGAGACGCTCACCGCGGTCAACAGGAACGTGTACCGGTGCACCGGGTCGTTGAGCGGCGGGCAAGGCCCGCCATAGCCCGGTCGGCCGAAGTCGACGTAGCCTTGCGCCGAACCGGGCGGCAGCGTGGCGAACGCCGCGGCGGCGTTGGCGACCAGCGAGGTCGTGGTCGCGGGAATATTGAACAACGTCCAGTGCCAGAATCCGCTGCCGGTGGGCGCGTCCGGATCGTACAGCGTCAGCACGAAGCCCTTCGTGCCGACCGGCGGATTCGACCATCGCAGCGCCGGCGATGCATTGCTGCCGGTGCAGCCGAACGCACCGGCGAGCTGCGCGTCCGTGAAGCTGCCGGTCTGCGGGTCGAGATCGGTCGCCTCGAGCGTGAACCGCGGCGCCGCGTCGATCGGCGCCGCCGTGTCGATCGGCGCATCGCCCGGCGGAGCGTCCCTCGGCATCGACGCAGCGTCCGAGCCGCACCCCCACGCGAACCCCACCAGCAACGCCAGGCGATTGACAGTCATGACTGCGCCGGACGATAGCGAGGATGCCGTGGTTTGCAAGCAGCTCGACGAGCGGGGCAGCGCCGCCGGCCCGCGTTAGATGCCTCACGGCCCAGCCGACCGTGAGACGCGAACAACCAGCCGCGGTGTGAACTAGGACACTGCGTCACGAGCGCACGGAGATAGAATCTCAGAATGTATGTTCGCCTGAAAACGTACGAGGCGAGCGCGTTCGGCGATCACGTCCTGCGTTATCGCTGCGTGCATTGCTTCCACGAAGCCACGGCTCGGGTGTTTGCGCACGCTTCGTCGGCGGCCCAGGCAGCCCACGCGATCCGGACCGCGCCCTGCCCGCGCTGCCATCGCCAGGATCGTAAGGCGGCGCTCGCGGTCTACCGCACGACGCTCTCGATCTGCCTCGCGCTGTTGTGCGCGCCGGTGATGCTGATCGCGTGGAGCGGGCATCGCTTCAGCGCGGCGGTGCTGGCCGGGCTCGCGATCGGCGCCGTGCCCGCGATGCTGTTCTGGAAGCACAAGGCCGGCCAGCTCGCGAGCGCGCAGGTCAGGTTCGACCCGCGCTAGCCCGCAGCGCGACCACGCGATCGAGGATGCGGTGGGCGACCACGGCCTTGCTGGCCGCAGGGATCTCGACGGCACCGCCGAGATCGACGATGGTGACCCGGTTGGTATCCACCGCGAACCCGGCCCCCGGCTCGGTGACGTTGTTGGCGACGACCATGTCGCAGCGCTTGGTCGCGAGCTTGCGGCGCGCGTTGGCGACGACGTTCTCGGTCTCGGCGGCGAACCCGACGAGCAGCGGGTGGCGGCGATCGCCGCGGCGCGCGCCGAGCTCGGCCAGGAGATCCGGGTTGGCGATCAGCGAGAGCTCGGTGGTCGCGCCGAGCTGGCTGCGCTTGAGCTTTTGCTCGGCGGACCGGACCGGCCGGTAATCGGCGACCGCCGCGGCCATGATCACCGCGTCGGCGGCGACCGCGGCGGCGGCCAGCGCGGCCTGGAGCTGCGCCGCGGTCTCGACGGCGACGACCGTCACGCCGAGCGGCGGTGGCACGGCGCTGGGGCCGAGCAGCAGCGTGACCTCGGCGCCGCGGCGCTGCGCCGCCGCCGCGAGCGCCACGCCCATCTTGCCGGAGCTGCGGTTGCCGATGAACCGCGCCGGATCGATCGCCTCGTAGGTCGGGCCCGCGGTGACGACGATCCGCTGCCCCGCCAGGTCGTGCGGCGACAGCACGTAGGCCGCTGCCTCGACGATATCGGCGGGCTCGGCGAGCCGGCCTGGGCCGGTCCACTGGCAGGCGAGAAAGCCGTCACCGGGGCCGACCGTGTGGTAGCCCGCGACGTCGACCAGCCGGCGCACGTTGGCCTGGGTCAGTGGATGGCCCCACATGTGGACGTTCATCGACGGCGCGAGCAGCACCGGCGCGCGCGTCGCCAGCACGACCGAGGACACCGCGTCGTCGGCCTGGCCGGCCGCCAGCCGGGCCAGCGTGGTCGCGGTCGCGGGGGCGATCACCACGAGGTCGGCGCGATCGGCGAGCTGGATATGGCCGATCGTCGCCTCCTCGGTCAGGCTGAATAGATCGGTGAACACCGGCCGCCGGGTCAGCGCCTGGAACGTCATCGGCCCGACGAACCGCTGCGCCCGCGCCGTCATCGCGACGTCGACCACGGCGCCCGCCTTGTCCAGCAGGCGGACCAGCATCGCGGCCTTGTAGGCCGCCACGCCGCCGGCGACCCCGACGACGACATGGGCGCCGCTCAGCGGGCGCGCGGGGTCGCGGGGGGCTCGGTCGGTGCGCGGTCCAGCGGTCACCCGCCCAGCCTAGCGCGCAGCGCGCTGGTGCGGGCGTCCAGCGAACCACTTCGATAGGTACATCGCGAAGCGGCCGGAGCTGCCCGCCCGCGGATGCGAGGAGGTCGCTCGAGTGCCGGCCTGCCGCGCCGCTCGGTTCGCCCCGCGAGCCGCGCTGCCGTCCGCAGCTTCTGTCCGGTTTTCGGACAAACCCTCCAACCTCCGACCAAGATTGCCATCGAAGACCTGCGCCGGCTGGAGCGCGCTCGACTAGAGTGATCCGCGCACCCCATGCCGTCGCTCCTGCATGAAGGCCTGATCGCGCTGGTTCGTGAACAACCCGGACTCGCGGCGAACCTGTTGACCCAGCTCTTCAACGTCGAGCTTCCGGACTTCGCCGAGGCCAAGCTCTCGGAGGCGACGTTGAACGACCTGGTTCCGACCGAGTACAGCGCCGATGCGGTCGTCGTATTCACCCAGCCGACCGCGAACCCCAGACCCGTCTTCGGCGTGGTCGTCGAGGCCCAGCTCCGCCCCGACGATCGCAAGCGGTTCACCTGGCCGGTATACGTCACCACCGCGCGGTCGCGCCACCGATGCCCTTTTCTCTTGCTCGTCGTGTCCCCCGATCCGGCCACCGCGACCTGGTCGGCAGCGCCCATCGAGATCGGTGGCGGCATGATCCAGCGACCGTACGTGGTCGGCCCCGCCGGGATCCCGAAGATCACCGACCGCGAGCGAGCGTCGCGCGAGCCACAGCTCGCGATGCTATCCTTGCTGGCCCACGGTGGCGGTGACGATGTCGATGCCGCCGTCGCGATCACGCTCGGCCTGGTCCCGGCGATCGAACAGTTCCCAGAGGACCAGCGCCGGCTATACTCCAGGTTGATCGCGGCAGCTCTCAGCCACGCTGCGCGAAAGGAATTAGAAATGTCCCCCCAGACCGTCTGGTTGTTCAACGAATCACAGCGCACGTTGTTCGCCGAAGGTAAGGCCGAAGGTAAGGCCGAAGGTAAGGCCGAAGGTAAGGCCGAAGGTAAGGCCGAAGGTAAGGCCGAAGGTGTGGCCATCGGCTTGGTGAAAGGCGAAGCCGGAGCCGTGCTGAAGATCCTGGCGGGGCGAGGCATTGCCTTGAGCGACCTCCAGCGAGCGCAGATCCGCGAATGCACGGATCGCGACGTGCTGGATCGATGGATCGACCATGCGTTGGTGGTGAGCTCGGTGGAAGAGTTGTTTGCGTAGTCCAGCAAGGGTCCTACGGCGACACTAGCGAGTCGCGACGTACTTGAGGTTGGTGTAGTCCTCGATGCCGTGGCGCGAGCCCTCGCGGCCCAGGCCCGATTGCTTGACCCCGCCGAACGGCGCCTGGGCGGTCGAGACCAGGCCGTCGTTGACGCCGACCATGCCGGCCTCGAGCGCCTCGGCGACGCGGGCCTGGCGAGCGGCGTCGCGGGTGTAGAAGTAGGCGACCAGACCCGCCGCGGTGTCGTTGGCCTGGGCGATCGCATCTGCCTCGTCGGCCGCCGTGCGCAGCGCGACGACCGGGCCGAAGATCTCCTCGCGCCAGACCGCCATGTCGCGGGTCACGCCGCCAAGCACGATCGGCGCCACCACGCGCGACCTGCCTTCCGGGGGCGCGCCCTGGAGCAGCCGCGCGCCGCGCTGCACGGCGTCGCCGACCAGCTGCCGGACCTTGGCGACCGCGGCGTCATCGATCAGCGGGCCGAGCTCGACGCCGGGATCGCTGCCGCGGCCGACCTTGAGCGCCGTGGTGGCCTCGACCAGCGCCTGGGTGAACGACTCGGCGATCGGTGCTTCGAGGATGAACCGGTTGGCGGCGACGCAGGTCTGCCCGGAGTTGCGGAACTTGGCGACCATCGCGCCGCGCAGCGCCGCCTCGAGATCGGCGTCGCCGAACACGAGGAACGGCGCGTTGCCGCCGAGCTCGAGCGAGACCCGCTTGATGTCGTCGGCGCAGGTGCGCAGGATCATGCGGCCGACCTGGGTCGACCCGGTGAAGCTGACCTTGCGGATCTGCGGCGCGGCGACCAGCCGCGAGCCGGCGCGCGCGCCATCGGCCGCCGGCACGATGTTGACGACGCCCGGCGGCACGCCCACCTGATCGCACAGCTCGGCCAGCGCGAGCGCGCCCAGCGGCGTCTGCTCGGCCGGCTTGGCGACCACGGTGCAACCGGCGGCGAGCGCCGCGCCGATCTTGCGGGTCAGCATGGCGTACGGAAAGTTCCACGGGGTGATCAGCGCGCACGGGCCGACCGGCTCGCGCACCACGGTCAGCCGCTGGCCGACGTTGCTCGACGGGATCGTCTCGCCGTAGATCCGCTCGGCCTCGCCGGCGAACCAGGTGAAGAAGCTCGCCGCGTAGCGAACCTCGGCGGTCGACTCGGCGAGCGGCTTGCCGTTCTCGCGGGTGCACAGCTCGGCCAGCCGGCCCTCGTCGGCGAGCATGCGCTGCGCCAGCCTGGCGAGCAGCCGGCCACGCTCGGGCCCCGGCCGCGTGCGCCACGACGAGAACGCGCGGGCGGCGGCATCGACCGCGGCGTCGACCAGCGCGTCGCTGGCATCGGTGACCTGGGCGATCACCGCGCCGTCGAATGGATCGCGAACCTCGAAGTGCTGCGCCTGGTCGACCCAGTGGCCGTCGACGTACGCCATGCATGCGAGCGCCATGCGGGCGACTATGCCGCCATTCGATCGGGAGCGCAGGTCGAAACGACCGAAGGCCCGGGTCACAGCTGGCGCGCGAGCGCCTGGGTCTCGAGCATGTTGTCCTCGATCGAGCAGTACGTCCAGCCGCCATAACGCCCCACGCTGTGGACGCCGTGGCTCGAAAGCTCCCGCTTGAGCCGCGCGGTCTCGGCGAGCGATGCCTGGGTGATGTGGACGTAGGCGGGGTCGAGCACGACGTGGTGATGCGAGACCAGCTGGTGATCGGTGACGATCGCCTCGCGGCGCAGGTCGTCGAGCACGCGCCGGCGCAGCGCGTCGGCGTCGATCGCGGCCTCGCCAGGCGCGCCGACCTCGACGTAGAGGCTCATGCGGTCGGCCGCGCCCGGCCGCGGCGGCAGGATGTTGTCGTACCAGCCGACCCGGTAGAACACGAGCGAGCGATCGGGGAAGTACATCCAGTGGAGGCCTGCCGGGCCCTTCCGGTCGAACCCGAGGTTCCACACGGCGACCTTGTTCGACGAGAACACCGACGGGTCGTGGGCGACGCCGCACAGCCGCGCGAGCTGCGGCAGCGGCGCCGACGACACGATCCGCGCGAACCCGATCCGGCGGCGCGGCGTTTCGACCCAGCGCGCGGCGAGATCGATCGCGGTGACCGGCTCGCCACAGCACACCGCGCCCGCGGGCAGATCGCGCAGCAGCGCGTGGACGTACTGCACGGCGCCGCCGGCGGGATAGGTGAACGTGGCGTTGTAACCGCCGTCGCCCTCGCCGCGCGGCCTGGGCCGCATGTTGGCGATGATGTCGGCGATGTCGGCGTGCGGGAAGAACCGGCCCATCGCGTCGACGTCGAGCCGATCGAGGTCGGTCGCGTACAGCTTCTCGTTGTACGGCCGCAGGAACTTCTCGGTGATGCCCTTGCCGAGCCGGCGGACCAGCATGTCGCCGAACGAGCTCGGCGGGCCGTCGCCGGCGGGTCGAAAGTACAGCTCGACCAGGCACTCGAGGAACTCGTCGTGCGGCAGCTGGTGGATGTGGGTCTGGAACGGAAAGTCGATGTCGCGGCCGGCGTAGCGGATCGCGCTGCGCTTGACGACGGTGCGGACCTCCTCGCCGGGCATCCGCGCGCGCAGCCACGCCTCGATCGCCGGATCCTTGAAGTGAAAGAAGTGACCGGAGTAGTCCCAGACGAAGCCGTCCTGCACCACCGTGCGGCAGTAGCCGCCGGGCTCCGCGGCGGCCTCGAGCACGACCAGCGGGGCCCCCGGGTGGCGCTCGAGCCACCAGTTGGCGAACGACAGGCCCGAGGCGCCGGCGCCGATCACCACCGTGGCGCCGGGCTCCCCCGATCCAGCCGCGGTCACGGCGCGAGCCTCGCGATCTCGTTCTTGAAGATCCGCTGCGCGATCGCCGCGGCGGCGCCGTAGGTGCTCTCCATGCCGAAGTACGACAGGCTCTTCGACAAGAGGCTCTGGCGCCGCGAGTACGGCGTATCCGACGCGTAGTGGATCACGCCGAGCTCGAACGACGTCTGGTCGACCAGCGAGACGATCTCGTCCTTGGGGTGGCGGCGCGGCTCGGCGATCTCGTAGGCCGCCGAGAGGTACGGCCCGGCCTCCATCTCCATGACCGTGTAGCCCTCGCGGTAGAACACGTCCATGTACTCGCGGTTCTGGAGGAACGCCGAACGCACGGTCAGCGCCTTCTGGTTGTCGAGCACCGTGCCGTGCTTCATGAACGGCTGGACGTCGCCCGCGGTCAGCGCGTTCTTGAACAGGAACGTGTTGGCCGAGTGCTCGTCGTGGACGACCTTGCTGATCATGACGTCGCCGACCCGGCCGTTGAGCGTCGCCGCCTTGCCCATGATGTAGATGCCGCGCAGCTCGTCGACGCCGAGCGCCACCGCCGACAGATGGTGATACGCCGCCATGCCGAGCGGGTAGTCGATGTTGATGATCACCGCGCGGCTGGCGCGCAGCCGCTCGATCCCCGGCAGGCGCAGCCGCGGATCGATGTTGTCGGGAACGAGCTGCGACAGATCGATGACCTGGGCGTCGACGTCGATCCGGCCGGGCGACAGCAGCGCGCGGATCCCGGCCGCGGCGTCGGACTGCTGGACGTGGGTCATCCGGCTGGGCGCGCCGTGCAGGAACGCGCGCAGCGAGTAGTAGAGGATGTTGGTCGCCAGGCCGAGGTCGCCGCGGGTGATCGCCTCGTCGTAGCGCGGCGCCAGGTCCTCCACGTTGCGGGACCGCAGGTACGCCAGGATCTCGTCGCGGTGGTTGCGGGCGTAGCCGCCCAGCAGGTTGGCCAGCGAGTGGCTGTTCGAGGACACGAAGTACACCGGCCGGTCGGTCGGCACCGCCGGGGCGATCTCGCGGTACCAGCTCTGCGCCGATCGCTGATACTCGCGGAACGAACCGTCGAGCAGCCGGACGAACAGGTCGCAGTCGTGGGCGACCATGTCGCGCAGGATGTCGTCGGACCTGGGCCCGAGCGCGCCGCGCAGCCGGGCCACCGCCGCCGCGTCGCCCAGCGCGCCGGCCAGCGCGGCGTCGTCGGCGACGTCGGTGATCCTCGCGGACAGCAGCCGCTCGCGCAGCTTGTTCCACTCGAGCTGGTACGCGGTCAGGATCGGGACCAGATCGTCGATGTCCGAGGCCGACGCGATGAACGCCGCGAGGGTCTCGTCGCCGTCCCAGCGCAGCGGCCGGCGCCGCCCGCGGGTCCGCACGACCTGCCAGCGGTCGACCGGGTAGCCGGCGTGGTCGAACTGGTGCTGCGACTGGCCCAGGACGATCCGGCGGACCCGCGGCATGCAGTCGGGCAGCCGCCCGGCCGAATACGCGAACGCCGCGAGGTCGGGCTCGGGGGCCTCGGCGCCCAGGTGCAGGCTCGACCGCGAGAACAGGTGCGCCTCCTCGAACGCGCGCACCCGGACGTCGCCGCTCGACCGCAGCAACGAATAATAGGTCCGAATATAGAGATCGATCTCGTCGCTGGTAGCGCGAGGCGGCTGGCGGTCCACGGCCGCAGGGTAGATCACCCTTGGCTCCGGAGCGCTTTTCCTGGCCTCCAGATAGTGCTAACCAAGGGTCCCCGGGCGCTTAGCAGGCGTTCGGCCGTCTCCGTTCCAGGCCCGACATGCACCGGCGGGAGCTTGCACAGACCGCGCGATACAAGGATGCGAAGAGGATTTCGTGAGTAAAGAAGAGCTCGTTCATCTCGACGGCGAAGTCATCTTGATCGCGAAAGGCGGCAACTTTCGGGTCAAGCTCGACAACGGCCACGAGGTCCTGGCCAAGCTCGCGGGCAAGGTCCGGCGCCACCGGATTCGCGTGGTGCTCGGCGATCGCGTCACCGTCGCGGTGTCACCCTACGACCCGACCCGCGGCTTCATCGTCTACCGCCAGCGCTAACGGCCGGCGGCAGGCAGGCTAGACTGGGGGCGTGGCAGACACGCCTCTGTATGTGGGGATCGATCTCGGCACGACCAACTCCGCCGCCGCGGTGTTCGACGGCGAGCGGGTCAACGTCGTGCGCAACGCCCAGGGCGCGACGGTCACCCCGTCGGTCGTCCGGCTCGATAAACAAGGCCGGGTGACGGTCGGCACGCGGGCGCGGCGGTACCTCGAGCAGGACCCGACCAACACCGCGGCCGAGTTCAAGCGCTTGATGGGCACCGGCAAGCCGATCGAGTTTCCGGCCGCAGCGACCACGCGTCGGCCCGAGGAGCTCTCGGCCGAGATCCTGAAGGCGCTGCGCCAGGACATCGCGGATCAGCTGAGCGTGACGATCGAGCGCGCGGTGATCTCGGTGCCCGCGCTGTTCGAGCTGCCGCAGAGCGCGGCGACCTCCGAGGCCGCCCGGCTCGCCGGGTTCGCCCGGGTCGAGCTGCTGCAGGAACCGATCGCGTCGGCGCTCGCCGCCGGCTGGCGCGCCGATGGCGATGGCGCCGGCAGCTGGCTGGTGTTCGACCTCGGCGGCGGCACGTTCGACGCCTCGCTGCTCGAGACCCGCGACGGCCTGCTCCGCGTGGTCGGCCACGACGGCGACAACTTCCTGGGCGGCCGCGACTTCGACTGGGCGATCACCGAGCACCTCGCGTCGCAGCTCGCCCACGTCCCGCGGCGCAACGCGCCCGAGCACGCCGGGGCGCTGCGCGCGCTGCGGATGGCGGCCGAGGACGCCAAGATCGAGCTGTCGCGCGGCGACAAGGCGCAGGTCGCGCTGGCCCAGCCGCTGCTCATCGACGGCCAGGAGGTCGAGGTCGATCTCGAGCTCGATCGCGCCACCGTCGAGCGGCTGTGTACCCCGCTGGTCGACCGCGCGATCGACGTCTGCGTGCGCCTGCTCGCCGCGCACGGCCTGGGCACCGGCCAGCTCGCCCGCCTGGTGATGGTCGGCGGACCGACCGTGATGCCGATGGTCCGGGCGCGCGTCGCGGCGCGGCTCGAGGCCGGGATCGCCGAGGGCCACGATCCGATGACCCTGGTCGCCCAGGGCGCGGCGCTCTACGCGGCGACCGCCGCGCTCGACGGCCGGGCCGTCCAGGTCGCCGTGCCCGCCGGCCGCCAGGTCTGGCTGCAGTACCCGGCGGTGTCGTCGGACCTCACGCCGCACGTGGTCGGCAAGTTCATCGGCGCCGATCCGCCGGCCAAGGTCAAGCTGGTGCGCGCCGACGGCGCGTGGACGAGCGCCGAGGCCACGGTCGCGCCCGACGGCACCTGGCTGACCAGCGTCGCGCTGATCCCGCGGCGCGCCTGCACGTTCCAGCTCGAGGCGCGCGGCGCCGCCGGCGAGCTCGTGGTCGTCAGCCCGTCGTCGTTGACCATCGTCCAGGGCCTGACGATCGGCGATCCGCCGCTGTCGCGGACGCTCGGCGTCGCGCTCGCCAACGGCCACGTCCAGACCTACCTCGAGCGCGGCGCGCCCCTTCCGGCGCGGCGAACGTTCACCCACCACACGATCGAGACCGTCGCCAAGGGCAGCTCGGACAGCGTGCTGCGGATCCCGATCGTCCAGGGCGAGCTCAGCCAGGCCCACCTGTGCCGGCTGGTCGGCACGCTCGACATCGGCGGCGACGCGGTGGTCGATACCGTGCCGACCGGCGCGGCCGTCGAGGTGACGATCGAGCTCGACCGCGGCGGCCGGCTCTCGGCGCGCGCGCTGGTCCCCGCGATCGGCCAGATGTTCGAGCACGTGGCGCAGCTCCTGGTCCCCGAGGCCGCACCCGAGGGGCTCGAAGCGTCGCTCCGCGACCTGCGGCGCCAGCTCGCCGACCTGCGGACCGACGCGTTCCGCCATGGCCTGGGCCAGGTGATCGAGAAGCTCGATCGGCTCGAGTCGCGGCTCGCCGAGGCCGAGCGCGACATCGACGCGGCGCACGGCGGCGATGCCGACGCGGCCCAGCGGGCGCGGCGCGCGCTGCTCGACGTCGACGGCACGATGGCAGAGGCCGATCTCGCCCGCAAGTGGCCCGAGCTCGACGAGCAGGCGCGCCACGCGGCGATCTCGGCGTCGTCGATCGTCGGGATGTACGGCACCGAGGCCGAGCGCGCGCTGCTGCAGGACGTGATGACCGCGATGGACAAGGCGCGGCGCGACAAGGATCCCGCCGAGCTCGAGCGCCAGATGCGGCTCGCCAACCGGCTGTCCAACGCGGCCTACAACCGCACGCCCGAGGCGTGGGAGTTCTACTTCGAGGAGGCCGCCTCGGAGGTCAGCCGGTGCCGCGACCTGCCGCGCGCCCAGCGCCTGGTCACCGAGGGCAAGGTGGCGATCGATCGCGACGATAACGCCGAGCTGCGCCGCGTCGTCAAGGCGCTGTGGCAGCTGCTCCCCGAGAACAGCGACGCCCGCAAGAAGGGCTTCGACTCGGGGGTGCGATGACCGCCGCCACGCCCACCGCCCCCTCGACCAGCCTCGCGGACAACCCGTTCTTCGTGCTCGGCATCGCGACCGACGCGAGCCGGATCGAGGTCGAGCGCGAGGCCCAGAAGCTGCTCGGCATGCTCGAGCTCGGGTTCGCCGATGCCGCGATCTACGCGACGCCGCTGGGACCGCGCGCGCGGACCGCCGAGGGGGTGCGCGCCGCCGTGGCGGCCCTGCGCGACCCGCAGCGCCGGCTGGTCGCGGAGCTGTGGGCCCGCCACGCGCCGCCGCCCCGGCATGCCGCCGCCCCGCCGCGCGAGCCGGGCCCGGCCGTGCGCGCCGGCCTGCGCCGCGCGCTCGGCTGGAGGCCGTAGTCGTGCCGCTGGTGCTCTACGCCATCGCCGTGCCGTACCTGGTGCTGCAGCGGGTGCGCCAGGCGGCGGTCGCGGCGCGGCGCGCGAACCGGACCTGGCGGCACCTCGCGTGGTCGGCGCTGGCTGGCGTGGTCCACGCGGCGATGCTCGCCGGCGCCGCCACCCTGGTGGTGGTGGTGTGGCAGCTCGGCTGGCTGGCGGCGCCGATGGCCGCGGTCGCGATCGCGCCGCTCGCGACCGAGTGGGTGCTGCGGTTCATCGCCGTGCCCGCCGGGCTTCACCGGCTCGCGTACCACGCCGCCCGGTTCACGCGGTCGGGCGCCGATCCGCGGGCCTTCGCGCTGTGCATGGCGGCGCGCGCGGCGGGCGACCTGACCGCGGTCGCGTGGGTCGAGGCCCAGCGCGATACCCGCACGCCGCTCGGCGACGCCGAGATCGCGGCGACCGGCCTGGTCGCCGCCACCCGGGGCGACGCAAAGACCGCGCGCGCCATGCTGCGATCGATCGCCATGATCGTCGAGAACCACCCGGCGGTGCGCGAGCTCGCCGGTGAATGGCTCGCGTGCGACGCCGCCGAGCGCGGCGCGTGGGGCGAGCTGGTCGACGACGCCGCGCACCACCGGTGGCCGGCCACGCCGCTCACCTACTTGCTCGAGGGCATCGCGGCGCGCCACCTCGAGGCCGCCGGGGCGCCGGGCCCCTACGAGCTGTGGGCGCGCTGGGCGCTGGCGCCGCGGCGGCGCGCGACCCGGCGGCTCGTCGCCGAGGCGCTCGCGGCGCCGGCGGGCCCGGCCGCGACCGGTGCCGCGGCTCCCGTCGAGGCGAGCCCGATCGCGACGGCGCTCGGCCGCGCGGTCGCCGCCCACCTGGCGTTCGAGTCCCAGCCGGCGGTCGCCCGAGACCTCGCGCTGGCCGTGCAGGCGTGGGACGCCGCGCTCGGCGATCCGGCCACCCGCAGCTGGCTCGCGCAGCGCGCGCTCGAGCTCGACGCGCCGGCCGGCACCGTCGAGCGCGCGGTCACCGACGTCGCCGGCGCGGTCACCGACGAGCTCGCCCGCCGCGCCGAGGCCGCGCAGCTCGGAGCCCCGCCCGGCGGCGACGGCCTGGTCGGCGCCGCGCTGTCGCGGCGGTTGCGCCATGGCCGGCTCGACGCGCTGGAAGCCGCGTTCGCGCGCTGGGGCGAGCGCCGCCTCGACCAGGTGCCACATCCGGCGATCGACGAGTGGCGCGAGTTCGTCGCGCTGCGCGCCGCGTACCTCGCCGCCGCCACCGCGGGGGGCCTCGAGCTGCGCCGGCTCGCGTTTCCGCGCGCCTTCACCAACGGTAGCAACGTGGCCGCCTGGCTCTGGAACAAGCGCCAGGAGTACGCGCTGTCGCATGCGATCTCGCGGTGGCTGCTCGCCGAGGCGATCCTGGTCGGCGACTCCGAGGCGATCGAGCTCGGCCACCGCAATTGCGCGCTCGCCGTCCCGACCCGGCTCGGCCACATCCAGCCGTAGCGCCGCGATCACCGGCCACGCCAGGACCCAAGGATGGAGCGAGGCGGGCCTCGCCGCCACCGTGTACGCCGGTGTGGCTGCGGAGCCAGGTCAACGCCGACCCCGCCGGCGCACAACGCCGATCCCCACGCCTGCCGGTCACGACGCGACGACCGCGCTGCGATATCGTCCGTGCCACCATGGCCGAAACCTGGTTGCCTGAAGAACCGTCCCTGTCGTTCGCGCCCCCCTCCCCCGCGCGGGCACGACGGCGCACGTTGCTGCTCTGGATCATCCTCACCGTCGGCTTCGTCTCGATCTACGGCTGGTTCGACTCGGCGCCGCGCGCGACCCACGGCGCCGCCACCACGCACGCCAGCTCGTCCGGCACGTGGCCCTGGCTCGTGATCGTCGTCCCCGTCGTGCTGGTCGTCGGGATGTTCCTGTGGTCGCTCAGCGGCTCGCGGCGGTTCAATGCACAGCAGAAGCCCGGGCTGGACGCGATGAGCGATGGCCAGTACGCGCGCGCCGCACAGCTGTTCGGCGCCGCGGCGCGGCGCTATCGCACGAAACCGAACTTCGCGGCGCTCGCGACCTACAACCAGGGCCACGCGCTGATCCGCGCGGGCGACGCCGCCGCCGCGGTCGGCTTGCTGCTGTCCGTCGAGCGATCACCGCTGCCCCAGCTCGCCGGACTTCGCGCCTTGATCGCGGTCGACCTCGCGCGCGCGTTCGCCATCGGCGGCGACCTCGACAAGGCCGAGCGCTGGCTCGAGGCTGCGCGCACGCGGCACGCTTGGCAGCCAGGAGGCATCGATCGCCGCCACCGAGGGCATGATCCACTGCCGGGCCGGTAGGTTCGAGCGCGCGCTCCGTCACTACGACGACTGCTGGCAGCGTCTGGAGTCCAACCTGTTCGTGCGCACCATGCACGAGGTCTGGCTCCTGCGCGCCTTCGCGGCCACGAAGCTCAGCACCCCGCGCGACGCCGCGGCTGCCGAGCCCTGGCTCCGCCTGCTGCGCGGCTCAGCGCCGGGTTCGTTCGCCTGGATCACCAGGCACTGGCCCGAGCTGGCGGCGTTCGTCGATCACGAGCTCGGACACGAGCTCGGACACGAGCTCGGAGCCGAGGCGCCGCAGGCGGGCGACCGGGCCGAGGCGAGCACCGCGTCGACGACATCGCCGGCGATTGCCTCCGACCGCTGACGAGCACGAGCGTATACGCGTCGCCGTGCCGGTCAGCGCGCGGCGGACCAGTCGCAGCCGAGCTCGCTCTGCGCGATGTGGCAGCGCAGGCACATCCGGCGGTTGCCGCGATCGAGCGCCTTGCAGCGCGCGCTGCTGCGCCAGCCCGCAGGGTGCGGCGACGCGCGGGGGCCACCCGGCTGGGCGCTGTGGCAGGCCAGGCAGTCGGTCTCGCGGTGACACGAGGTGCAGCTCGTGAGGTTGCGGCGGGCCTCGCCAGCGTGCAGGTTGCGCCCGCCGCTGGTCGATGCCCAGCCCGGTGGGTGAAACGCGCGCGCCGGATCGACCGCGTTGTACTGCGTGTCGCCGCGCGTGCCGATGCCTTCGCGCTCGTGGCAGCCGACGCAGAACGACTGCGTGCGGTGGCACGCGGTGCAGTCCGGCTTGCCGCGCCGCGCCTCGACCGCGTGGGTCAGGAGGTAGTTGGCGGGGTGGAACTCGAGCGGCTTGACCACGCCCTGGTGGCACGCGACGCACTCGCTGCGATCGTGGCACGCGGCGCAGGTCGCGCCGACCTGGCGGGCCTCCTGGGCGTGGCGGTTCTTGAAGTCGGCGCCATGGGCGTCGCCCAGGCCGTCGTGCGCGGGGACCAGCGCGCCATGCTCGAACTGGGTCTCGAGCAGACCGCCGCGCTTGGCGACGTGGCAGTCGGCGCAGTGGCGCTCGTCGCCGCCGTCGCGGTGGCAGGCCAGGCAGGTCGCCATCGTCGGCAGCTGCTCGGTGGTCGCGAGGTCGACCGCGCGGAGGTCGCCGTGGCACGTGGCGCACGGCGCGCGATGGGCGCTGTGGTCGAACTTGAGCGGCGGCGGCGGCAGGTAGACCTGCGCGACCGGGACGCCCGGCGCATAGCCCGGATGGCAGGTCCGGCACGCGACCGGCGGCGCGCCCAGCACGACCAGCGCCGGCTGGGCGCGATCGATCGCATGGCAGGCGCGGCACGCGGCCTCGGTCGGGATCAGGTTGTCGACCGCGGAGCGCGAGGTGGTCGCCGCCGGGTGGCAGTCGGCACACCCGGCGCCGCGCGCGAGGTGCTTGGCGTGCGAGAACACCAGCGGCAGCCGCTGCAGCGGATAGACCACCGGCGACCAGGCAGTACGGTCGCGATCGGCCAGGCTCGCGCCCGCCACGCCGAGCGCGGCGATCACGATCATCGAGAGGACGACGGCGCGGGTCATCAGGGCTCGGGCAAGGGCTCGGGCTAGGGCTCGGGCTAGGGCTCGGGGATGAACGCGAAGTCGAACGTGGCGATCGCGCGGTACTGCAGGTCGTGGATCGCGTCGTCGTCGACCTCGAGGAGGGTGTGGAGCGCGACGCCGTCGGACACCTGCCAGGTCGCGCCGAGCACCGTGGAGCTGGTGACGTAGCGCGGCCGGGCGCTCGTCGCGGTGCCGCCATCGTCGGGCGCCACGCCGAGCGTGATCACGCGGCCCTGGACGGCGAGCTCGGGGGCTGGCCTCCAGCGGAGCTGGGCGCTGCCGCCGATCCGCCTGCCACCGTAGCCCGCGTCCCACAGCGCGTCGACCTGGGCGCGCCACGCGGCGCCGAACGGGTGATCGATGCCGGCGTCGCCGCCGCCGGCGACCGGGGCCGCGCCGTCCTCGTGGTGATAGATCCGCAGCCAGCCGCTGGCGCGGATCGCCACCGCGCCGGAGCGCTGGTAGCCGAGCCGCAGGTCGGTCGTCGGGTCGATCGAGAACGCGTTGAAGATCGAGTCGCCGTCGAACGTCGGATAGAAATATTCGATGGATGGCTCGAGCGTGTGGTCGCCGCGCGATAGCCGCAGGCCGGCATCGGCGCGATCGACCAGCGCGTGGAGCAGCGAATACCGTACGTCGGCGTACGGCGCGATCGTCGCGGCCCCGGCGCGCAGCTCGCCATGGACCCGCGCCCACAGCCGCTCCTCGTCGACGCCGCTCGATGGCGCCTGACCGGCGTCGTTGGGATACAGGCCGACGTCGGGATAGGCGAACCGATCGACCGGGCCGATCAGGCCGACCGTGCTCGACCAGGTGCGGCGATAGCCGAGCTCGGCGCCGAACCCGCGGATCCGCGAGGTCGCGAGGCCGACGCCGACGCTGGGCTGGCGGACGTCGCGCTGCGGGCAGGACTCGTAGTCGCTGGTCAGCCGGCTGTTGGTGATCACGCGGTTGCGATCGATCAGCTGCCAGCTGCCCGTGCCCGGCGCCGGCCCCTCGACGTACTCCTGGCACGCCGCGCCCGACGTGCCGTCGAGCTCGTAGGCTGCCAGGCCGAGCGGCGAGCTGGCGCGCACCGCGAACCCGGCGGTCGCCGTCACCGCGACCGGCACCGAGGGGAGCTCGAAGCGCGCGGCGCCGCCGTCGAGCCCCCGGGTGCCCCAGCCATCGTCGGTCAAGACCCGGCCGATCTGGATCGTCAGCCGATCGTCGACCAGGCCCGCGAGCTCGACATAGCCGTACAGCAGCTCCAGCGAGGCGACCGAGTCGCCGAGCTCGGGGATCACGTCGAGCGCGTCGCGCCGCACGGACACCGCCGGCAGCTTGATCTGTCCGCTGGTGTAGTCGCCAAAGTCGTGATCGATCCGGAGGTAGCTCTGCCAGCCGATCCGCAGGCCGCGCTCCGGCAGGTGGGCCTCGCGGCGGGCCGCGGCGAGATCCCCGACGTCCCAGATCCGCAGCGCCAGGGTCTGGGTGTAGCGCCGCCGGCCGAGGAAGACATCCGGGCCGACGAGCCGGTAGTCGCGCAGCTGGTACGCTTGACCTGTCGTCTGCATGCGCAGCCAGAACTCGTAGGCATGGGCCACCGGCGCGGCCAGCGCGAGCACCGCGACAACGACCGCGGCGACCCACGCGCGGAGCATCCGGCCGCACGGTACCACGCGCGTCACCGCGCCACGGTCACCGAGTCGACGGTGAGCTGTGCCCCGGCCCCGAGGGACGCAATGCCCCAGGCGCCGCGCTCGCCGGCCGCCACGCTGCACGCGAGCACCGCGGCGCCGTCGATCGACAGCCGCGCCTGGCCGCCGGTGATCGCGAGCTGGACGACGGCGGGGGTCGCCGGATCGAACACGGTCGGCGCGGCGGTCGCGGTGCACAGCGGCTGCGCGGCGCCGCCGCCGAGTTGCACCAGCCGGGCCGGCTGATCCGGCGCCAGCTCGGCGACCAGCGCCTGGCCAGGCGAGGTCTGCTGGGCGATCAGCGCGACCCCGCCCGCGGTCACGTGCACGGTCGCGCTCACCGAGCCGGTCGCCGTGCGCGGCCCGCCGACCAGCGCGCGGGCGAGCGAGGCGCCGGCCGGCGTGGTGAGCCGCCATGCCGGCGCGGCCCCGGTCGTGCGCGTCACGGTCGCCGGGTCCGGCGCGGTCAGCGCGCCGAGCACCGCGGCGCCGGGCGGCACCACGGTGACCGAGCCCGCGGCGGGGCCGACCAGCGACGGCCGGTACAGCCACGCCTGGGCCGAGACCGCCCCGCCGAGCACCAGCACGCTGCCATCGCCGAGCCGTGCCAGCGCCGGCGCCACCAGCGGCCCGGTGACCGCGCTCGACGCGGGCGCGGCCACGCGCCAGGTATCGCCGGTCGGATCGTAGGTCACCACGCCGCCCTGCGCGTCCCCGCCGAACCCGGCGACCCGGCCATCCTCGAGCGCGATCAGCCGGACCGCGGCCGCGGCGGGCGCGCGGGCGATCGGCTGCGCGGCGGTGCCGTCGGGCGCGAACACCGCCGCCGTGCCGTCGGGCGCCGCGGCGTCGTCGCCATACGCGGTCAGCACGGCGCCGCCGTCGAGCGCGACCGCCTGCGCGTGGCCCCCCGGCACGCCGATCGCGACGTCGTCGTCGATCGCGAACCGCGCCGCGACCGCGGAGTCGCCGCCACCCCCGGCGAGCAGGTAGCGGCGGCCGCCGTCGAGCTGGATCCCGAGATCGAACAGCGCGGGCGCGATCCGCAGCGCGCCGGCGGCGGGCAGCTCGGCCGATGGCGCGGGCGTGCTCAGCTTGTTCAGGTGGTAGCGCAGCGCCTGGTGGCGCGGCGCGCCGCCGCACAGGCCGCCCGCCACGGCCGAGCAGCCACCGGCGACGAGGACGTCCTGCTCGCCGGTGGCGAGCGCGGCGTGAAACGCGCGGGGCTCGATGAGCACCGGGTCGGTCGCGAAGCTGCGCGTCGCCGGATCGAACACGACGAACGCGTTGTGCGGACCGCCGATCAGCGCGACCCGGCCATCGGCGAGCGCCGCCAGCGCCGCGCCCTGGAAGCCCTGGGCGTCGTCGATCAGCACCGGCGGCACCGCGACGGCCGAAAACCTCGCCGTGTCGGGATCATAGTACTCGGCGGTCGACAGCGGCCCGGCCGGGCCGATCCCACCGACCACCAGCACGCCCGCGCCGGCCCGCGCGACCAGCGGCTGCGCCCGCGGCTCGGTCAGCGCGCCGACCTCGCAGAACCCATCGGGCGGCGCCATGAACACGCGGATCTCGGCGCGATCGGCGAGCGCGTCGAACGCAAGCGGCGCCGACTTGCCGGCCGCGCCGATCGCGCCGCCGACCAGGACCTCCACACCGATCTGCTCGGTATCCGCGGGAAAGTCGGCGATCTCGACGGTCTCTTCGAGCCCGATCGACTTGCTGCGGTCTCCCGTGCCGGTGAACGCGGTGATCCGGACCTGGTTGGCGCCGACCGGCTGGCCGCACGGGCCGCCGAGCGGGACCAGGGTGACGCGCGCGGCGGGATCGCTGCACGCCGCGAGCGCGACGTACCCGAGCGCGGGCGCCCAGAACCGGCGCGTGCAGGAGAGGACCACCGAGCACATGATACGCTGCCGCGATGCCGGAAAGCCCCTCCGGGGTGACCGCGGGTCTGGAGCCTCGCCCCACGCGGGGCGCAAGTCCCGAGCGCGCCGAGACCGCGCACCCTGCCACCGTCGATCTGCCGGCGACGTTTGGCAAGTACTTCCTGACCGAGAAGCTCGCCACCGGCGGGATGGCGGAGATCTACCTCGCCAAGCTGGTCGGCCCGGGTGGGTTCGAGAAGCAGCTCGTCATCAAGCAGATCCACCCCAAGCTGTCGGGCCAGCGCCACTTCGTCGACCTGTTCGTGGCCGAGGCCAAGACCCTGGTGACGCTCGCCCACGGCAACATCGTGCCGGTCTACGAGCTCGGCGTGATCGACGACACGTACTTCATCGCGATGGAGTACATCGACGGCCCGACGCTCTACCGGCTGACCGAGACGCTGCGCCGCCGCCAGGTCGCGATGGAGCCGCCGATCGCCGCGTGGATCACGGCGCGCATCCTCGAGGGGCTCGACTATGCGCATCGCAAGGGCGACGGCGTGATCCACCGCGATCTGTCGCCGCGCAACGTGATGCTGTCGCGCGACGGCGAGGTCAAGCTCGTCGACTTCGGGATCGCCGTCACGCTGGGCACCGCCGGCGACGACACCGCAGGCGAGTCGGCGCCGACCGGCTCGTTTCCGTACATGTCGCCGGAGCAGGTCCGCAAGGAGCCGCTGACCGTGCAGACCGACCTGTTCTCGGTCGGCGTGCTGTTCTGGGAGATGCTCGCCGGACGCCGCCTGTTCGCGCGCAGCGATCCCGACGCCACCCTGGCCGCCGTGCTCGGCGCGGCGATCCCGCGGCCGTCGGCCGATCGCCCCGAGGTGCCGAGCAAGCTCGACGACGTCGTGATGCGCGCCCTCGAGCGCGGGCTGGCGGCGCGCTGGGCCTCCGCCGGCGACATGCTCGCCGCGCTCCAGCGCTACCTCTACGGGCTCGACGAGCCGCCCGGGCCGCGCGACATCACCGCGCTGGTCGCCCGCTACTGCCCGCCCGAGACCCGGCGGCTGTCGACCCACCACGACCTGCTCGGCGAACCCGAGCCGGCGCGCCCGCACCCCGCCGATCTCGAGGCGGCGCCGGTCGAGCCGCACCGCCCGGGCCCCGCGACCGCGGTGATCCCGCGCGACGCCGCCGGGCCGCTGGGCAAGCGCCGGCCCCGCGCGCGCACCGAAACCTTCGCGACCCACGTCGCGCTCGATCGGATCTTCGAGCGCGCCGCGCAGCTTCCCACCGAACCGCCGCCCGGCGCCGCCGCGCCGCCCGCCGACCACCGCGACGGCGCGCCGCCGCCGCCCGCCGAGCCCACCGCCACCGAACCATCCGCCGCACGGACCCAGGCGCGACTGCCGTCGTCCGCCGCGCTCCTCGTCCTCGTCGGCCTGGGCGCGATGGGCCTGGCCGGCGCCTCGGTCTACGTGTTCTTCAACGGCCGCGGCGCGGTCGAGCGCCCCGACGCGGCGCCGATGTTCGACGCACCGTTCTACCTGCTGCCCGACGCATCGACCGCCGCCGCGGCGGCACCGCAGGCGGGCCATGCCAGCGCACCGGACGTCGCGCCCGATGCCGGCGGCCCGGCCGTCCCCGGCGACGCCCCCCTTCCCGCAGCCCCCGCCCCACCCGCGGCCCCGCCAACCGGCGACGCCGCCATCGCGGCCCCACCCGCTCCCCCGGTGCCGCCGCGCCGGGCCGCCGAGCCTCCGCGGCGCGACCCTCGCCCCGGCGCCCCGCGCGACCCCGGCAAATCGACGCGCCCCGATCCACGCGCGCCTGGCCTGGGCGCCGCACCAGGTACCCCGGCTGCGCCGCGCGCCACCGGCTCCGCCACGCTGACGATCGGCGCCAACCCCTGGGGCAACGTCCTCCTCGACGGCAAGCGGATCGGCCGCACCCCGCTCGAGCACCTCGCGGTCGCCGCCGGTCACCACACGATCGAGGTCACGTTCGCCGGCGAAGATCCTCCGCGCACGCTGCGCTACACCGTCGAGCTGAGCGACGGCGAAGCCAAGGACGTCCTCGCCGACTTCACGCGGCCCTGACCACGGCCGATCGCCTCGCGCCGGGACCTCGTCCACCGCGCGTCAACGACCGAAATCGCTGCCGTTCACCGTGACGAGCGGCGGCGACTTGCCGCCCGCGTGCGCGAGGATCGCGACGACGACACCGACCACGACCGCGCCGACCCCGGTCCACACCAGCGGGCTGCGGCACAGCCGGCAGCGCGGCGCAGGCGCCGCTCGCGCGCTGTCGCGGATCACGATCGGCGCGCCGCGCAGCGCGCCGCGCAGCGCGACGCGCCAGGCCTCGCGCACCGCGCCGGGCAGCCCCGCGCGATCCAGGAACCCGACCTCGACGACCGCGGTGCAACGCGCCGGCGCGCCCGCGCAGCGCTGCAGGATCACCGCCGGGCCGCCGTGGCGCTCGCCGATCGCGGCGATGACGACCTCGTCGAGATCCGCGAGCTCGAGCGCGGCTTCGATCAGCGGCTGCTCGCCGTGGCCGCCGAGCACGTTGCCGCCCAGCTCGCCGCCGGCCGCCAGCAGGATCGCATCGTCATCGCGGTCCAGCGCGAGCTCGACCGCGGCCGGCCCGCCCTCGGCCAGCACGCCCTGGACCGCGGCGCGAAACCCGGGGGCGCGCGCGACCACGAGGTGCTGGCCGCGCGTGACCTGGGCATCGAGCGGCGACGGACCGAGCGCCACGCCGTCGATGCTGATCATCGCGCCGGCCGGGACGGTCGCGAGGTGCACGCGCTGCAGCGCCGCCGGCGCCGCGCGCACCGCATCGACCGCCTCGACGACGTCCGGCGAGAACTCGGCGAGCGTGATCGGCCGCGCCGGATCGAGCGCGATCGCGAGCGCGAGCACCGCGGGCGCGTCGGCGATCCGGCGGTGCAGCAACACGGCGCCCAGCCGCAGGGCCGCGTCGGCGTAGAGCTCGGCGCCGCCCGGCAGCGCGACCAGCGCCTCGGCGTCGGTCCGCGCCGCGGCCAGCCGGCTCTGCGCGAAGTCGATCTGGGCCCGCAGGTAGGCCCGCCAGCCCAGGTCGATGGTCTCGCGGACCCGGCGGAACCGCGCCAGCGTCGCGACCGGGACCGCGCCGGCCGCGAGCTGCGCCCGCGCCTCGCCGAGCGCATCGCCGACGACCCGGCCGCGCGCCTCGCGAGACAGCGTCTCGGTCAAGGCCGCCGTCAGCGCGGCCCGCTCGTCACCACCGCGCGGCCCCGCGACCACCACGCCGATGCCCTGCGCGCTCGCGGTCGGCGAGGTCGCGCTCACGATCGCGGCGATCAGCGCGCCGCACCGCCAGGACGAGATCGCAAAACCTTCGCGAGGCAGGGTCGGCACGGACAGCTCGCGGCCAGTATACTCGTCGCATGGCGTCCGATGGATCCCCCGCGCGGCCTGGCTCCGGGGCCGGAGGGGCCGGACGCGCCGACGGCTCGACGCCCGCATGATCCGCCGCCTCGCCTTCGCGCCGGCGGTCGGCTGGGTCCTCGGCGTCGCGGCCGCGTGCCAGCCGCCCGGCGGTCCACCCGCTCGACCAGCGCCGCCGCCCGCGTTCCTGGTGCCCGAGCTGGTCGGCGGCTGGCGCTGGCAGCTGCGCGCCCCCGAGGCCGGCACCACGCGCAGCGAGACCGAGACCTGGCGGCTGCGCCCGGCGCCCGGCACGCCGACCCAGCTGATCGGCCGCTACCTCCGCGACGTCGAGGTCCGGTCCGACGACCGCGTCCCGTTCGGCTGCAACCAGCGCCCGTGGTACCGCCAGCGCGCCGTGTTCGACGTCACGATCGAGCCGACCGCGACCGGGTTCGCGGTCCACGAGACCGACTACCACGCCGAGCCGAGCCCGTGCGACCACGGGTTCCGCCACCTCGGCGCGTACACCGGCACCACCGACGGCGAGCGCTTCGTGCTGGCGTGGGATGGCGGCCGCCAGACGCTGTGGCAGACCGACGGCGAGCTCGCCGACCTGCCGGTCGCGCCGTGGCCGTCGCTGCCCGAGATCGCCGGGCCGTGGCGCTGGGACGCGACGTCGTACGACGCCGCCGGCAACCTGCGCGACGAGCACGAGTGGTGGGAGCTGACCCGGCGCACCGACACCCGGATCGACGCCACCTACCGCCGCCGGGTGACCGTCCGGTCTCCGGACGGCATGCCCATCGCGTGCGCCGGCGCCGCGGCGTGGAGCTTCGACGACGCCTACGTGCTCGACGGCCAGCGCGAGGACGAGCACTGGCACTTCTACGAGCTCGCCGCCGATCCCGGCGCGCATCCCTGCCTCGCCGCGACGCCGCGGCGCAACCTCGACGAGGCGACCGCGGAGCAGCTCGGCGACTACCTCGTGCTCGAGTGGCGCGGCAAGCGCCGCCAGGTGCTCTACCGGCCCGACGCGGCCGGCAGGTAGACCTTGGCGACGTAGTCCTCGAGCTGGCGATCCGATGAGAACCGCCACTGCGACATCGCGATGCTGGCCCGCATGAGCTCGAGCCAGCGGCCGCGCTCGGCGTAGGCCGGCAACACGTCGCGCTCGAGCACCAGGTACAGGAGCTCGCGGTCGCGCTTGTCGACCCGGGCGGCGTCGCGCTCGTCGAACGCGTCGTCGGCCGGATCCGGATCGCCGATCTTCCAGCCGGTGACGCCGTGGACGCAGCCCTCGGGCCACCAGCCATCGAGCACCGAGACGTTCGGCACGCCGTTCATCGCGGCCTTCATGCCCGAGGTCCCCGACGCCTCGAGCGGCCGGCGCGGGTTGTTGAGCCAGATGTCGGCGCCGCGGGTCATCAGCGCGCCGATCCGCATGTCGTAGTTCTCGAGGAACACGACGTGGCGGCCGTGGTGGCGCGCGGCGTCGATCAGCTTGCTGACCAGCTGCTTGCCGGCCTGGTCGCGCGGGTGCGCCTTGCCGGAGTACACGATCTGCACGCCGTGTTCGAACAGCCGGTTCAGCACGCGCTCGTCGCCGAGGATCAGATCGGCGCGCTTGTAGGCCGCGGCGCGGCGCGCGAACCCGATCACGAGCTTGTCGAGCGCGAGCTCCACGCCGGTGCGCCTGGCGACCTCGGCGATCAGCTCGCCCTTGAGCTGCTGGTGGATCGACCACAGCTCGGCGTCCTGGCGCTCGCGCGACTTGTCGGGCACGAGCGCGGCGCGGATCCGGGCGTCCTGCCAGGTCGGCTGGTGCACGCCGTTGGTCACGCTGATGATCGGGGCGGCGCCGTCGATGTGCTTCCACATCGCGCGCGCGGTCTCGCCGTGCAGCTCGGCCACGCCGTTGGCGATCCGCGCCAGCCGCAGCCCGGCGACCGTCATCGAGAACGGATCTCCGCCGATCGCCTCGAGCTCGGGATCGGTGAACCCGAGATCCGCGCTCATCTTCCGCATGAGGCCGAGCTCGTGGACCTCGTTGCCGGCGGGTACCGGCGTGTGGGTCGTGAACACCACGTGCGGGCGCAGCCGGTCGAGCCGCTCGGCCAGCGTCTCGCCGCCGAACCGCTGCTGGCGCAAGAGCTCGAGCCCGGCGAACACCGCGTGGCCCTCGTTGAAATGGAACACGTCGGTCGGCTCGCCGAGCGCACCGAGCAGCCGCACGCCGCCGACGCCGAGCACGATCTCCTGGGCGATCCGGTCCTCGGCGCCGCCGCCGTACAGCCGCTGCGTGATCCAGCGATCTTCCTCGCGCTCGGGTTCGAGCAGGTACAAGGTCGAGCTCAGGTAGCGATCGACCCGCCAGGCGCGCAGCGGGATCCGCTTGCCGCGCACGGTCACGTCGATCCGGGCGTCCACGCGACGCACTGCGTCACGAGGGGTCTTGGGGTACTGGTCCTCGAGCGCCCCGCCCGCCCCGACCACCTGGCGCGTGTAGCCCTCGTCCCACAAGAGCCCTATCCCGGTGACCGGCACGCGCAGATCGCCCGCCGATTTCATGTGGTCTCCGGCGAGGATCCCCAACCCGCCAGCATAGATCGGAAACGCAGGATCGAGCCCGTACTCCATGCAGAAGTACGCGACACGTGGGTACGACATCGAAGCGACCTCCAAGGCGGCAACGTGCCCAACCCGCCGGGCGACCGCAAGACGCGACGCGAGGAATCCGGTATCGCTGAAAAACGCAACACCCGGGCGCCGCCCGCGAGATTTCTGGAGGGTTGCGAGCGGCGGCTGACCAGGTTTCGCAGTTGCTGACCGCGTCACGCCAGCTGTGCGCCGCGGCGCCAGCAGCGATTTGTTGGCCGCGCGCCCACGTCGCAGTACACAATGAACGGATGAAATCGCGCCGCCCGGCCGTGTCCCCTGAGGACCAGGCGCTATTTCTCGCAGCGATCGGCGGGACCAAGCCGCTTGGCACCCGCGACCGGATCCCCGTGCCGCCGCCGCCACCCTCGGCGGTCCGCGTGGTCGAGCTGCCGCCGGTCGTCGCGCTCGTCGTCGAGGGCGATGGCCAGCGCTACGCCGCCCGCGCTCCCGGGGTGAGCCGCACCCAGCTCGCCGCGCTGCGCGCCGGGAAGGTCCACAGCGAGGAGACCCTCGACCTTCATGGTCACACGGTCGAGCGCGGCCTCCAGGAGCTGCGCGAGTTCCTGGTCGCCGCCCACCGGACCGGCCGGCGCTGCGTCCTGATCATCCACGGCAAGGGCACGCACTCGGAGTTCGGCGCGCCGCTGCGCGAGGCCGTGCTCGCCGCCCTGCTCGGCCCGCTGTCGGGCCTGGTCCACGCGCTGGCGACCGCCGGCCCGGCGGACGGCGGCGAGGGCGCGACCTACCTCGTGCTCAGGAGCGGTCGTTGAACGGGTTGCGCAACGTGCTCGCCGCGCTGGTGACGGCGCTCGGGCTCGCCGCCGCGGCCCCGCCCGCCGCCGCCAAACCGATGGTGCGCACCGGCGCGCCCGCCGGGCCGACCACGGCCAGGCCGCGCCGCGACAGCTACCAGGCGCGCGTCGCGATCAACCACCTGGGCGATCTGCGGCCCGGCCGCGAGGTCGTCGGCCGGCGCGACGAGCCGCTCACCGCCGAGGAGGAGACCGCCAAGCAGATCGAGAAGCTGCTGCGTGGCCCGCTGCGGTACGGCGTCACCGGCCTGTTCGTCGCCGATGCCCGGACCGGCGAGGCGCTGTTCGCGGTCAACGCCGACCAGGCGCTGAACCCGGCGTCCAACGTCAAGATGATCTCCACGGCGACCGCGCTCGAGCTGCTCGGCGCCGAGTTCCACTACTCGACCCGCTTGCTCGCCGGCACGCCGGATCACGGCGTCGTCCACGGCGATGCCTACCTGCTGGGCACCTACGATCCGACGCTCACGCTGACCGATCTCGACGACATCGCCGCGGCCGTCGCCGCGCGCGGCGTGACCCGGATCGACGGCAGCCTGGTGGTCGGCCCCGACCCGAGCCGCGACGGCGTGTTCCGGGCGGTGGTCCCGGTCGAGATCCGCGCCGGCGAGCCCGGCGCCCCGCCGATCGCGACCGCGCCCGCCACGATGGACCTGGTCACCACCAAGGTCACGGCGACCACCCTCAGCACGCCGGGCCGCCCACGGCTCACCTACAAGCTGGACGCGTCGACCGACGCCGCCGGCCACCCGCGGCTCCAGCTCACGATCGGCGGCACGATCGGCAGGGGCGCGGCCACGACGTTTCCGCTGGTCACCCGCGAGCGTACGGCGGCGGCGGCCGACGGTCTGCGCGCCGCGCTGCGCAGCCACGGCGTCGCGGTCGGCGGCGACTTCAAGACCGCCGAGCTCGGCGACTTTCTCGCCGCCGCGATCGCCACCGGCAACATCCCGACCGAGCTCGGCCGCCATGACTCGGCGCGGCTCGCCGAGATCATCGCCCACGTCAACAAGTGGAGCATCAACTGGCTCGCCGACCGCGTGATCATGACCGCGGCGGCGCTGGTCGAGCGGCAACCGCCCTCGATGGAGCTCGCGCTCGCGGCGATGTACGACTGGCTCGGCCGCCACCCGCGGATCGCCAAATCCGATCTCGTGGTCGACAGCGGGTCGGGGCTGTCGTACCGGACGCGGATCAGCCCCCACGAGCTGGTCTCGATCGTGCGCAGCGCGGGCGGCTTCACCCCCGATGGCGACGCCGCGCTGGCCAAGGCCTGGCTCGATTCGCTGTCGATCGCCGGCACCGACGGCACCCTGTCCTCGCGGTTCCGCGGCGGCGAGATCCGCGGCCGGATCCGCGGCAAGACCGGCACGCTGTCGACGGTGATCGCGCTGTCGGGCGTGCTCGATACCGATCCGCAGCGGCCGCTTGCGTTCTCGCTGGTCACCAACGGCGACGGACCGCTGTCGCCGCGCTACGTGCGGTACGCCCACGAGCAGCTGGTGAGCCTCTTGTGCCGCTACCTGGCGCGCACGCGCAAGACGCCGGGCCCGGCACCGGCGCACGTGCCGCTGGCCGCGCCGCCCGCAGGCGACCTCGATCGCAGCGAACTCGAGGACGCCGAGGCCAGCGCCGCGGTCGACCCCGGCCTCGGCGCCGCGATCGACGCGGTGCCCAGCACCCCGCTGCCGGTCCCGCTCGACGACGCGGGCGCCACGCCGGTCGACTGAAGCGTTCGCGACCCGCGGACGTCAGTTGATGACGATGTGGCACTCCCGGCAGCCGTCCGCCGTGCCTTCGCATTCTTCGCCAAAGGCCAGCTCGACGACTCCATCGCCGCAGTACGGAGCGACCTTGCAGGCCGGCGTGCACTGGCCTGGACCATAGGCAGTCGGAGAGTTCGCAGAGCCCAGGTCGCATTGCTCGTTGTCGCTGACGTGGCCGTCGCCGCAATACGGCGCCAGGGTGCAATCAGGCATGCAGGTGCCGTAGGCGCCATTATTGGTGCCATTGTCGCAGCTCTCGGGACCGTTCTTGAATCCGTCACCGCAGTACTCGCCGCGGGTACACGTGGGGCTGCACTTGCCGTAGCCAACCCCGTTGTTGACGCCGTCGTCGCATTGCTCGCCGGGATCGCGCGTGCCATTGCCGCACTTCAGCTTGCAGGAGGCATCGCACGGATCGTTCGAAGCGCCGTTGGTGCGTCCGTCATCGCACTGCTCCTCCGGGCTGTCGGTATGGCCATCACCGCACCGGG